>PPYF01469432.1_pt1 | contig 37201 bp, 36 predicted proteins | sample 1559871 | NCBI WGS metagenome assembly PPYF01 (sample SAMN08240021, study PRJNA423297) | Human gut metagenome, whole genome shotgun sequencing project.
GATCATTAAGTGTTTTAATCGAGAGAAAAATCGCTTCATCCATCTTAATATCCAAAGTTTCAAAAACAAAGGGCGTATTCCCTAATTTTTCTATTTGAGAAACGATCCGTTCTCTTTCCATCGGGCGGTTCTGCGCCTGTTCGACAATTTCTTTTGAGTACGCAGTATATGTACTTTTATTACAGTACAATTTCAAACTTGCCGGCTTTCCCACTTCCAGCGTAAGTTTTCCGTCTATCTTCTGTCTGATTGAATCTCCGATATACTGCTTATGAATCGAAGTGATAAGACTTTCGTTTCTCACTCTGTTTATTGTCGATCCCTGTTTTATATAAACTTGTTTCTGTACTACCATTGAAAAAGCTTCCCCTTTTTTCTGATCTTTTCCAATAGTATAGCTTCCTGAAATATCCAACACATCCCCTGCATGCAGGTCTGTAAGAATTTTTCCTTTGATCAATCTTCCTTTTTGGCTTTCTACCTTTACTGCCGGAACGCCTGCGTGGTTTGGACGATCCGACGCTATCATATTCTGCCCGTTATGCTGTCGATAATAACCTGCCGAAAATCCTCCTCTGTTATACAGATCCATCAGTATACGTTTATCCTCGGAAGAAACTTTATATCCCTTTTTTCCGTTTTGCATATATAAATCTGTGTATTTCCGGTACATTGCAGTTACTGCCGCTACATACTCCGGCTTTTTCATACGACCTTCGATCTTGAACGAATCGATTCCCGCCTCCGCAAGTTCCGGGATCAGATCCAGCGTACAAATATCTTTCGGACTTAAATAATATTTTTTTTCACCTTCTACTGTATACGGCAGTCTGCAAGGCTGAGCACACTGACCTCTGTTCCCGCTGCGTCCGCCGATCATGCTGCTTAAAAGGCATTGACCGGAATAACAGTAACAAAGAGCACCATGTACAAAACATTCTATCTCCAACCCTGTTTTTTCTTTGATCATACGCACTTCTTCAAGAGATAATTCCCTTGCCGGAACAACACGGCTGATTCCCTGCCCTTCCATAAATGCCGCTCCGCGATACCCTGTGATCGTCATCTGCGTACTCGCATGAATATCCATCTTCGGAAAGTACTCTCTTACAAGTTCGAGAACTCCTATATCCTGAACGATCACCGCATCTAACCCCGCTTCATAAAGCGGACTCAGATATTCGGGTAACTCTGAAATTTCGTTGTTTTTCAGCAGTGTATTTACCGTAAGGTAAAGCTTTCTTCCGTATATATGAGCTTCTTTGATCGCTTCGATCAACTCTTCTTTTGTAAAATTATCCGCATATGCTCTTGCTCCAAATTTCGGACCTCCGGCGTACACAGCATCCGCTCCTGCGTTGATCGCAGCTTTAAAAGAAGCATAAGATCCGGCGGGCGCCAATATTTCAATCCGGCGTTTTTCCATGCTGACTCCTTTCCCTACATCCCCTTTAACATACAGGTGTTTTCCCTTTATATAAAACAACAACTATCTAAAAAGACACTATCCAAAAGAAACAGGCTGTCATATGACTGACAGCCTTATTTTTATCTTCTGCGATTTTTCATTTCTGTCTCGAGCTTCACAATCTGCATTTGAAGATCGTTGTTCTCTTCTTTTAATTTTGCCAACTCTTTTTCCGCATTCTCCAGTTTGATCTGCGCTGAAATAAGTTCATGCTTTAAATCATACATTTCCTTATCTTTTAGTTCAATGTCACTCTCCAGCGAATCACCCTGTTTTTTTGCTTTGAAGTAATCATCGGCAATGTTAAGAGCGAGAAGTACATTTCTTGTGTCAGCGCTCTGTTTTCTGTATCCTTCACTATTTGTACATTCTGTTATCTTATGATTCAAATAGGAAGACACTTTCTGCAGATACTCTTCGCCCTCAAATCCGCTCAAAGTATATACTTTTCCTCCGATCAATACTTCCGTAAAATGTTTTGCTGAACTCATAGCTTCCTCCTCGCGTTTCTTAAAATTCATTATAAACTATTTAGCGGTAAAAACCAACTACTTTTTTCGGAACTATCCGTTTCATAACTATTCCGAAATTATTCATCCGCAAAAGATTCTATCCCGAGATGCCGGTATGCCAGATCAGTTACTATGCGTCCTCTCGGAGTCCGCTGTATAAATCCGTTTTTCAAAAGATACGGCTCATACACATCTTCCAATGTTCCTGCATCTTCTGAAATCGCCGCCGCCAGTGTATCCAAACCAACCGGACCGCCTTGGAATTTTTCAATCATTGTCAGCAGAATCGTTCGATCGATATGATCCAGACCATACTTATCGACATCAAGAAGGTCAAGCGCATAATCTGCCACTTTTTTCGTGATTTTGCCATCGTATTTTACTTGAGCGAAATCTCTTACACGTTTCAACAGACGGTTTGCAAGGCGGGGAGTTCCTCTGGATCGGCGAGCAAGTTCTAAAGCCCCGTCCTCTTCGATCTCTACATTTAACACAGATGCCGAACGTAATATGATCGTTTTTAGTTCTTCCGGAGTATATAATTCCAAACGGTGCATAACACCGAAACGATCGCGTAAAGGAGCTGTTAACATTCCCGCTCTCGTTGTTGCGCCGACAAGTGTAAATTTAGGCAGGTTCAAACGGATCGAGCGGGCGGCCGACCCTTTTCCGATCATAATATCAATGGCAAAATCTTCCATAGCAGGATAAAGAACCTCTTCTACTTGTCGGTTTAACCTGTGAATCTCATCGACAAACAAAACGTCTCCTTCCTGAAGACCATTTAAGATTGCCGCCATTTCTCCCGGTTTTTCGATTGCAGGTCCTGACGTTACCTTCATGTGTACACCCATTTCATTCGCAATAATTCCGGCAAGCGTTGTTTTTCCAAGTCCCGGAGGCCCGTAAAAAAGCACATGATCAAGTGTTTCCCCGCGCGCTTTAGCAGCTTCTATATAGATGCCAAGTGTTTCTTTTGCCTTTTCCTGACCGATATATTCGCCGAGAGATTGCGGACGCAATTCTCCTTCAATCTTAATGTCTTCCTCTAAGTTTTCTGTCGTTATGATTCGTTTTCCCATTGCCGTCCATTATTTCCTTTCCGCCTTATCCACATCCTCTCATCAGAAAAGATACTGCAGCGCTTCTTTCAATATATCTTCTACAGTCTGACATTGTACAGAAGTTTTCTTTACCGCGCGAAGGCTTTCCGCACTCCCGTAACCAAGCGCAACAAGAGCCTGTACCGCCTCCGATTGCATTTCATTTGCCGATGTTTTCGCCATATCTGTCTGTATTGTTTCTTCCGGATGAGCAGCATGATCAAGCATTTTTTCAATATCTACTTTGTCTCGAAGTTCTACAATTAGTTTTTCGGCAGTCTTTTTCCCGATTCCAGGCGCTGACGAAATCATTTTTGCATCTCCCGACATGATTGCAAACCGCAGTTCATCCGGAGACATACATGACAAAATATTCAAACCGCCTTTCGGCCCGATCCCGCTTACTCCGATCACAAGCCGGAATATTTCCAAATCATCTTTTGTCAAAAATCCAAAAAGCTGCATGGCATCTTCCCGCACATTCAGATAAGTGTAAAGTTTCACTTCATTTCCTACAGAAGGTAACATCGCCAGTGCCTGATGTGGCATAAACACACCATACCCTATGCCGCCCACATCAATAATTGCTTTTTGTTCCTCGATCGCAGCTAATTCACCTTTTATATATGAAATCATTTTTTTATTCCTTTAATCGTAAATTTTTAGTTCGTTTCAGTACTTCGGCAGATATCATTCCTATGAGCATTCCCGTCAAAAGCCCCGCAATCAAAAGTACAGGGAAGTAATATCCTACTTCGTATGTCTGAACCACAGCCATGGCAACCGCAAGCTGACCGACATTATGAAAAACACCGCCGCAGACGCTGACACCGACTACAGTAAATTTCCCTGTTTTTTTCAATATTCCCATAACGATCAGACTTAAAATCCCGCCTGCCAGACTATATAAAATAGAAAATAGATTACTGAATATAAAACCGCCTAAAACAACGCGGGCAACAGATAAGAGAAACGCTTCTTTCCACCCCATTTTATATAAAACAAGAATTGTTATAAGATTCGCAAGTCCCAGTTTTGCTCCGGGAATCCCAAAGTGAATGGGAATCAGCAGTTCCACATAACCTAAAATCAATGCCAGCGCTGTAAATATACCGAAATATGCAGCTCTGGTTCTCAAATCACTCTCTCCTGACTATTGTACAGTTCCGTCAAGTTTTTCTTCGCCTCCGCCTTCTATCGACACAACGACTTTATTCGGAAGACATATAATACTTTCTCCACTTCTTTTGATCCTCTGATGGTGAACACAAATCTGATCCGGACAATCAGCGGACTCCATTGAAACCGTACCCTCCGTAATTAAAACTATATTCGTTTCGTTCACTGAAACAGTTCGATCTTCAGACAACAGATATGTGCCAAAAACCTTCCCGTCTACAGTAATTTTTACTTTCTCCGTACCGTTTGCCGAGTGTAATAGCTGAATTCCCAGCACGACCAGCGCAATGAACAGGATGCCAAGTATAAGAATGTTATCGTTTTTCTTCATTTCTAACCTCACACACGTTGAAAATCCCGGCGATACACTACACTTTTAACGCTTCATTTACTCACGCTTCAAACCGTACTGTTATGATCTTTCGAGGACATTTTTCTGCACATACGCCGCAATTTGTGCATTTGTCGGCATCTATATGAGCCAAAAAGTTATTAACTGTAATAGCCCCGGCTTCGCAGTTTCGCTCACAGAGACGACATCCGATACATCCGACTTGGCAGACGTCCATTAATGCTTTCCCTTTCTCATTTGAGTTACACTGCACAAATGTTTTCTGCTTATACGGGATCAATTCGATCAGGTGCTTCGGACATGCATCCACACATTTTCCACATGCTTTACATGCTTCCTTATCGACAACTGCTATTCCATCTACAATATGGATTGCATCAAACGGACAGGCATCCACGCATGAGCCATATCCGAGACACCCGTATGCACACCCTTTTGCTCCTCCATCCTGCATCTGACTTGCCATGATACAGTCTTTGATTCCATAATATTCATATTCACTTTTTGTCTTTTCACATGTTCCGCCGCATTTTACAAATGCAGTTTTTCTTTCGCTTGCCGAGGCGTCTACGCCCATAATCTCACCGATCTTCCCAGCTACAGAAGCGCCTCCGACCGGGCATCCTCCTACATCCGCTTTTCCCTGAGCAATCGCCGCAGCGAGGCCTGAACATCCTGCATAACCGCAGCCTCCACAGTTATTTCCAGGCAAAACATCGAGAATCGCCTCTTCTCTTTCATCAACTTCAACTGCGAATTTTTTTCCGGATACACCTAGGAAAATACCGATAAATAATCCGGCTCCACCGACGATCGCGGCAGCCAAAAGAATCGCTGTTATATTCATTCTATCGCACCTCCTATATTAATCCTGAAAATCCGCAAAATGCGATTGCCATCAGTCCGGCTGTCACAAGAACGATCGGAGTTCCTTTAAATGCTTCGGGAACATTATTGTGTTCGATTTTTTCCCGAATTCCGGCCATAAGAACAATCGCAACAAAAAATCCCGCCGCTGTCGCAAATCCGTTCACTACACCGGTCAGCAAACCGATCCCGACACCTTTTTCATAATATCCGTTTTGTACGTTTGTCAGCGCTACGCCAAGAACCGCGCAGTTCGTTGTAATCAGCGGAAGATAAACGCCGAGGGCATTATATAACGGAGGCATCACTTTCTTTAAAAACATCTCTACGAACTGTACAAGAGCTGCTATGACAAGGATAAATACGATAGTGTTTAAATATTGGAGCTCTCCTCCTAAAATTTTCGGGTTCCCAAGGATGAATTTATAGATCAATCCTGTTACAAACGAAGCGATTGTGATAACGAATACAACTGCTCCGCCCATTCCGGCTGCAGTTTTTACATTTTTAGAAACACCTAAAAACGGACAGATACCGAGGAACTGACTAAGGACAACATTATTTACAAACGCAGCTCCGACTGCAATCAAAAGTAATTCCTGCATTTATGCCTCCTCCTCTTCTTTTACATTCGTCTCTTCATGATGTGGTTCGTTTTCTGCGAGATGACCTCCGCAGATTCCTTTGCTTGCACATGCAGAGCAACCTTCGCCGCATCCTGACGATACCGGAACTTTTTTTCCTTTTTTCTCAAGATTCGCTTTCACTTTATTCTGAAGAGCTACAAGACATGCCAATACAAAAAACGCACCCGGGGCAAGAACAAAAATCGTAAGAGGTTCATATGACTGCGGCATAACACGAATGCCGAACACCTCGCCTGCACCAAGCAGTTCTCTCACAATACCGATTGCCGTAAGACCGACCGTGAATCCAAGTCCCATACCGATCCCGTCGAAAATCGAAGGAAGCACCGGATTTTTTGATGCATAGCTTTCCGCTCTCCCCAAAATAATACAGTTTACTACGATCAAAGGGATATACAATCCGAGTGATTTATAAAGCCCGGGAACAAATCCCGCCATCAAAAAATCAACGATCGTAACAAAAGAAGCTACAACAACGATAAAAGCAGGCATACGCACTGATGCCGGAATCACTTTTCTCAACATAGAAATCAACATATTTGACATCACAAGTACCGCTGTCGTAGAAAGCCCCATACCGATTCCGTTGATCGCAGATGTTGTAACCGCAAGAGTCGGACACATACCGAGCATGAGAACGAACGTAGGATTTTCTTTCACAAGGCCATTATAAAGACGTTCTGCACATTTATTCATTGATACCGCCTCCTAACTCCGTTTGATAATAAATCAGTGCTGAATCAACGGCATTAGTCACTGCATTTGTCGTAATCGTAGCGCCGCTGATGGCATCGATCTTATCATCGCCTTTTTCTCCATTTTTCGTATAAGTGAATTTTTGCACTTTTTTATCCCGAAACTGATCTTTAAATTCAGCGTCTTTCGCTTTCATTCCTAATCCCGCCGTCTCTCCGATGGAGAGCATCTCAATTCCTTTCACTGTTCCGTCCGAGGCGATTCCTACAGAAATTTCAATGTCGCCGCCATACCCTTCGTGAGAAGTGACATTGATCACGTAACCGATTACTTTCCCTTTTTTATCTGTCGCTTCCGCTACTTCTGTTATATCGTCTGTATAACCGTTTTCTTTTAAAATTTTTGCCGCCTCTTTTTCATCGAAATTGCTGGATGTAAACTCTGAAGCCTCGGGAAGCACTGTCTGAAACGCCTTTTGTTTTGTACGCTCCTGCGCCTGCGCAATCGGCTCTTTTGTAACATCGTAAACAATTCCGAGCAAAAGTCCTGAAACAACTGTTATTGCAGTTAAGATCAACGTATTTTTTATAATTTTATTCATTACTTTTCTCCTCCTTTACCGAAAGGTTTCGGAAGAGTAACCTTCTCGATCAACGGAACCAAAAGGTTACTGATGATGATTGCATAAGATACCCCTTCTGCCGAAGCTCCGAACAAACGGAACAGTCCGGTTAAGATTCCCATACAAATGCCATACAAAATCTTTCCTTTGCTCGTAATCGGAGCAGTCACATAATCTGTTGCCATAAACCATGCTCCAAGCATCAGACCGCCGCCGCATAAATGAGCGGTTATGTACCACGGATCAAATCCATTGCCGCCGAAAAGCGTGATAAAAATAACAAATGATACGATATAAGATCCCGGAATTCTAAGATCTATCACTCCTGTCAATATTAAGAACATCGCTCCGATCATAATCGCGATCACCGATGTCTCTCCGATCGTTCCCCGGACATTTCCAAGAAGCATATCCATCGTATTTACTACATTGCCGCTCTTTAATTGTGCAAGCGGAGTTGCGCCTGTCACGCCGTCATACACAAAATACGTCATTTTTTGCGTAAAACAGATTAGAAGAAAGCATCTTGCAGCTAAGGCCGGATTCATAAAATTTTGTCCCAATCCACCGAAAAGCTGTTTTACAACAACGATTGCAAATACGGCTCCGAGTACCCCCATCCACCACGGAAGCGTCGGAGGAAGATTCAATGCAAGTAAAAGACCTGTAACAACTGCGCTGAAATCACCGATTGTAACCGGTTTATGCATTAATTTTTCATAGATATACTCTGCAAGCACAGCAGCCGCCGTTGTAGCAACAACTAAGATCCACGCATTTTCATGTCTAAAATTCCAAATTCCGAATACAGCAGCAGGGAGCAGAGCAATCACAACAAGAAGCATGATATTGCTGCTTTTTATCTTATCCCGAATATGCGGGGATGCTGATACATGATAATTTTCATTCACTTTTCTCTCACCTCTCACTTACTTCTTTCTTTTATTTGCAAGCGCAATTTTTCTCATAGAACCGATTGCCTGTTTCAAAGCTCTTTTCGCCGGACACACATAACTGCATGATCCACATTCCACACATTCAAGTCCATTCATCGCAACAAAAGCCTTTTCATCATGTCTTTGGGCAAGATCGGCTAATCGTGAAGGTATAATACGACTCGGACAGACATCAACGCATCTTGCACAGTTGATACATGCCGTCTCCACGCTTTTTGAAACTATATCTTCCTTAAACGCAAGAATAGAAGAAGATGTTTTTGTTACCGGAGCTTCTGCACTTACCATGGCGAATCCCATCATAGGCCCTCCGGATATCAATTTTTCCGGCTGTTGAGAAAATCCACCCGCCGCTTCAATTAAATCCATATGGTTTGTTCCAAGAAGAACTTTAAAGTTTCCCGGAGAATTTATGGCGTCTCCGCTTACAGTAACAACACGTTCCGTAAGAGGTTTCCCCTCAGCTACTGCCATATGAATCCCGATCAATGTTTCCACATTATCAACAATACAACCCGCATCTGCCGGGAGCATAGATGAATTGATCGCACGTTTTGTCACTGCATAGATCAACTGACGTTCCGCTCCCTGAGGATATTTTGTCATGAGTGCCTTCACTTCCATATTCGGGTCATTTTCTGTTTCTTTGTTTAATTTTTCAATACAGTCTTTTTTATTATCTTCTACCGCAAAGATTCCTTTTGCATTCGGAAACAGCGAAAGGATTATACGCATACCGTTCACCAGTTGTCCGGTATTCTCCAACATCCTTCTGTAATCTGCCGTAATATACGGTTCACACTCTGCACAGTTCGCAATAATATATTCTATCTTTTCAGGTTCTTTCGGAGAAAGCTTTACCCTCGTAGGAAAACCTGCGCCTCCCATTCCGACAATACCGGCTTCACCGATTCTCTCAATGATCTCTTCTCTTGTCATCTCACCAAAAGGTTTCACCGTAAGATCGTTTATTTCCGCGTATTCTCCATCATTTTCAATGATGATACATTCTGTTTTTGTACCTGCCGGATTAAACCGATATTCAATTCCTTTCACAGTTCCGGATACAGAAGCATGGATCGGTGATGACACAAAACCTCCTGCTTCCGCAATCTTCTGTCCTTTTAAAACATGATCTCCTTTTTTTACGATCGGATTCGCAGGCGCTCCGATATGCTGTGAAAGCGGATACGCCAGTTCCCCTTTCGGCAGTAATGTACGTATTTCACTGTCTTTTGAAAAACGCTTTCCGTCATCCGGATGGATACCGCCTTTAAATGTCAGAAGTCCCATGATATTCTTCCTTTCTTTCCCGCCGAAACAGAATCTACTTATCACACTCTATTCCCGCATTATTTTCATATTACGTTATTTTACTAGAATGAAGCATAAAAATCCAGTCATTCAAACGACAAAATCATACAATTCTGTATTTTCAGAAGAATGTTATCTTTTTAACATAATAAAGAGAACGACACTCTATGCAAGTATCGTCCCCTATCTTATCCATTATATAAAATACAAAAGATAATTACTCAGCATCTGCTTCGTAATCAACAGATACTGCATCTTCTTCATCACGATCAGCTTCCAATGCTTTCATGCTCAGGCTGATCTTCTTCTCTTCTTCGTTCAGGTCAACAATCTTAGCTGTAATCTCCTGACCTACAGAAAGAACATCCGATGGTTTCTCAACATGTTCTCTCGAAATCTGGGATACATGAAGAAGCGCATCAACTCCCGGTGCAAGTTCAACAAATGCACCGAAATCTGTCATACGTGCAACTTTGCCTGTGATCACTGTACCTACTGCAAAGTTCTCTGAAGCATTCGCCCACGGGTTTGTCTCCGGGAACTTCAAACTTAAGGCAACTTTTGTATCGTGAATGTCTTTCACAAGAACAGTAAGAGTATCACCTACGTGGAAGTTTTTCTTCGGATTATCAATTCTTCCCCATGACATTTCAGAAATATGGAGAAGTCCGTCAACTCCGCCAAGATCAACAAACGCTCCGAAATCCGTCACATTTTTGATCACGCCGTCTACTCTGTCTCCGACTTGTAATCTTGCAAACAGTTCTTTCTGTTTCTCGGCACGTTCTGCAACAAGAAGCTGTCTTCTGTCTCCGATCACACGGTTTCTTCTCGGATTGAACTCGCTGATTACGAATTCAATTTCCTGACCTTCATATTTTCCAAGATCTTTCTCATAAGAATCAGATACAAGGCTTGCCGGGATAAACACTCTGACTTCATCAACTGTAGCGCAAATGCCGCCTCCGAGAATCTGTGTAACTGTAGCTTTGAGGACTTCTTTGTTCTCAAACGCTTCACGCAGTCTCTCATTTCCTTTCTCGGCTGCAAGTCTCTTATATGTAAGAAGAACCTGACCCTCTCCGTCGTTTACTTTCAAAACTTTGACTGTCATCGTATCACCTACGGATACTACTTTTGTGAGGTCAACTGACGGATCGTTGGAGTATTCATTCTTTGTAATGATACCGTCTGCCTTATAACCGATATTCAGGATAATCTCTTCCGGTTTTACATCGATTACCGTTCCCTCAACTACTTCTCCATTGTGAATCGTTTTAAATGACTCGTCTAACATCTGTTCAAAAGATAATTCTGACATTATTTTGAACCTCCTCAATTATATTGTTGGGCGTGGATGCCCCTGCTGTAATACCTACTGTTTCCACTGACCCTAATTGATTCAAATCCAAATCGTCAAGTGTCTGTATATAGTACGTATTGTCACATGCTTTGCGGCAGATCTCAACTAATTTCTGAGTATTGGAACTATGTTTATCTCCAATAACGATCATAGCATCCACCGACTCTGCAATGCTTTCAGCTTCAGTCTGACGCTCTTTTGTAGCATTACAGATTGTATTTAAAACACTTACATCATAACTCTTTTTCATTATAATTTCAACTAAATCTTTAAATTTATTGTAATTAAATGTCGTCTGGGAAACAATGCAGATTTTCTCTTTTCGATCCGCTGTAAAACATTCCGCATCTTCCGCACTTTGTATGACGGTTACATTGTCTTTCGCCCATCCTTTTATCCCTACAACTTCAGGATGTTCCGGGTTTCCGATTATAATAATATGAAATCCCTCTCCGCTCTTTTCAGATACAATATTATGAATCTTTTTCACAAATGGGCAGGTAGCATCTACAATTCTAAGACCTTTTTGTTCGATCTTTTCATAAATGCGTTTTTCCACTCCGTGAGACCGGATAATGACCGTACCTTGACTGATCATATCCAAATCTTCTTCAGAACGTAGTACGATAACCCCTTTATCCCTCATATCTTTGATAACTTCTTCATTGTGGATAATCGGACCATACGTATAAATCTGTCCACACTTTGTATCTACCTGCTTATATACCGTGTCAACCGCCCGCTTTACTCCGAAACAAAATCCGGCAGTCTTTGCTTTTATCACTTTCACTGTATTTTCCTCTCACTAATTACAGAAGCTGCATATTTTACTTACCACTTCATCAATCGTCATATCCGAACTGTCTACTAAGATCGCATCCTCTGCTTTTTTCAACGGTGCAATTTCTCTTGTCATGTCACGTTCATCTCTTTCCTTGATATCCCGTGCAATCTCGTCAAAGTCACATGATTCCCCTTTTGACGCAAGCTCATCATATCTACGTTTTGCTCTTGTTTCTACGCTGGCAGTCAGATAGATTTTCACATCTGCATTCGGAAGAATATTTGTTCCGATATCCCGTCCGTCCATGATCACATCTTTTTCGCGTGCCAGCGTTTTCTGCAATTCTAAAAGCTTTTCCCTAACCGCCGGGATAGCCGACGTTTTTGACGCCATATTTCCAACTTCTTCTGTACGAAGCATGCCTGTAATATTTTCACCGTTTAAATAAACCTGCTGTACTCCGTTTTCGTACACAATACTTACATCTGCATCTATGCACGCTTTTGCAACAGCCTCTTTGTCTTCCGGCGAAATTCCTTTTTTCAGAAAATGGATCGCCAATCCTCTATACATTGCTCCTGTATCTACATATATATATCCTTTTTCTTTCGCCACCAGTTTTGCTATCGTACTTTTTCCGGCTCCTGCCGGGCCGTCCACCGCCACATTATATCCCATTTTCTTTCCCCTTTCTCACTGCCTTTTCTTTTATTCTTCTCTTCCGGCATTCATTCCCGCAAGATATGCCGTAGACCATGCAATCTGAAGATTATAACCTCCTGTAAGAGCATCAAGATCCAAAACTTCTCCCGAAAAATATAAATTTTTAACAAACTTTGACTCCATTGTTCCCGGATGGATCTCTTTTACGCTTACTCCGCCTTTTGTAATGATCGCCTCGCTATAGCTTCTTAAACTTGTAAGCGTCATTTTAAAATCTTTGATCAGACGTACAAACCGCATTCTTTCTTCTTTTGTAATCTCATTTACTTTCTTTTCTTCCGCAATACCTGAAAGTTCTGTCATAACAGGTTTTAGTTTTGCCGGAAACAAACTATCGACTGCATTTTTAAACTGTTTGTTATGATTCGCATCGAACTCTCTGAGAATCCGTTTGTCGAGCTGTTCTTCTGTAAGCGCCGGTTTTAAGTCGATATGTAAAGTCAGCTCTTTTTCTTTCAGCCTTTTTCCTACAATACTGCTAGCGCTTAAAATAACCGGACCTGTCACTCCATAATGGGTAAACAGCATCTCTCCGAATTCTTCATATAATTTCCTTTTTCCGTCGGTCACACGGATACATACGTTCCGAAGCGACAGACCCTGAAGCTGTTTTGCATACCATTCTTTTACTTCCATCGGAACGAGAGCCGGAAAAAGTTCGGTAACCTTATGCCCGCATGTTTTTGCAAATCGGTATCCGTCTCCTGTCGATCCTGTAGCAGGATAAGAAATCCCTCCAGTCGCTATGATCACCGCATCTGCGTCAACAAAATGCTGCTTTTGTTTTTGGGAATCATCAGAAATAATGATTCCTGTTATTTTCTCGTTTTCTACACATATTTTTTCTACTTCCATGCAAAGAAATATCTGAACGCCGAGACGATGCAGTTCTTTTTGCAGCGCCCCGATTACATCCGACGAATGATCAGAAACAGGAAAGACTCTGTTTCCTCTTTCAACCTTCGTCTTCACACCGAGATTTTCAAAAAAGCCAATCACCTGTTCGTTCGTAAAACTGTAAAATGCACTATATAAAAACTTTGGGTTACTGACTACCGCCTGAAATAATTCTTCAACATCCGATGCATTTGTAATATTACAGCGTCCCTTTCCCGTTATAAATAATTTCCTGCCCAATCTGTCATTTTTCTCATAAATCTGAACATGATGCCCGTTTTCGGCGGCAAATACAGCCGCCATCATTCCTGCGGCTCCGCCTCCGACAACTATCACTTTACTCATCTTTTCCTCCTGCCGTTTCATCCGGGAAAAACGAACGTTTCATAGGATCTAATTCATCTCTGCTGTACACTTCATATTCTCCCCATATTTCCTCTAACGTCTCAAGTGTTGATACAACTTCTTTTTGTCTCTTCATGCAAAGCGCCACTACGAGAGCATTCACTACGCTTAACGGCGCTACAAGAGAGTCTACGATCGACGCCATATCACTTCTTGCAATCAGATTGCACGATGAATACAGATTCATAGGCGAATGGACGCTGTCCGTTAAAGTGATCACTTTTGCCTTTCGGTTACTTGCAAACTCCAATGCTTTTAATGTCCGCATAGAATATCTCGGAAAACTGATCCCTATGATAACATCATGTTCGTTAATTCTGATCAACTGTTCAAATATTTCACTGGAACTGTTTACATCGACAACAGATACGTTATCACAAACAAGATTTAAGTAAAATCCTAAAAATGATGCTAACGGAGCGCAGCTTCTGATCCCTATTACATAAACTCTCCTCGCATTCAGGAGCGTGTCAATCGCAAGATCAAATGCTTTATGGTCGATATCTGCAAGAGTCATCTTAATCTTATCTATATCGGATTGAAGAACAGTTTCCAGTATTTCACTTTGGCTGATTCTTCCATACGTCACTTCCATCCTCTGGATCGAATTCAGCTTATTACGGACAAGTTCTTCTAATGCCTTTTGAAATCCCGGATATCCTTTATAGCCAAGCTGTGTAGCGAATCGCACTACAGTTGACTCACTGACCCCGACGATCTCTCCTAATTTGGCAGCCGTCAAAAAAACCGCTTTGTCGTAATCATTGCATACATAATCTGCAAGACGCCGCTGTCCTTTACTCATTTTTTTATATTTTTCTTTAATTCTTAATAAAAGTTCATTTGTCGTTGTTTCATTTTGTCCCATTTTTGTTTCCTACTTTTTCTCAATTATCACCAACTGATTATATCTTATTTTTTCTTTACTGTCATTGTCCGATTTGCAGATGTGCATAATTTATATCGGTCTTGTATATCGCTTCAGCCACTCTCGTTCGTTCTCCTCTAAATACATTCCGACTTTTTCATAAACGGCAGCATGATATTCGTTCAGCATCTTTTTTTCTTCATCACTCATTTTTTCAGGGAGAATTGCATCAAGATCAATCGGAACATAGGTAAGCGGCTCAAATTTCAAAAACTTTCCGAACTCGTTCTGCGTATCTTCTACGACAAGAAGCTCATTTTCAATTCTAACGCCATGTCGGCCTGCTCTGTAAATCCCCGGTTCATCTGTAATTATCATATTTTTTTGAAGAGCCGGCGCAGCATTTTTGCCTTCCTTCCATCTGAAATTAATCGGAGGCTCGTGAATATTCAAAAGATATCCAACCCCATGACCCGTGCCATGATTAAAATTCAGCCTTTCCTTCCAAAACACTTCTCTTGCAAGACAGTCTAAATTCGCACCGCTGCACCCTTCCAAAAACACAGCGTTCATAAGTCTGAGCATCGAACGCAAAACAAGAGTGAAATCTTCTTTTTCCTGATAACTCACTTCACCTAAAGCCACGGTTCTTGTAATATCAGTCGATCCATCCTTATAATGTCCTCCGGTATCTGTTAAAAGAAAATGCCCCTTTTCTAATCGTGCGTCGCTTTCCTTCGATGCACTGTAATGGACAATCGCTCCATGTTCGTAGTATGCGCTGATTGGTTCAAAACTTGGTCCTAAATATCCATCCTGCTCTTTTCTAAACTCTTCTAAACGAGCGGAAGCTGACCGTTCGGTAATCTCTGTTTTCCCGATATTTTCTTTCAGCCAATATATAAATTTTGTATGTGCAGCCGCATCCTTTAAATGCGCCCTGCGAATATGCTCTGTTTCAATATCATTTTTTACAGATTTCATTATGATTTCCGGATTCTCTTTCTCTATCATTTCAGTTTCATCCGGTATCAATTTATATAAAGCATAGCTAAGACGCTCGGGATCTATCAGCATTTTCTTCCTGCCGCTTAGTTTTCCGACCGCATTTTCGATTTCTGTATATGGTCTTAGAGCAACATGATTTTTCGCAAATTCCCGTTTCATATCATCGGAGAACTTTTCTTCATCTGCAAACAATTCAACATGATCCTTATAGATTATTAAATATGCCAAAACAAGAGGACAACACAAGATATCGTTTCCTCTGATGTTTAATAGCCACGCAATATCATCAAGACTTGATAACAGATGTACATCAGCTCCTGATTCATCCATCTTACACCTTACTCTTTCCAACTTAGAAGCTGCTGTTTCTCCCGAGTAAAATTCATCCAAAAAGAACGCTTTTTCCGTCGGCAAAGGCGGTCTGTCTTTCCAGACAACATCGACAAGATCCGAAAGATAAGACAGCGCTCCGCATTTTTCTTCGGCAATCTTTTCAAATTCTTTTCCTTGTTCTACCCGAATCGTACGGCCATCAAATCCGATCTTTCCGCCTTCCGGCAATTCTGTCCGTATAAATTCTTCGATTTCCGGGCAGCCCGGCTCCCCTGCTTTAAAAAGGATGATCTCACTGCCCTGCAGTTCTTGTTCTGCCTGTATAAAATAGCGCCCGTCTGTCCAAAGCCCCGCTTTCTCCTCTGTAAACACCACAGTTCCCGCAGAACCTGTAAATCCGGTCATATATTGACGTTCCTTAAAATATTCACCTATATATTCACTGTTATGATAATCTGTTGACGGAATAATATAAAGATCTATCTTTTCCCGTCTCATCTCGGCTCTAAGAGCCTTAATTCTATCTGAAATGCTTCCCGAATATTTCATTCAAGACCTCCCGCTTCTCAAAATTCCTTTTTATGATACCACTAAACGAAAAAGAGTACAAATAAAACAGGATCGATCTCCTGAATAAATTCAATCGTTCGATCCTGTCACTATTCCTTTTATCTATACCGGATATGCTCCGTTCTTAGTATCTGCTACTGCAGCGTCAACTTTTGTCTGCTGTGCCTGTCTGTATTTAAAGAAATCAACGGCAACCTGCGGGAATAATGCATACGTAAGAACATCTTCATCCTGCTGTATCCACTGCTCGCACTCTTTGCGAAGTGTATCGAGCTCATTCGGGATCAAATCTGCCGGACGACATGTGATGATCTCTGCATTCTCACCTAAAATCTTTTTCTGAAGCTGAGCGTCAACCGGTTTTACAGTCGCGCCATATTTTCCTGCAAGAATATCTTTTGTCTCTTTTGTCGCCATCTTATATCTCTCACCCATCAGAACATTAAATACAGCCTGTGTTCCGACAATCTGAGAAGACGGAGTAACAAGCGGCGGCTCGCCAAGATCTTTACGCACGCGTGGTACTTCCTCAAGCACTTCATAGAATTTTTCTTCCGCTCCCTGTTCTTTTAACTGAGATGTCAGATTAGAAAGCATTCCTCCCGGAACCTGATATAATAAAGTCTTAATATTAACTCCGAGGTTTTTCGGATTAAGCAGTCCGCTTTCAAGCGCTTCATCTCTGATCGGACGGAAATAATCCGCAATCTCAGATAACAGTTTCTGATCTAATCCAGTATCATACGGCGTACCTTTGAACGTTTCCACCATCACTTCCGTTGCCGGCTGCGACGTTCCGAGAGCAAACGGAGACATTGCGGTGTCAATGATATCAGCTCCTGCCTCTACAGATTTCATATAAGTCATCGAAGCAACTCCCGATGTATAATGTGTATGCATTTCAATCGGGATATTTACTGCCTCTTTCAGCGCTGTGACAAGTTCTGTCGCTTCATACGGAACAAGAAGTCCTGCCATATCTTTAACGCAAATAGAATTCGCTCCCATATCTTCGATTCTCTTTGCAAGATCCACCCAGTAATCAAGAGTATACGCATCGCCAAGTGTATAAGACATCGCTACCTGTGCATGTGCTTTTTCTTTATTTGCAGCCGTCACTGCTGTCTTCAAGTTTCTGATATCATTCAGACAATCAAAAATTCGGATAATATCAATTCCATTTGCCGCTGATTTTTGTACAAAGTATTCTACTACATCATCTGCGTACGGGCGATACCCCAGAATATTTTGTCCGCGGAACAGCATCTGAAGTTTTGTATTTTTAAATCCGTCACGGAATTTACGAAGCCTCTCCCATGGATCTTCTTTCAGGAAGCGCAAAGACGCATCAAACGTAGCTCCTCCCCAGCATTCAACTGCATGATAACCGACCTGATCCATCTTTTCAATGATCGGAAGCATCTGTTCTGTAGTCATTCTTGTAGCGATCAATGACTGATGCGCGTCACGCAGAATCGTTTCTACTATTTTAACCGGTTTTTTTTCAATTTCTGCCATTTATTTTTCCTCCATCAATTACTTAACGCCAAAGATTGCCATAAATGTTCCGGCTGCAACCGCAGTACCGATAACACCCGCGACATTCGGACCCATCGCATGCATCAATAAGAAGTTAGTCGGATCAGCCTCGGCTCCCACTTTCTGTGAAACACGCGCCGCCATAGGAACTGCAGATACGCCCGCAGACCCAATCAGCGGATTGACTTTTCCTTTCGTTGCCCAGCACATGATTTTACCGAACAACACTCCCGCCGCTGTACCGAACGCAAATGCAATCAGTCCGAGAGCAACGATTTTTAAAGTATCCCAATTCAAGAACGCCTCAGCGCTTGTTGTCGCTCCCACAGATGTTCCGAGCAAAATTACAACGATATACATCAACGCATTAGAAGCGGTCTCTGTAAGCTGTCTTACAACACCGGACTCTTTAAACAAGTTTCCGAGCATAAGCATACCTACAAGAGGAGCTGTCGTCGGAAGAATCGTACAAACAACGATCGTTACAATGATCGGGAAAAGAATTCTCTCTAATTTTGATACCGGACGAAGCTGCTCCATCTTGATCTTACGTTCTTTCTCCGTCGTAAGAAGTTTCATGATCGGCGGCTGGATGATCGGTACAAGTGACATATAAGAATATGCCGCTACCGCGATCGGTCCGAGAATCGCTGTCTGTTGCAGTTTTCCGGCAAGGAAAATAGATGTCGGTCCGTCAGCTCCTCCGATAATGGAGATCGCTGCGGCAGCTTTATCTGAAAATCCCATTGCCATAGCGCCTAAATATGCAGCAAAGATACCAAACTGAGCGGCAGCTCCGAGAAGGAAACTTTTCGGGTTCGCGATCAAAGGTCCGAAATCCGTCATTGCTCCTACACCGAGGAAGATCAAAGACGGAAGGATCGACCACTCGTCAAGGACATAGAAGTAATAAAGTAATCCACCCGTACCATTCGCTGAGTCCTCGGCATGAAGCATAATATCAGGATAGATATTTACAAGCAGCATACCGAAAGCAATCGGTACAAGCAGAAGCGGCTCAAAGCCGTGTCTGATTGCTAAATAGAGAAACACACACGCAACTGCGATCATGATCAGGTTTCCGACCGTAAGATTCATAAACGCTGTCTGTTCAATGAGGTTTCCCAGTGTATTTGAAATATATTCCATTTGTTAAAAACCTCCGTCAGTAACTAATTTAACGTAGCTAATACTGCTCCTGATTCTATCGCATCTCCTACAGCCACATCAATACTTGCGATCGTTCCCGCTTCCGGTGCAACAACCGGAATTTCCATCTTCATTGCCTCGATCACGATCACTGTATCACCCTGTTGAACACTCTGACCTACGCTTGTCGGGATCTGGAATACTTTTCCTGCCGCGCCTGCTTTCACCTGAATGTTTCCTGCGCCCGCTGCTTTTGCCACTGGAGCAGGTGCCGCTTTCGGAGCCGGAGCTGCTTTCGGAGCCGGTTTCAAAGCCGGAACAGCGCCTGCGCCTTTTTCTTCCACTGTTACATCATATACATTCCCATTTACTGTAATTGTATAATTTTTCATTTTCTTATCTCCTTTTCTTTAATTCCATTTATTTGATTTTCTTCTCTTTATAGAACGAACGATAAATCCGTCTGCCGATGTTCCTTCAGATGCCGCGATTGCCGCCGCAATTACCGCTGCAAGCTCTGTATCCTCCGTAACATCTTCCGACACTTCCGGCATCTCCGTTTTCAAAGCTGCCGTTGGTTTTTCATTTACAATCTCTGTTTTTGCACTCTTTTTAAACTTCTGTTCAAGCGCCGGAATAAATTTAAACAGTGAAATAATAAATGAAATAAAGATCAATACAACAAAAACCGTTCCCATTCCGAGAATCGTATTAAGTCCTGCTTTTTTCAAAATCTCCGCCGTACTGTAATGTGCTCCGATCGTCAGACTCTCGATATTTCCTTTCTTATCAAACGCAAATTCAAGCGCTCCGTCTCTTTCCGCAAAATCTCCTTCAACAGTCAGAAGTGCACCTTCATTTGTTGTTTCCATTGTATAACCGTCTTTTAAGCCGACAAACTCTCCGCATTCTTGTTCTCCGGCATCCCACGCCCCCATCATCGTCAGGAAATTTTCTCCTGTTACAGGTACGCCTGCCTGAAGAAGAGTCATTTCAAGTTCAAGATCAGACATATCGGAAAAGTTCTGAAAATCCGCCTCTCCCATCATACTGAAATTCTGAACTATAAAATCGGCATACTGCTCAAGCTGTTCCTGATCATATTCTACTGTATCATCAGACTTTCCGCATCCCGAAAAACTAAAAACAAGAATGAGGATAAGCCCTAATAAACTGATTTTTTTCTTCACTTCGCCTCACCTCACTAAACCGTACCGTGCTTTTTATTCGGACGATCCTCTCTCTTTGTAAACAGCATCTCAAATGCGCCGATCACATATTTTCTCGTATCGGCAGGAGCGATGATCGCATCGACATATCCTCTGCGCGCAGCCGACTTGGCACTGGACTGGAGTTTTTCATATTCTGCCGCTTTTTCCTTCTGTGTCTGCGCATCTGCGCCGTCATACATGATGCGGGCTGCAAGGTTTGCATCCATCATACCGATCTTTGCATTTTCCCATGCATATACCATGTCCGCACCGATTGATTTGCTGTTCATCGCGATGTACGCGCTTCCATAAGCATTTCCTATAATTACATTCACTTTCGGCACTGTTGCCTCAGCAAACGCATAAGTCATTCTTGCCACAGCTCTTGCCATATCTTTTTCAGAGTCGAGCGTAGCTGAAAATCCTTCTACATTTGTCAATGTGAGCACCGGAATCGAGAATGCATCACAGAAATTCACAAAGTCAACCGCTTTCTTACAGCCATCCACTGTAAGTGCACAATCAAATGATGCTGCCTCTGTTCCGTCTTCTGCGTAAACTTTTGTACGATTCGCAACAGCCCCGACCGTCATACCGTTCAGACGAATAAACCCTGTCACCATTTCTTTTGCGTAATCTTTCTTCATCTCTGTAAAAATCTGATCATCTGCAATCTGTGAAAGAACGATTGCAGTATCGGCTGCCGCATTTTCAACATCCGGACAAATACGATTCAGATCGTCCATACATTCTTCATAGGACAGATCATCTTCATTATTTGCCGGGATCATGCAGATCAAAGAACGAATTTCATTTAAAATATCCGCTTCTGTTCCGATACCGTCGACAAGACCTGCCGTCTCACTCTGGTATTTTGCAGCGGAAGTATCACATCTTGAAATCTCGTTTCCTGCAAGCGCATTCGGAGAATTTACAAAAAGCTTTCCGCTTTTTTCTTCCATGAATGTAAAGTCAGCAAGTCCCGGAACAACTGCAAGTCCGCCGCCGCACATACCGAAAATCGCCGCAATCTGCGGAACAACTCCCGATGCCATTGCCTGCTTGTAGTAAACACTTCCAAAAGCTTCTAAAGCATCCGTAGCTTCCTGAAGTCTCAATCCGGCACAATCGATAAGACCGATGACAGGAGCTCCCATCTTCATCGCCATATCATAGATATTTGCGATCTTCTTTGCATGCATCTCTCCAATCGCTCCGTTGAGCACTGCGGCATCCTGACTGTACACATACACAAGATTGCCGTCAATCACTCCATAACCGGTAATAACACCATCAGCCGGAGTTTCTTTTTCCTGCAAGTTGAAATCTGTGCTTCTGGCAGTAACTGCGCCGCCGATCTCAACAAAGCTTCCCTCATCAAGCAATGTAGCAATTCTTCTGCCCGCTGAGTTTCCTGTTGCATTGTAGCTCATATTTTAGCCCTCCATATAAATAAATTTGTTTAAATAAACCAAAATTTCTGCCTATTTTAGTATATACTAACATCTATAAGATTTCAATTAAAACTTACTGCAAGGCTTTCTCTTTATTCCTCCAAAACCCCCGCCTCTCTTAATTTTCTCAGAAAAGTTTTCATGCTTTTTTGCGCCTGCTCAGGTTCAATCTCATAAATCTCCAGCATGGACTCTAACAACTTATCCTCATCTGTATTTTCTTTCAGAAGATCCCACAATTCTCCGCCTGTCTCATTAAGGTTGATCATACCATGAAAGTTTTTTGCCGCTTCTCCAATTGGAACGACTACGACGCGTTCTCCTACCTGACGTTTGATAAATCCTTCTTTTATTTTCATCTTCGTATTCTCCTGATTTTATTTCTTTTTTATCGCCTTAATTGTGTTTCTTCAAACTTATACTTTACTCAAAGTCTCATAAGCCACCCGTACAGCTTCTGCTGAAATATTGCACTTTAATACAAAAAACGGAAGCTTTTGAACAAAATCGTCTGCCAATCCCATGAACTCGATCAACGTCTCAGGATCTTCAGGGAAAAACAGTTGATGAAACACTCTGTCTATAACTTCCTTATCAGCAATCTTTTGAATCTTATTTTCTTCTCCCCGTTCAATAAAGCAAACTGCCTGAATCGGCGCAGAACTTTGACTTCCAAACTTTTCTTTTCCCATCCACGGTGTGCCATATGCATACCATACGCCGTCTTTACATCTGATGATCGGCTTATCCCCGTTAATATAACTTGCTCTGCCTTCAAAATACTCGACCCACAGCTTCGTATGTGTTGTCTTTCCGACTCCGCTCTTCGCGGTAAATACATACGCTTTTCCGTCTAACTCCAATACGGCGCCGTGCATAACAAATGCCTGAAAGGCAATCATCTTTCTTGCGATCGCACGGTAAATACATGTACTCTCACACAAAGCTCTGCTCACGCTTTCTGCACGATACCCCGCGTATTCCGTTTCAATTTCTTCATCTGTAACAGACACTTCAATATCCGGTTCGTATCCTTCATTCACCCTCCATGTTTCACATTGTTGTTCAATATACGGATATTTATAATGAATTCGGATACATAAATCTGCTGTTTTAATAAGCAGTGTTTTCTTCTTCATATCATTTCCCTTCCCTGCTACTTTTCACACACTCTCATAATTTATAATCTACTAAAGTATACAAAAAAAAGAAAGGTTCGACAAGACTCTCTATTCTCGCAAACCTACTTTTTCTTACTTTTTTCCTGTATTCATTTCTTCTTTATTCGCTGTAAAATATGTTTCACTCGAAGGATCAACACACGAATCCAAAAGAAGTCGCACCATAAATGAACATACAGACGATACTTCCGATCTGTTATATATATATGCTCTTCTCTACGATAAAACTCTGTCACTACACCGACTATCCATTCATCCGGCACATTCTCTTTCCACCAACGATTGTCCCCACAGATAACATACCCATTCTTCTTCACATGCAGAATACGATGCAGTACATATTTCCCGTCCGGTCTTCGATAAAGTGGAAGGTCATATCGCTTCAGTCTTCCATGAACCGGTTCTATAATAATTGTATCCTTTCGATTACGCAGCATCGGTTCCATGCTGTCTCCAACGGTTGTGGAGACACAGGTTTTTCCAGATCGAAGTTCTTCTTCTAAAGATGTATTACGCATAAATTCATTGCCCCAAACGCTTACTTTTCTATTTTAATTTTATCCTGATCCCAATACAACGGATATATCCTTTTTTCCTGTTCAAAAAACATAACATTTAACCAAATATAGTAATAAAAAGCAAGGGTATCGCATCTTGTACGATACCCCACATTACTTCTGCCAGAAATGTTACTTTACAGATTCTCATCTCCATCGATAATGTCACCACTTGTTTCGTTATCTTCTATAATAGAAGTTGTAATGATATCCTCGTCCTGAAATTTAACAACTTCCATCTCCGGCTCTAAAAATGCTCTTTTCATCTTTCTCTTCTCCTCTTAATTTTATTATTTTACTTCATAACTCACAACATCACTATACACAGTTTGATCCTCACCGTTCTTATCAGTATACACAACGTAACCTTTTGCATACCAAATATTCGGCTTTGTGCATTTTACATTAACAGAGTAATTTCCTGCTAAACCTGTAGTCGTTGCTTCTTTTGTAAGAATTCTGCTTGCTCCTAACACAAAATTTTCTGGATTCTCTGCATACAAATCATTCCATGCAGTTCTGCTTGTTAAAATCATTCCATGTTTTACAATCTTACATCCTTCAGGTACGGAACGTTTTGCTGTAAATTTAATAGTCTGCGTAGATTTATTGTATGACACGCTGCACATCATAGCTGCCTGCGGAGTTACTTCTTCTTCAGCATTAACGTAAACCGCCTCTATTGTTGCATCTCCATATACTGTAAAAGTATACGGACTTGAATAACAGATAGGTGTTCCATTAAATGTCCAGTGTGAAAACTTCTTATTTTCCACATTCTGTGCAACAACAGTCACCTGATCTCCGATTTCACAGTATTTTGTTTCTATCTGATCGTTATTATTGATTGTAACTACTGCTTTTAATTGTAATTCTTCGATTGAAGCGTTTAATGCATCAACAACTAATTTCACATCTTCCACAGAAAGGTTCGCGTTCTCTTTCGCAAGTTTCGCATTCTCCAAATTTTCTCTAAGAGCTGTTTTTGAAGCTTCTGTATATTTATTTTCAAAATTCTCTTCCCGTATTTTCTCTTCTGCTGCTTTGATTGCTACATCTAATGTTGTATCATCACGAGTAACAACAACTGTACATTGTGCTTTCTTTTCCGGATTCATTGTGGAAGTTGCTGTAATAATCGCCGTTCCCGCACTATTAGCTGTAACTAATCCAGTTGCACTATCAACAGAAGCGATACCCTCTGCATCAGATACCCAGAGAACTTCTTGGCTAGCATTATCCGGTGCAACTGTAGCCGTTAATTGTACTGTCTCACCGACTTTCAAATTGGCCTCAGTTACATTTAATGTAACTTCTGTTACCGGAACATACTCTTGCAATCCTGCAATCGCCTGTTCTAACGCTGTAATCTTCTGCTCAACAACTACCATATCCGGAACTTCCGGCAGAATCGCTTCTTGTAATGCTGATCGTGCCTCTTTAACTGCCTGTTTGGAAGCTTCTGTATAACTGTTCCCTTCTTCAATACCACTTACTTCTTCTAAATACTGAACTGCATAATCTTTTGCAGTAACTTCCATCACTACCGGTTTCAAACCACTTGCCCATGCATTCTTTGTAGTTGCTCCTAAACGAAGCCATTCTCCTGTGTGGACTCTTGCAATTTTACTTGTAATTGTACTATTTGCACCAACGATATTACGGAATAAATCTTTGCCATCCTGATTATCACTTGAGTGGCAGACAAAGAAACTCGGTGCCGGACTGCTTGCCTGTGTTATCGGACTTTCCAATGTCATCTTAAAATAACCATTCTTTGGAGCTTTCCACGCATATGCTACTGCTGTATACGCCTCACCTTGAAATGTAGATGTAATTTCATCCTTATTCAGCTTTGCGTAATAATATGTGCCATCCAAGCCCTTATCATCATTCATCCAGCTTTTTTCACCGTTATCTTTTGTTTTTAATGCATTTGCCGGAATATCAATCCACCCTCCTTCTGAAGGCTTCTTAATCTGATAATGCCATCTATCTGCATTCTCTGTCTGATCAGCCAAATTGCCATATGCAACTTCATAATCCCAAAAATCTGATTCTTTATAGAAATTATAAGTTACTCCTTCTGTTCCCTCAGTTTCTTCAAACACACGAATGCGCTTTGCCGCCACATACTGTTGTCCGCCATTCGCATAAATCGATGTTGCAACAAGACGGATATGCGTTGCGGTTACTGCTTCGTTAAATACAATCTCCTGTGCAGTACGAGCATTCTGCAAATTTCCGGCCGCACCTGCAATATCATGAAAATCATCATCTCTCGGTTCGCCCTGCTGAACATTGGCATATTGAACCTTATATGCATTAATAGAACCCATACCATTGTCTCTTGACAGATAAGTTATTTTCTTAATTTTTTTTGCTTCTCCAAATCCTGTCTGAATCCAAATAGGATTGCTTGCGCTTACTAATCCACTGTTTACTTCCCCTTCTACAGGATTTCCCTGATATCTAGAATGCCACCAATGATTCTCATCATCAAATGCCCACCCAGCTTCACCATCATTATCCCAAGCTGCCGGTTTCTGCTCCGAATTTGCTTTTGCATTTGCCTTCAGAACTTCTGACTCAATCTCCTTTAAAACTTTTTCTTCTACAGTTACAGACTCGTTCTCGATATCTACAGCAGCATGTACCATTCCAACTCCCATATTGCCAAATGACACGAATGTCACAATCATGGCCGCTGATAAAGCACACGCCAGAACTCTTTTCATTTTCATTCTTTTTTCCTCCTTCTTCCCACCCGTTTATTTCATAAATTTAACTTCGTAAACATTGCTTAAAGTATTATATATAAAACACTTATTTTTTCTTTTTTCAAAAACGCACAATGTTTACATAATGTCAGCATAAGTATACCCCCCCCGCATATTTCTGTCAATATAAATATATAATAATCTTTATTTCTTATTTTTTTGTGCATCATAAACAATCCTTTATTTTCAAAAATATTTATAATTACACAAAAGGAACTATCGCTTTGAGATTTATTAGTCACCAAAGCGATAGTTCCTCCTATCCCCTGCTATCATGCTGTTTTTATCATTTTACTTTTTATTCCGATATTGTACCGGTGTTGTATGATACATTTTTTTGAACACTCGATTGAAATGTTCTACATTCTGATACCCGACCATCTCTGCAATGCTTTCTACAGTGGCATTCCCGCTTCTAAGCATTGCACGCGCTTTTTTCATTCGGATCTGTTTGAGAATATCGCCGAATGTCATGCCTGACTTTTCTTTAATATATTTTGACAAATATGGTTTTGACAGAAAGAATTTTTCCGAAAGATCTTCTAATGTCACATTTTTATAATTTGCATAAATATAATTTGTAATCTCCAGCAGTCTTTCATCTTTTCCGCCATCCACAATTTCACTCAATTTATTTACAGCAACTACAAGCGCTTCTATCGACGCTTTTATAATATCCGCATCTATTCCGACTCCCCAGTATTTCTTTTTATTGTATATTATGCCGACATAAGCGACAGCTCTCGAAGAAGAGCCTTTTGTCAAGGAATGCTCTTCATAAAATGCCAACTGATAATCCACATCAAAATAATGTTTTATCGCATTGCTCACCGCATCTAACCGACCGTTTCCTACCCCCACAATTCTTCGGTCATTACCGTTATGATGGATCACCGCATCAGCCACCATTCCGTTTTCCTGTTTGAAATGACATTCATCAACTGTAAAAATTGTCTTTGCCGTAATATAGTTATCTTCAAAAATATGATATACCCAGTCCGGCGTAAGTTCTTTATGCGCTTTGTCGGAAACGTCTTTGACAAGATAACCGACTTCTTCTTTCATCTTCTCCGGCAGGCTGATTCCAAAGCTCTGTTTCAAGATATAGTTCACGCCGCCCTTGCCTGACTGACTATTGATTCTTATAACGTCAGAATCATACCGTCTTCCGACATCCTGCGGATCGATCGGTAAATACGGCACGTTCCACTTATCACACTGCCGATCTTCTCTCCATGCCATACCTTTTGCGATCGCGTCTTGATGAGATCCGGAAAAAGCCGTAAATACAAGTTCTCCTGCATAAGGCTGTCTTGGAGAGACATGCATACGCGTCACTCGTTCATACACTTCACATATATCACTCATATTTGAAAAATCTAATTCAGGATCTACACCTTGAGAAAACATATTCATTGCCAATGTAATAATATCAACATTTCCGGTTCTTTCTCCATTGCCGAACAATGTTCCTTCAATCCTATCTGCTCCTGCCAAAATACCGAGCTCCGCATCACTGATACCTGATCCTCTGTCGTTATGAGGATGCAAGGACAGTAATACATTTTCTCTGTGAAGGAGATATTTATTAAAGTACTCTACCTGACTTGCGAAAACATGAGGCATTGCATTTTCTACTGTGGTCGGCAGGTTGATGATTGCCTTATTATCTGAAGTCGGCTCCCATATATCCAAAACAGCATTACACACTTCAAGTGCGTAGTCAACTTCTGTTCCCTGAAAACTTTCCGGACTATATTCAAATGTAAAATTACCGGTCGTCTCTTTTGCCAGTTTTTTCAACAATTTCGCACCATCGACCGCAATTTGCTTAATCTCTTCTTTACTCTTTTTAAATACTTGTTCTCTCTGTGCAACAGAAGTAGAATTGTATACATGTATGATCGCATGAGGCGCGCCCTGCACAGCTTCAAATGTTCTTTTGATAATATGTTCTCTCGCTTGAGTAAGAACCTGGATCGTAACGTCATCCGGAATCATATTTTGCTCGATCAATGCTCTGATAAACTGATATTCTGTCTCAGACGCCGCCGGAAAACCAACTTCGATCACCTTAAAACCAACGTCAACGAGAAGCTGAAAAAACTCCAATTTCTCATCAAGACTCATCGGTTCGATCAACGCCTGATTTCCGTCTCTAAGATCTACGCTGCACCAGATCGGCGCCTTATCAACACAATCTTTTTTTACCCAGTCGTAACAAGGTGTCGGAGGCATAAAATAAGTTTTTTCATATTTTTTCCAATTTTCTCTCGTTGTCATCATTACAGTTCTCCTTATATTATATCAATGATATTGCTTTTTTTTATCATTCACATACTATCACATTATATTTGCTCATTCTAGTGACAAATTTAATCATTTATATTGATTTTTTTTAATATTTCGTATTTTCACACTTTACAGAAGAAATTTTCTTCGTAGATATTCTGCACATATCCAAAGTGTTCTTTCTTTTACTGTTTTTCCCGCAACAACCTCATATGATATGATCCGCTCTCCATTTACACGATAAACAATCTCTCCTATTACAGTTCCCTTTTTTATCGGAGCACAAATTTCCTTCTTAATTTTTATTTCTATCTCATCTTTATCATCTGCTCCTACTAAAATTTTTTTAGATTCCCCTAAGATCTCTACTTCTAAAAAATCTTTTCCTTTTTTAGGAAACCCTCCTGTATATCCGTTTTTTATATAGATTTTTTCTGTTCTGTCTATCTTATCCGGAGAAATCTCTTTATAACAATAATTTTCCATTCCGTATGTCATTAATTTCTTTGTATCCGACCATTTATACCCTTTATTATTCGGCCATCCACATGCAAGAAGCGCCACAATCAATGTTTTTCCGTCTTTTCGCAGCGCTCCGACATAACAATATCCTGCATCTTGCGTAAACCCTGTTTTTCCGCTGAGAGCTCCATCCATCATTTTTAAAAATGTATTATGATTTACACAGGAATAACTTTTTTCTCCTTTGCAATCGGTAAATGTATACGCATCTGCCCGTGTGATTTCTAAAAATTTTTCCTTTTGCGGAGATTCCATAATGCAATATCTCATTATCCTCGCCAACTCTTCTGCCGTCGTATGATGAATTCCGTTTTCATCCTGTCCGTCAAGCCCGTTCGGAGTAATAAAATATGTAGAATTGCAGCCTAACTGAGAAGCTTTTTTATTCATCATATCCGCAAATTTATCAACATTTCCCGCAATACATTCTGCTATTGCGACGGCTGAATCATTATGCGATTCAAGCATAAGCGAATAGAGAAGATCTTTTAAATAAAAAGTCTGCCCTTGTGTCATTCCAAGCTTTACTTTCGGTTGTGCAGACGCGACGCTGCTAACTTCTGCTTTATCAGATAAATTTCCGTTTTCAAGCGCCAGAATACATGTCATAATTTTCGTCGTACTCGCCATCGGCATCTGTTCGTCTTTATTTTTTCCAAACAAAATACGCCCTGTCTCGGCGTCCATTAAAACGGCCGAACGGGCGTATAGATCAGAAGGCTTGACCTTAATACTCTTGTGACTTTCATCCATAATTTTCTCTTGTGCCCTGCAATCAGCCCATGAAATATTCCAGACTGCCGACAGACATAACGCAAACAACATTATGAATGACAGTATACTTCTTGTATTCATCTTAAATCTCTTTTTAAATTTCTTTCTTTCCATTCCGAAACACCTTCTATGCCGATAGTCTTTCTATCTATATGCCCTCCCATACAAGCTTATTCCTACAAATATTATCATCATCCACAGTACAAAAAACACATTTCGAGATTGTAGACGGTCACTGTTGCAAAAAAACAGGATGTGCACCGCTTATGCCATCCCTGTTTTTTCAACCTGTTTTTAAATATCTAATTTCAACTGTGCTTCATCTTCGGCTTCTTCTTTAAAATGCTCGATCTGCTCCGGATTCAGCATCGGAAGATCATCTAACGACTGCACGCTGAACCGACGAAGAAACTCTTCTGTTGTTCCAAACAAAAGAGGTCTTCCGGGGGCATCCAATCTTCCCGTCTCTTCAATTAATCCATATTCAACGAGTTTATTTACTGCATGATCCGATTTAACACCTCTGATTTTTTCTATTTCTAATTTTGTTACAGGCTGCTTATAGGCAACGATTGAAAGTGTTTCTAAGAGTACATCCGTAAGAGCATAGCGCTTTGGCTGTTTCGCTACACGAATTAAATATTCGTACATTTCCTTTTTTGTACATAACTGAAAAGAATCTTCCAACTCAATAATACGGATTCCTCTATCCTCTTTTTCATAACGCTCCATCATATTCCGAACAAGTTTTTTGGTCGTTTCTTCATCATGTCCGATTGCAAATGCAAGTTTACTTATTTCAACAGAATCTCCCATCGTAAACAAGATTGCTTCAATCGCACTTTGAAGTTTTTCAATTTCCATACGCCTCTTCCACCCTTTCAATCATGATCTCGCCGCATGTTTCTTCCTGTTCCACACGAATTTCTCCCAGCTTCATCATTTCTAAAACCGCCAGAAATGTCACTACAATATGCATCTTGCTCTTTTGCTTCTCGAGTAGCTGTCGGAAGGAGAACTTATGATGTGTATGCATGTATTCGTGTATATATGTAAACTTGTCTGATACGGTGACTTCTTCTTTTTCTATTTTTCCGAACTTGCTCCGAACCGGATCGATCTTATCAACCTGCCTTTTCATCACTTCTTTAAATATCTCATTTAATTTTTTCAATGTAAGATCTCCAAGAAGTTCATCCAGATCAACCGGTTCTGCATATTCTTTCACTTCTTCCGGTATTGTCGGATCTTTATAAAGTATCATGTCTGCATCCGTCTGCCTGTCCTTCAGCTCATACGCCATATACTTATACATTTTATACTGTAAAAGCTGTTCTACAAGCTCACGCCGCGGATCTTCTTCCTCCCCCTCTTCCGTTTCCTCTTTCGGAAGCAGCATTCGACATTTTATATCCAAAAGCGTAGCTGCCATAACAAGGAATTCACTCATAATATTCAGATCTTCTTTTTGCATATTCCTTATATATTCCATATATTGATTCGTAATTTCTACGATTGGAATATCATAAATATCTATTTTATTTTTATCGATCAAATGAAGCAGAAGATCCAACGGACCTTCAAAAACTTCAAGTTTTACCGGAATTCCCATAAATTATCTCCATCATTTAAACAGCTGCTTAACATTTCGCCAGTTCACCATTTCCGCAACAAAAGAAAATCGCAGAAATTTCTAACGCCAACTCTACATTATAAAGGAGCTTTTTACTTTTGACAATGTTTTTCTTTTATCGTCTTTATCGTTTTTCCGCCTCGTTTTCCCGTCATTGTTTTCCCTGCCGGATCATATATTTTTTACTTCGTCAGCTTGCCGCCTTATTACCGGACACAGACCTCGATTGCGATAACCTCCGGCATATTAAACAAACGAATATTGATCGTATGACTTCCCAGTCCTCTACTTACAACTATCGTCTGTTCTCCTTCTCTGCGCATTTCCCCTGAATATTTCGGAAAGAGAAACCCCTGCGGCGTCACAACTGCCCCAATCCCCGGACACCGCACTAATCCTCCATGCAAGTGTCCGGATAGGATCAAATCGGCTCCCCATTTTTTATAAGCATCCATATATGCCGGGTTATGCGCCATCAATATCGAATAATCTTTTCCCTTTTTTCCGATTTTTTCTTCAACCGTTTTCTCCGTAACATCTGCTTTTTTAAATTTTCTATTCACAGACGAATCCAGTTCCAGGCCATAGATACTAAACTTCATACCGTTTTTTTCTATATTTTCGGCTTTATTCTCCAAAAAGCATACTCCACAATTTTCCAGCTTTGCTTTGTATCGTTCGTATGTATCCCCGTATATATCTGTATTTTCTTTCATTCTCTGTTCATGGTTGCCATTTGTGTAATACACCTGACAAATATGCGGTAATTTCTTCACAAACTCAAGAGCTTCCTGTACGGAACTGCCTTCTTTTGCGACCAGCATATCCCCTCCGATTAAAATCATATCCGGCATTTCTGCCTGAATCGCCTTATACAATTTATCGTTTTTATTTCCGTATACACAGTTATGAAGGTCACTTAAAAAAATCACTTTTACACAGTTTTGAATGCCGATGTTTTTTTTCGTTTTTACTTTATATTTTCTCACCCGGAATGTATGAGTTTCCCGATAAATTTCTCCTGCCGCTAAAATGAGCAAAATAAGGATAAAAATAATTATCCACCATGCTGTATTATTCATTTATAAAACTCCTTTAACGATATTCCTATAAAAAACTTTCCTCATTTTCTCTCATTATAAAACAGCGGTATTCTGAAACTCAAGTATTTCTTCACATCAGCACGTAAACAACTTTTTGTGTGAAATTATTCCGCAGATCTAAAGCAGCTTTTATTAATTCTTTTCTCCAATCAAAAATTTTGCCGATACCTTTATTAAATAATCCGAAAATCCTGCTTTTTGTACACCTTTTTTTGCTATGATATCGCTGCGCCCGATTTCATTTCCATCCAGAGTATAAACGATCGAGCCTACAACATCTCCTTTTCGAACCGGCGCTAATATCTTTTTATTTATTTTCTCAATTTTTTTAATTTTCTTCATATCCTTTCCTTTTACATCTAGATAAGTAAACTTTTCTCCGCGCTCTACTTCTATGTTTTCTTCGACTCCATTTTTTACAACTGCATATTTTGTTTTCATCGGTTTCTCGTCCGAATACACCTGACATTTTCCAAAACCGTAATTCATCATTTTAACCGCATCCGCAAATCTCTCCTTCGATGTATCGGCAGCCATAACAACCGCGATCAACTCCACATCATCCTTCTTTCCCGTTGCCGAAACGCAAAATTTTGCTTCTCCTGTCGACCCTGTTTTCAAACCGGTAGCATATTCATACTGCCTTACAAGTTTATTTGTATTTGTAAGTCCAAATTCCGAAGTACCTTTCTTCGTTTCATGAGTAATCTCTCTTTTTCCTCAAGATAGATTTCAGCATATAACTGCGCTGACTAAAAATAACTATCCTATAAAAGCCTCTCAAATCTTGCTCATTTTTACCTGTTTCATTGACTTTTATCAATCCGTAGAGTATATTAAGCAAGGGAGAATCAACGGGAAAATTAATAAGGAGGTCACTAATGAAGTCTCATACTTATTATGATATTTTAGGTGTTTCAAGAGATGCGACTTTAGACGAGATCACAACTGCCAAAAATGCACTGGCGAAAGTATATCATCCAGATGCAAATGCACATAAAAATATTGACACAACCGCTTTTATGCAGGAGATACTTGAGGCATACCGGGTTTTATCGAATCCGGAAAAGCGCCGCAAATATAACCAAGAAACATTCGGCGAAACCGAACGCGTTTTCAAAACATTTACATTAACTCCGGAAAACGAAGAAGAAAATACAGGTTCTTTTGTCACATATTGGAATATGTCTAATCAGCTTAGAACTATACTCAATAAAAGCATTCGGTTGATGAAGCAGGAAACACAAAAGAAAACACTGACCCAACGCGTTTTTCAGAAATGGGGCAAATATCAAAAAGAAGAAACGATCCGCAATCAGCAGATCGCAAAATTATCCACACAGGCCGTCCAATATATTACCGCTCTTAAAATGGCTGGAATTCCGATGGATTACTGGAGTTCCGATGCAATGAATTGGATACTTGTACGTTGGGGGCAAAAACAATCTGTCGATTATCATACTCTCTTTTCACGCTATGATGATTATGTAGAAGAAACATTGTCAAATTCCGAAAAAATTCGATTAAAAAATCAAAACAAACGTTTTCATCACAATTTAAAAAAACTGCTCTCCTACGCTTTAAAAGCGTAAGAGGCAGTCATTCAAAAGAGCCTCGCAACCCTTTTTTACATCTCTGTAAGTCGTATCAAAGTCACCTGTATACCACGGATCTGCAATGTCTTTTCCTTTTTCCTCTGTAAAATCAAGCAGCTTCGATACTTTCCCTTCAGGATCTGAATTACCTATAATTCTGTTTATATTTCTAATATTCCATGAATCCATACCAATAATATAATCATATTCATCATATTCATGTTTCTGTATTTGACGCGCTTTATGATTTCCGCAATAAATTCCGACTTCTTCTAACTTATGACGCGTTCCGTAGTGAACCGGATTACCGATCTCCTCGCGACTTGTAGCCGCAGAGTCAATGAAAAAAGTATCCGATAAACCAGATTTATTAACTAATGCCTTCATTACATATTCTGCCATAGTAGAACGACAGATATTGCCGTGGCAAATAAATAGTACCTTTATTTTCTCCATTTTATCTCCTCATATCCTCTCAAAGCCTTATAAATACTGGCTTTTCAGCCTTTGTGCATTTTTTACTTGAAAGGTTCTTTTTCTTATAAATTCTTGTATTTTCTCATGTTTTTTCGGGCATTTGTGGTACAAATGGGTTATTTTTAAAGTCCCAAATTCCTTATGAAATAAGGTTTACATGAGTTATTTGTGCATGTTTTTGGGTTACAAACTTTTTCTTTTCCAGTTCATCCCTTGCTTCTTTTAATCTGGCAAGTTCTTTCTTTGCATCATCATAGCCGGTGTGCGTATAAATATTGAGTGTTACAGATATATCTGAATGTCCCATCAGATATTGCAGTGTCTTTGGGTTCATCCCTGAATTGGCCATATTGGTACAATAAGTATGCCTGCATACATGTGGAGTAACTGGCGGTAATTGCAACAAATGCTCACGATTATATTTTTCTCTTGCATGCTGCATGTACTTTTCCCAATGAAGTGCAACCATTGGCCTTCCATTCTTGTCCAGAAACAGAAATCCTCCATATCCATCCACCATCGGCTCACGTTTTGGTTTCCTTCTATTCTTCAAGATTCGAAGAAATGCTTCTTTTACATCCGCTTCCATTGGAAGTAACCGCGTACCACTTGTTGTCTTTGTAGATACGATGATATACTTCATTTCTCGAGTTCTTTGCAACTGATGATTCACATTGATAATATCTTCTTTAAAGTCCAAGTCTTTTACAGTAAGTCCACAAAATTCAGATATTCTAAGACCTGTCTTGAATAAGATATAAAATGCATCATAATACTGATTATAATGCGGATCATTCTTTACAAAATCAAGAAATTTAGTTTCATCTTCCGGCGAAACAGCTTGTCTTTTCTGACTGTCATTAACAAGTACTGTACCTAATTCAAATCCAAATGGATTTTTTAGAATCAAGTCATCATCCACAGCCATTTGAAAAGCAGGTCTTAAAACACCTCTGATGGAATGAATGGAACTATATCCTCTACCATCTCTTTGTAGTTTTATCAGAAAAATCTTTGCGTCAGAAAGTTTCACATCATCCACTTTCTTATAAGCGAATTCTTCCTTTTTCAATACATTCACCACAAATTTGTAATTCGCTAAAGTATTATGCTTTACTCCTGTTTTCAGGGAAAGATATCGTTCCACAAGTTCAAGCACTGTAATGTTACTTCCTGTAATCCCTTGCATCTGTAAGGACTGAACTTTTCTTTCTTTTTCCCTGAGAGAAAGATCTGCCCGTTTACCTTCCGGCATCTTATCTGCTTCTGTCAATCTCCAACTATATAATATTTTACGCTTACCAAGTGAATCTGTATATTTATAGCGGTAACGTCCACTTGGTTCCTGCCATTCTCCTTGCTGGAGAACTCTGCCTTTATCATCACGTCTCTTTGAAATCATATCCTACCTCCAAGGGGACGCAACATGATATTGTTAGTATATCATGTAACCCCTAATTCGAACACCTCCTTCTTTTAAATTTCATTTTATATCGCACTGAGTGTATCAATAAATTTTTCAAATCTTGTTCGTTTTATCTGTACACGATTCCCATTCCAAAGCAAATACTCTGCATTTGGATTGTCACTGACTAACTTACGAAGCTTTCCTTCTCCAATACGAAAATAGGATGCTGCCTCTTCAATGGATAATGTATACTTCTTCCAATAAGGTATATCATAACTTGTCATTTGTATGCCTCCTTCTATTATCTTTGTTTTTGACATTGGCGGCTGGCAAAGGTATCTATAAAGACTGCCAATGCCAAAGTAATTTTTTGCCAATGTCATCCTTTATTCTGTTGTCAACGCAACTGTTTTTCTTCCCTGACACCAATCGTAGCTCAATCTGTTTTCCAGCTGCTTTCTTGCATCTCTTCCTGTTCTGGAAGAAATCCCATAGGCTAGCAGTTCTGCCTCTAATTCTTCTAAACACATTACTTTCCGTTTGGTTAATAACTCCAGAATCAACTTCTGTGCCTTTTCCAGTTTCGTTTCCTTTTTCGTTCCTGCTTTCCCCATCAGCAGATCTTCAATGGATATATCGTATTCTCCTAACCATTTTAAGCCTTCTTCTCCCAAAGAAAACGCTACCGGATTTTCCTTCTTAGCAAGAGAATCCTTTTGCTGATATACCACTCGGACATCCTGTTCCTTCTCTTTTTCCACCTTTTCTACAAATAAGATACTTCGTACTGCCGCTGCGATATCAATGGATCCCAGGGAACGGTAATCACTCTGACTTCCCGATGACTTATTCAAATGTC
>PPYF01670449.1_pt1 | contig 37184 bp, 27 predicted proteins | sample 1559871 | NCBI WGS metagenome assembly PPYF01 (sample SAMN08240021, study PRJNA423297) | Human gut metagenome, whole genome shotgun sequencing project.
ACCATTACTTTTCAGATACTCCGTTAAATGTTTATTCATCAAACGGTTAGACGAAACCGTTCAGAATTTAAAATAATAAATAAACCAATTTAAAATGACAGCATGAGCCGCAACTGTAGGATGTGAAAATCCAACCCATCAGGCATCACCTCACTCAACGCCTTGCCATCCTTTGTAATATGTCCTTTATCGTCAGCATACTTGTCATTGTCCATAAAAGTATAGTTCAGCCCCAACATGACATTCGGTACGGGGAACCAATTCAGGTTGGCACTATAAGCGTAAGCCGAACCACCGGTAATCGGTGAAGAAATTTCATGGAAATCGTTCAGATTCACATAGCTGGCACGAGCCGAAGCTTCAAGACATCCCCCTTTACGTCGCTGATAGACGGGGGCGAATTCGGCATCTTCAGGCATATAACGGCGTTGCTCACCCAATATCATATAAGAAGCTGTGGCATACCAACCGTTGAACTCTGCATTTCTCAAGCCAATCTTCTGCTCATTCTCCAAATGGTAACGCGACAAGTTCGTAAATGTGTATTCACCGTAAGCCAACAATTTATTCCAACGTACGGCAGCCTCCAAACCATAAGTGACATAGTGACTTACGTTGGGGATTTCGGCACGTACGAAACGGCGGCGATCCGTACGGCTTTCAGGGAAAGTGCGAAACTCCACCAAACGGTCTTCCACGCCCAAAGCATCGGGTGTACGATATGACGCATAACCGCCCAAATGTACCGTCCATTCGTCTTTGTCCACTGGAGAAAGACCGACACGCCCCGTAAAGCCATAGCCGTCACTACCCCTATTTTTCTCCTTTTGCAGAATGTCAACCTGTTGACCGAATACACCGCCCGACAACCACCAATGGTTGCCCCATGCCGTGACGGCGGCACCGAGACGCCGCCCACCCGCAAACATCTCTACCGGCATCGGGCGTTCATTGGCCGTCAAGTAACGTGAACTGGTAAGGCGTTCCATGCTCATAGGCTCTTTAAAATGCCCGGCCTGTACCGATATATGCTCATTGAACTTATAGCCAAGAAACATATCTTTAATCTCCACTTCATTATAGGCGAAATCCAAATCGAATTCGGCAAACCATTTCTCATATAACTCCGCCTTAATCGCAAAACGAGCCCTACGAATACTCACCCCGTTGTCGAAACGAAATTTACCATCATCCTCTTCCATATCCTTGTTGGGTTTGGAAGTCAAACCGTCCACCGAAACTGTCGGCAAATAGAAAGAAAGATCGGTATAAATCCGATTATCCAACTTCATGCGAAAAGCCTTGTTCTTTGTTTCAAAGTTCAGTTTCCCTTCTTGAAAATACAAGTCCGCCCGCTCCTTTGCCAGCTCTTGTCCCCAGACGGGTTGCGCCATCCATACCATACTACCGGCTACAGCCATAGTCATTAATATCCACTTAGAATTCATCTCTTTCAAATTTTCGGCAAAAATAGGCGGTACGTGTTTCCATATAATTACATTTGTATAAATATTCAACTACAAACCTGATTTTGGGGAGGAAATCTCATAAAAATCAGTAACTTTGCGTCAATGAAAAGACTATTACTGACTATTTCCATGCTGTGCAGTATGGGCTGTGTCCTACCCACCGCACATGCACAGAACCGCGCCAAACCTAAAAACGGAGAAGGCGTATCGACATTTCTTCAACGTTTCGGCTACACTTCCCGTGCAGCCCAAAAGGAGTTTCTGGAAATCAACAAAGGGAAACTGACCCGCGACGGAGGCTTGATACTGGGACGTAGTTACCGGCTTCCCACCGGTAAGAAGTCTGGGAAAAAAGCGCGAGCTGGCAGTCGTAAGACCAGCGTTGTAGAACCGCTTTTCGGCCCAGCATACCAAAACGTATCCGTCCGTTCCCATGAGTTAGAAGGTGCTTGCTTGTATCTGGTCAGCGGACACGGAGGTCCCGACCCCGGAGCCATCGGAAAAGTAGGAAACCGGGAATTGCACGAAGATGAGTATGCCTACGACATCATCCTGCGGTTGGGACGTGCATTGATGGAAAAAGGAGCCAAGGTACATATCATCATTCAGGATGAGAAAGACGGCATCCGCGATGACCGGTATTTGTCCAACAGCGACCGTGAGACCTGCCTCGGACAAACGATTCCGCTCGACCAGATAGCCCGTCTACAGCAGCGGTGCGATGCCATCAACCGACTGACGTATAAGGACAAAGAGAAATACAAACGTGCCATCTTCATCCACGTGGACAGCCGGGGACATAAAGACCAGGTCGATGTATTCTTCTACCACTCTCCCGGCAGCAAATTAGGAAAACGGCTGACGGAAAACATTCATAAAACCTTTGAACGGAAATACGACAAACACCAACCGAACCGGGGATTCCGGGGTACGGTAAGCGAACGTTCGCTCTACGTATTAAAAAAATCCAACCCGGCGGCAGCTTTTCTGGAACTGGGCAACATACAAAACGAACGCGACCGGAAACGCCTCGTCATCCCGTCCAACCGTCAGGCCTTAGCCGACTGGATTTGCCAGGGTATCATAAAAGATTTTAAAAGCAGGTGAGAACCAGTCGCAGTTCTCCTCTAAAAGTATAATTTATAATTGTACATTTAAAAATATTTTCTCCTTTTAATATTAGGTTATATCCCATAACTTCACTAAATTTGATTGCTGAAAGACAATGGGATATTAACCTAAATATTAAAGATCATGAAACACTTCTTCAAAGCGAGCAAGCTTTTTTACGTGTCCTTACTCGTAAGTACACATGCAGTCCTCACCCACAGTTGCAACGATGATTTACCGGCCAACAGTTATTACACCTTCACGGGGGAAATGATGAGCGACTATCTGAAATCACGGGAAGATTTCAGCCTGTTCAAACGTATTGTAGAACGCGCCGGACAAATGGATTTTTTGGCCAGCCGGGGAGCACTGACCTTCTTCCCTCCGATAAATTCCGGCGTAGAAAAGTTCTTGCAGGAAAAAGGATATGCTTCCGTGGAGGAAATTCCGGCATCCTATTGCGACACTTTGGTAAAAGCCTGCCTGGTAGCAAGGACGGCGTTTACCTATAACTTCGCTCAAACGCAGCAAGAAAACAATACGCTCGACCTGCCGCTCATCATACAAACCAGCGGAGACACAGTAGACGCCAATGGTATGACACTCAGTATCATCAACAGGCAGGCTGCCATCATCAATGAATTAAAGAATGACTCCGTTGAAAATGGCGTTGTGCATCCCGTAGATAGAGTATTAGTGCCCAATACAAGTCTGGGGTCCAGCCTGCTGGACCAGAAGCACGACGAATACACAATCTTCTATGAAGCGTTGCGTCGCACGGCCTTACTCGACTCACTCGCCCGTTACCGCGATGAGAGGTATGAAATCAGCAAAAACAAATATCCGGCATTCCGGAAAGAAATCTGGTCCGGACCGCAACAATACGTAGCCAAACGCCCCGACCACAGATACGAAGGATTCACGTTGTTCATCGTCCCGGACCGTGTACTATATGAGAAATATAGCCAACACTTCAATGAAAATATGACGATGGACGAGAAAATTGATGCATTATATGATTTGGCCGTGGAAAAATACGGGGATGACGTATCCGCCCAAATATTCGGACTCAACGAAATCTTACCGGGAAATCATGAAGGAAAAACCTATAAGGAACTTTATTGGAACAGGAACTCGCTGACCAACCGGCATAACCCACTCAACATGTTCCTGTCTTACCACATCACCGACCGACTGTTTGAAAGTACAGCCAAACTGGTAAACTGTTGGGGAGTATATACAGCCGTAGCCAATCCGACGGAATGGATCAATACCCTGCTCGACTTCTCTACCCTTAAATTGGAGCGGGTTTACTCTACCATCGACCCGGACGTGGAACATGCTGCCGGTTATTACCTGAATCATAACCATGCCAACCTGTACAACTCCTATCAAAGAGTCCGCGGGGCTTATCTGACCCAACCCGATGCCGATAATTTTTCTCTGAACGTGGCCTACTTTTATATTGATGATGTATTAGCTTATGACCAGACAATGCGTAATAATATAATGAACACCCGGCTCAGAATGGACTTTTATACCCTATGGCCGGAACTAACGAACAACGACATGCGTCTTAGCGGTAATCCCACACAGGCCTATGGCCCGCATGACAACAGCGAGAATGGCGGTGAAGCAGGAGGGTACAATTATTATCTTCCGTCGGGCTATCTGAAAAATACCCAAGTCAGCGAAAACTCCATCTTCTTTGTCCAACGCCAAAAGGTATACTGGTCGAGCATGCACGGAGATGAAATAAACTTGTTAGGAACCAGCTATGATGTCACCTTCCGCCTCCCTAACGTTCCTCCCGGCACTTATGAGCTCCGGCTCGGCTATCCGGCAATGGAAGACAGAGGCATAGCACAAATCTATTTGGACGGTGTCCCTCAGGGGATTCCGATAGACATGCGTTTCAGAGCCAACGACCCACGGGTTGGAGGTCTGTACAACGGATTGAGCGGCGACAGAAACTCGGATGAATCCTCCAATGGCATATATACGACAAAACAATTGGAAGAAAATGCACGAACTATGAAAAATAACGGATTTTATAGTGCACCCAAGAGTATTTTCTACAACAACGACGGAACAGATGCTCCCCGTTACAGCCCCAGTTCCTGCATTCTGCAATACAACCTGGCAGATACGTATCGACGTAAGATTTGCAACGTACAAATCCAGCCCCACACCCACCACACCGTACGTGTACGTTCCGTATTCGTACAAGGGAATAGAGGTTGTCTTATTTTGGATTATCTGGAACTTGTTCCCATTGACATTTGCGGTGCAGGCGGTATCGGTGAGGATCTATATTAAAACGTATGGTCAAGTGTCCATATAACAAAAAGAACGCATAGAGGAAATCATTCCCTATGCGTTCTCCTTTTTAGTGCACGTGCTGTCACAGCACACGCAACTACCAACCTATTATTTCATATAAAACTTCTTCACTGTTCCGTCGGAGTACTTGAAAATGTTGACCTGCCCTTTCAGCGGAGCAGCCACACGCTTGCCGCTTACGGTATAGATACCCAGCAATTCAGCACCTTCAGGACCTTTCACTCCGGCAATGCTACTTCCCTCATGGGCTTTTTTAGCATCTGCCAATACCTTCTCGATTCCGGCTTCGATGGCCGTCGCGTCGATCTGGCTTTCTGCCGTCAGCTTCACTTCATCGTACAAGCCCTTCACCTCGTTGCTGATGGAATCGATATCTTCCTGCAAAGCGGCGATGTCAGCCGTGAATTGTTCTGCCACCTCGGCATAATCCGTTTCTATCGTAATCTTCGCAGCGTCCAACTTAGCCTGAACGGCAGCGATGTCGGCGGTCAAACGAGTGTAAGCTTCTTCATTGGCTTTCTTGGCTTCTTCCGTTGCCAAAGCCGCTGCTGCGTCTGCCAATACCTTCTCGATTCCGGCTTCGATAGCCGTCGCGTCAATTTGGCTTTCGGCCGTCAGCTTCACTTCATCGTACAAGCCCTTCACTTCGTTGCTGATGGAATCGATGTCTTCCTGCAAAGCGGCGATGTCAGCCGTGAATTGTTCTGCCACCTCGGCATAATCCGTTTCTATCGTGGTCTTCGCAGCGTCCAACTTAGCCTGAACGGCGGCGATGTCGGCGGTCAAACGAGTGTAAGCCTCTTCGTTGGCAGTAACTTTCTGCTGATAGTCCAACACCATTTCCACCATATCCACGATAGCCGTGTCGATTTCCACCACAGGAGCCAACACCTCATCATAAACAGTCGCGAGCGTTTCATTGGCGTAAGCCTCGTTCACAGACTTCTGCAAATCCTCAATACGGGTAGCCACTTCCTGAACGGCATTCACGACAATCGCACTGTCTTTCACGTTGGCAGCCTCAGTATTGATTTTCTCTACGGCAGCCTCATAACGCGTACGCAGGCCCTGTATGGAGTCATTGGCAGGAGTATAGTAGGCGATGAAGGAATTATATATCTTCACCGTCGAAGTACCATGAACTTCGATACCATGATCACTGTTATCAGAAATCACAACTTCACTGAGTGTAATATCGGAAATCTCGGCAAGAGCCTCCGAAGCTTTCACATAAAACGAGAACAATACAGTAGTATCTTCTTTTTCTTCGATGGTTCCACCCGTAAGGTCGGATATGGCCAAATGCAATTTACCGTCTTCGGTGATATTAGAGCTGATTGTGGCATTTTGCGGTAATCGGTCGCTGTACTCGAAACGGGGTCTTCCATTGTCTTTGGTTTCAAAAGACAGACCTTCGGGCAAAGTCACCACAGCTTGCAAACCACGCACTTTCACATAATTGATCAAACTTACGTCTACCTTTTTAGACGTGCCGTCGGTCTTGACAGACAACGAGTCGTCAGTGAAGAACAACTGACCGATGTTCGGGCTGACACTGGCGGTATAATCCTCCAACTCGTACTTGACCGTAAATCCAGTCTCTTCGTCCTTCTCACTGCTACTGCCCACGATATTCGTCAACACGATGTCGCGCGTCTCAATAAGGCTGCTATTAGCTTCCACATCAAAATAAACCACCGCACCGCTATTACCCACGATATTGGACAAATCGGATGAAAGAATCGTCAAACGGTATATGTTAGACCGGGATTCCTGGTCAAATTTCAAATGATCCATATAAATGGTATGTGAATCACGATCCAAACGTGCTTCGTTACGGGTCAAATTATTTTTAAAAAGAAGCCCTGAAGGAAGCTTTATATCCATCTGCAAAGTAGATATCGCGTCACTGTTGTCCAAAAAAACAGCCACGGTCTTTGTTTCTCCCGACTTGATATTGAGGTTATCCATGGAGACCTTGTTCTCCGCCGAAACACTCATGCAAAAGCCTACGGCCGCCACCAACGCGAGCGAAAGCCTCGATGCAAGCTGTTTCAATAAGATTTTTGTATTTTGAATCATACGTTCTATTTTTAATTGCGTCCTACATTCATGTTTTTTTAAGAAAGAAAGCGCGGCAACCTTACGTGGCGGCCACGCTTTCATCACATAGAGACTTTATTTACTTCTTCAACACTTTCTTGACAGAACCATCAGAGTTGCGGATGATATTGATACCTCTTGTGAACTTGTCCATGATCTGACCGCCCACAGAGTATATCTTCTCTTTCATGCTTGGGTTGGCCTGCACACCGTTGATACCGGTTACTCCGCCTTCGCCACTGCCGCCGATGCTATAGACTGAGCCCGAAGCATCTGCTGCCAAGACATTCGATACGGTAATCTTAGAAGCGGCTTTTCCGGATACTTCCAAATAAACCAAAACGTCATCCACGTCACTCAATTCACTGTTTTGGAGCGAGCTTACCACGATACGGTGCGTGCCGTTGTCCATCGTGTTGGAATAAAGTTCATGGTCGCTTGCACGCTCGCCCAACGACTCGTTCAGCAAGGTTACGCCGACCGGGAGTTTCACATCCAACTGGCAACTGGTATATGCCGTCGTGTTCTTCAAGCGGATTGCAATACGCTTCACGCTGCTTTCTTCGCTCATGGTCATCTCAACCACGTCCGTACTTTCTACCGTACGGTCCACGGCAACTCTTGCACGGACATTGCGTACTGCATAATTCGTGTACCTCATTTCACCACGAATGATACTTGCAACAGCCGTCACGTCACCGATGTTGATCTTACCATCTTTGTTGATATCCGCTGCATAGAACATCATCGAACCTTCTTCCACTTGGTCTACGCCAAGGACGTAATTCATGATCTGCGTATAGTCGTTCACCAGTACGCTACCGTCACGATCCACGTCGCCAAGGATATAAGCCTTGTCTTCGGCATCGGTAGCCAACGTGGCCATCTTTTCGGTCAACAGGGTGATTTTCTCCTGAACGGCCGGAACGGCTTCTGTCATGTAGTCGATAGCCTTAGACGCTACCACCTGTCCGTTGTCTCCAACCAAGTCTTTTCCGTCGATATCCTTAAAGATTCTGCCAGACTGTGCATCGTTATGATAAGTACAGAGAGCCTTAATACTTTCTTCGATTTCATCCAAAGTCTTGTTCAGTAACTCTTTGTCCTCAGGAATATACAGGTTCTCCGGATCCGTACCATTGATTACATTATCTACATTCAGCCACAAGCCTATCAGACCGATATTTGCAGCGTCTTCGCTGTGAATGGAAGCATCCAATTCCTCTATTGTGGCAGACTTATCCATTGCTGCAATCTTGCTTTCAACGGTTTGCTTGTGGGCAAGCGTACTGTTTGCAGTGAGTTTCCATATTGCATACGTGTCCTCTACCGTCTTGGCATCCTTGTCAATCAGATCCTGGATGGCCTTCAGTTCAGCCTGAGCCGTTTCGGTTTCAATGTCGTAGAAACGATAAGCCGTCAACTTCTCAACCATTGCGTCGCGCTTGGTTTCAAGAGACTGGATTTCGCCAGTAAGTCTGACGTATGCCTCTTCGTTCGCAGTATAAGGCTTTTGGGCTTCGGCTGCTTCGGCTGCGATAGTTGCCAATTCCTCGGCTATGGCATTGATGCCGAACGTCAACTTATCGTTGTAGAACAAGATACGCCCCTCTCCATTATAGCTGTCAATATCGGCCTTGATACCTTCTATCGATGTGCCGACAGCAGCCATGGAAGACTTGAACTCTGCCTGTACATTGGCGTGCATACCGTTGAGCGTCTCTGTTTCAGCTTTCCAATTCGTTTCAACTTCACCGACCTTAGCCATAAGTTCCGTATAAGTAGTATTGGACAAATCGGAATTGTAGTAAGCTGCAAGTTCGGTACGCATGTCGGCAATAGCGTCCTCATATACGAGATATTTCGCCTGTTTGGCTTTTTCATCATCAAGTTTACCGATTTCACCCTTAGAGTCAATAGCCTTTTCGAACTTCACCACAAGGTCATCTATCTTAGCGATGTAAGCGTCGACTTCTTCCTCTTCAGGTTTGCCAACCACAGCAGCGGCGGCTTTGTTCTGCTCTCCTCTCAAGACATCAAATTCCTTAAGGATTCTTGACTGTTCATAACCATTCGCTCTTGCATAGAGGCTCTTAAGAGTGGCAGTAATCGTGTTACATCTGCTTTCTGCCAAAGTTTCGTTACGTACGCAGCTTCCCGCTACACGCCATTCAGTTGCATCCTCCAACAAGGCTTCTATACTATTCTCTGCACTTACAAGGTCTCCATAGAGTTCTGTAATGACGTAATTATCTACGAATTCTGCCGCAGCAGTCAGTTCGGCTTTCACATCGTCTACTTTACCCACGATTCTGTCATAAGCCTTGTTGCTTGCCTCTTTATCCTCCCAATCCTTACGTGCTCGAGTATAAATGTCATCGGCAGCCGCATCGAAGCTGTTAATCTTAACTTTCAGGCCGTTAATCACCTCACCATAGAGGGCTTTTCCTTCGGCTACAGCCTTGGCATAGTCTTCTTTCGCCGGAATGATATAAGCCTTCTCAGATGCTTTGTATTCATTGATATAAGCTTTCTTCTTCGCCTGGTCTGCATCATCGGCATATTCCCACGCATTCAACTTCGTCAGAGTCGTATCGATCTTATTGTCAACTCGTCCGATTTCAGCTTTCCACTCATTACCGGCAGCTTTTTCCTTATCGGCAGCAATCAACCCTTCAATAGTTTCGAACTTCTCGAGATGGGCATCCACCTTCAACGGCAAGAAGACATCGGCATCCAAATCCGCTTTGGCTGCCTTGAGAATCTTATCGACATCATCGAAAGCTGTTTTCCTCACATCTTCCGTATAGCCCGCATTCAGCAATTCCTTCTTTGCAGCCGCAAGCAAAAGCTCATGAGCTTTGTATTCGCCTTTGAAATACGGTTTAGCTTCGGCATTTACCTTGTCGTTCATGACCTTCAAAGCAGTACTAATATCCCCTATGATGTCCTCTACCTGCTGCTTGTATTGTTCGTCTTCATCGAACAGTTCACCGGCCGGAGTATTCTGATATGCAGCATTTGCTGTGGTCTCGAGTTCACGAACTTCTGCCAAATAACCATTGATTGCAGTATTAGCTTCATTGACAGCCTCAGCCACCATAGAATTGAAGTTCGTGTTCTTCAAGTTACTGAAATCGCTAATCGTATCCAATGCGGCTGAGAATGCATCACGAGCATCCTTCACGGCTTCATTAAACCTGTCAATGCGAGCCGTGTTATCCGCTGCGATAGCTTCGTCATAGCCGTCCTCTTGAGCTTGGAGAATATTGCTTATCGCGTTACTGATACTACTGAGTTCCTCCTTTACCTCTCCATCTTTAGCAGCAGACTGTCCATTTGCATAATAGCTCTCTATGGATTGTTTAAGTTTGTTCAACTTCGTTTGCTCTTCCGTGAGTTGCTTCAAATAGTCTTGTACTATGCTCGTCTGGTCGCCGGTACTTATTTTATAATAAGCATCCTCCCACTCTTGTGTAACTCTCTTAGACCAATCTTTGCCGATTTGTTCATAATATGCCTTCTTATCAGCCTCGGCTTTGGCTTTCAAGCCATTGATGTTGGTATTCAGATTTTCAAGCTGCGTTTCAAAATCTTTCTGTTGGTCGGCGGATTTACGCTCGGTGTATGCTTTCTCCACATCGGCTGTAATCTCATCGAATTGTGTTTCATACTTCTCGATTTCTCCCAAATAATACGTTTCATTCGTACCATCGGTTGCGGCAGCCACATCCGTACGAGCCTTGTCGATATTGTCTTCGATCTTCAAAGTAGCAATCTTTCCGGTCGTCGCATTCATAATCGCATCGTAAGCCTTCCAGTTCGTTGTGGAGGCTTCGGCAGCCGTACGGGCATTTGCCACTTCCGTGCTGATGGCATCCAATTTCACTTTGATTCCAGGCCAAGCTGCCACCAATACTTCTTTTTCGGTAGAGTCGTTGATGGCCTTTACTTGTTCATTGAGCTTAGTCGTGATACCATCCACGAGGTCAGTAAACTCGGCTGTCCTGTTCGCATCTTCGTTCAAGGCCAGTACACCCTTAGGCACGGTCGTTCCGTTACCGTTAAGTTGGTCTTTGATACCTTGAACCACTTTGTCTGCATTGGTCTTGGCTTCCGTGTTTGCCTTGACTTTTTTGGCCACTTCCTCAGCCTCATTCAACAAATCCGTAATATCGGCTCCAATAGTGTTCAGTTCGGCATTGATGGAAGACAACAACGCCATATTCTCTGCCTCTTTACCTTCTTCCAATACGTCTGGGATAAGATCTTTCTGTGCCTGAAGCGCCGCAGACAAACGGTCTTTTTCTGCTTGTAATGTAGCTTCACTCTTACCGAGCTTATTCTTATAATCATCATCCCAATCTTTCAACCTTGCCTCTTGAGTTTCAACACTCTTCTTGGCCTGGTTAAACAGACGCTCCACAGCGATTTCCACCACATCTTCGTCGTACTTGGCCTTATCGGCATCGAAAGTACCTACAAGCGTTCCGGCATCGGCCACAATCGTTGCACCTTCCGTAGTGGTCAGCGTTTGGGCCTCTACCAAAAGTTTATAATGCTCGTCGCCCGTCTTTTCATTGACAGCCGAGTTCTTCTTGTTATTGATCTTGTTATAAACCAGACGCATGGCATCGATGCGGTCGCCGTAAGTCACATCCGTCCGGTCTTCACCATTGTAAACGGGAACCTCGCGGCCTTCGCTTCCGACTTTCTTTTCCAATGCTCCGATAGCCGTATCATATTTTCCCAATGCCGTCACTACAGCCTCGTATGCAGCCACGCCCTCTTTTGCTTTTGCTTCATAGTCGGCAATCTTTTGTGTGGTTTCCGCAAACTTGCTTTCGTTTTCAGCCTTCCATGCCACACAAGTATTATTCTTGAACGCCTCGGAAATGGCACTTGTATATCCATCTATCTCTTCCTGCAACTTGGCTTCGTTAGCTGTATACTTGCCGTCCACCGCATACTTGCCGTCTTCCGACTTCAAAGCGTTCACACGAATCTTTGTCTCGTTCAACGTCTTTTGTATGACAGACACGCTCTCCTTCAAACCCGTATAAGCGTCATAGTTTTCTTGTCCGCCTACAGCGTCCTCTACCAACTCACCGATTTTCGTCTCTACGTTGGTCTTGTCAGCCGTGTAATCGGCTGTGTCAATCGTATTGTTCTTCGTATCAGCGTTTACTTTTGCCGTAAGATCGTCGATAAGTTTCTGGATAGCGTCCACGGCAGCACCGTAGTTGTCTTTCACGCCTTCAAATCCGGCAATTTCGTCCAAACGATCCTGCAAGTCATCCAACATGCTCTGTGCATTATCATAGCCTAACTTCAAAGCCTGGGCCTTCTGCTTATATTCTTCACCTAATTCGCCGATTTTTGTTTTAGCCTCAGTAAGAGCAGCATCATTCGTAGCCTGATTTGCTGCCGCACCGACATGGTTGGTTTCATTACCGTTCTTCTTCTCAACTTCGAGAATGTCCACGTATTGTTCGTTCAATTTGGCTTGGGCTTCCTCCAAAACGGGTCCATAGACATCGGGATACTTATCTCCCGGATCAAATGCCGCATACACGTCTTGCAAGGTCTTATTATACAAGTCCTTCAATTCGCTTATCTTTTCTGCAACCGCAGTATATGCGACATGGTCGCCCGGCGCAGCGGCAATGGCCGCAGAATAATCCGCTATCAGCTTGTCAACTTCCGCTGCAAACTCGTCATTGAATTCCTGTGTACAAACTTCTACGGCATTACCTGCATTATAAGCATCCAATGCTGTTTTGAGAAATGTGTCGATTTTGCCCTTAATGGTATTGTAGGCCTCGGCGGTTACCGTCCCTGCATATTTTCTGGCATCTTCATCTGCAATGTTCTCAATAGCCGCCTTGGCATTGTCAAGTGCCGTCTGTCTTGCATCACCTATTTCTTTAGAAACATAATAGGGAGTTGCATTTCCGACATATTTGTTCACTTCCTCATCCAAAGCTGAAATGTCAGCCATGATGGTAGAATTAGCCCACCCCTTATAAAGCTCGTAATCTTTATAAAGTGCGTAAGCCTTGTATTCATCCTCTCCATCGTCCTTGATCGCCGCAATCTTTGCAGAAAGTTGACTGGCTCTAAGCACCAATTCATCGGCCTGTGCATCCTCCAACGTTTCCAACTTGGCCGTAACCTTAGCCAAAGCATCCACCAACCCTTTTTGGTCGAGCGCAAATTCATGATCCAATACCAATTTAAATCCGCCAACCTTAAAAGAGCCGCTTGTGGCAGTCTCGATTCGGATAATCACATCGGCTTCCGCAGCGGTGATTTCAAATTGATTATTGACAAGCTCGCTTCCGTTCACCGTTATTTTGGCATTCTCGTTTTCGGAAACGGTCAATGTGTATTTACCCGTTACCAGTTTGCCAATATTCTGCGAGATGGTCAATCCCGAAGGTGAAGTAAATACGCCGTTCTCAAAGTCGAGATCGGCTGCTCCGGTCCAGTCCGTCGCTGCGTCAGCTTTAATCTGATCCAAATTTGCATCGGCATACGCCGCCATCGAGGCGGATGTCATAGCAAGAATAGAAACCAGTGTCTTCTTTTTCATACTTCTAATGTTTTTAAAATTCTATACTCAATCTTTAAAATCTCTATTTGGTTCAACGGAATGCTCCACATTATTTAATAATATTAGGAGACACCCGTCCATTTTTCGGGGTAAAGTTAAATACATTCTTGATTAACCAAATATAGGCTTTATACGTTATTCGTGAACCATGCCATTCTTTTCGTGAAAAGCAAAAACAGGCGGAAATATAAGATAGAAAATGGATTTATGGGAATAATTTAATATCTTTGTCGGGTATGACATGATTAAATGACTGTAGCCATGGGAACGGAAGGTATCATAGAAAGATATGTCAATTTCTACACGGATTTTGCATTTAAGAAGCTTTTCGGGACAGAAATGAACAAGGATTTGCTCATCAGTTTCCTGAACGCCCTGTTGCAGGGGCGTGAGGTCGTATTGGATGTCAATTATCTGAATACGGAACACCTCGGTACACAGGAGTATGACCGCCGTGCCGTGTTCGACGTGTATTGCAAAAACGACAAGGGAGAGGTTTTCTTGGTGGAGATGCAGAAGGGCGAACAGCAGTTCTTCAAGGACCGCAGCATTTATTATTCGACCTTTGCCATCAGGGAACAGGCTCTGCGTGGCGAGTGGAACTATGAGCTGAAGGGGGTGTACACCATTGGCATCCTGAATTTTTGTTTCGACAAGGAGAGAGAGGGGAACTATTACCACGAGGTGAAACTGATGGACACGGCCACGAAGGAGGTTTTCTATGACAAGTTGGTGTTCATCTACTTGGAGATGCCTAAGTTCACGAAGCAGGAAAATGAGCTTGAATCGTTGTTTGACAAATGGCTTTATGTCATCCGCAATCTGGCAGCATTGATGGAGCGTCCCCGTGTGTTGCAGGAGAAAGTCTTTACGCATTTGTTCGAGGCGGCTGAAATCGCCAAGTTCTCAAGGGGCGAACGTTATGAATACGAGGAAAGCCTGAAGGCTTACCGGGATTGGTTCAGCGTAATGGCAACAGCCGAGTTGCGCGGAGAAGAACGCGGAAAAGAGAAGGGATTAAAGGAAGGTTTGGAGAAAGGTCGTATTGAGGAACGGTTGCGGAATGCAAGAGGCTTGAAGGCAAGAGGGGTGGACGCGGACATCATTGCTCAGGTGACGGGGCTTTCTGTAGATGATATCTTAGGCTTGTAGAACCGTCTCACGTTCCATTTGATGTTGGCATAAGACTTTGGATTTTTAGCTTTTGCAGTGTCAGCCAAACGATTTTCCGTCCTGCTGCAAACGATTTTCAGACGTACTGACATCCGTCTTACGGGCTTTGCCATGCTGAAAACCGGATAAAAAGAAGGTATGGAGGTGTCCCTGATTTGTATTCTCCCTACCTCACCTATAGCAGACAGTTTTTCGCCCGAAAAGGTTCGCATCCTTCAGACCTCCTCTGTACCAACGTTTTAAGGTGAACTTTCTACCATCCAATCCTTCACCGATATTTCACCGGAAAACGGGCCATCCGCATGAAACTGTTTCTAATAAAATAGCATTCAAACTGGTTTTCAACACATTACGGTGAAGGGTCTGACACGGGAGCTTTCATATTGCATCTTCGCGGACAGATAATAGACTCAAAACACACCGGCCCGCCACGAAACGTGACCTGAACGCCATCTTCCTTGAAGAGCGCACCGCCACGGCATCGACCGCAGGAACTGCGACGACGTGGCACGATATTATAAAAACAGTTTCAGCTTTGCGTCGTCGTAATCTGCGGTTTTCCGCTGATATCCTCCATCAACATGCGAAGCACAGGCTTAGGTAGGCGAAGCGTGTAGTTCGTACCGTGGTCATCGGCCAACACCGCCACCTGCTTCACCGCGTTGACATGGAAGACCCGCCGGATGTTGACGATATATTTACGTCCCAAGCGCAGGAACGCATCACCGGCCCTCCCCTTGTTCGAGAGAGCGGCTTCTACTTTGGCAAGGCCGAAAGGAATCATGAAATGTGTCCCCGAAGAGTAATAGACATGAGTGTAATGGTCGTCGGCCTCAAAATACAACATCCGGTCGAGATCCACGACATAGAGTTCACCATACACACTGAAGCATAGTTTGTTTTCCATCTGCACAACCCCGCCGCACTGTCATCCTGCGGCTTCGTGCCCGTGTCTTCCTCTCAGGCACCGGTTAATTTTTTAAACGACATAATTCCGGGCACATACGAAAAAAGCGTGGAAAACCCGCCCGTTGCTGTTCCACACACTGAGGCCCTCGCATTGCCCATACCAGTAGAACAACAACGCACAGTCCCACGCCGATATGAACAACACCCACCTTTATGGCATCGTATGTGGTGTGCCACAAAAGTGGCACACTCACCAACGGCAATAAAGGCATGCGTTCCTGTACACACCCCATGGGCATCTGCCGCTGCCATGTCCTGACTGATACTTCGAATTTGCGAGATTCCAGTGTGTCAAGAACAAAGCGCCTAAGCAAACGCCTTCTCAATATATGCACACCCCCACCGCTGTTTTCCGGCTAAATTACCTTACAACTTTTTTCCGTGTCTCCACATGAAAAATCCCTTCTCGGCGTGGAATGTAAATGCAAAGATAGGAATAAATATGATAAAACCCGAAACATCCGGAAACAAACCGATGCTTCATGACATAAAAATAAAATCGTTCAAAAACGGTGTGCCCGTAAACGCGAACAGGATACAAGGCTTCCGCAGAGCGTAAAACCGCCGGCCAACCACATGGCAGCATGGGGCGCACGGTCTCCGTTGAGATAAAAAAGTAAAGCTACCAAGGCTGCTCCCGTGGTCTGTCCTACCAAACGTGCCGTGGCCTGCATCCCGCTCGCCCCACCGGTCCGATATGACGGTGCGGAACTCAGCAACAAATGGTTGTTGGGCGATTGGAACAGTCCGAAGCCGAAACCGCAGAGCATCAAACGCGCCACCAGTCCGCCATAACCCACCGACGGCGACACATCAGCCAGCAAGAAGCACCCGACACTCATCACCAGTAGTCCGACACCTCCCAACAGCCCCGGATGGATTTTCGTAGCCAACGTGCCGGCCAAAGGACCGGCCACCACAATCACCAAAGGCCAGGCGGTCATCAACAGCCCCGTCTCTGCCGCGCTCATCCCGAACGTGAAATGGAACATAAAAGGTAAGGCCACCATGCCTAACATTTGCGAAGTGAAGGAAAGGATACTGGTCAGCACGGACAAAGAAAACACGGGTATGCGAAGCAAATCGAAAGGCAGCATCGGATAGGGCTGGCGCAACTGACGACGCACGAAAACGGTCCCTATCCCGGCCAAAAGGACAACTCCGGCCACAATCCAACGAAAAGACAGCCCGTGGGAAAAAGCTTCCACACAACCAATGAACAGACCGAATGTAAGAGCGTTCAGCACTGCCGAAGAGAAATCGAACCGTCGCCCTTCGACGTGCGTCGGATTCCCCGGCAAGTATCTACGGGCTAAAAAGAATGTCAGTACGCCGAACGGCAAATTCACGGCAAACAGCCATGGCCAGGAGGCCACGGATAAAATCGCACCGGATATCGTAGGTCCGGCCACGGAGGCCAGAGCCACGACCGTGGCATTCAGTCCGAAACCTTTGGCCAGATGGCGTTTCGGATAAATCAGACGCACCAAAGAGCCATTCACGCTCATCACCATGGCTGCCCCCACGCCTTGCAACATGCGTGAAAGAACCAGCAGGACAAACGAACCGGACAAAGCACAACACAGCGAACCGACGGTAAAGAAAACCATTCCCCACAGATAGGTACGTTTGAATCCGAACAACTCGCCCAACGCGGAACAGGGCAACAGGGTCATGACGACCACCAACTGGAAAGCATTGACTATCCAAATGGAATCGGAGGAAGAGATTTGCAACTGACGCGCAATCGTGGGCAAGGCCACGTTGCATATCGTGCCGTCGATGACCGAAAGGAACAACCCCGAAAAAATAGCCACCATGGCATAATAGATTTGCGGACGGTGAAACCCGTCCCAATCCATATTCCCCACCACGTGTACTGCCGATGGTTCCCGCCTGTCTTGTGCCATCTTTCTTATTGTGTTGAAAAAGCCGTCCTGCCCATGGCAAAACGGCTCATACATGATGATATATCCAATTACTTCTTGACTTCCACGATTTTTGTCGGAGCCTGTTCCGCATTCCGGCGGCCGGTCTCTTCCACCACACGGCGGGCAAAGGCCATGAACGCCTGTCCCGTCTGGCTCCCGTCGTTCAAGACTTCGGGCGTACCGTTGTCACCGTTCTCGCAAATGCTCTGCACGATGGGAATCTGTCCCAGCAAAGGCACATGCATCTCTTCGGCAAGGCGCTTCACCCCTTCTTTCCCGAACAGGTAGTATTTGTTTTGCGGCAATTCGGCAGGAGTGAACCATGCCATATTTTCCACCAGCCCGAGAATGGGGACATTCACTTTCTCGTTCTGGTACATGTTGATGCCTTTGCGTGCATCGGCCAACGCCACTTTCTGCGGCGTGCTGACAATGACGGCACCGGTAATAGGCAAGGTCTGCACCAACGTGAGATGGATATCGCTCGTACCCGGAGGCGTGTCGAGGATGAAGTAATCCAAGTCGCCCCAGTTTGCATCGCCTATCAACTGCTTCAGCGCGTTGCAGGCCATCGCCCCACGCCATAAAGTGGCCTGATCGGGATCGACAAAGAAACCGATAGACAGCATCTTGATGCCGTAACTCTCCACCGGCACAATCAAATCACGGCCGTCCACCGATTCGGCATAAGGATGCGCATCCTCTACATGGAACATCTTGGGCATGCTCGGTCCGAACACGTCGGCATCCAACAAACCGACTTTGTAGCCCAACTTGGACAACCCCACAGCCAGATTGGCCGCTACCGTAGATTTCCCCACACCGCCTTTGCCGGACGACACGGCGATAATATTCTTCACACCGGGCAACAGTTGCCCCACCTCCGGACGGGGAGCCTGCAAAGTTTTGGTGTGTATCTCCACTTCCACCTCCTTGCCCACGTAGGCATGGATGGCAGCCTCGGAAGCTTTCACGAGCGACTTGAGGAAAGGATTCGTCGGCTTGTCGAAAATCAACGAAAAACTGACATGCAGCCCGCTGATACGCAGATCGTCTTCCACCATCCCGGCCTCTACGATGTTCTTTCCCGTACCGGGATAACGCACGGTAGCCAGTGCGTCCATAATCAATTTGGGATATATTTCCATAAGTTCGGTATTTTAATTCGTTCTTTCATTTAGCCGTCGACAATCCGCTGCGCTTGCTGCGGTTGTAACTCCGGTATTCATCCAATTCTATCTCCACTTCCGGCTCCGCCAGTTCTCCGGCTTGCGGCAAGAGGAAACGCATGTATTTGATATCCAGTCCGCGGTCGAACCATTGCTGTTCGTAATACGTCCGGATATTCAGGATACGGGCTTCCTCGGTATCCGGATGCTCAGCCAGCGTACTGTGATACAAGTTGCGGGTGGAAAACTCCAAGGGCAAACCGTTCTTTTCCACCATATATTCCGTATAAGTGAAAAGGAAATTGGAATCGGTTTTCAAGTGAATCCGTCCACGGTCTTGCAGGAAACAGCGGTAACGCGTCATAAAAAAAGTGGAGGTCAGACGTTTGGTCACCTTCTTCATCTGCGGGTCGCTGAACGTCAGCCAAATCTCGGCCACTTCGCCTTCGGCAAAGAAACGGTCGATAATCTCTATGTTCGTGCGCAAGAACGCCACGTTGGGCAAGCCTTCGCGCAACGCCTCCGTGGCTCCCGTCCACATACGGGCGCCCTTGATGTCCACCCCGATAAAATTCTTGTCGGGATACAAACGAGCCAGCCCCACGGTATATTCACCCCGTCCGCACCCGAGTTCCAACACAATAGGATGGTCGTTCCGGAAAAAATCTTCATGCCAACGTCCTTTCATATCGAAAGGCACTTCATCCACGACCGAATAAGGGTATTCAAACACATGAGGGTAACTGGCCATGTCGGCAAACTTTGCTAATTTTCCTTTTCCCATTCCTTTTTTTAATCTATCTGTTTATCCGTCACAAAGGTAGGCAATATCAGAAGAATAAAAAAGCCGCCGACAAACTTTTCCTCTTGCCGGCAGCTCAAAATTATGAATTCGAGAACTCTTTATTCCCCTTGCGCCTGAGCCGTTTCGTACTCGGCTTTCACGTCTTCATAGAAGTGCGCTAAAGCTGATTGCATGTAAGGGACAAACCACAAGAGGCCGATGCCCAACGTCAAGATGCAAAGTAACCCCCAACCAATGAAGGTCAAGTACAAATAAAACAGGTCGAACTTATGACCGTCCATCATCTTCATGCTTTTTTCAATGGCACCATTGAATTTCAATTCGGGATTATCCCGCAAGACAAAAGCCGTCATGGCGTAAGAAAAAGACTTGATGATGCCCGGCACGATAAGCAACAAGGTCCAAAGAAACGTATAGATACCGGTGAGTATCATCGTCCCGGCCACACGGGTATAATCGCGAAAACCCTCGAATAACTGCCCGACCTTATACTCGTCGCCACTACGCAAATTGTCGAGGAACAGCACAGACATACTCCAACCAAGAGGCATCAACACCAACTGTATAATGGAACCTACTCCATCATAAACTTTTAAGTCGATACCGGCCGGCAACACTCCCATAACCGCCAGATAAACCAACGTAACCATAACCGCGCCGCCCCATTTTCCGGAGAGCGACGCCCGGGCTGCAGCCCGCATTTCACTTGCACTTCTAATCATGATAATAGATTTTTTAATGAATGAATCACTCCATCACCACCGTAGTCCATCCGTGCACATCGGGTTCGATGCCGTACTGGATATTACGCAGATGATGATATAATTGAGTACAAACCGGTCCCGGCTTGCCGTCTTTGCTGATTATATAGCTTTTCTTGTTTTCCAAATCATCGATACGCTCGATGGGGCTGATGACCGCAGCCGTCCCGCATGCCCCGGCCTCTTCGAAAGTGGCCAGTTCTTCTTCCGGAATCTGGCGGCGTTCCACCGTCATGCCCATGTCTTCGGCCAACTGCATCAGGCTCTTGTTGGTGATGGAAGGCAGGATGGACGTGGACTTCGGCGTGACATACGTGTTGTCCTTGATGCCGAAGAAGTTGGCAGCCCCGCATTCGTCGATGTATTTCTTTTCTTTCGCATCGAGGTAAAACTCGCAGGAGTACCCCAAATCGTGTGCCATCTTGTTCGCTTTCAAGCTCGCCGCATAGTTGCCGCCCACTTTATAGATACCCGTTCCCAACGGTGCGGAACGGTCGAACTCACGGATAATCACGTACGGATTGGTAGCAAAGCCTCCCTTGAAGTACGGCCCTACCGGCGTGACGAAAATCACGAAGAGGTATTCGCTAGCCGGATGCACGCCCACTTGGGCTCCCGTACCGATAAGCAGCGGACGGATGTACAACGTGGCCCCGCTCTCGTATGGCGGGATAAAACGCTCGTTGAGCCGTACCACCTTCTTGACCATTTCTTCAAAACGTTCCGTAGGCAGTTCGGGCATCAGTATGCCGCGGCACGTGCTCTGCAAACGCTTGGCATTCTCGTCCATGCGGAACACGCGCACCTTACCGTCCGGACAACGGTAAGCCTTCAGTCCCTCGAAAGCTTCCTGCCCGTAGTGCAGGCAAGTAGCCGCCATGTGGATATTGAGGGTCTCCTCCGAACAAACTTCAATCTCTCCCCACTTTCCGTCACGATAATAGCAACGTACGTTATAGTCTGTCTTCATATAGCCGAAAGACAGGTTCGCCCAATCGATTTCTTTCATCTTTTCCGTTTTTAAATTTCATTCTGAAAGACAAAATTACAGAATTTTATTATTTTAAAGGCGTTTTCCGCAAAGAATTTATCATTTAACAAAAAAAACGCCCTACGCCGGACGAAGCCGGAACTGTCTCAGGCCTCTTTTTCGCCCGTTTCCAGTATTTTCTTGATTTCTTCGTCCGTCGCATAAAGCTTCTCGCGGCAGAATGCCACCAAGCGTTGCGCTTCCTTCAGTTCCCCGGCCAACTGGTCGATGCCGGTTTCGTTGGACTCTATCCGGCGCACCAATTCTTCCAAGCGCGCCATGGCTTCCTCGTATGACAAGTTTTCTTTCTTCATATACCTTATCTTATTGTACGACTGAGCGGATCTCACCTTCCGCCAAACAGGTCGTGATTTCTTCTCCTCCTTTCAGTTCCGAAGCTTTCCGCACCAACTTTCCACCGCAAAACGTCATGCTGTATCCCCTTTTAAGCAACAAGACGGGGTCGGCAGCCTCGTATTTCTGTTGCAGGAGCTGCAAGCGGAATCGCTCGCGCTCCATGCGCACGGGAATGCCGCGCCCTATCCGCCCGGCATACAGGTCGAGGCGATGGCGTTCGTCGGAAAGGCGTTGCCGTCCGGCATGGAACAGTCGTGCGGCCATCTGCTCCAACCTGCGCTCCCCACGGGTACGCACCTGCAAGGCTGCCGCCGACAATCGGGCGGACAAACGCTCCACGCGCAAACGCTCACCCTCCATGCGCCCCTTGGCCTGCTGTTGGATTTCGCGCGCCACAGCCTCCAGACGCGAGGCCGCCTCCAACTGGTGATGGATGAGAAAAGCCGCAGCAGCCGTAGGGGTCTTCACCCGCGTATGGGCCACGAGGTCTATCACCGTATCGTCACGTTCATGCCCGATGCCGGTTATCACCGGTAAAGGGAACTGTGCACAAGCCGCTGCCAGCAAATAGGTGTCGAAGCCGGACAAGTCACTGGTTGCTCCTCCGCCCCGGATAATCACCACGGCATCCCAGTCGTCCTGCCGGGCCATAACGGCATCCAACGCCGCCAGCACCGATGATTCCACATGTTCGCCCTGCATCACGGCAGGGAAAAGCTGGACGGTGAAACGCAGGCGATAGTCATTGCGGAGCAACTGGTTGCAGAAATCACCGTAACCGGCGGCTGTGGCCGACGAAATAACGGCTATACGGTTGGCCGACAGCGGCAAAGACAATTCCTTATTGTCGTTCAGAATGCCGTCCGCCTCCAAGCGTGCCAAAATCTCCCTGCGCAGACGTGCCATGTCGCCCAACGTATAGGCCGGATCGATGTCCGTCACGGTCAGCGAATAGCCATAAAGTTCATGAAAGGTGACCCCGACCTTGACCAAAACCTTCAGTCCCGGCGATAAAGTCCGCCCCGTCTCCCGTTCGAACATAGGTTTCAGCAGACGGTACATCCCGGCCCAAATCACACCGCGAGCCTTGGCCACCAAGTCACGGCCGTTCACGGACTTCTGCACGAATTCCAGATAACAATGGCCGTTGTAAGCCTCGCGTACCTCGCTCAGTTCGGCCTGCAACCAATATTCGGCCTGCAACGTACGTTCCAGCGTACCGCGCACCAGCCCATTCAATTCATATAGTGTCAATGCCTCCATCTCAGTCTTCCAAATAAGCTTGCAGCCCCCGTTGCGAACCGATGTAGGCACCACCTGCCATCTTGTCACCGACGTAGAACACGGCAGACTGGCCGGGTGTCACAGCCGAAGCCTTCTCCTTGAAACGCACCAACCACAAATCCTCGCCGCCTCCTTCTTCCGGAAACCGGTTTTTCACTTGGCGTACACTGCACGGTATCGGACGGCTGCGATAACGGATGCGCACGGAAAGCTGCCCGTCGGCCCAATCGGCCTCGGACGAGATGCGTCCCCCGCAAACCAACATGGCACACGCCTCAAGATTTTCCGCATCACCCAGCATCACCGTATTCTTCCGGGCATTCAGCCTCAACACGTAGGCCGGCTTGCCCAAGGCGATGCCCAAGCCCTTACGCTGCCCCACCGTGAAATACGGAAAACCGCAGTGCGTACCGATAACGCGCCCCTGTACGTCGACAAATTTGCCTTCGCCCACGCGCCGATCCAAATCGGGCACTTGCTCCCGTAGGAACTCACGGTAATCCTTGTCTATGAAACAGACCTCCATCGACTCTCCGCCGCGGGCTTTCATCTCAAATCCCTTCCGTGCCAGATAGCCCCGCACGTCTTCCTTCCGCAGTGCGCCCAAAGGGAAAATACAGCGCGACAACACGTCCTGCCCCAGTCGCCAAAGGAAATAGGACTGGTCTTTCTTCCCGTCCACACCGCAATACAATCCGTAACGGCCACCTTCTTCCTTCACCCTCACATAGTGTCCCGTGGCGATATAATCGCAACCCAACTTATCCGCCCACTCTGCCAACACGCGGAACTTGAACGCGGGATTGCACATCACACAGGGATTCGGCGTACGCCCGGCAAGATATTCATCCACAAAATTACGGACCACGATGTCCTTAAAGGCCGTCCGCTCGTCGGCTACATAATGGGCGATGCCCAAACGGGCGGCCAAAGCCCGGGCATCTTGTATGAAATCGGGATACTCTTGTCCCGTATCGGCAAACTGGCGCGGCAGATCCCACACGCGCATCGTCACGCCCACCACTTCGTAGCCTTCGTCCAACAACATCAGGCACACCGCCGAACTGTCGATGCCACCCGACATGCCGACCAATACCTTCTTTCTTTCATGTTCCATATCTGTTAGCGTGAAAGTCCTTTTACACAAAAGTACGAAGAAAAAAATAAAGTAAAGGAAAAACCAAGAATTATTTCTGCGTCTTCCGATGTACTGTGAGGATTTTTTACACCTCCGGAGGAAGCCGAATCATTCTGCTGAGAACGGAAAATCAATCTCAGCCAAACGAAAAATCAATCTCCTGAGATTGATTTTCAAATCTGCGGAAGATAAAAAGAGGAATAAATAGGATTTATAAGTCTTTCATTTATTAACACTTACGTCCCATAAGCAGAAAGATAATACAAAAAGGCTGCCCGTAAATATAATTCAAGAGGACAACTCCACCGAAGGGCTGACAATCACATATCCTTCCGCGTCTCTTTCTTGTCCTGAATCCAAAAATAAACACCACCGACAATGGCTATTACAGATACCAATGCACTCATAATAATTGCACCCATAACTCACTTCCTTTCTTTTTTCACGATAAAGGCCCGGGCTTGTAAAAGCCCGGGCCTTTGCCATATTTTAAAGTCTTTTCGGGAGAACCAAACCACCCTTTCAGGGCACAGCACGGGTTACCGCACCATCACCTTGCAGGATTTTCCACCGGCCACCACGACATAGAAACCCTTGTCCAAATCCACGGACAGGTTGCTGCTTCCTTCCGACATGCGTGTAGCCACACATGCCCCGGAAATGGCAAACACACGCACCACGCCTTCAGGGGCATGGCGAACCACGATGCCGCCCGGCACGGCTGCCACGGACATCTCCTCTGCCACGGATCCCATGATGGCATCAGCCTCGGTCGTGCTGAACGTGCCGGTATATTGCGAGATGACTTGCTCCGTCTCGCCGTAGGCCGTCATACGGTAGTAGTAATCGGTAGAAGCCGTCAATCCGTCTATCGTAGCGGTCAAACGTGTGGCAGCACGCTTCTCCACGACGTTCCCTTCCGCATCGAACACGAGCGTCCCGGCCAGTTTCGTCATGGCTTCGTCCTCGTACACGTCGAGCCGGTAGGTGGAAGCCCCTTCCTCGGCCTCCCATGTGAAGCTGACCTTCGTGCTTTCCGGCACGGTGGCAATCTCATTGCTGCCGCTCACAGGCGTGAACACGGCAATCAGGCTACGGTCGCTTTCCACGGTGAACGTGTAAGTGGCATCGGTGGAGACGACTTCTCCGCCTTCCGTCCATCCGGAGAAGGTGTATCCGGAGTGTGCCACGGCTTTCAGTTCGGCCACGGCCCCGGGTTGGTATTCCTGTAAGCCATAAATCACGCCTGCGTTTTCGATGTTCTTTACCACGGAAATGACGACGGGTGCCTCTTCCTCTATGTAGTAGAAATCCTTCCATCCCGTGCTGCGGCGGTACATGTCGGAGGAGTTATAAGGCACATGCAGCTTGCAGGAATTGACCCGCACGCCCTCGAACGTGTTGCTGTAGGCCGAAGAAGGCTCAGCCCCCTTGCAGTAAATGTCCGTCAACCCGGCACATCCGTACAAGGCGCGTTCGCCCACCATGTAAAGGGACGAGGGGAGAACCAATACCCCATTTTAGTGAAAACAAGAACCAAACAACAGAAACAAAGTCAAACAAAAGCAAATAAATAGACTGATTATTAAATACTTAATGAAATATGATATTTCGATAAAATTTCATAATTTCTCATTGGTGTGACATTTTTCTGTGACATTTTTCGGAGGATTTTTCTACCTTTGCGCCATAATCATTCAATAGTCAGTTATGGCAAAGGCAACATTATCACTCTCGAAGAAAGCAAACCCGCAAGGCGAGCACCCGATATTGGTACGGCTGGACATCACACGCACCAACCGCCCGCAGTTCAAATCCACTGTCACCGTCCTGCCGAAATATTTCGCCGACGGCGAAATCAAGATACCCATGCGTGGGAAACTCAATGCGGCGTTCCGTGACGAACTGCTGAAAAAGAAGACGGACATAGAGGCGTTCATCGCTTCCTTGACCGCCATTTCTATGGCATTGCCGGAAGAAGCACGTACCCGTAAGGACATACTCGAAGTGTACGAGGTTGTCAAGTCTGTAAACCCCGCCGAAATAAGCCGCACGACAATCGTCGCCAAGAAAAAGGAGCAGACCGCCGCCAACGCCGAACTCGTCCGGCAGTTGCAGGAGGCACGCCGCCCCGGAGTACTGGACTTCGTGCGCAAGCGTCTGGAGGGCATGAAGAACGGCACGATAAAGCGCAAGGGCAACAACTACACGAAACAGACGCTTCACACTTATACGGGCTTTGCCAATATCCTCGAGACATTCATAAAACAACACCCTTTCGACTGGGAAGACATCAACGAGCGGTTGATTGACGAGTTTGTCCTCTACATGGAGAACTACGGCTACATGAAGAAGACCGTCAACAAGAACCTCGCCGTCTTCTCCGCCATGCTCAACACCGCTTTCAAGGAGGGTTTCCGCTTCAAGACATCTGTACTCGACCATTTCCCGAAACTCCACGTGACACGGGAGGACAAGGTGGTGGAAATCTACCTGACGGAAGAAGAACTGCAAGCCCTTTATGAAATGCCTTTAAGCGGAAAGGAAGACAAAGCCCGTGACGTGTTCCTCGTGGGCTGTTACACAAGCCAGCGTTTTTCCGACTATTCCCGCATCACGGAGCGCAACATCAGCTTCCACGACGGCGTGGGCATCATCACGCTGACACAGCAGAAGACAGGCACGGAGGTTTCCATTCCCATACTCAATGACAACCTTATCCGCATCTTTGAGAAATACGATTACAACCTGCCGTACATTAATAACAACCGCCTGAACGACACTATCAAGGTCGTTTTGGAAAAGCTCTCCGAAACCGTGCCGAGCCTGAAACAGGAAATGGCGACCAAACTTACCCTCGTCAATCAAAAAATGGAGGGGCAGAACAGGGTCAGCTACAAGCGCAACGAACACGGCGAAGCCCTCGTGCCGAGATACCGCCTTGCCACCACCCACACGGCACGCAGGACGGGCATCACCCTCATGTACTTGAGCAAGATGCTCGACAGCCACGAGATGATGTCGATAAGCGGGCACAAGACCGAGAGCGTTTTCAACGACTATATCAAGATAAGCGGTATCGAACTGGCCACGAGCATAGCCAAGAAAGTGGCGAAAGCCAAGCGGGAAGCCGAAGTCAAGTCGGTACTGTTGGAGCAGTTCGGGCAGATGTCGGCCGAACAGCTTGCCGGGCTTCTCGAACTGGCAAATGGAGGCAACGCAAAATAACCGTCATAACCGTGTGGCTTATGAAAGAGAACATCAAGGATATAAGTGCGGACATTGAACTGCAATACGGCGAGCCGAACATGGAGCGCAACATCGCCTATGTCCTTTCGCTTGTCGGGGCACGTGCCGGGAAGGACGGGGAACTGGACGACGACATTCCCGTTCCGTCCGTCGAAGCGGCGGCAAAAACAATACTTCTGTTGGTTGGCCGCCCCGAACTGCCTTGGGAAACGATATGCCGGGAACAGCGTGTGAAGCACGTCATGGAATACCTCTTTATCCGGGCACGTAACCACCCCGACGAGGTACACAGGTTTGTCGATAGGCTGCTCAAACAATATGTGCCGGAAATACCGTCGCAAATGGTGCGCATCTACCTGAACGTGTGGAAACATATTACCGGGCAATCCCTGCCGACAAAATTCACCGACGAGATACTTTACCCGGAACATGCAGGGAAAATCCTCGACACGCTGCACTTTCTGCTTCAAGGCGAGGTCGGACGTGGCGCTGCGCTTGTCATGGTATGCGCAAGGGACGAGGGGCTTGTACGAGACATCGCCCATGCGAAAATCGTTACCGAGTTCCGCCACGTGACGAAGACCGCCTATAACAACTACCTGCACGAGCGTTTCCCCGACAGGGAGAAGAACCGCATCATCGGAACACTACGCACCAAGATAGGCTACACGAAAGAGGAAGACGGGCGCATCGTTTTCCTTCCCGACAGTCCGAGCCGCAAAAGCGTATTTCTGCAACTGTGGCGCATGATGAAATCGTTGGCCGAATAATTTTCCCCCTCTTTTTAGTTGTTATAACCGGGTAGGGGACAGAAATGCCGGAGGTTATTTGTCGCCGTAATGCCCCTCTACGGTCAAGACCAACACGGTAACTTTCTCCTCGTATATGTCATAAATCAGGCGATCGTTTTTTGATATTCTTCTGGAATATGTTATCGAATCGCCTGATTTAAGTGGTTCGGGGTGTCCCGTCCCTGTCCTCGGATGCTCCATCAACTCATTAAGCAGCTTGACGAGTTTCTTGTATTGCACAGGATTGGATTTCTTGTATTTCGATACAGTTTTTATCGCTATTTGGGTAAATTCAATCTTATACAAACTCATAGTGCTTCCAAGAATTTATTAAGTTCTTCCTTTGTAGTGCAGGTCGTGACATTGCCCTCCCTGTATTGTCTGCGTCCCTCTTCGAGCCTCTCTTCAAGCTCCGGGGAAAGGACAAAATCCTCTTCGTAAACGGGGGTCAGCATATAGGAGACTTTTCCCCTGCGCCTGATTACCACCTGCTCCCCGTTGTCGGCGAGCGCAAACATGGATGCCTGCTTCTCCCGAAATTCTCTCGACGTAATCTGAATGACTGCCATAACTTTTATAATTTACGTTGTGTACCAAAATCGGTACACAAATATAATACCTTTTCCCGAAACTGCCAAACTTTTTGGAAAAAATCAGTCTTACGAGTGCGTTTCCCCTCTCATGTATTGTTAATTCCGTTCACAAAAATGTCTTCCGGTGTCCGGCAAGCAATGACAACCCAAAATATTCCGCATTCGTTTCAAAGCGTTCTAACTTCGCATCACGAATCCGTGGCAGACCTCACTGCCACGGTGCAGTCCGGGCAGGTGCGAGGCAAATGTTTTGCCGTGAGGGTCGCCGAAAAAACTGCCTTGTCAAAGAAATGAATCCTACACATGATTTGGAATCAAGACAGCCCGACACGATAGTAATCACTTCGGTCGATACATTGAAAGCCGCCTTCCGGCAATGGACGGAGGAACAGGAACGACAACGCCGTGCAGCCGAAAGGGAGGCCATGCTCGACGAGGAAACCGTCCTGCACCGTCTCGGCAAGAGCCGTGCCACGCTCTGGCGGTGGAACATCTCCGGCTACCTCACCCGTTACAAGGTCGGCGGCAAGAACTGCTACAAACTTTCCGACATAGAACGAATAGAGGGAGGAAGCAAAAAATGAACGTGGAGCAACTGACAGCGAGTATCGCACTGCGTGACCCGATATTGGCGCAAGCGGTCAGCCGGATGGTCGGCTATATTCAGGAGAAATGGGCGTCGCCATACCCGACCAAAGAACAGACGGAGGCGGTCAATGATTACCTACGTTCCGTCCATGCGGACGGTGACGGCACGATGAACGAGACGAACATAGCACACCGCAAAATCGCCTCGCAGGAGATAACCATTAATGCAATCCGTGTGCTTGACCATGACCAGCTCGACCGCTTGCAGGACGTGTTGAACCATATAGCGGAAGACAGGGAGTATTACATGCCTGAACGGGAATACGGCTTGGGCAGGTAGCTGACCGGTGTAACATCATAATATCATAGACTATGTGTAAGAACAAACAAACTATACATTACTGCACAATCCTTTCAGCCGAACAGTGGGATTTCCTTTTGGACGGCAGGTTTTCAGGCATAAGACAGGAATGCCTGCACAGGCTGATGACCGATGCCGTGCGGACAAAGACCGCTTATAAAATCAAGGGCATTGAAATTGTCTTGGAGGTGGGACAGGCCGCAGCTTCCGATGTGGAAATGGCGGAATATTTGGGTTGCAACCGCAAGACGGTCGGCAAACTCATAGACAGTCTTAACAGGCTCGGTATGCTGACCACCCGAACCAACAACCGCACTTCCATACACACCCTGCATTTTCTCACAGGCTGGTATGTCGATGGTGTCCTTATAACCAATCCTCATTATGTCAGACCTTCGGCTACCGCCAAAGGACAGACGGGCGATGTGCGGACACCTCTTTCCAATGATTTGCCGTTGGAGAGTGTACAAAGTATCGCACCGGGTGACCGCCAAAGCGAGGTGCGGGATGCGGACGGCACAATAGCCTTTTTTTCTTCCCTCTGTTCGCCTGACATTTCCGACCCGTCAGCCAACGGTCAGACAATCGGCTTGTCAGATGCAGACAGAGCCGGAAATACTCGTATCATAGTTGGCGGTGAGGGAAGTTCCGGCGATAACAGCGAAGAAAGCCCCAAAGAGGCGCAAGACGGCACGATTGGCGGTGAGGACGAGCCGAACATAGGGAAGATGAATTGAAAGGCGCAGAACGCCGGATTTCAAGCGGTACTCCGTAGGCGTGGCGTGAGTAACCGTGCTTGCACCGGTATAGCCCACTATAACTTCTCCGCTGCGCTCCGAAGTTGTGGGCTCTCCCGAGGGGCTGGGCGTTGCCCCGTCCCACTCAGGGCGCTGCCCTAAGAACCCGGCAAGGGCTGTCAGCCCTATGCAACCCGACCAAAGAGTGACCCCCTCTTTGGAAACTCCGCTTAGTGGTTTCCACCCCTAAGAACCCGGAGCAGGAAGTGACCCTCTCCCTGTACCCACCGATTAAGGCGCAGCCCTAATAACCCACCCGTGAAACTCAAAAGACAAATGAATTTATGGCACGAAAGACATCTATCAACATAAAGCCCTGTAACATCGGAAATAGCGAGGCGCATAACAGGCGGTTGGCGCAATACCTCGCCCGTATCCTCAAAGAAAAGTTCTACATACGCACTGACCTCATGGCGAAAAATGAAGCATGGGTAGCACCAGAACTCGGCAAAAATTCGCTTACCGACCGCTACAATCAGATAGCCGCAATGGTCAAGGAGAAGACAGGCCGGGCGATGCAGACAAAAGAGAGGATACGGGTGAACAAAAAGACGGGCGGGGTGACCGTTGTCCGGGGCTGCACCCCGCTAAAGGAGGGTGTGGTGGTAATCAAGGAAGACACCAAAATGGAACAGTTGCAGCGTTTCTGCGAGGTGTGCAAGCAGCGTTGGGGTATCACAGCCCTGCAAGTCTTCATTCACCGTGACGAGGGGCATTACGGCATCCCCGGAAACAATGCCACTTGGACGCCCAACTTTCATGCACATATTGTTTGGGACTGGATGAACCACGAAACCGGAAAATCATGCAAGCTGGGCAAAGAGGACATGAGCGAGATGCAGACACTGTTAGCCGAGTGTCTGGAAATGGAAAGGGGCAGCTCAAAGGAGATTACAGGCAAGAAGCATTTGGAACGGGACGACTTCATCATCGCCAAACAGAAGCAGGAAGCGGAGCGAGCCAAAGCCAAAAAGGAAGCCGCCATTGCCGACATGAAAAAAGCCGAAGCGGAACGGGAAAAGACGGTCGAAGCCATAGACGAGGCAAAATCCAAGATTGAAAGGCTCGACGAGGAAACCCGTATTAAAGAACGCATCAGTTCGGAGCTTGACGGCGAGATTGCCGACAAGGAAAAGCAACTCAAAGACGGGCGCAAGGCAAAAATGGACAGCATTTTGGATAGCGTCGGCAGCATTGTAGGGGTCGGCAAATCCGCAGCCGTTGAAAAGGAAAACGCCAAACTGAAAGCCGAGAACGAGCGTATCAGGAAAGCCTTTCCCGATGCAGTAAAAAACAAGGTAGAGGAATTGACAAAAAAATTGACCGCAGAGAAGCAGGAAGCCGAAGCCGGGCGGCAAGCACTCATCAAAGAACGGGACGAGGCAGTCCGGCTACTCAACGAGCAGAAAACGGACGAACATAAACATATAGAACGTGCCGTATGTGAAGCAACGGAAAAGCAGACGGAGGTTATCGGAACTCTTAACTGGGAATTGCGTTGGAAATCCGCGTTGCTCGATACACTGGCCGACCTGTTGTACAGGGCTGGCGGCGTGTTCTGCCGTGCCATAGCCGCCATTATCGACTTCGCCACATCAAAACACAAATCCATATTCTCGCCCGGCGAAGCTGCCGACATCAAACAGGTCATGCGCTCATACGGAGGTGAGGACACGGAACTGCAAAAAGCCGTTGGACGATGGCTTGTCGGATATGCGGAAAGCCGGGAGCAGTTGGATGAAATCGAACTGAAGCACACATACAACGAGGTAAACGATATTGCGCAAGGAGCGTATGATTGGAAGATTACGAAAGGACAGGATGGAATACAAAGATAGGCTTGTTTTGAATTGTCATTTTTTACAATCCCGAACAAGTCTACCTTTATGCCCTAAAATAATACGTTTTTTACAATTCATTTGACATGGCTAATTCGAAGATCCCCAATACCCATACTTCATACGTTGAGAACTGAAAAAGTATATTGTAACCAGCAAAGCCAGCAATTCTGCAAAGATGATAGCAGACCATATCCCGTTTATTCCGAAAAATAACGGTAGTATGGCGACCGTGCCCGTTTCAAACAGTATGGTACGCAAAAAAGAGATGCTTGCAGACACGATGCCATTGTTCAAAGCCGTGAAAAATGCGGAGCCGAACAAGTTGAATCCGGCTAAAAGGAACGAAAGTGAATAAATCATGAATCCGTGATGCGTGAGTTCCAAAAGTGCAGGGTCATGTCCCACGAATATCCATGAAAGAGGAAACGAGAAACTTTCCGCCACAATAGTTATTCCGATGCCCATACAGCCGATAATGACCAGACTTTTCCGCAGCAGATTCCGTAGTTCGCCGCAGTTTGCGGCACCATGATGATAAGCGATGACGGGCGCACAGCCAATATCATAGCCGATGAATATGGACAGGAAGATATAGTAGACATACATGATGACACCGTATGCCGCCACCCCGTCTTCTCCGGCAATGCGCATGAGCTGGAAATTATAGAGTATTGCAACCACGGACATAGAGATGTTGGCTACAAATTCCGATGCCCCGTTTGTGGCACTGCCTAAAAGTGCAGCCCAGTCAGCCTTGACTTTCATAAGCCGCAGCGAGCTATCGTTATCACGTGTGAAATAGGTTACCGGTATCGCACCGCCCATCAGTTGGCTGATAGCCGTGGCGATGGCAGCCCCTTTCAACCCCCAGCCGAAAACAGCAATAAACACAAAATCAAGTACAATATTGGTAACTCCTGCTGTGACAATGATGCCCAACCCCAATTTTGGTTTTCCGGCAGCGGTGCAAAACTCCTGAAAGGCATTCTGAAGCATGAACGCCGGTAATGAAAACATAAGTATTCGCCCATATTTCAGGCAATCATCAAGCATCTCTCCGCTTGCGCCAAACCACATCGCAATGTCCTTCAGGAATATACAACCTATCACCGACAAGAATACCCCGAATGTCACCAGCGAGTAAACCAATGTGGAAAAGGAGCGGTTTGCTCTTTGAGGGTCTCCTTCGCCCAGTTTTTTTGCGATAAATGCACTTCCGCCATTGCCTATCATAAATCCCACAGCCCCCAATATCATAAGGAAAGGCATAATGAGGTTAATGGCTGCGAACGCCGTCTTGCCTACATAGTTCGACACAAATATACCGTCTATCACACCGTATATCGAAGAGAATACCACCATGACGATGGACGGTAAGGTGAAACGTAGCAATTTCCCATACGTGAAATGTTCTGATAACCTGATTCTATTATTCATACTTGCCATTATTATGATTATGGCGCAAAGTTACCGGCAAGCTGAAAATTTGTCCGCATGAAAATCTCGACAAATATGGTACTATTTCGTACTATTCATTTAATTTTGTAATTTGACAATGAGATTCAATGGTATTTATCATGAAGAAACAATATATTTTGTTTAAAGGATATGAATATTGTACAAGCGGAATAACCGACTTGAAAGAAAGCATCGGTAAGAAATTTTACACGGACTCCTGTACAATTTTATGGTGCGAGGAAGGCATGGCGGTGGCATATATCAACACGGGAAAATGCGCCATACGCAAAGGTGACCTCATATTGCTGTTTGAAGACAGCACGTTTATCCTAAGCAAAGTTTCAAGACTGTTTTCCGTGCGCTGTGTGGTCATGAATACCTCCTGTACAGATACTGCATTCCGGCGAATAACCTCCATATCTTTTTGGGATGCACTGTATCTTCATCCAGTCCTGAAAACCAATTCTCCTTTGAAAGAACAATTAGATATATGGTACAAGCAGATACAATGGATTCTCGACCACGATACAAGCGAACATACCTTGTCACTGCTTGGTAACAGTTTCTGTAACCTGCTGATGGGGATTGATAGCGAACTGAAGAAAATGTATGTTAATCATGAAAACATAGACAAAGGGCGCAGGTGGACATTGTTGGAACATTTTTCCACGCTGGTTATGAAACACTGCCACAGAAGCAGGAATGTATCTTTTTATGCGGACAAGCTTTGTATCTCGACCGATTACTTGTATAAACTAACAAGCGGACAAACAGGGCAATCACCCAAAGAATTCATAGACCAATATGTGGTGATGAGGATAAGCACATTGCTGTCAGCCACAGATTTGTCCTTGAAAAGTATCGCTGATGATATGGGATTTGAAGATACATCATACATGTGCCGCTTTTTCAGACGGAGAACGGGAATATCCCCCAATGAATTCCGACAAAAAGCTTAGAACAAGGTATTATGCTAATAAAACCAAGTTATCACATTTGCCTTTAAAATCTTTTATTTGCATTAGTTTATGTAATTCTATTGTGACATTAGAGTGACATTTTTAGAATTAAGCAATTCCCAAACATCAAAAGTTTTCATTTATATAATTGATATATAATATAATAGGATAAAAACAAGCAATTGCATATCAGAAGCCTAATTCCTTCAGCATGCTACAGTTGTAGAAAGCCCCGTAAGGCAGGGTCTCAAGCCCTTCGGACAACACCAACTTCTCCAAGCCGGCGGACACGTAATAAGTCTCGCTGCTCCCGTCTTCCTTGAACTGCACGACGCGCCTTTTCGCATCGTCGGGAATCATGCCGAAGAGTTCGCCGAAATTGGCTGCAGTGGAGGCCGAACCCGCCCCGGCAAACGGCAGGTTCAATTCCTTCAGTCCGACCAGGTTGGACAAGCATCCGAAATCCATCGTGCCTACCTGCCCCACCGTCAGGCTTTGCAGATTGTCCATGCCTTCAAAGGTGAGGGAAGGAAGCTTATTCGCCTTGTCCAACACCAAGACCTTCAGCCCCTCGCACCGGCCATTGAGGACATCCGCATCGATGTCGGTCGTGGCGTGGATGACGAGCGTATCCAAATGTGCCAAGAATGTGACATTCTTCTCAGTCTTAGGGAGATACGGATTATAATCGCTCTCACTTACCACATAATCCATTTGCTCCCGATACAAGGTATCGCAATAAAGCGTCAGTTTCTTGATGTTCTCCGGCAAGGTGTAAGCATTCAGTTCATAAGTGTGTGTCACTCCCAAGCTCGTTTCCGAATAAGTAGTGTCTCTCGACATATCCCGTTCAAACACATAGCCCAAAAAGCTCTTGTAACCATAATCCCCGTCTTTGCTCGCGCCTATGAACGGAAGTTCCAACGAATAGACCTTGGGATACTTCTTAAAGAAGGACTCCGTGAAACTTATGCTGTAAGACATATCTGTAAAAGTGGCCGGGATGGAGATTTCCTTAATGCCCTGCGGTATATAACTGACATACGTTTTCTCCTTATTATATAAGATGCCCCGGTATGAAGCATAATCGGGATTGGCCTCATCCATCTCAACCGATTCCAAATTGAGGCAACCATAGAAAGCATCTGAATCAAAATAATCCAAGGCTGCCGACAGCTTAATATGGGTCAGCCCCGAACAATCCTTGAATGCGTCAACCTGTATTTCACGTACCGTATTGGGCAACTCAAGGGAAGACAAGCCCACGCAGCCTTCAAAAGCATTGGGATCGATTTTTACAAGCCCTTCTTTCAGGTGGACCGCCTTCAAGTTCACGCAACCCTTGAAAGTTTCTTCTGCCAATCTGCCTACACCAATATACGGATAATCTATTTCCTCCAAGGCGGTGCAATTCTTAAACATGCCAACCCCCTGTTCTTCCAAAGTATCCGGGAGCACCACAGTTTTCAGCAAAGGGCAATCGCTAAAGGCTTCATCCCCGATAGCCCGCACGCCCCGAGGAAGTTGCACGCTCTCCAATTTCGTACGACCCGCAAAGGCACGGTCGGCAATCCGTTCGATACCCTGCGGAACGACACAGTTGACGACATCTTGTGGACAACTGTAATATGTGCCGCCAAAAGACGTGATATTCTTCAGATTGAGACAATCCGCAAAGACATCCACTCCGACCGTATCAATCTGTTCCTCATCCACCGTCACGGAAGTCAACCCCGTACAACCACCAAAAGCACGGTCGCCGAGATAATCCACTTTAGCCGGGATTACGACATCCTCCATCCCCGTGCAACTATAAAATGCCTCATCGCCTATCCTGACCAAGCCTTCGGGCAATTCCACGGATGGCAACTTGGAACAAGCTGCAAACGCACGATTGCCAATACTGACTACACTTTCGGGCAAGGACAAGGAATAAAGCGAGACACAGGTTTGGAAGGTAAAATCCTTAATCTCTGTAATACCGTCCGGCAGCCCCACTTTTTCCAACGAAGTGCACCATAAGAATGCCGCTTCCCCAATCTCTTCCACACTGGCAGGCAAGTAGATGGCCGTAACCGTATCGCACGAGAAAAAAGCATAATCCGCAATCTTACGGATTCCGTCCGGTACGGTATATTCCCCTCTGATATTGGGCAGGCGGACAAAGTATTTTGAATTATACAGCGGCTCCTGAATCGAATTGCAAAATTGGTATTTACAACCGATTATTACTCAATATTTTATAGATAATAAGTCAGAAATATGGTTGTTATTTTTAATTGCACATTC
>PPYF01670450.1_pt1 | contig 37177 bp, 29 predicted proteins | sample 1559871 | NCBI WGS metagenome assembly PPYF01 (sample SAMN08240021, study PRJNA423297) | Human gut metagenome, whole genome shotgun sequencing project.
TAGTAATTTTGTAACAAGTTATGGATGGAGCTCTTTTCAATTAGAATACAGCGCACTTTTCAATTAGTATCTACAATAAATGTCATTAAATCGTTTAGAAATTGTGATATTTTGTGCATCCCGCACAAAATATCATAGGCGGAAGAACGCCTATTTCGGACGACAAATAACATTTTTATTTCAGTAAGACAAAGATATTTAAAATCTTCGATATTCATTTTTTTATAATCTTAACTGCCTAATTGATAGGCAGTACCAGTATCTTTCAAAAACATATGATAATCACGTGACAATTCAAATTTAAACTTATATTCACAAGAATATTTTTCTTTTTATCACAAGCGGATACATACCGTTTTTCACCGATCATATACCGATTGATTATCTTTATTTATTGAAAAAGTTTTATTTCAAATTTTATTTAGACTATTTCTAAATAAAATTATTCTGCTTGCTCTTTATTCTGCCGTTTGAAAAGGAAAGATGATCGTTTTTGCTTTTTTCTTTGTTAACCGTTTTCGGTAAAACGCTGATTTTAAACTAATTAACATTCAATCTACCCTATACAAAAGTCCGTCAGTCCCATAAGAAATGAAGACATAACGTTCTGACTACATGAAGATTAAGCATCTTCAAAATGACTAATGAAAACGTACGTTTTTTTTAGTCATTTTATTTATAAAAGATTGTTAACCGTTGGTTTTCAAGAAACGACGTCTTATCGGATCGATCAGATTGATAAACAGAAAAATAAAAGACAAACAAAGTTTTCTGATTTCAAATATTTTAAGTATATTTGCTCCGTCAAAATGACTACCGAAAACGTACGTTTTCGGTAGTCATTTTTTTGTTGTGGGAGTTTCGTATGGGGGATGGTTTCGTTCTTCTTTTCGGAGGGGCAGGAAAAGGGGATTACGTATGGATACGAATTAGGGCGGTATCGTCAAAACGTACTTGTCTCCCACGCTGACGCGGGAACAAGGCTGTTTTGACAACACCGCCCTGAAAAAGCAAAAGAGAAGGTCTTCTTTATTCTATCGTGCTAATCGTAGAAATCATACCGAACTTTCCGTTGTCGTTCAGACTCCAGATAACTTCTCCTTTATCGTTGATCTCGAATACCTGGGGGCTCTTGGCCTCTACGGCATTCTTGTCGTGTCCTTGCCAGTTGCAGACGTACAGGCCGCCATCCTTTGCCGGAAGCAGTCCGGCAACGAAGAACAGGCGGACGCCATCGATATCGTTTTCACCGAAGCGACGGGCCACTTCGCCGTTGTCGAGGTTCACTTCCATCAGGGAATGACCGTCGCCACAGGCTACCCAATAGTTACCACCGTCCAACTCCAATGTGGTGAAAGGCGTTCCTTCGAGGCGGGTGATCTTCACCACTTCGCCTTCAGGAGAGAGCTCGCGCACGTCGGAGGTGGCAAAGAGGGGCATCAGGTAGTTGCCGCGGGCATTCTTGTTCAGTTGGCGGAACTGGGCGTGCGGATGGTCGATGCCTGTCTCGTATTCGGTACGCGACAGGATATCGCCTGCCGGGCTCACTTCCATGATAACGGCCGGATGGCCTACCCAACCCAAGAGGTAGTTGCCGTCGGGCAACACGCGGGCGGTCTGCATCTCGCAGGTATCGGGGGCGGCAATGTTCCATATCTCCCGGTGATTGCGGTCGATCAGTTTCGCTCCCCTGGCATAGGCGAAGAGGATGTTTCCGTCGGGGGTGGCGACTGCCGAGTTGCATTCCCAGCCTTTTTCAAGGGGATGCTCCCACTCTATCTGCTTGGTGTCCTTGTCGATGATCACGATCTTGTTCCAGCCGGAACCGCCCAACAGCAATTTTTCTGTCTTCTTCTCGCAAGAGGTAGCGGTCACCAACAACAGTGCGGAACAGAGGTATGTAAATAGCTTATGCATACTTAATAATTTATCAATGAATCGATCGGCTCATCATTTCTGTAAATCCTTGAACATTTCGAAACCCTGTTCAGGTGTCAGGCCTTCGTGAACGACAGCGTGGACGGCTTGGATCATCGCGGCCGGGTTTTCACTCTGGAAGACGTTGCGTCCCATATCGACACCGGCTGCACCGTCGTTGACAGCGTTGTAGCAGAGTTCGAGTGCTTCCTTTTCGGGCAGTTTCTTTCCGCCGGCGATCACAACGGGAACCGGACAGGAGGCGGCTACTTTCTCGAAGCCTTCGCAGTAGTAGGTCTTCACGATGGAGGCTCCGTTTTCGGCACATACGCGTGAAGCGAGTGCGAAGTAGCGGGAGTCGCGTGCCATCTGTTTGCCGACAGCCGTCACACCCATGACGGGGATACCGTAGCGGTTGCCCAGGTCGACTGCTTCGACAAGGTTGGCTGCCGTGAGGGCTTCCTGTTCGCCGTCGCCGGCAGAGAACATAACGGCCATGGCGGAGGCGTTGTAGCGGATCGCATCTTCGATATCGATCAGGACGTTGCGGTTCAGCTCGGTCAGGATCGTCGAACCGGCATCCGAACGGAGGCAAACGGGTTTGTTGATGTTAGCGGGAATGGAAGTCTGCAAGATACCGCGCGTACACATGATACAGTCGGCATATTGTACGAGGGGAACGATATTCAGGTCGATACGTTCCAAACCTGAAGTCGGACCCATGATAAACCCGTGGTCGAATGCCAACATGACGGCACGGCCTGTTTTCGGGTTGAAGATACGAGAGAGGCGGTCTTTCATACCCCAAGAGTAGTTAGACGCACCTTTTACATGAAAATTGTCGAATTGGGAAGTTTGTCCGAAGCCGAAATTATTCGCTTCTCTGAACCCATCCATATCTGCCATAGCTTTTTTCCTTTCTTAATTTTTAATTCTTAATTCTTAATTTCTCAAAGCGCTTGTGCGAACGATTCGAACATGCAGCTCCAAGAGGTAGCACCGCTGTCGGCATAACCGACGGAGCGTTCGCCGTAATTACGGGCACGGCCGAAGTTGGCTTTCATTTCTACGGTCGAAGCAGCACCGGCAAGGGCAGCTTTCGCTCCGGCTTCGAGGATTTCCTTGATATCGTCCGAAGGACATGCCTGGATCGCTTCCACAGCCGGGATCAGGGCGTCCATCATGGTCTTGTCGCCTTTCTGGGCTTTCGTCTGTTTCTGCACGTTGGCAAGACCGCCGGCAAACATGGCTTTCACTCCGGCGGCATCCAGTTCCGTACCGGAAGCATGGTCGCTCATACCTAAGAAGAAAGCCCCCAACAGCGTACTGGTGGAACCGCTTACCTGCAACATGACGTCAAAACCCATATCGTTCAGCATGGTTTTGAACTCCGTTCCTTTCTGGGCCGTAGCCACGATAGCGGACATGGCTGTCACGATTGCCTGACCGTGGTCGCCGTCACCGATAACGGCGTCCAGTTTAGAAAATTCGTCTTCGCGTTCTTTGATGTTCTTCAAGGCGTTGTCGAGCATCGCCTTGAAGTTTTCGATAGTCAGTTGTTTCATATCTCGTTTATTTACCGATTGTTGTCCAGTAAGGTGCATCAGCACGTTTGTTCTTCAGATAGTCGATATGATCTTCGTCGAGGATAGCCATGATCATCTGGAAACCGGCCTGTTCCTGTACGGTCAGGATTTCCTGGATGCGGCTTACGACAACCTGGAGGCCACGGGCTTCCAGTTCCTTGTAGGCCTTACGGAAGATGATGTTCAACTCCATGTGGGTAGTCGCTCCTACGCCGTTGATGATAAGCATCATCTTGTCGCCTGCCTTCGGCTTGAGCTGCTGGCAAAGCAGGTCTACCATCTCGGCAGCCGTATCGTCGGCAGATACAAGCGGTTTCTGTCCGCCACCGCCTTCGCCGTGCTGTCCCATACCGATCTCCATGATGCCCTGGGGCAGGTCGGTGATCGTACCGCCGTTCTGCGGATGCGTACAAGAGCGCATGGCAACGGCCAGAGTAGCGACGTTGTTGTTATAGCGTTCGGCGATTTCGACCAGTTCGTCAAGCGTCTTGCCTTCTTCGGCTGCAGCACCTAATATTTTATACAAAGGCACACAACCGGCCAAGCCGCGACGGTCGTTGATATCGGCACCGATACCGGCGCTGATATCGTCGTGAGTCAGCACTTGTTTCACCTTGATGCCTACACGTTCTGCCAACTGGCAAGCCATGTTCGCACTCATCACGTCGCCGGAGTGGTTCAGGACAACCAACAGGATACCGGCTTCACGCTTCATCAGCTGCAAAGCCTGGAACAGACGTTGTGCACCGGGAGCGGCAAAGATGTCGCCCACGACAGAGCAGTCCAGCATACCTTCGCCTACGAATCCGCTCAATGCGGGTTCATGACCGGAACCGCCCAAAGTCACGATAGCCACTTTGTCTTCGCTCTTCGGATTGGCACGTACGACGATGTTTTCACCACCTAACTTGACCTGGTCCGGATATGCCAATACATAACCTTCCAACAATTCGGGTGTTATCTGTTCGGGATCATTTATAAATTTTGTCTTTATGTCTGACATGGTATATTCCTCCTTTATTTAAGTATGTTATTAATGTTATTATTTGATTTCCATGATTTCGATAGCGATGCCTTCTTCTTCGATGAAAGCGATCGTCAGGTGTTCGTCGCATACGGCCGGGCCGAAGATCACCTTCTTGCCTTTCAACTCTTCCTCCAAAGAAGGAACGGTGTAGGCAATGTGTCCCTGTTTCTGTACCAGTTCGGGCAGGCAGCTACCTTCCTCGAATTTCAGGAATTCGATGCGATTCGGACTTTTGCTATAGTCTGTCAACCATACTTTCAGGCCTTCGTTAAACATAGCCCCTTCTACTTGTTCTGTCGTTACGATACCGACATGATTAAATGTTCTCATGACTAATTAATTTTAAGTGTTCGTACTATTTTTTATTCGTTATCAGTTCTCTCAACCTCAAAACATAGATGTTTCGCATTCAAAACATATATGTTTCACACCTTCGTCTTCCATCTCCTGTACGAAAGGACAGCCAAAATAACGACTACCCCCAAGGCGATATAAAGATAGGTGAATATTCCATGCACATTATCATTTTGACCGTATGAATGCATTCCGCTCAGGAAATAATTGACACCGAAGAAAGTCATCAGCACGGAAGCGAACGCGATCACGGATGCCAGATTGAACAACCAAAGGCTATTCCAGCGTTTCACCAAGTGGAGATGAGTCACTACGGCATAGACGACCATCGTGATCAGCGCCCAGGTCTCCTTCGGGTCCCACCCCCAATAACGACCCCAGGACTCATTCGCCCAGACAGCACCGAGGAAAGTGCCGACAGTCATCAGGGCAAGCCCTACCCACAACGCCATCTCACCCACAATACTCAGTTCGGTGATACGGGCTTTCAATATCTCTTTGTTCTTCTTTCCGGCGACGGACATCATCACCATATTGGTCAGCCCGATCAGGCAACTGATACCGAAAAAGCCGTAAGCGGCAACAATGACCGCCACATGGAACATCAGCCACGGCGATTTCAGGACCGGTACGAGCGGATTGATCTCAGGGTCCATCCAGTTCAGACCGGAGACGAAGAGGATGATACCGCCGAACAGGGTGGCCAGCGCGAAGGTGATCGTACTACGGCGCACGAACAACAGTCCGGCAAGGACAGTCGCCCATCCCACATAGACCATCGTCTCGTAGGAATTGCTCCAAGGAGCATAGCCACCGATATACCAGCGCATCCCCATTCCGAACATATGATAATGGAAGACGACCAGTACGCCGGCTCCTAACAGCCATACGGCAACCTTCATCCAGCGGGTCCGGCGGAACAGCATCGCGAAAGAAAGGACCAACAACAGTCCGCCCAAGACCAGATAGCCGATCTTGCAATAGCGGAAAACATCCATCTTGTTATATTTCAATTCGGCCTGCATGCGCTTCGGACTGATATCGAGTGTCTTGTTCTTGGCTTGCTGGTAGGTGTCGATCATGCCGACCACTTCATCGGCTTTCACCCAATCGCCGCTCTTCAAGCCCTCCTGCACTTCGCCTAAATACCAGTCGAAAATACGGGAGACGAACATGGAGTCTTTGCCGGTAAAGGCAGAGAGGTCGTCGCCGGGTGCATACCATTTATGATTCGGATCGTCTTCTTTCGGAAAAAGGTTCAGCATCTGGTGATTGATCAGCTGATGGAAGATGTTCAACTGCTCGTCCAGTTTCATCAGGTCCTTGTCGAAACGCGTACGCTGGGCAGGCATCTTGTTATAGGCTTCTTCCAGCTTCTCTTGCAGTTTGTAGTTGCCGTTACTGTCGAAGGCCTGGATATAGGCGCACTCGCCGTCCGTCAGGTCATAATAGGCGGCCAACTCCGGATTGGACAGGGCGATAAAGGGAACGCGCATCCACATATCGGGCATGGCTAAAAGGCTCAAAAGGAACTGGTCAGAGTTCAACTGACCGATCTTATCCGACTTATGGAGCTTACGTAGAATCTCCGAAGAGAAGGTATTGACCGGCATCATACGGCCGCTACCCGACTGGATCGGAAGGGCTCCGAAGAGGGCAGCATGTTCCGGGCTCACCGCATATTTCTGCACGGCATCGAGCATCGGGGAAGCCTTCCCGCCGGCATTTACGGACAGGGGTACGGCAAGGAGCGCAAGCAACAGGACCGTTACGTTGGTCGCCTTGCGCAATTCTTTCAGGCGGCGGCTCTGACGCATGAAGCGGGAATCCTTACCGACCAGGCAAAGGATCAGGCCGATGACCAGCAACAGATATCCGGTGTAGGTGATGTTCCGCCCCGCCACGTCGCGGTTGACGGAAAGGATGGTCCCGTGTTCGTCCTGGTCATAGGAGGCCTGGAAGAAACGGTAGCCTTTTACATCCAATACGTTATTCATAAAGATCCGCTCTTCGCGGTCTTCCCCGTCCACATGGACGATCACTTCGCTCTCGTAGGAAGAGGGACTGGCGGAACCGGGATAGCGGGTTAAGGTGAATTTCTTCAGTTCAACGGAAAAAGGCAGGGTATGAAAGGTCGTGTTATCGGAAGTGCGGACAGCAATCTGGTTGCTTGTCTCCCCTTCACGCAGATGCAAAATTCCTTCTTCGCCGAAAAGGAAAGAGGTCAAGGCGCCGAGAAGGATGATGATAAAGGCGAAATGAGTCAGCATCAGTCCCCATTTGCCGCGTTTCAGGTATTGGTGTTTGATCGTAGCCGCAATAAAATTAACGACTAAAAGGAATTGGAGCAGAAAAAACAGGGGGGAATAATAAACCATTGCTTTGGCTGTCGCTGTACCGTGATACTTTTCGATGAAAGTGGCAACGGCCAGGCCAAAGGCATAAATCAGTAACAGGACGATCGTCGTTACAAAGGAGGAGAAAAATCTTTCGAGATTTGTTTTCATTTACTTTTTTATTAGAGTTCACAGATGCGGCAAATGTACGCAGATTAATCGTTTGATGAAATAACCGGTGGCAATCTGCCACATCTGTGTCCTCTATTAGTTGATAGATATCATCTATACCTTTTCATTATCAATCTTCAATGATCATACGGAAGCCGACGTTGAACACACGCTGGTACGGATAGTAAGCCTTACGCGTATGGGAAGCCGCATATTTCGGACGGTCGATATAAGAACCGCCGCGGGCCACCTTGTATTCGGATGTCTCTTTCGTCTTCTCATTGTACGGATACGATACATAGTCGGAACGGGTCCATTCGGCTACGTTTCCGTGCATGCTGTACAGACCGAAGGGATTGGCCTCATAAGCCTTGCCGCCGACCTGGACCAGGTTACCGTCGTCCACGCTCTCTTCTTTCGGAAGGAAGGTATAGTACTTGTACCACGGGTTGGTCTTCGCCATCGGCTGCGGGTCTACACCGTAAACGGCAAACAACAGCGTTGTCTTGTCCGCCAAATTGTCCTTCTTGCCGAAGTCCGCATGCATGTCGCCATACCAGAAGTCCTGGTCGCTACCGGCGCGGCAAGCCCACTCCCACTGTGCTTCTGTCGGAAGCGTGATCTTGAGACCGGTCTTTTCGCTCAGTTTCCGGCAGAATTCCATAGCATCGTTGTAGCTGACACGGATAACAGGCTGTTCCGGTTTATTGGCCGGATATCCCTGAACCACGTGGTCTTTCCACTGCTGATCGACGAAACGGCTGTCGTGATCCGGGAAGACAACGTTGAACTGTTCGTTCGTCGTTTCCAGCTCGGCCATCCAGAAGGCTTTGTCGATCTTCACCTTGGCAGTCGGATAAGCATCCGGTTCGCCACGGTAACTACCCATCACGAATTCACCGGCCGGGATACGGACGAAATTGACTTTCACACCCGGAGCGATCTCAACCACCTTACGGGTTTCCTTCTCCTTAGCCAGCATTTCCTTGATCCGGTCAGCACCGAAAGGCCAACCTTTCACCTTCAAGGTCTTTTCCTTTACAGGAGCGGCCTTTTCAGGCATTACCGGGGTGATCGGGCCTTGTTTCTTCAGGTAGTCGGCATAGTCGGCGATTTCTTTCTTCCAGTCGACACCGGCTCCGTTCGCATACTTGTCGGTCAATTCCTTACGACGCTTGATCTGGTCGAATCCCTTATAAGGAAGATCAGTCAATACGTTCGCATTGAAATAACCCTTGTCGGGAGCGTTGTAGTCGATCCAGTTATAAAGCGTCTTCCATTCCTTATCGGTCAGTTTCACGTTGTGATGGCCTTTCTTCAGCAAGCGTACCAATTCGCTCGTGTTGGGATGATATTCGTACGGCTGCAAAACGACCATGTCGCCTTCGCCTCCCTGACGATGCACATACGGATGCAAGTTCAGATAAGACGTGCCATAACCTAGCTTGTCTTTCTTTCCACCCCGCAGGTCGAACGCTTTTCCTTCACCGTTATGACAAGCAATACAAGCGCGGTCCAGGATCGGCTGCACTTCCAGGTCAAACGTGAAAGAGCGTGTACCGCCTTCGGGCAGAGTCAAAGCAGACGGAGCTTTCTGCGAAGCGATCACACGTTTCGGGATCGCGATCTGGTTCTGGTCTTCATGACAACCGATACAGGAAACCACTTCGCCCGGCTGACCGGTCACCCAGCTTCGCATCCACTGGATAGCCACGCCGTCCTTATCCAAAGGCTGGATGGAGATCGGTGTATTGGCAGGAGCCTTGAAGATCACGGAACCGTCTTCTTCGACAGGAACCGTCCCCAACATACGCTTGATATCCCAACCGGACTGGATTCCATGCCAGTTATGGTCGGAACGAGTCTTTACATACGCATATTCGTAAGCATGCAGACGCAGAGACTTGACCGTTCCGCGAGGAATACCTTTCAGACCTTCTCCTTCGTAGATATCCTGAATAAAGAAGGTCGCTTCCTTTTCATTCAGTTTCACACGGTCGGGAATGGACGGAGGAGTCTTTGTCTTGCGCACCAGGATCGGGCTGATATAGCCTTCGCCTTCTGCCTGCATCAGACAGGTCACGTTGTCGTAGACGTCCACCAGATAGAGTCCCCACAAGGCATGCGGGTCCAACTTGGCTGCAACCAGGAAGTATTTGTCGTTCAGCGGAGTCGGTTTGATGAACTGCGGCCATACACCGTTTACCAGCTGGTCCTTGATTTCTTCTTTGATCGGACGGTTACGGTGAGGGATTTCCTGTACCATACCGGCTGTGCTCTTACGTCCCTTGGTCGGATCGAAGATGATCATACGGCCTGAACGTGCCACACCGTGGTGGCCGGAGATGATACCGACGAACGCCGAACCGTGGCCGGGCAACGGCTGCACGTCGAACGTACTGTTCGGGAACATCGCACCGCTACCGTAGAGGGCTTTGTTTTCCGTTCCGTCCGGGTTCATGTGCATTACGATACGGGAATAGTAGTGGGTCAGGTCGGTGTACTCCCAGCGGGTGTACATCACGCGGCCGTTATTCATGATGACCGGATTCCAGTTGGCATCCTGGTCGAATGTCAGGCGGCGCATGCTCTTGTCCTTCGGGTCATACAGCACCATGTTACCTACCGCATCGCTACCGTTCACACAAGGAACACCCTGGTAACCGATGTTGGAGATAGCGATCACACGACCGTCGGGCAGGTAAGTACCATCGTAGAACTCCAGATCCGGCTCGTCGTTTTCCACAAGCGGCTTGAAGCCTGTCCCATCCAGATTCACTTCATAGATGTTCCAGCGCTTGTCGTCCTGTGTCTGTGTGAACATCACACGGTCACCGTCCCAATGCAGTTTCAGGTCAGCGATGGAAGAACCGTTTTTCGGTTTGTAGACCTGACGCATCTGTATATCGCCACGCAGATTGGAGAGTTCGACGATCTCGGCATCGAAGCCCTCACGACCGGCAGATTCCTGGTTACTCCAGTTATTGGCCTGAGTCCCCAAGGAAGGAGTCATGATCTGGTGTGCCTTTGAACCTACCTTGAAACGGGCTGCCACGATCTTGTCGGCATCCAGCAACGGGTTAGCCAGCAAGATGGCACGTTTGCATTCCAATGCTTTCTTGGCATCGGCGATAGCCTGTTCGTCACCGTTATAGATGCCTTTGAAACCTTTCTTTTCGAGCCGTACCAGTTCGTTCAGCATCGGTTCGTATTTGGCGGCGTCGTAGCCTTTCTGCTTTTTCATATCGGCGAAAGCCAATTTGACAGCCTCGACGTTCAGCCATTCCAAATCGCTCTGAAGCGTGTACAGCTCCTGTACTTTCTCAACCAGTTCGAGATATTTGCGTATCTGTGTATTGAGATCTTTTTCGTTTGCGATCTGCTTTGCCACATTCGAATAGTAGGCTCCGTCCTTCAATCGGGCGATCGCATTATCCGCAGCCTGCTTTTCGACTGAGGCATCCGGGGTGATCAACCAGGTATCCAGGCCGTCCAGTACCGCACCCAGCATACCGATTTCTTCCGGATACTTGTTGTTCAATTCTTCCGCCACAAAGGTCGGAACCGTATTCAATGCCTGGAAAAACACACTTCCGCCACTTGAAGTATCATCGATACCGACTTCGGCTTCGAAACGGACATACTGGCCACCCACCGGGTATACCAACGTGCCGTTCGCATGGCAGAACACACCGTGTTTGTATTCCTTTCCAGCAATAACGATCTCATGATCGTATGCATTCGTGTTCATCTTGGGTTTTGCCCAACCGGCAACACCGTATTCATAAGGAACTTCGTCCAACCATACGGCTGTACCATCGGCTTTGATCAAACGGGCATTCGCCCATACAGCCTGGTCGTAATCCGTACCATCGGGACCACCGGCCGTTACAAGCACCAGCTTATCCACGCCTTTCAAGTCTACCACGAAAGGTTCGGCTTTCGCCTTATGCTTCATCCAGGTAGAAACGATCGGCATTCCGGATTTCTTCAGCTTTGCCTGTAATTCCGTTTTGGCTTTGACTGAAGCATCAATCCACGTTTCCGCCTTCTTCTGCTTGGGGCCGGCAGACACCATAACAGAAGAGGACAGAAAGAGTGATACTAATAAATAGTATTTGTTCATGTAATAAATTATAAGGTGTTTATTACTTATTATAACGCAGCTTTCGTGTTGGTGAAGCGCAAGCCGTCATTATCGTGGTAGCATGCCCATTCATCAACAATAGCACCTTCAGGACCAGCCATCATAAAGTGGAATGTTTCCAGTTTTTTCAGGCGAAGAACATCACCTACATTCTGTACGACGAAATTTTTGCTCTTGATCGCACCATGGGTAGCAGGGATAGCAGGAGCGTTCGGAGTCTCGTCGCCTACTTCAGAGAAGTTGTAAACCCATCCCTTTTCTACCATCCAGGATTCATGTTTAGCCGGGAATTTGGTCTTTACATGCGCATGTTCGGGGATCATCTGTCCCGGAAGCAGGTAGATCGCGTGAGCGAAGTAGCCGTATTCAGGATCGTTGACCCAGAAAATACCACCCATACCCACGTTTTCAAAATCACCCAGACCGAAATCAGTCACCCACATGTCCTTAGCCATCAGTTCGGTGAAAGGAACACCGTAGAAAGCGAACATGTCTTTCATTGCTTCCATAGCAACATCCTGTTGGAACTTGCCGTCTTTGTAGAAATCGGCATTTGTGTACTTCTTTGAATACTTCATTTCTTTATTAATTTTACAGTTAGCATTGTTGTTACATTCATTCTTGCAGTCGTTTCCGCACTGTTCGGTGCATTGTCCTTCGCCTGCCGCTGCGCAACAGGTAGCCTCGCCAGTAGATGTTTTGCCGTTACATGCAGCCATCGAAAGCAGGAGGGCTCCCATAGCGGCCGATTTCATAAGATTCTTTTTCATTTTTTCTCTTGTTTATTTAGTTAGTAATATTTGTTCTGTACCTATTTCCTACCGGAGAAACTTTGTTTCCATAGGGTGAAACGACTGTTTCCATACGAGGAAACTTTTGTTTGATGCCTATGAAACGTTTACTCGATGGCGATCCCTTCTATTTCGATCAATAACTCATCCCGGCAAACGTCCGCCCACATATAAGATATGGGGATATTCAAATTATATCCTTCCAGCAGTTCGCGTGCCTCCTCATAGAAGGATTTCTCTTTCAGATAGACACGCAGCATTTTCAGTTTCGCCTTACCAATCAGCTGGCCGATGTTTTCCATCGTGATATGGAGCTGGCGTCCGAGCCCTACTCCAACCAGGCTTTCCTCCCCGCGGATAGCTGCCGTACCGGAAATATAAACGATCCGCCGGTCATCGAAAGTCATGCTTTTGGCCCGTTCGAACTTCGGAGTGGCTTTCTTCTGCTGGGCAGCTTCGAGGACCTGGTCCGAATAGGCGTGGGCGGCTATCTGCAATTTATTGTCGATCGGGGTGGCATAGCATTCGGAATGGGCGAACACGGCCGCATCCAAATCGACCAGTATGCCTCCCAAGTTGGCCCCGATACCGGTAGCAGCCGGATAACCGTTGCTCCAGTCCGTCTTTCCATAGAAATCGGCACGGGCGTTGTTGAACATCTGGTAATGCTGGTCCGGCCCGTCGAAGCGGGTGATCTGCTCGATGTAGTTCCACTGGCGGATGATGCAGTTTACGGGGAAGCCTTCCCGGCGCATCACCTCTCCCATCATGTGGAATACTTCGGCGGACTGCTGCTGGATACCGAAGTTTATCACATCCCCATGGAGGCCACCGGCAAAGAGGAAACGGCCATCGGCATTTTCCAGTACGACATACGGGAAGCCGCCGTGACGGCGGAAGGTGATATGATCGTCTTCGTCCGCTTTGTAGCTATGGACTTCCAAGATCAGTCCGGCATTCAGAGGTGGCTGGGAAACATAACTCAATACCGGTTCATGATTCCCATAAAACTTACGGATTTTCTCACGCAGCATGATGCGGCGGGAGACGTATTGTTCGTTGTCGTTCGGCATGCCGAAGAATGCCAAACGGAGAATCTGTTCGTCTTGAGGCAACTGTGCCAGCAGGGCGTCTACCATTTCACCGAAAGTAGCCAGTCCGGTCGTATAAATATTATAATGTATTTTATCGCAATAGTTCATAAAGAGTTCACATATTCGGTTAATGCTTCGATATCTTTCTCTGAAACTTTCTTCTCGATGCCGTGTTTATGGACACTGAACACTTCCTTCATGGTAGCGGCACGTCCGTCGAACAAATAGGGAGCCGTACGCCACACTTCACGCAAAGTCGGAGTATCCCAACCTTTTTCGAACTCTATATCCTCACCTATGCGGTGGTATTTCATATCCGTATAATAAACACCGCTATGGCATTCCCCGCATTTCAGCTTTTCGAAAACCTTTTGCCCTTCCTTTGCCAAATCAGACAGCTCGCCATTCACCAAGTAAGGACTGGGCACGGGACGAAGTGATTTCAAATAGGCATCCACACAAACAGCATCTTCTTCCGAAACTTCAAAAAACTGGATGAAGTTGAATCCTGCCCGCACAGCCCGTTCCGCATGTTCACGGATACCGGAAATCATGTTGGGAGGAGTCACATGACTAAAGAGCATGCTCTTGCAGTTCTTGGAGTTGCCGACACCGTCGTTCATCAAGTCCCAGTTCATGCCATCCGTTCGTCCGTCTCCCGGATGGCAGCCATTACAACTCTGCCAATTCTGGAAGCAGTGCGAAGCATCGTTGAAGTAGCGTTCACCCTTGTTTTCAGCCGTTTCTTCACGTCCGGGATTCAGTTCGACAGACGTCACTTCGTTCGTATTGATATCCATGATGTTCAGGATATCGGCAAAGTAAGTCGGGATAATCAGCTTGTCACCGTTCAGGATCATATTGCGAGGACCGTTCCCCTCCAGCGGGATACGTTCGCGGAGGCCATACAAGAAAGTCAGGTCGTAGTCCAACACCGCCTTATTGGGATAGTTCAGAAATTTCTCCAACATCGCCTTATGGTCAATCACGCTGACCTCGTGCGTTCCCGAATGGGAGATGAAAACAGACTCGTCGTTGCAGGCAATGCTCCAGATACCGGCCGCACCCCGTTCGGGTTCATCCACGACGATGGCTCCCAGGAACTCCTGCTTGTCGACATCGATCACGCTGAAAGCACTCGTGTTCATCCATCCCTGCTGCAATTGAGATGTAGGGACGGTGAAACGCCCCAAGTTGTGCGATACATATATATATTTGCCGTCGGGAGTTATACAGATTCCCCGAAGGGCATTGCTTCCGTTTGCCAACTGGATGTCCTTCACCTTCGTGAAGCCATCCATTTCGATGACGGATACACACGCGGCCACATAATCGAGATCAGCCCGCTGTGCAGGAAGGAAGTTCGTGACGAACATATATTTGCCGTCCTTGCTGAACACGGCGGACTTCGGTTCGCGCAATGCCTTCACCGTACGCATCACCTTCCGCGCAACCGGATCGATTTCGGAGATCGTAGTCTGGAACTGGTTACATACATATATATGCTTCTTGTCCGGACCGAACATCGGATGACATGCTCCCGAACCGGTCGGAATAGAAGCCTCCACCCTGCCCGATTCGAGCGAGAGGATCTGTAAATGGCCTGTCGTTCCGAATGTAGTCACATATGCCTTGTCGCCATCCAAAAGGATACCCGTAGGCGCTTCGTCCATCGGGAAAGAACGCAACAATGTCTTGCCATCAGGCGAAAAAACATCCACCCGCTTTACTCCTTTATCTGTCATCAGCAACTCACCTTTGGCGTTCGCCACGACATCTGTCGGGAAGAACGGTGGGTTGCCTGCTGAAGCAAAGGAGATGCAACAGCAGGCAAAACAAGCCACCAGTGAGTTTTTAAACATGTATTTTCGTGTGTTCATGGTATATTATATTTTTTTTGCTTTACTATATCCCAACTCAAGAGAAATCGTCTGGGCCACTTTCCTTATACAGTCTGCCGAAACACGTACGACCTCTTTCGACAGCCGGTCCTTAGGGCCTGAAATCCAAATTGCCCCGCAAGGATAACCCGTATAATTAAAGATAGGCGCTCCGATGCAAATCACACCGTTCAGTTCTTCCTCATTATCCATGGCATAACCCAATTTCCGGACCTTCTCAAGTTCCTCCAGATAAGCGTCACGTGTAGTAATAGTCCGGGCGTTGTAGCGTGTAAATTCCATATAAGACAAATATCGGTCCCGGACTGTATTCGGCAAATAAGCCATGATAGCCTTTCCCGGAGCCGAACAATGCAAATCGAAAGGTTTTCCCGGCGAGAGGATAAAACGGAACGTATGATGTCCCTGCGCCTGCTCGATAAAGATACCTTTCCGGTCCCCCAGCACGCCGAAGCATGCCGTCTCTTTCACTTGGTCGCGCAAATCGCGCAAACGAGGCAAAACAGTTTCCAGCAAATTGTGTTCATTCAACGATCTGAATCCCAAAGTTAGTAATTTACGGGATAACTTGTACCTTTTTGTGTCTTCATTATAGATCAAATAATCCAGACGGACCAACGTATTTAAAATACGGTAGGCCGTAGTCTGTGAAATATCAAGGGCGGACTTGATATCCTGAAGCGTCTCACCCTGGGTGTGAAGCGACAAGTACTCAAGTACAGCGATCCCTTTTTCGAGATTCGGAACCTTGTAGTTCTCTTCTGCTTTTTCCATATTTGGAATAACGCTTTCCATATTTGAAATATTGTTTCAGATTTGAATCAAATATAAAAGAGAGCGCATAAATGCAAGCAGGATGTTTGTAAAAATTAGTTAAGTATGTCGTAAAACACATTATAGTTGAAAGGTGAAAGTGAAAATGCAAATAGCAACTTTCAACTCTTCTTGTAGCTGACGATGGCCAGTATGTTAAAGAACACTACGAACAGGTAGATGATCCCCCTATTGCCTACCGACATCAACCCATATACAAGCCAGGCGATACAGGTACCTGTCGTGAGCAGGATAAAACCAATAATCCAATAATGTTCCAATATGTCTGACACACGCATCAAAAGCAATATAAAAAAACAGGAGCGCAACAGCTACACTCCTGTTTTAATATCTTTTAGAGATAAACCAAATCTTACTTATCTATTGTACGGGCGGGAACACCTTCGAAAGTCATTTTAACAGGATTTATAAATCCGTTCTCATCGAAAGTCATCCGGTCGATACAAGTCACACGGTGGTCGCGAGTATTGTCGTTCAGCGGGCGGCGATGGTAGACGATATAATAATCTTCAGTATTCGGAACATGCAATACGGAATGATGCCCGGCTCCTCGCGCGATTGTCGAATCCTGCTGGAGAATCGTGGCGATACGATTGAAAGGTCCGAAAGGCGAATCGGCAATCGCATAAGCGACACAATAATCGGGACCTGTCCAGCCCCCTTCGCTCCACATAAAATAGTACTTACCGTTCTTCTTGAACATGAACGGACCTTCCACATATTTATCCGGTGTCACTTCCTTGTAGACCGTCCCGTCTTCAAAAGGAACCAACCCGGTGAAATCGTCGTTCAGGCGAACGACATTACAATGTCCCCAACCGCCGTAATACATATAGTAGCGGCCATCATCGTCACGGAAAACGAACTGGTCGATCGGCTGTGCCCCGTTTACGATCTCGTTGATAAGCGGTTTGCCTAACAGGTCCTTATACGGACCTTCCGGGCGGTCGCTGACGGCAACCCCGATTCCTCCTACTTCACCTTCATGCACGTCGTTGGCCCCGAAGAAAAAATAATATTTGCCATCCTTATGGATGATAGACGGCGCCCACATGGCTTTCTTCGCCCATTTCACGGCGGAGGTATCGAGCACAGACGAATGTTTCGTCCAGTTCACCAAATCCTTGGATGAAAAACAGTCGAAATAAGTCTGCTTCTCATACGCATCGCTCCAGGTCGGGAAAACCCAATAGGTATCACCATAAATGATCCCTTCCGGATCGGCATACCAGCCCTCGAATATCGGATTACCACTGGTCACGACATCAGCAACAGCCTTCTGTTGCTGTTTCGGCTGTCCGCACGAAACTAATGCGGCAGCACACAATAGCACATATAAACTTTTTTTCATTTATGAGTTAGATTTTTTCTGTTCCATATTCTTAGCCAACCCCCCTTCGGATGTTTCCTTATAGAGACTCGGCAGGTCGTTTCCGGTCTGACGCATCACTTCCACCACCTGGTCGAAACTTACACGGTGCTTGCCATCGGAGAAATTGGAGAAGGTGTTCGCATCCAGCGCACGGGCTGCCGCAAAGGCATTGCGTTCGATACAAGGAATCTGTACCAACCCGCAAACCGGGTCGCAAGTCAGTCCCAAGTGATGCTCCAGCCCCATCTCGGCCGCATACTCGATCTGTGCAGGCGTCCCCCCGAACAACTGACTGGCCGCAGCAGCAGCCATCGCACAAGCCACACCGACCTCTCCCTGGCATCCTACCTCGGCCCCGGAAACGGATGCATTCGTACGGACCACATTACCGAACAACCCGGCTGTCGCCAACGCACGCAAGATACGGGAGTCACGGAAGTCGCGGGACTCTTTCAGATGGTAAAGCACAGCCGGCATGACACCGCACGAACCGCAGGTCGGGGCCGTCACGATCTTGCCTCCGCAAGCGTTCTCCTCGGAAACGGCCAGAGCATACGCATAGACCATCCCACGGCTTTTGATACTGCTGCCGTAACCTTTGGCACGGATCATATAGTCGGATGCCTTACGCCGGATTCCCAGACCGCCGGGCAAGATGCCTTCGGCTTCGAGGCCATTACGGACTGCTTGTTGCATCACTTCCCATACTTCGGCCAGATAGTCCCATATCTGCGGACCTTCGCACTGTTCGACATATTCCCAGTAGGAATGGCCGGTTTTTTCACACCAGGCCTGTATATCCTTGATAGTATGCATTTCGTAAACCTGGCCCTGCGTCAACTCGTTGTAGGTTTCGTTTGCCAACGTCCCTCCCCCGATACTGTAAATCGTCCAGTTATCCAGTTCCTCTCCGCTTTCGTCAAACGACTGGAAGAGGATGCCGTTCGGATGAAAAGGCAGGAACACCTTCGGTTCCCAAGTGATATTGGTCTTGGCCACCGGGCTCAACACTTCGAGAATTGCCGCATCCGTCATGTGGCCTTTGCCTGTAGCCGCCAGGCTCCCATAGAGCGTAACATTAAAACGTACGGCTCCCCGATTGCGTTCCAGGAACATCCGGGCAGCACGCATCGGCCCCATTGTGTGGCTACTGGACGGCCCGTGACCGATCCTGTATATTTGCTTGATCGATTCCATTGTTTTGAGATTTATGAGTTATCATTTGTAATTTACGATTTATAGTTTATGCATTGATGATAAATTATAAATCTTTTCACACTTTCAAAAATATATTCCGCTTATAAAGCAGCCACAAAATTACATAAATAATCAATGCGTTCGACGCTGCAATCAAAGCCGGATAATAATTTCCTGTATATTGTTCGAGGCCATGAAAAAGAGAAGTTCCTATACATCTGAAACTAATCACGTTAGCCAGCATATAGGCCACGATCGAATTCATGCCGTAGACTTTCAACCAAGTCAGGTTCTTCCGGTGTCCCTTATAATCGATCCAATAATAGAACAAGCCCATCAACAGGAAACAATAGCCACTGCTGACCAACACCATCGAGCTCGTCCATATCTTCTTGATCACCGGCAACTGCAAGCCCCACAGCCAGCCCAGCGCAACCATTATCACACCGATTCCTAACAGCCATTGCCATTTGTGCTTCCGGTCCATTCCGCTCTTCAAGATATGCCCGGCAAAAACTCCGGTCAGCACCGTCACGCCAAAGTTCAGGCTGCTTAATATCCAGGTATAACGATAAGATCCGGCAAATACGATCTGTCCGTTCTCCACAACAGCAGCATCGCGGAATCGTCCCAGGACCGTACGGTCCACCCATTCCGCCAGGTTACCGTCCGGCGTGTAGTTGCCACCTCCATAACCATCGACCGTAATAAATTGCATGGCTCCCCAATAGGCTAACAACAAGGCGACCGCCGTCCCGATCTGCACGGACAGACGCACATGCAGGAACAGCATTGCCGAAATCAGATAGCCCATCGCAATTGCCTGCAATGTGTTCGAATAAAGATAAATCCGATCCGGGTCCAATCCTAAAAGATTTCCCTGGCACATCATACCGAAGATCCAGAGCAAGGCCACCCGCTTGACGATACGACGGTAGACCGCCCATTTATCCGGCATCACTTTATATCGGGAAAGGGCGAACGGCATCGACACGCCCGCCATAAACATGAAGAGCGGCATCACCAAGTCCCACGAAGAGAACCCCTCCCACTGCACATGCGAGAAGCACCACAAAAAATCGTTATACCAAGGCGCATCTATCGCACGTCCGAGAGGATGCAGAACCCCTTCCAGCGCCACCAGACAAAACAAATCGAAGCCACGTAACACGTCGAGCGACTCCAGGCGTTGATAAGATGGTTTCATGATGATTTATGATTTATGATTTATGATTTATGATTTATGATTTATGATTTATGATTTGTATAAAAAAAGATTTCAGATTTATGTTTAATGTTATGTTTTCTGGTCATAAATCATAAATCTGAAATCACAAATTTCTTCACACTTTCAGGAAAATTCGTTGACGGTACAGGAAGTACAGGAATCCCCAGCAAACGGCAATGTAGCCGATCGAACTGGCTAAAGGCTGCGCGGCTTCCGGCATCCATCCGACAAGTCCGCCAAACAGGCCTTGGGATGTATAAGAGAAATCGATGAATTTTTGCGCCAAATAGATCGTAATCGAATTAACCCCGATCACCTGGAAGAAGAAAGTCCATTTCCGCCATCCCAACACATCGACAATGTAATAAAACAGGGCGAACATCCAAACCGAATAGGCTCCGACAACGCAGACAAACGAACTGCTCCACAGCTTTTTGTTGATCGGGAACACCAAACTCCACAACACCCCCACCAATAGTAACAGCACACCGGCCAACACCAAGCCTGCCACCTTCCGCTTGTCCGTCAATCCCTCTTTACGCAACTTGATAAACTCGCCCGTAAACATTCCCAACATAGCCGTCACAATCCCCGGCAACGTGGACAACAATCCTTCCGGGTCAAAAAATCCTTGATGCAAACGCCCCGGCAACAACAAACGGTCCACATAGCCGACCCAGTTGCCTTCCAGCGTGAATGGTCCGGCCTCCGCACCCGGCACAGGGATAAAAGCTATCCAAGCCCAATAGCCGACCAAGATCGTCCCGGCTATCCACGCCCTGACTGAAGTCCGGAAATGCACGAACAGTAAGGCGGCAAACATCCATCCCAACCCAATACGCGCCAAGACGCTGGCGCAACGAAGGTTCGCAAAGTCAAACTGTAGCAATCCGTTATAGACACATCCCAGCAACACCAGCGTAATTCCTCTGCGGACAATCCTTTTATAGATATCCGACTCGCTCTTCCCCTGTTCGCGCTGCTTTTCCAACGAGAATGGAAACGAGATGCCGGCAATGAACAGAAACAGCGGGAAAATCGTGTCGTGGTGTGTCAACCCGTCCCACTCCACATGATCCATCTGTCCACCTATCGCCTGAAAAAAAGAATTCGGAAACAACGTTGCCAACGCAACGAAAAGAGAAGCCCCTCCCATAATAAAGAACATATCAAACCCCCTCAGGGCATCCAGCGACAGCAGTCGCCGGGACTGTTTTTGTTTTTCCATATATACAATATCTTTTTAAGTTTACTTTGTCGATCAAATTTGCAAAGATAGGTCTTTTTTCAACACAAGCAATTTATACAAGAAACCTCGTTTCTTCAGATACCCTAAAAATTTTCATTCTTTCCCCAACAGTGAAAATAAATTTTCCATCACATGAAAATTTATTTCCCCACTATGGAAAATTTATTTTCATGCGATGGAAACTTCTCTTTCATGCAATGGTATCAGAACAACGTTCCCAACCGAAATTTTCTTCATACCGGTCGAAGAGGGGTTCCTCTTCGATATTGTATTGACGGAGCAAATCGCGTACGTATAACTGGTCTTCGGGAGTAAAACAACGCTCCTTACGTTTCAAACGGTAAAAATGAGTCATCCCGAAATATTCTCTCATCTCCCGCCGTATTTCTTTAGCCTGGCGATAAGGGATATTGTCCAACAGGTGCTCCATGCCATAGGCATTTTTCAACGGGCTGTCGTCCATAAACCCGGAACAATCGCCATCGGGGACAACACGTTCCGGGTTGATCACTCTCACCGCCCAACGTTCTTTCGGGATATGTCGCGACACCTGATGACGCAGACAGGTGGAAGCATGCAGGCATTTCCCGTTAAAACAGAGTGCAAAGTCGTTCGGGACCAAAGAATAATCTAATTTGTCTAACATGGTATTAATGTATTGATATTAGACAAAGGTACTCACAGATCCGGCGGAAAGCAAACATTTACACTCAAAAAATGATCACAACAACAATGACTATAGGCGAGATGAGGGAGTTCACCGTGCCAACGGCTGCCATTTCATATAAGTTCCGGTCCTCCACAACCACTCCATCGGTCCATAACGGAACTTCTTCAGCCAATAATGGCTGAACAGAATCTGCATACCCGTATAAGCAAGACAAACCAATACGCTCAAGAAAACACCCAGATGACTCCAATCCAACCCGAAACCGGAAAAAATAAAAACACCGATCACGGACTGCGCGATATAATTCGTCAGGCCCATACGCCCGTAACTGACTAACGGCGCCATCGCCCGCTGCACCTTCTGCAAACGGTATCCCTCCATCACCACAATTACCCATAGATAAGCAGTCAACAGGTTAATCAGATTAGTCGTCGTCGAACTCATCCACGAATAAAAAGAGACCTCTCCCCAAGCCACAGACGGAAGATAAGAACGCGCCACATAGAGCAGTCCCAACCCTGCGAGGGCAAGCAAGGCCCAACGGTTCAGTCGGCTACGAAACTCATCCATACGCTCGAACAGACGGATGCGTCCTACGATGAACCCTAAGATGAAAAGTTCCAAGGTCAAGTAAATACGCCCGCTCGACACCTGGAAGCGCATTTTTCCGACGATCCCGTCCCAAGCGTTACTCTCGATCGTTTCAGACAAGGTCGGGACTTTCCGAGGACCTGCCGGACGGGAAGCAGGCCTTTCGGCAACACGTTCCACCTGCTCGACCGCCGGAGCCGTCAGGCTTTTATAAGCTACCGGGACAAGTGTCGCCCCCCCTAAGAAAAGAAACAGCGTAATCCCTGCCAACAGCTTGGTCGGCCATTTATACATCAACACCAAAACAAACCCCAGTATCGCATATATCAGCAAAATATCCACCCGGACAATCAAGCCGTGTAAATAACCGATCGCCAACAAAAGAACCAGCCTCCACAAAAAACGTGGACGGAAGTCAAGTCCTTTCTTCGCCACCCGATCCATCTGGATAAAGAAACTTAAACCGAACAGGCAAGAGAAGATAATGAAGAATTTCCCGAAAACCAGATAATTGATAAGCCAACTGAAAATCTCGTTCATCGTTCCCTCCCACGGGAACACAGCCTGAGACGTCATCGTCCCCATAGCTCCAAAATGTTGCATAGAATGAATCAGGCAAATGCCGATAAGAGAAAAGCCACGCAAGGCATCGATCACTGTAATACGCTCTCCGGGAGCAAGCACTGTTTTTGTTGTTTCCATATTTTCAAATTTCAGATTTGATTTTTATTCGTTTTCTTCCGGGAACAAAATTACAGGGCATCACTCGAACAGAAGGAATACAAATTACGGTTTTGTGGATATTTTTTACTGTAGAACGGCTCTTGGTTCGGAATGAATCACATAGTGACCTGTTTTAGGATTCAAGAGAAACAAGATTGTAAATTAATTCGTATGTTTGCAGCCGTAACCTAAAAAAATAAAGACAATGACAGTAATCATTTTAATAGCAGTGATCGTGATCCTGGCAATCTGGATCGTTTCTTTGTATAATTCGTTAGTGAAATTGCGCAACAACCGTGAGAACGCGTTTGCCGACATCGACGTACAGCTCAAACAACGCCATGACCTTATCCCACAGTTGGTCGAAACGGTCAAAGGCTATGCCTCACACGAGAAAGAGACCCTGGAACGCGTCATTAACGCCCGTAACGGGGCGATCAGCGCCAAAACGATCGACGACAAGATCATGGCCGAAAACGCCCTGACTTCCGCTCTTGCCGGACTGAAGATTACGCTCGAAGCCTATCCCGATCTGAAAGCCAACCAGAACTTTTTGCAGTTGCAGGAAGAAATTTCCGACCTAGAAAACAAACTGGCTGCCGTGCGCCGTTATTTCAATTCGGCTACGAAAGAGTTGAACAACGCAGTCGAGACATTCCCATCCAACCTGATCGCCGGCATGTTCGGTTTCAAGAAGGAAGTGATGTTCGACCTGGGCGAACAACGCGCAACACTCGAAGAAGCACCTAAAATCAAATTCTAAGGATGCAATACGTCGGTATACAAACCCAACAGAGCAGGAACAATTTCCGTTCCTTGCTCCTGCTTTGCTTGTTTCCCTGCCTGGTAATGGGATTGCTTTTTGCGTTCTGCTACCTGCTCCACCTGCTGGCGATGAACGACGACGGCCTGACGGGGGCCGAACTGCTTGAATATTCCACCGGGATGTTCATCCATTTGGCGCCATACGTGTTGGGTGGCGTACTCATATGGTTCATCATCGCCTATTTTGCCAATACAAGCATCATCAACTCGGCAACCGGTTCCGAACCTTTGTCGAGAATGGAAAACAAAAGGGTATACAACTTAGTGGAAAACCTATGTATGAGCCAGGGAATGAAAATGCCCAAGATCAATATCATCAACGACGATTCTCTGAACGCTTTTGCAAGCGGCATCAACGAAAGGACTTACACCGTCAGCCTCTCACGGGGGATCATCGACAAGCTGGACGACCAAGAACTGGAAGCGGTCATTGCACACGAGCTGTCGCATATCCGCAACAAGGACGTACGCCTGATGATCGTATCGATTGTCTTTGTCGGCATCTTTGCCATGCTCGCACAGATGGCCATGCGCTCCGTCTACTACTCGTCGATGGGACATAGAAGAGACGAGAAAAACAACACTGCGATCATCATCGTCTTAGTCATGGTTGTTGCAGCCATCGGTTATTTCTTCTCCATGCTGATGCGTTTCGCCATCTCGCGCAAACGGGAATACCTGGCCGACGCCGGAGCTGCCGAGATGACCAAGAATCCGCTCGCCCTCGCCAACGCACTGCGGAAAATATCGGCCGATCCCGACATCGAAGCCGTCAAACGAGAAGACGTAGCCCAACTTTTCATCCAGCATCCGGGTCAACAGGCCAAAAGCGCACTGAACGGTTTAAGCGGACTTTTCGCCACTCATCCACCCATTGAAAAGCGGATACAAGTACTCGAACAATTCTAAATTTAATCAAGATTTAATATCCCTAATCATTCCAATCCTGGCATTAATTTAATATCTTTGATGCCGGATAAAAATAAGTGTTGGAAATGATACAAAAAGAATTGACCGGCGATCTTAAGCTGAAATGGGATCGCATACAACAGGCGATGCGGAAGATAAATGCCGACGGATGCCTGCTTACCGTGGATGTAAATCTGTATTACACAACCGGACGTATCTATAGCGGCTATTTCTATCTTCCTGCGGAAGGTGCTCCGTGGTTCTTCGTGAAACGGCCGAACGGACTGGCAGGCGATCATGTCGAATACATCCGCAAACCGGAACAGATGGCCGAGCTCTTCGCGTTCTACGGACTGGAAATGCCGGAAAAGCTTCTGCTCGAAGCCGACGAACTGACATACAACGACTATATACGTCTGCAAAAGATCTTCAATCCGAAAGAGACCGGAAACGCAACCGCAATGATGCGTGAGCTGCGCCGGATAAAGACACCGTACGAGATCGAAATGTTCCGCATCTCGGCCGAACGCCACGCCAAGACATATGCCGAAATTCCCGAATGTTTCCGCCCCGGAATGACTGATCTCGAATTCCAGTATGAAATAGAAAAACGGATGCGCAAGAACGGTTCCATCGGACTGTTCCGCGCCTTCGGAGCCAATATGGATATCTTTATGGGAAGTATCTTGGCGGGAGAAAACGCCGAAGTCCCCTCGCCTTTCGACTTTGCCTTAGGTGGTAGTGGTATCGACGCTTCCTGCCCGTTAGGTGCAAACGGAACGCCTCTGAAAGAAGGGACAGCCATCATGGTAGACATGGCAGGAAATTATACGGCTTATATGACGGATATGACACGTGTGTTCTCCGTCGGCCACCTGACCGAGCTTGCTTACCGGGCACATCAGACAGCCCTCCTTATCGAAAGCGAGATCGAGAATATCGCCCGGCCGGGCACACCTTGTGCCGAACTCTACGAGATAGCCGCCAAAATCACCGAAAGCCAGAGACTTGGCGCATATTTCATGGGGACCAAGCAACAAGCCAAATTCGTAGGGCACGGCATCGGCATCCAAATAAACGAGCTGCCGGTACTTACGCCCCGCTCGAAAGACATGCTGGAACCGAACATGGTATTTGCACTCGAACCGAAATATGTGATACCGGGTATCGGCGCCGTCGGCATCGAAAATAGTTTCCTGGTTACGGAAACCGGACTGGAGAAGATCACGCACTTCACAGAAGATATCATACAATTAGACAAATAAATCATAAATCATAAATCATAATGAAAAAAACAATCTCACTTCTCCTGTTACTGTCTGTCATCTTCATGCCGGTAAAGGCACAAGATGTAGAAAACGTAAAGCCGGTGAAGAATGTCATTCTTCTAATCCCGGACGGGACATCACTGGCTACAGTCTCTATGGCGCGTTGGCTGCAATGGTATACCAACCCCGACAAACCGAAATTGAACATCGACCCGTATCTCTGCGGAACAGTCCGTACGCATTCTTCAAATGCCCCGATCGGCGACTCTGCTCCTACAACTTCCTGCTACATGACAGGACAACCCAGCCGTACAGGCTACGTTTCCACTTATCCTGAGAACGACGGTGACAACGATATCTACCCGACCGATCCGGCACGCGCTTTCCAACCACTGACAACCGTCCTGGAAGCTGCCAAAATAAAACAGGGCAAATCAACGGGACTGGTTTTCACCTGCGAATTCCCGCATGCAACACCGGCCGACTGCTCCGCCCACAGCTACAACCGTGGCAAATATGAATGGATCGCTCCGCAGATGGCTCACAACGACCTGAACGTCGTGATCGGTGGCGGCGTCAGCCTGCTTCCCGAAGAGAGCGAAGCCTACCTGAAAGGTAACGGATACGGTATTTTCAAGAATGACATCGACGGTATGCGTAATTACAAAGGCAACAATATGTGGGCTTTGTTCGGAGATCGGGAAATGGCTTACGACATCGACCGAGATCCGAGCCAACAGCCATCCTTGGAAGAGATGACACGCAAGGCAATCGAAAAGTTATCCCAAAACCCGAACGGTTTCTTCCTAATGGTGGAAGGCAGCAAGGTCGACTGGGCTGCCCACGCGAACGATCCGGTCGGCATGGCCACGGATATGTTGGCTTTCGACCGTGCTTGCGGTGCTGCCCTCGAATTTGCCCGTCAGAATGGCGAGACTGCCGTAGTGATCGTTCCCGATCATGGCAACAGCGGTATCAGTATCGGCCGTGCCGACTGTAAAGGTTACGATAAACTGAGCAAGGACCAGTTGTTCCATCAGCTTTCTTTGTATAAATTGACAGCCGAAGGCTTTGCCAAGAAAGTGAACAGTGTACCGAATTCCGAAGTGCAAAACGTCTTCCGGGAATATGCCGGCTTCGAACTGACACCTGAAGAACTGGAAGCCTTGAACCATTGCAAGAATTACAAAAACAGCCCGATCCCGGAAAATGAACGCTCGATCGAAGGCAAAGGCTCTTTATACAGCAGTTCGCTGACGACTTTCATGTCCAAGCTGCTTACCTCCAGAACCTGTTTCGGTTTCACAACCGGCGGCCACACAGGCGAAGAGGTGTTCCTTGCAGTTTACCATCCCGACCGTACAAGCTTACCTCTCGGTATGCACACGAATATCGAACTGAATCATTATCTCTGTGCCCTGTTCGGCATGACACACGACACGCTGGAAGAACTGACAGCCGGAAACTTCGCTCCTCACACGGAAGTATTCAAAGATTTCAAATGTGAAATCGTTCCGGCTAAAGACGAGAAAGGTTCTCCTTCACTGGTCGTAAAAAACAAAAGGAAGCAGATCAACATCACGCCGTTCAGCAACATCGTGACGATCGGAAAGAAAGGCCGGGAAGAAATCCGCCTGAATTCGGTAATCGTATACGTTGACAAAAACAATACATTCTACTTGCCAACCAAACTGGCAGAATATCTGCAATAAAAATAGAGAAGAGGGTGGTGTGCACACCACCCCTCTCTCGTGAAATTTATCTTCCCCATAAACCTGTCTTCCTCCTCCAAACGCCCTATTTACATAATACACGGCAATAAGTTATAGTTATTTGTTTTTTTTCAATCATTCTTTTCTTAAAATATCTATACTGTATAAATATGGAAGATTTATATAGACATTCAGACAAATAAAACCGCTCTTTTTAAGGTACATTTGCGTCATTTTTAATGAATAAAACGAATATGACAAGAGCAAATGCAAAATGGATACGGCTGATGGCAGTTATCGGCTGTACGACTATGTGGATGGCATCCTGCAAACATGCACCGGATGCACAGATGAAAGCATCTTACGCGACGATGAAAGTTTCTACGGCAAACAAAGAGCTGACAACCCCTTATTCGGCCACGATCCGCGGTCGCCAGGATATAGACATTTATCCGCAAGTATCGGGAACGATCGAAAGGCTTTGTGTAACCGAAGGAGAGGTCGTACGGAAAGGACAATTACTTTTTGTTATAGACCAAGTTCCTTACAAAGCTGCTTTAAAGACAGCCCAGGCAAATGTGGAAGTGGCAAAAGCAGCTTTAGCTACAGCCGAACTGAACTACAACAGTACTAAAGAATTATTTGCGAAAAAAGTCGTTTCCGCTTTCAACCTGAAAACAAGCGAAAACAGCTATCTGACGGCCAAAGCACAACTGGCGCAGGCGGAAGCACAAGAAGTGAACGCCCGCAACAACCTGTCTTATACGGAAGTCAAAAGTCCGTCCGACGGAGTTGTCGGTATGTTGCCTTACCGTGCCGGAGCATTGGTCAGCGCCAGTATTCCCCAACCGTTGACAACTGTTTCCGACAATTCGAACATGTATGTTTACTTCTCCATGACCGAAAATCAATTACTGGCTATGAGCCGCCAGTACAAAAGCATGGACGAAGCGTTGAAAAACATGCCGGAAGTGTCGTTGAAACTGAATGACCAGTCCATTTACGAACAAAAAGGAAAGATCGAATCGATTAGCGGAGTGATCGATCGGAAGACCGGGACAGTCGGCGTGCGTGCCGTATTCCCTAACGAATCCCGCCTGCTTCATAGCGGAGCCTCCGGCAATGTGCTCATACCGCAAACTTATAAAGACTGTATCGTAATTCCTCAAGGTGCAACAGTCCGTTTGCAGGACAAGACGCTTGTCTATAAAGTGGTGGATGGGAAAGCTGTTTCCACATTGATTACTGTAGCTGAAATCAACGACGGTCGCGAATATATCGTACTTGACGGATTGAAGGTTGGCGAAGAAATCGTATCCGAAGGAGCCGGGTTAGTACGCGAAGGAACGCAAGTTAAATAAAGGATCGAAGTATGAAAGGAAATATATTTATCAAACGGCCTGTTATGGCCATCTCCATCTCCATTCTTATTTTGGCGATCGGACTAATTTCGCTCTTTACCTTGCCGGTCGAGCAATATCCTGACATTGCGCCGCCTACGGTCCACGTATCGGCAACCTATACCGGAGCGGATGCCAATGCGGTGATGAACAGTGTTATCATGCCACTGGAAGAAAGCATCAATGGTGTGGAAAACATGATGTACATGACTTCAACAGCAACCAATGCCGGTTCGGCAACGATCGAGGTATATTTCAAACAAGGGACAAACCCCGATATGGCAGCCGTCAACGTACAGAATCGTGTAACGAAGGCACAGGGTTTATTGCCTGCTGAAGTAACCCGTATCGGTGTCAGCACTCAAAAACGACAGACCAGCTTCCTGCAGATCGACGCACTTGTCAGCACTGACGGACGATTTGACAAGACCTTTCTCGGAAACTACCTCGACATCAACGTCATCCCACGTATCAAACGTATCGAAGGCGTAGGTGACGTAATGGAGTTGGGTGATACCTATAGTATGCGTATCTGGCTGAACCCCGAACGAATGGCCCAATACGGCTTGGTTCCATCGGATGTGACTGCTGTATTAGGAGAACAGAATATCGAGGCTCCGACCGGTTCGCTGGGTGAAAACTCGAAAAACGTTTTCCAATATACGATGAAATATCGTGGACGCTTGAAGAGCGTAGAAGAATTCCAGAATATCGTCGTCCGTGCTCAGGAAGACGGTTCTGTCTTACGCCTGAAAGATGTCGCTAAGGTTGAGTTGGGAACATTGAGTTACGGTTTCGACAGCCAAATGGACGGCAAACCAGCCGTGACATTCATGATTTACCAGGTAGCCGGTTCCAATGCTACGGAAGTCAACGAACGTATTGCCGCCGAATTGGAAAAGATGAAAGAAGAATTGCCTACAGGTATGGAATTCATCACGATGATGAGCTCCAACGACTTCTTATTTGCTTCTATTTATAATGTAGTCGAAACACTGATCGTGGCGATCATCCTCGTAATCCTCGTGGTGTATTTCTTCCTGCAAGACTTCAAGAGTACCTTGATCCCGTCTATTTCAATCATCGTTTCGTTGATCGGTACATTCGCCTGTCTGACCGCAGCCGGATTCACGATCAACATTCTGACCCTGTTTGCCCTGGTGCTTGCCATCGGTACGGTAGTGGATGACGCGATCGTAGTGGTAGAAGCCGTACAGGCGAAATTCGATGCGGGTTACACCTCGTCCTATCAAGCGACGAAAGATGCGATGGGTGACGTGACGATGGCCGTTATCTCTTGTACCTGTGTGTTCATGGCCGTGTTCATACCGGTAACTTTCATGGGCGGTACTTCTGGTATTTTCTACACACAATTCGGTGTGACGATGGCAACCTCCGTAGGTCTTTCCATGATCTGTGCATTGACGCTCTGCCCCGCCTTGTGTGCTATGATGATGCGCCCGAGCGATGGAAACAAGAGTGCCAAAAGTTTCAACGGACGTGTACGTGCAGCCTACAATGCCTCTTTCAATGCCGTGTTGGGCAAATACAAAAAAGGCGTCATGTTCTTTATTCACCACCGCTGGATGGTATGGGCCGGAACGATCGCATCCATTATTCTGCTGGGATGGCTTATCAGCAATACCAAAACAGGTCTTGTCCCGCAAGAAGACCAAGGGACCATCATGGCAAACGTGGCCATTGCTCCGGGTAGCACATTGGAAGAAACGGGCAAGGTGCTGGACAAAGTAGAGAATATCCTGAAGAACACGCCCGAAGTAGAACACTACGCCCGCGTAGCTGGCTACGGCTTCCTGGCTGGTCAAGGTACTTCCTACGGTATGGCAATCATCCGTTTGAAAAACTGGGATGAAAGAAAAGGGGCCGAACATGTTTCCGACGCAGTAGTAGCCCGCCTAAACTCACAATTCGCCCAAATCAAAGAAGCGCAGATATTCTGCTTCCAGCCGGGTATGATTCCGGGCTACGGTCTGGGTAACTCTATCGAGTTGAACTTGCAGGACCGTACAGGTGGAGATATGAGCACTTTCTACGGCAACGCCATGCAGTATATCGGAGCTTTAAACCAGCGCCCAGAAGTTGCAATGGCTTATACTTCTTATGCAATGAACTTCCCGCAGATATCGGTCGATGTGGATGCAGCCAAATGTAAACGGGCAGGCATTTCACCTTCGACGGTTCTCGACGTATTGGGTAGCTATTGTGGTGGTGCATACGTTTCCAACTACAACCAATTCGGGAAAGTATACCGTGTGATGTCACAAGCCTCACCTGAATATCGTCTTGACGAACAAGCCCTGAACAACATGTTCGTCCGCAACGGGACGGAAATGGCTCCGCTCAGCCAGTTCGTAACCCTGAAACGGGTACTCGGACCTGAAGTATCCAATCGTTTCAACCTCTTTAGCTGTATCACAGTCAATGTGAACCCGGCACCGGGATATTCCACGGGTGAAGTACAACAGGCCATCGAGGAAGTGGCTGCCCAAATGCTGCCGACAGGATACGGGTACGAGTATGGCGGTATGGCACGTGAAGAGGCCAATACGGGAGGCTCGCAGACACTCTTTATCTATGCGGTCTGTATCTTGCTTATCTACTTGATTCTGGCTTGTCTGTACGAAAGTTTTCTTGTGCCCTGGGCCGTTATCCTGTCTGTTCCGTTCGGTTTGATGGGTTCATTCCTGTTTGCCAAACTGTTTGGATTGGAAAATAACATCTACTTGCAGACCGGTGTAATCATGTTGATCGGACTTTTGGCCAAGACGGCAATTTTGATTACTGAGTTCGCCATCGAACGCCGTCGTAAAGGGATGGGGATCGTCGAATCGGCTTATTCGGCCGCACAAGCCCGTTTACGTCCGATTTTGATGACCGTACTTACGATGATCTTCGGTATGCTTCCGCTTATGTTCGCATCCGGAGCCGGAGCCAACGGTAACAGTTCATTAGGAACAGGTGTTGTCGGCGGTATGGCAGTCGGGACATTGGCATTACTGTTCGTCGTGCCGGTATTCTACATCATTTTCGAATACATGCAAGAAAAAATCCGTCCGCCGATGGAAGTTGAAACCGATATGCAAGTTGCGTTGGAAAAGCAAAAGAGCCAAACCGAACGTGACGGTTTAAACAATGAAAATAAATAAGGTATGAAGAAAATAATCGTATTAACAACCGCAACCGCCCTGTTGAGCAGTTGCGGCATATACACCAAATATCAACCGGCCGAGACGACTCCGGACAACCTGTACGGAGAAGAGGTGGCTGTCGATGATACGACCAACTTCGGTAATGTGAACTGGCGGGAACTTTTTACGGACCCGCAGTTACAGGCTCTTATCGAACAAGGGTTACAAAACAACACCGACCTCCGGTCCGCCCAATTGCAGATCGAGGAAGCGGAAGCGGCGTTAATGTCGGCAAAACTTGCTTTCCTTCCTTCGTTCGCACTTTCCCCGCAAGGAACGATCAGCAGTTTCGACGGTGGGAAAGCGACAAAGACATACACGCTGCCAGTCACAGCCAGTTGGGAACTGGACATCTTCGGACGTCTGCGCAATGCCAAGCAACAGGCTAAAGCACTGTATGCCCAAAGCAAGGACTACCAGCAGGCTGTGCGTACCCAGTTGATCGCCGGGATCGCCAACGTATACTATACATTGTTGATGTTAGATGAACAGTTAGCCATTTCGCAACAGACAGAAGAAGCCTGGAAAGAGACGGTGGCTTCTACCCGTGCATTGATGGATGCCGGATTAGCCAACGAGGCGGCCACTTCCCAAATGGAAGCGGCTTACTACAGCGTACAGACTTCCATTCTTGACTTGAAAGAGCAGATCAACCAAGTCGAAAATAGTCTCGCCCTATTGCTCGCTGAGACACCGCGCCGCTACGAACGTGGAAAGCTGGCCGACCAGCAGCTCCCGGAAGACGTAGCAGTCGGCGTACCGATGCAAATGTTATCGAACCGTCCCGATGTACGTGCTGCCGAACGTTCGCTGGAACAAGCATTTTACGCGACCAACCAGGCTCGTGCCGCTTTCTATCCTTCCATCGTACTGAGTGGAAGTGCCGGATGGACCAACTCGGCAGGGAGTATGATCGTCAATCCAGGCAAATTCCTGGCTTCGGCAGTCGGCTCACTCACACAACCATTGTTCAATAAAGGACAGATCATGGCCCAATACCGCATCGCCAAAGCACAGCAGGAAGAAGCAAGCCTGTCTTTCCAGCAAGCCTTGCTGAATGCCGGCAGCGAAGTCAACGACGCTTTAGTCGCCTGCCAGACAAGCAAGGCCAAGACCCTTTTGTTCGAAAAGCAAATCCAATCCTTGGAAAAAGCATTGGAAAGCACCTCGTTGCTGATGGAACATGGTACGACGACCTATCTGGAAGTGCTGACCGCCCGCCAGTCCTTGTTGAGTGCACAGCTGTCACAAACAGCTAACCGGTTCACCGAGATACAAAGCGTGATCAACCTTTATCAAGCTTTAGGCGGCGGTAGAGAATAAGAAAACATTTTTTATCCATAAAAGCCAAAAACCTTCTAAACCGGACCTTTTACCTATTCCATAGGACCTGTTTCAGAAAAAGTATCCAAACTTCAACGAAACAGGTCCTTTTTTATCAAATGAAAAATAAGCGGAGCCATGACATTGTCTATTCATTTTTTTATACTTTTGTGGGCATAAGACAGAATATACACAACAATGAAAAGTAAAAGTTATTGTTCAATTATTAGCTAACACACCGTATTTTCACGCGAACAAAACATCAATAATCTACTAATAGTCAGTCATTTAATTATACAATTAAATTCTTTCAGCTAATTAAATAATCCAAACACGTACATATAAAATATCTTTTTGACGTACTTTTGTGTACTATTTTTTTTACAAATGTTTTACAGCGCACGATTATGGCTACATTCAAATTTTTGGTACTCCCGCATCAACGGAAAGAAGATGGTACATATAACGTAAAAATCCGTATTACACAGAAAGGCAAGTCCAAATACATCAAGACCAGCCACAATGTATCAGCTTCAGATATTATAAAAAAGAAAGACAACGGAAAAGAAAAAATCAAGATCAAGAATCAAGCCGTAATCGACCTAATGGAAGAGATGATATTAGGATTTAAGAAAAAATTGACATCCGCAGGTGTTGAAGCAGAACACTGGGATGTTGATCGAATTGTGGAGTACTTGACTACAGAGGAAAAGAATTTCAGTCTGAATTTCATTTCCTATGGACGAAAAATAGCGGATGATCTTGAGCAAGATGGAAGGTTGGGTACGGCAAAGAACTATCGGGTAGCCATAAATGCGCTTGTCAGGTTTATCGGAAAAGAAGAACTCGACATAAACCTTATTACAGCATCTTTTATGAGGGCGTTTGAGAAGTTTCTGAAAAACGAACCTTCTTTTAAGGGGCGTCGCGATGGTGGATCAAAACCTACTGATAAGCCTAAAGGTAAACGGAGCATATCTCTTTACACATCACAAATCAAAACACTACACAACCTCGCTAAAAATGAATATAACGACGAGGACAGAGGAATCATACGCATCCCATTTTCCCCGTTCTCAAAATACACAATCGCACCAGTTCCCAAAAGTGAGCATCGAACATTGTCTATAGACCAAGTGCAGCAAATAATAGATCTTCCGTATAAACAAAATGCTCGCAATGGAGGTCAGCCTGTTTTCAATTTAGCGAAAGACCTATTTATCTTATCATTTGCGATGATGGGCATGAATAGTGCTGATTTCTATAATGCTCCTACCGCCGAAAACGAAATTATTACCTATCAAAGGACTAAGACACGCACAAGGCGTGAAGATAAGGCAGAAATGAAGGTCAGGATTGAACCGGAAATAAAAAGCCTGTTTGAGAAATACTCCGACCCATCTGGAGAGAAAGTCTTTATTTTTCATAAGTGGTATAGAAGTTCAGAGAATTTCAATAAATCAATAAATAAAGGATTAGATGAGATAGGAAAAATAATAGAGGTTCCAGATCTGAATTATTATTATGCCCGCCATACGATGGCAACGTTAGCAGCAAATAAGGCTGGAATTGATATTGCCAGAGTTGATGAAATGCTAAACCACTCCGATTCAACTTTAAAGCTGGCTCGTGTGTATATCGAACGGGACTACAGTGTGCTTTGGGAAGCCAACAGGAAGTTGTTATCCTTGTTTAAATGGGATGGCCTAAAATAAATCAGATCGATCAATTAAGCTTATCCGAAAAAGCCAAACGTATTTTTGCTTGGAAATTCTTTGCCGGAGAGTCTTTTGCCGATTGGTCGGGACCGGAAAGTAGGAAAGAATTGTATGAAACCTATAAAAGTGTTTTCAACGCGGTGATGGATAAAAAGGATGGGAAACTGCTGTTTTGATAATAGCACGACATTCAAAATAGGGCAATATAAGGCCATTGTCCAATTTGAATGTCGTGTAAGCAAACTGAAATTATTCTTCTACAAACAGATTGAGTTTTCCGTTTGATTCACCAAGCTCTTTATTTTGATATGTTGCCATTAGTAACTATATTTGCAATCTCTAACTTTCCGAACAACAAAATGCGACAGAACCATGGAAGAGGGCATTTAGCCCCCGGCCATGCGGTTCTGTCGCATGCGTATGTTAGTAGGAAGGTTAGAGATTTTACTAACGGCTGGGGGCTTCTTCCTCCCCCTCTATTACCAATACAAATATATCACTAAAATCGATCACAACCATGATTGAAAAATTTAAATCCATAATATACAACAATATGTTGATAATTTTAGTATGCTTATTTTTAGTTCCATTTATACTAATAATAATTGGAGACATGGGGTACACTTTTGGGCCTTTATATACTTTCAACATTACAAACATAAAAGACTTTTTCATGTTTTGGATTAGCCTTTTTGGGGTTTTTGGTGTTGTATACAATATTTCTCAAAATCAGAAAAGAATAACACAACAAGAGAAACAACTACAAGCACAAACAATATCAGAGAATAATACCAGATTTGCAAAAGGTGTAGAATTATTAGGCAATAGTCAAGAATCTGCTCGAATTGGAGGAATATACACCCTTTTCTTTTTAGCTAAAGAATTCCAATCTGAATATAAAGAATGTATTTTTAAAATTCTATGTTCACACATTACAACTATAACCCAAGATATAACATATCAAAAAAATCACAAGGATATTCCTTCTAATGAAATACAAACCATATTAAATTTACTCTTTAAAAAAACAGATAATACATATCTATTTGCGGATTACTCGGCTTCCTTATGGAATGCTCATTTAAATGGAGCTAATCTCAGTTTTGCTCATTTAAAAAAAATACATCTAAATCATGTTTCATTAGATAAAGCATTTATGTACTATTGTGATCTTCAAGGAGCGCAAATTGAATATACAAATATGAGAAATTCTATACTTGTACATGCAAATTTATTACAATCAGAAATATTATATTCACATTTAAACTATACAAATTTTAATAATGCCCAATTAGACAATGCAACCCTACAAAATACAAATTTAAGTTATTCCTTATTCAAAGGAACATCTATGGTATCAACAAGACTTGTAAATACAAATTTATCATGTGCATCTATAATAAACACAAAACTGTCTAATTCAACTATAGGAGATTCTGACTTTTCTGCAATTGAAATAATAAACGCTGATCTATCTAAAGCACATATACAAAACGTAGGATTGGAAGAGAGCACTATAGATAAATCTGATTTAACCTTTACACAATTGGTAGTGTAAAATAAACTGTGTCACGCATTATTTCCTATTAGAAAACTCATCGGTCGGGGAACGGCCAGCGCCAAGG
>PPYF01016915.1_pt1 | contig 37174 bp, 28 predicted proteins | sample 1559871 | NCBI WGS metagenome assembly PPYF01 (sample SAMN08240021, study PRJNA423297) | Human gut metagenome, whole genome shotgun sequencing project.
TCCTAATAAATTCATGCAATTATCAGAAATTTTCGCAGATATTATTCAGATTTTTTATTAATATCGTGCGTCGAACCTGGGTTCTGCTAATCAGCCTGCTTTTTGTTTTTGTCTTAATGTATTTTTAAAGCGGATTCAAATGAAGTGAGAAATTTTTCAAGATTCAACGTATACTTATTAAAAAAAATTACCACTATTTATCCCGCGGAGAGTTTGAATGCAACTTCCCAATCCAGTTTCTGCCTCTTTCACGATTCTTATTACTGACATTGAAAAGGGTTTAATTAAGATTCCTCAATTTCAGAGAAATTTTGTATGGGACCTTCCTAAGTCTGCCAATTTGTTGGATAGTATTGTTAAGGGCTATCCAATTGGTACTTTTATTTTTTGGAAAACCAGAGAACGCCTTAGAAGTATTCGAAATATTGGTGGACAAAATTTCCCCGAAGCCAATAATGGCGAGTTCGTAAACTTTGTGTTGGATGGCCAACAACGTTTGACAAGTTTATATGCAAGCTTAAAAGGTGTTTCAATTGAAAGGGAAGATGGCTCAAAAGACGATTTTTCCAAAATGTATATCGACCTGAATGCGAAGGAAGATGAACAAGTAGTGATCTTGGATATCCAGGATAAAGAACCCAAAGAATATATTAAGCTCAAAGATTTGTTGTATGGTGGGCTAACTCTACTGGCCAGCTATCCCGAAAGTTATCATTCTAAAATTGAAGAGTACAAGAAAAGAATAGAAAATTATCGATTCTCTTTAATCATCATGAACGACGCCACATTAGATGTTGCGACTGACGTGTTCACCCGAATAAATGTTGGGGGGAAATCCCTGACGTTATTTGAAATTATGGTTGCAAAAACATACGATGATAAAAGGAGTTTCGATTTATCAGAAAAATTTAAGGAATTGATTGAGAGACTTCGGCCCCTGAACTATGAAACAATTTCAGATGCCACAGTCCTTCAGTGCATTTCCATGTTTATCAAAAAAGATTGTTCGAGAAAGGAAATTCTCAGACTTAATAAATCTGAGTTTATCGATGTCTGGAATGAAGGGGTTGAAGCCATTGAATCAGCTGTCGAATATTTTAGAAATTTTTTAAGAATTCCGGTAAGCCAGCTTTTACCTTACAACGCGTTAATAGTGCCTTTTGCGTACTACTTCTTTAAAAATAAAGATAAGCCTACAGGGGAAAGAAGCAAATATCTTTTGGATTATTTTTGGCGTTGTGCTTTATCAGGTCGATTCTCTTCCTCAGTTGAAACAAAGTTGGGCCAAGATATAAAACGCATCGATCTTATCCTCAAGAATAAACTTCCTAAATATGATTGGACAATTGATATTACAGAGGACGGTATCACCAATAACGGATGGTTTAGTGCTGGGAGAAGTTTCGTAAAAGCGATTTTGTGTCTTTACGCCTTTCACCAACCAAGGTCATTCAATGATGGATCACTTGTAAATATCAGTAATGACTGGCTTAAGCAGGCTAATAGCAAAAATTATCATCATTTTTTTCCAAAGGCCTTTCTGAAAGATCGGGGCTGGGACGATTTTTATATAAATAACGTCCTGAATATCACAATCGTTGATGATTTCCTAAATAAAAGGGAAATTGGAGCTAAAGCACCATCTCGATACATGAAGAAATTTACCAAACAAAATGATGATATTGCGGCTACTATGAAAACTCATTTAATTAACGATATCGAGAAATTCGGAATTTTAAATGACGATTATGATAAATTTCTGTCTAGTCGCGTAAAGATAATTCAAAGAGAGTTGAAAAAGAGAATTATTTTCCAAGAAAGTGACAATTCAACACAAATATCTCAACCTGTAAGCGAAGATAGTTTATAAAAGCAATAGATCGTCCTGATTTCTACTTCTCTTTAGATTGTTAAATTTCAGGACGATATTTTTAAGATGAGTAAATTAAAAATGATGGCATTTTTATAACTATAACTTTACCCTGAAAATTATTGAATAAAATAATAAACAGTTACTAGATTAAAAATAAACCAACTGAATAATACGCAATTGATAAAACTATTCATAGGGCTTCGCAGATTATCCACAAATGACTTCTTCTATTGAGCCATTGAGACCTCAGCTTTGTTAGCTAACTTTTCGATGGGTCTCAAGTTTAGAATAAAGCAGATTGTTTCAACGAAGAGGTCATTATGGCTACGGTTTCGCGAACACTCTATTTTCGGGAAGCGAGTTTCAAAGAACACGGGACGAACCTTAAGAATATCCTTGAGAGAATTCTTTTTCGAACTCTTCCCGCACAAAGAGAAGAATGTGTGACGGAAGGTGATAGTTGGGTGCATTTGATTAGTACTTGAGTTTGCCACCTGTCTTTGACACCTAAATCGCTGGGTCACCCAAGCTGACTCCGTCTTTAATTTAGTTTTTTAACAGTAAAACTCCCCTCTAGATTTTTATTTTGTCGTTCGCTAGATTTGGTAAACAGCGCCCAGAGCTTCCTTGTCTGTATCGAAGCGAGTCTTCAGGCAGTGTGCAAGCTCATTCTTGTCTGCTACGGGCGGCAGAGGAGTTAAATCTACGCAGTTCATGATCCGGCTTAGATCTGTCTCTTCGTACAGGTGTATTGGTGCATGCGGATCATCGTCCTGCGACCGACGCAGAATTTGTCTCAACGACCTGTAAAGAGCCGGCTTTTCTTTGTCCAGCTTGAGAAAATCTGAGGCGCTAAAGAAGATTAATGAAGCGGACCTGCTCACAATCGATGGCTTTGGTCTGGGGGCTCTAACTGCTCAAGAGCAAAGCCTCGTCTTTGAAATTACTAAAAGTCGTGCCGATAACTTGTCCACGATCATAGTCAGTTAAAGGCCATGGGTTGATTGGTACGAGTGGTTAGGCGAAAAATACATCGCTGATGGTATCGCTGACAGAACTCTTGGTTTCTACTATTTGAGAGAGTGAAAGGAGAATCCCCTCGAGCATTAGCACGGATACAGGCTAAGGAAGCGGCGTTCGTAAAGCTAGACGGCCTCTCGAACTAAGTCGCTGCCCCGAGAGACCAATTAAAAAAGTCAGAACCTGTTCCGCGGAACTGAGAATATTGTTCAAAGACCGTATCCTGCGACAGTTGTTTAACAGGTTCTAAATTTTATTTGCTACGAACGTATTTTTTTATGTAATTGTAGATCTTTCTTGCTGCTTTTTTTATAAGGTTGTAGCGAAGAGTCTGAGGCGGAAAAAATATTAAAAGAAATGATAAGCAATTTTCGTATCGTTCTATTTTTTTTCTATCGTACGTTGATAAATTAATTACCTCCGATTTATTTTGTTTGTTCTCTGATTGGAAAAAGAGAATTGTTTGCCAAAAGTTATACCAATCAGGATCAAAGGGTTCGTGACGGTTATGGGGAGGGGAAAATTCTTTTGATTCTAATTTGTCGATAATGTCTTTCCACGACCGTATATGAGAAGGAACTCTTCTTCTGAATGTGTCTAACGATTGTTCCGACGCTAACGACAGAGCCTCTCGTTTAGAATCATTGCGCAATAACTCAATAATCGCTTCTGCTGCTTCTTTAACGGAATGCTGTGGGACGGGGATTATTCCCTTTTGATCTTTTATGAGTTCAACATAAGGAAGTTCATATAAAACAACAGGGATACCGTATTGCTTTGCTTCGATCAGGTTCATAGGAAAACATTCGAAGCTCGAAGTAATGAGTTGGACATCCGCGGTAGAAAGAAATTTTTGCAAATTGGTTGTAAAACCTTCATAAATGATTTTATTTTCTAGTCCGTTGGTTTTGATGTAATTAGTTATGTACTCAACATCAGCGGTTTCTCCACGTCCGACAATGTGACAAACAACGTCATCAAGCTTTTCGCATACAAGCTTAAAGATTTTTAAAGCTTCAACATAATTTTTTTGAAATTGATCAAGTCGAGCAATCCATACGAGATTTTTTACATCATTTTGTTTAATTGTTTTGGGAGTGAGGGGTAAAAATTGGATAGGATTAGGAACATAAAATGTCGGAATTCCCAATGCGGAATAGAACTTTAAGTCCATTGTGTTTAGTACAGCCATGGCATCTGCAATATGATAAAAAAATGGGAATTGAGATAAGTGACTGCACTTGTCAAGCAAAAAGAGGGTGCAGATTTCATGGCTAGTAATACAAAAACGTATTCCTAAAGACTTTGTGATCAATCCGTCAAAAAATAAGTTGTTAGAATGAGCTGCGTGGTGGATGAGTAAATCAACATTGTGTTCTTTTAAATATTTCCTCAATTTTGCACCGCGGCCATGCTTAAAAGAGGAAGGTAGAATCACTCTTTCGGTCGTTGAGGGGAGGTTATATTCAAGTTCTTCTTCTATTTCTTCTGTAAAAAGAACTACTTTGAATCCCATTTCTAAGAATTGAGGGATTTGGAGAGAGATTACTCGTTGGACGCCTCCATTATAAACTCTGTGATAGAAAATCCCTATTTTTCTGATTTTTTTGGGAAGAGACGCCAGAAAGCGAGCCCCTTTGATTTTTTTGGATAAGAGGGCGGGAGAAGACCAATATTTTTGAATTAGATAATCAACAACTAAGTCCCGAAGGTCTGGGTTTACAAATAATGAATCGAAACCGGTTGCACTGTCTGAAATAGGGAGACGTAAAACTCGTGTGACGGCTTGATCAAGTAATCGTTCCGTCAATCTCTTTAGAATATTTTGGTATTTTTCTTCTTGTTTTTCCGACTCAAGAAAGCGACTAAGATAGCTAGGAATTAAAAGAATTTTCGATTGCTCATTAATCTTGTTAGCATCAGGGGAACTCGTTGAAATCCCGCACCCAATACGATAACTATAAAGCGGCTCGGTTTTTATGGATTGGAACGTAGACGAAAAATAGCAAATAAGGAAGAATTGATAACAGTCGGTTCCGCAGATTAAAAAAGTATCTTTGACGAAAGACAAAGTCCTTTTGACAATTGAAGTGCGGTATATTTTATCCGCCATTCCCCATCCGATGGTCCCTTGAGAAAAGACGGCGTCAATGATTTCGTATGGTGTGTTGATAATCCCATACCACGGATTTCTGAATCTGAAGTAACCCTGTATTTTTTCTGGAGTGGATCCAAAAGCATCCATGTCGAAACGGAGGATATCAGAATCATATTTATTTGCTAATGCAACTTCGATTTCAAGGACTCGATTAAACGGTAGCTTGTCATCACCGTCTAGGCAGACGCACCATTTTCCTTTGGCAGCAGCAAAAGCTGTTTTACGGGCAGCGAGGGTTCCCATGTTCTCCTGATGAATAACTTTAAAGCGAGAATCTTTTGACGCAAATTCATCACAAATTTGTCCGCTTTTATCTGTGCTGCCGTCATCAATGACAATAAATTCCGCCGACTCGAGCGATTGAATGAGGAGGCTCGAAAGACATTCATTCAAGTAGAGCTCAACATTATGCACAGGCACAATGACGGAAATTGTGATCTCTTTATTTTCTTGTTGAGCAGTCATGTAGTTTTCCTTTAAGAGATAAAATGAATGGCATTGTTCTTGGTCTACTGAGTGGTTTGTATCATTGTCTGGTGGGAGATGATGAATCTCTATATAGATGATACAAGTGGGGTAAATAAATAATCCTATTGTTTCTTCGAGAATTTTATGTGACTTCGAATTCTGTTTCGGATCAAGGGCCGTTTGGGATTTTCGATAAAACAACTCAGAAAGGGTAGAATCATAAAGCTCACTGTTAACACAATAGTATTTGTTTGAAATTTTAACTTACCCGTATCAATCTTGTCCTTATTACCAAGTCATGGAAAATCCTATCTTTGCATTATTGGGAGCTGCTGGTTTTGTTGCGCCTCGTCATATAGAGGCGATTCACTGTGTTGGGGGAGAACTCTGCTGCGCATGCGACAAGTCAGATAGTGTTGGTGTGCTGGACCGTCGATTTCCTCATTGCCAATTTTTTATCTCTGAGAACGAATTGGAAAGCTACATAGACGAGAGAAAGAAATCAAAAGCGCCGGATATTGATTACCTTTCGGTTTGTACCCCTAACTATCTTCATTTTTCTCATATTGCATTTGGGCTTAGTCATGGGATGAACGTGATATGTGAGAAGCCTTTGGTTCTGACCGCCAATGAATTATTCCGGCTGCAGGAACTTGAAAAGCAATCTGGCAAAAAAGTCTTTTGTATCCTTCAGCTTCGTCTTCATCCTCAGATCCAAAAATTGAAAACGAGAGTGGAAGACTTATTTGCGGGTGATAAGCAGAGATCAAAGCTTCAGGTCTCTTTGAATTATGTGACGTCACGAGGGCCGTGGTACAAAAAAAGTTGGAAGTTTGACGAAAGCAAAAGCGGAGGAATTGCAAGCAATATCGGAATCCATTTTTTCGATATGCTGATTGGTTTGTTTGGTTACCCGACAACTTTTTCAATCAAGGAAAATGATCCGGAGTGTCTTAAAGGAACCTTGGATTGCCCTCTGGCGCAGATTGAATTTTGTTTAAGCATTAGACAGGAAGATTTGCCGCTGCAAGTAAGAAATTCCGATCAAAGATCCTGGAGACAAATGATGATTGACGGAGAGCCGTTTGATTTCACAAATGGTTTTACAGATCTCCATACAAAGAGTTATGAGGAAATTCTGGCGGGCAGAGGATTTGGACTCCAGGAAGCATTGCCGGCCGTCTCGCTTTGCGAGAGCATCCGAAGAACGAAATAAGTCACTAAGAAATGTGTAATGTCGTGCCTATATTTCGCCCTGAGGTTGTAAAAGAGGGTGTGCTGCCCGAACTTCAATCCGCTCTTTCTCAAGTCATCGCAGAGGGTAGGTTCATTAAAGGCCGTGAAGTTGCAGCCTTTGAAAAAGAGCTTTGTTCAGAACTTCAGACGCATTCCGTGGTAACGACCGGGAACGGAACCGATGCTCTTCTGGCATGCTTGATGGCTCTGGATCTTCGCGAAGGCGATGAGGTGATAACGCCGGCGTATGGATATCCTGCGGCTGTGGAAATGATGTGTTTGCTTAGATTGAAGCCTGTTCTCGTGGATGTTAATTGGCAGACATTCAATATGGAAGTAGCACTTCTAAAGGGAGCAGTATCTTCCAAGACGAAAGCAATATTGCCTATTCATTTGTTCGGATTGCCGGCCTCAATGGATGACATTCTTCACTTTGCCGAACAACACGGGCTTCCTGTAATTGAAGATGCTGCTCAATGTTTAGGCTCTGAAGTGGAAATCGAAGGAACACGCAGAAAGGCAGGAACGGTTGGGAGGCTGGGCTGTACTTCATTTTTCCCGTCAAAAAATTTGGGTTGCTGGGGAGACGGAGGTGCGGTTTTTGTTAATTCGGATGATGAGCAACTCACACAAAAGATCCGAATGATTTTGAATCACGGACAGCGCGATAAATACCTGCATGAAATTATTGGATTGAATTCACGCTTGGATACCTTGCAGGCAGTTGTGTTGCGGCATGCTTTGAAGTATTTGAGAGACGCGAATGAAAAGCGCGTGGAAATCGCTAAACGTTATCAAGAGGAGTTAAGAGAGATTTCCGAGATTGAATTGCCGTCTTTTCCTCATAATCCTCTTAATATTCCCAACGTTTTTACGCTTAAGGTCAAGCCGCAGCTCAGACAACGGTTAAAGAGTTTTTTGTGGGAGAAAGGAATTTCAACACAAATTTATTACCCTTTGTCGATCCATTGGCAAAAAGCATATCAATCTCATATACGCAATGGGTCATCTCTTCTCAACGCGGAGAAATTAACCCATTGTGTCCTTTCATTGCCTCTTTTCCCTTCCATGAAGAAAGCCGAACAAAATCGGGTAATTAACGCGGTAAAAGATTTCTTCAGAAGTCTTGATTAGATAGCACACAGTTGGAGAAATCCTGCATTATTTTGATTGAATGAGCGGTAGAGAGAAGCTACAGTTTGATTTAGAACAGAATATCAAAATACAGGACATCATTTTTCTTTCGGATGACGAAGTCAAAAGGGATATCTGTGTTAAAGAAGAGACAGAGAAGTAGTATGGATAAATTGAATAATTTAAAAATCGCCGTAGTCGGCTGCGGTTATGTCGGACTTCCCTTAATTGTCGAATTGTCTAAGCATTTTTCAGTATTAGGTTTTGACATTGACCCTTCCCGAATCAAAGAATTGAAGAATTCCATAGATAGAAATGGAGATTATTCAGTAAAGGAAGTGGCGGAAGCCCACGCAGCCTTCAGTATTGATAAGCGAAAACTAAAAGAGTTTGATGTATTCATTGTGGCGGTTCCGACTCCCGTAATGAATAATTTGCCTGATTTGTCTTGTTTAATCACCGCGTCTCAAATAGTTTCTTCATCATTGTCCCCTGGCAATTGTGTGATTTACGAGTCCACCGTGTCGCCCGGTTGTACCCGCAATATTTGCTTGCCAATTTTAGAGAAGGGATCAGGATTAAGGGCAGGTAAAGATTTTTTCTTAGCTTATTCACCTGAGAGAATTAATCCTGGTGATAAGAAACATTCTTTAGGTCACGTGACTAAGGTTGTATCGGGTTTTGACGACAAAAGCTTGAAGATTGCTTCTGGTTTGTACAAAAAAATTGTTCCATCTATTCACAAAGCTGAATCAATGGAAATTGCTGAAGCATCAAAGCTGTTAGAGAATATTCAAAGAGATGTCAACATAGCCTTGATCAATGAACTTCAATTTTGCTTTGATGAGATGGGCATCTCAATGGATTCTGTTTTGAAATCAGCCTCTACAAAATGGAACTTCAGTAGATATCATCCCGGTTTAGTTGGGGGTCATTGCGTACCTGTTGATCCATATTACATGTTGGATGCTGCAAAACAGATTGGAATTAATCTTCCCTTGATTGTTCAGGCAAGGAAGACAAATGAAGAAGTAGTCATCAAATTTTACAGGAAGATCCTAAGAAATTTGAAGTTCCCTTACACCTCTAGCTGTGTGCTAATTAATGGCTTGTCTTTTAAGCCGCACGTACCAGATTTAAGAAATTCTCAGGTGCCCTATTTAAAGAGGATGTTGGAACAAAATGGCATAAAAGTTGACATATATGACCCGAACGTAAAAACAGATGTAGCAAAGAAGAGTTTTGGAATAGATTTGTTGGAAAAGAAACCTCTACCCGACAACTATCACTTAATAGTCTCTCCTTATGACTTGTCAATTAAGAAGGGTGGAGGCATTTTAGATTGTGCCTCAGTTACCGAGGCTGTTGATGATGGAGGAGACGCAGTAGGGGGGGGTGTCTGTTTTATAGATATTAATCAGTCTTCGCTCAATAATCTTGCCGGCGTCAATTTCATTACCCACTAAATGTGTGGTGACGCCAATAGGTTGCTTTTCGATAATTGCCCATTTGAGCGCGTCTAAACCTCTGCAATTTGGAATATAGCCGGGATGGGAGTTTATGACGATATGATTGTTGACGAATTCGCTCGGTAGAATTCCGGCTCCTGCGATGAGAACTATTCTATCTTGACTGATATTGAAAGAATCTAATCCGCCGGACACATAAGAGTATCCCAAGTTAAGACATAATTCTTCATTTTTTGGCAGTTGAAAGTGCATCTCTGGACGGTGGGTAATGCTCGGAAAGATTTTCTTCTGATAATAGAAAGGCATTGCATATATGTTTACGTCTTTGTATCCGTTCGCTTTCAGCAGGCTCAAAAGATCATACGTTTTTCTATGTTTAGTTGTATAAGTTAAAACCGCTATTTTTTTCATAAGCTAAAAATTTCGTTAAATATTACTCGGCAGGAAGTATGTTAGACGATAAATATAAAAGCTTTGCCGAGGATATGAATTGATTTTTGAGGAGAGCCGGCAGAACTTTTCATAACTTCTTTCGTCTACGCTAGAACTATTTTTAACGTCTTAATTTTCCCTGGAAAAACTTTAGCTTTCTTTTGCCGCACCTGGATGTAGTTTGAGGCCGATTCAGGGGATCAATACATAATGGTTTTGATCAAGGACGGCGCCGTGTAAGTAAGTCTTTGAAAATTGCCCACGCTCGATAATTATCTGCCCACGGCCATCGTATTTCTCAGCAGTAATACGTAAAAGCTGTTTTCGGATTGTGCGAATGCTCTGGAAGTACTTCTGACGGACTTTGCCTAAGGCCTTCTTACGCAGGTCATCAAGTGCGGGCATCGCAACGGCTGCGATAATCAGTCCGAGCCAGTTGCAGTAAAAGTTTCCCGAGCTTATTGAAGTGTTAACCAGAACGGCATTGAACTCAAGGTCGTATCAGAGAACTCATCTATAACGTTTGTTCCAACTTGGAATTGCATCGCAATTTAGAGATAATCTAAGGGTAATCCATTTATATATTCCGTTAACTCACTTTATTTTTTCGGTTTAATTTTCAATGAGCTTGTTATTGACAAATACATTAGTTCCTCAGCTAGCGGGGCTAATTGAAAACATGATTCTGGACGGTACGTTTAAGGTCGGAAGTAGGTTAAAAGAGGCGGATTTAGAAGAGAAGTTTGGGACAAGTCGGACGCCTTTAAGGGAAGCCCTTCGCCTTTTGGAATCTCAGGGTTTGATTGAAACGATTCCTAGAAAAGGAAGTTTTGTCAAAAAAATTGATATCCGTGAGATATCCGACATTAGCGAAATCAGAATTACTCTGGAAACACTGGCAGTAAAGCTTGCCCATCAAAGAATGACTTCAGCAGGGTTGAAAAAATTAAAAAAAGAATTGGAGGGGATGGAAGAAGCGCTTCAAGCTCAAAATGCTAAGGATTTCATGGAGAAGCACGAAAAATACCACTCTACTCTAATTTCTTTAACTGGTAACTCTTGGCTTGAGAAAGAACTTTATAACCTAAGGAAGATTATGCAGTGGCATCGGTTCTATTATCAATACCATGCTGCCAATTTTGAATATTCATTAAAGAGTCACCAAGAGCAATTCAAATTGTTATCTGACCCAGATTCAGATGATGAAATCTTATGCCGGATAGATGCGGAAACAACACGTAGGGGTTGTGAACTTCTACTAGAACATATCAAAAAAACAGAACAGTCTTTACCCGAGAAAGACTGTTCTGGCTGAATAGAGTTTAGTTAGTGGAGGGAAAGAGCATGCATAAATTCGTAAAGATTCCTTGTATCGGTTTCTTCAAGGCTTCTGATCTTGTTTTGCAGTTCACGGATGGTTTCAACGGGAAGATCAGGCAGTAAGGTTTCTGCTTTGGAAAACAGATCGTCCCAAGTTAAGGGCGTTTCTGGTTCTCCCAGAGGGTCGGCGATAAAAGCTGAGAGGATTTCTCCAGACTCCAACGTTAGCGTTACACGACTTTGTTCATGAAAGGGGTGGATAGCTTGAATATCCGCAGAAACTGATATCTTGCATTTTCTTAGCAGGCTTTGTTTCAAGGAGTTTGTGATACTTTCTTCCGTGAAACTTTTGTCTGAGACATCGCCATCGATTATTGCAGAGCACACTGTGAATGGCAGGCTGAATTTTGCATCTTTTATTGTGGAGACAGTATTGTTGCCGACAACGTCAAATGCAGCTTGGTAAGTTTCAATCTGAATCTCTTTGATCTTTTTGAGAGATTTGTCAGCTAACTGTTTATGAAGAGTCAGCCCTGCATCAATCCCTCCGTGGGTATGACGGCAACACGGGTAGGGTTTGAAGGAGACTGTATCGCTTCTCCATACTAAGCCAAAGTCTTCAAATAGTCCTTTGTCAAAATCCTCTTCATGGAAACCTCTAAAGAGTCCTTGTTTACCTTCCAGGATTTTGTCTGCTCCTGTGAAATTTTGCTTTGCCAATTGGCAAACCATCAGTGCATCTGCGACTCCATGACCTACATGGAGGATTTTACTTTGGGCCCGCGTAGCATTGAACTCCCAAAGGCCTGAGCATAACGTACCGGCGTTTCCAAAAGCGTGACCTAATTGAATTCTGTTGAGATTAAAAAGTTTCCCAGCAGCAATTACAGCTCCCAGGGGGCCCGTGGTGCCGGTGGTATGCCAAAGAGCATAATGTGGTAGACCAAGGGCGGTACCCACTCGAAGCATTATTTCATACCCTGCAATGCAAGCTGTGAGGAGCTCCTTTCCTGTAGAAGGGTATAAATAACCTGACAGCAACGCTGGAGTTATTATCATGACGCCAGGGTGGGAGAGGCCGGTTCTGTCCGAATCGTCCATTTCCAAAGCATGCCCTGAAGCACCATTCAACAGAGCAGCATAATAAAGAGATGTGGGTTCTTTCAATTGAAGCGGTTTTACTCCATTTTCAACGTTATTGAGAGAACATAGATACTTGAAAGCTTCAACATCTTTTGTCTTAGAACCCGCCACAGCGCAGCAAATGAGGTCAAAGATGTACTTTTTCATCTGTTCGCGCGTGTTCGGCGCTGTGTCGTCATACTTCAAGTTAAAAGCAAAATCCAAACACGCCTTGGTAATATCGCTCATTTATTATCCTTTAATTACGTTGTCGATTGCCTTCTGCGTTAAACCGAGATAGTTGGCAGGATTCAAAATATCAAGTATTTCTTGTTCCGTGAGGTACTCACGAAGTTCGGGCATTTCCTTGACATATTGCTCGTATGGAATCTTTTTCTCGAAGGATTCCATGGCTATTTTGTGAACTATCCTCATAGCCGTATCTTTCTTGCCGGTCTTAATAGAAAGAAGCAAAGCTAAGGGTTCGGCCATTAGCAATCCTTCATCCTTGTCCAGGTTTTCCTTCATTTTATCTTCATGGACTTTAAGCCCTTTGAACACGGTTAACATCTCTTTCAGCATGCTGTCCATTAAGATTGCCGTTTCTGGCATTCTGACATCTTCGACGAAGAAGGGTGTGTCATCCCGAAGATCCCGATGGAATATTTCACCTTGAGCAGTTGCGTTGGAACGAATTAATGTCGCCAAACCTTTAATGTTTTCGCACAAAACCGGATTTCTCTTCTGCGGCATTGTGCTGGAACAAATCTGATGTTCTGTATCAAACGGTTCCTCTAACTGCATAACTTCATTTCTTTGATTGAAGACAATATCATCTGCAATCTTTTCGCAAGTATTGGCAATTAAAGCGCAAAGATACATATACTCGGAGAACCTTTCATTTCGCGGTTGGACCGAAATGGGAGGAACAGTTAAACCGAATCGCTCTAAAACCTTTACTTGCATATCCCAACTCTTTTTTCCGAACAAAAGGTTGTAAGACGCGAAGTTACCGGCAGCTCCGGAAACAGTTCCAGTGCAGATTCGAGGCATTGCCTGATTGATTCTTTCGATATGTTCTTTAAAGGCCTGTATCCAAGTAGCTACTACGAAGCCGAAAGTTACGGGAATGGCGTGCTGTCCGTGAGTAATACCGGCCATTAATGTATTGCGGTGTTTTTCGGCAATCGGGATGAGAGTGGCAACGATATTGACTAAGTCTTTTCTGTAGCTATCCAGAGACTTTTTGATCCGATAGGCCAAAGTACTGTCGAGAACGTCTTGGGAAGTGGCGCCGTAATGAATAAATTCGCCGGCTTCGTTGTCGCAGATGGCTTTGTAAGCTCTAATGAGTGCAACGGTGTTTAGATTAGTCGTCCCAAAAATTTCAGCAATTTTATCGGTTCCGATTAAATCAATATTGCCTTTCTTTGTGATTTCATCAGCGACTTTCTGTGGGATCATTCCGAGCTCTGCCTGAGCTTGCGCAAGATAAACCTCAAAATTGACCCATTGTTGCAAGATTCCTCTTTCGCTCCAGAGGTCTCTCATTTCCTGACTACCAAACCCATTTTCGTACATTTCATAGTCAAAAAAGTGCATTCTGTTTTTCATTCTACTTTCCTTGTGTTGAAGTTAATGACGAAGTTATTAAGATGCTTACCAAAGGCCTATGACTTTCCACCAAATGGTTCCAAATACGAGGACGATTGACAGATGCAGCCAAGACATCACGAATCCGATCTTCCACCATTCAGAGTTAGTGAAATATCCGGCATTAAAATAGATGGGAGCAAAGCCACAGGTATATTGGGTTAAACAGGCAGGAGTATTGGCGATGAAGGCCAGCATAAGAATAGACAGGAGAGGTGGGCAGCCTGCGCCTAACATAACGGTAAGGCAGGCTCCGTAAAGCGCAACCATATGGGCGGTAGAACTGGCAAAAGCGTATTGGGTGTAATTGAAAAATACTGCGATTGCTAAAGCAACAATCCACCATTCGGCACCTACGAATATACTCCCGAGCCCATTGCCGAGCCAAACCATGAATCCTTTTTCTGTCAGCGCACCGGCCATGCAGACTAATACACCCATCCAAATCAAAGTATCCCATGCCCCCTTTTCGCCGAGAACATCATCCCAAGTGAGGATTTGGAAGTACAGCATGGCACAAACCGCAATGAAGGCAACAAGAGTGGACCCAATTCCCGTGTAATCGCCAAGCATCCAAAGCGCTATGGAGAGGATGAAGATTGCGCAAAGAATAATCTCTTTTGCTGAGATTGGCCCCAATGCATCCAGCATTCTTTGAGCTTCTCTCTTTGCCTCAGGAGTTTTTTTCAAAGTCGGAGGGACTACGTAATAAGTAGCAAGAGGAACTAACGCGATAGAAGCTAATCCTGGGAGTAAAGCTGCTAAGGCCCAGCCTCCCCATGTCATCTCTAAATTAGCCAGATCTTTTGCATACTGCATCACGAGTACGTTACCGGCCATGGCTGTCATAAAAAGATATGAAATAAAGGCTTCGGACTGGAAATATGATTGAATCAAAAATCTGCCAGCCCTGTCGGGATTTTTATCTGGCTCACTGTCCAAGGCCTTACACATACTTCTCACAATCGGATAAATCACGCCGCCGGCTCTGGCGGTACCTGACGGTATGCCAGCGGCTAAAATCGAACCACTGATTGTCAAGCCATAAGCAACTTTCAAAGTACTGTCACCGATAAGACTCAAAATTTTTAAAGAAAGTCTTTCTCCTAATCCGGTTTTCAAGAAGGCTCGAGAGAACATAAAGGCCATAACAATCAACCAAAGGAGACTGTTAGAAAAACCTGCTAGGGCTACTTTGAGAGGAAGAACCTTAAAGAGAATTGCAGCAGTAATTCCGAAAATTGCTACATAACCAATTGGTAGGGGAATAAAAATAAAACCTGCGATCGTCGCAACCATAACAGCTAACACATGCCAAGCTTCGGGGGTTACGCCTTGAGGGATTGGTAAAAACCATAGGACTAGACCTATGGCTATTGTTAAGAGAAAACCGAGATTTTTTTTCATATCGACTCCGATGGGAAAGAGCAATATTAGTTTTAATATTGCATATTGTATACAATATGCAAAAATTGCAAAAAAGTCAATAAATTTGTAAAAAAACTTTTTTTGTTCAATTTGCAAGGAGCGATCAAACTTCTACACTTAAGAAGAAAGGCAGTGGAGTCCATTTACAATGGCCTGCAGTCTTATTGCTGGATCGGAAAACATATTTGAAGCGTAAACAAATGGGGTGAAGCTTGGAAGAGTTGCTTCAGCAGCTTCATCTCCGGGCTCTCGAGCTGATTAAAAACCAGTGGTACTTACAGTTGGATATTATCTACTCAAAGATCCGATCTAGAACATGATTCTCTATTGGATGGGTTAACTGTTTGGGTATAGAGGAAAAAAGACGATAGGATGACTGTTGGAGAAAAGGATGACATCTTCAAGAAATGCGGAATATTAGGTTAACTACACTCCCAACTTAACGAATTGGCTTAAATCTTTCAACAAATTGGGAAATGTAGCCCATCGGAAGCGCCACCGAACTTTCTCAGATCGTTGAGAAAGTGAGTCAATGGAGGGGGAACCTGTATTTTGAAACACAGCAGTTATAAAACTATTAAGTTTTACAGGCCCGATAAAAATGAATTTAAATGGTTAAGATGCCGGCTTTTTTCAAGATTAGGTTGTTTTCGTGATTGTCACAGAAGACAAGGTCGGTAAATATTGCCTTAACTACGTCCTCAATACCTCGAGATTGTTCGATGCGAAGCGGCTAGTCATCAAAGCTAAAGTCGCGAGCCTACGAAATCATCTTTTTTGATTGTGGAAAATACTTATTTCACAGCTTTCAGACTGTCTACTCGTCGCTATTGTGCGGAATAGGCAGTTTGTTTCTCGGGTTTGATCAAAAGAATAAGAGACAACAAAATCAGTACAATTCCGGAGAGGGTTGTGAGAGTGCACGGTTCGTGCAAAAGGGTTATTCCCCATAACGCTGCTCCGAGCGGTTCGGCCATGCCTAAGGTGGAAGCAACGGCAGCAGGAGTGGTCTTTGTACCTCCAAAAAACAGCGCAAACGCCATGGAAGCGGTCACAAGGCCTAGCCCAAGACAAACCAAAATACCTCTGGATGTGAAGGCCCAAGTTAACTCATTGAAGAATAACGATGGAAGATTGAAAAGGGCGACAAGCGCCATAACAATCATCATGCACACTTCGGAAGAAGAGTCTTTCATAGCCTCTTTTGCAAAAACAATTTCCAATGCATAGGCAAGCCCTGCCAACAAGGGAAGGAAGGTATAGAGAATATTTACTTGCCCCGAAAAGTTCTGAAGATTTAACAGGATTATTCCGACGACGGCGATTGTTGTAGCGATGAACCAAATACTGCGGGGAGATTTATTAAAAACAGTTTTTTCTATGATCGCCGTCCAAATAGGTGTAGAGCCTATGGCAACCACGGTTCCGACCGCAACGCCTGTTTTCAGGACCGAGGAGAAGAAAAGCAGTTGAAAGGAAAGTAAGCTCACGGCCATGAGAACGAGATATTTCCACCTCAAACTGCCGAAAGAAACACTGAATTTTCCTGATAAAAGGCACCAAAATAGTAATCCCGCCGCGCCGATTAACATCCTCGCTTCGGTGATGGTAAAGGGCGTCGCACCACTAGGTGCAAATTGCTGAAAGGTTCCGGAAAAACTAAAACAAATCGAACCGAGAAGAATTAAGAGCGGGCCTTTGTTGATCATAACAATCAAAATAATTTCGTACGAGCAACATTGTTATTGGGAATGCAGCGCGGTCGAACAAAAAACACTTCAGCTCATGTTAATCATGAGCAAAACTCAGGATTTATCTTTCTTCGGCTCTTTTACCCGTCATATCAACCATCACACCGCTTGTAGGATCAAGAACAAAAATATCCTGTTCCAACCACGGGGCAATTTTTATTAATTCCGGGGCAACTGATTCTTTGAGAATGGAACAGGCCAACTGTGTGAATTCCTGCATCAAAGCCGAAGGTTCATTTTGACGAGTGAGCACATAAACTTTTCTGACCAGCAGAGGTTCGGGCATGGGTAAATACAAAATTTCATTCATCAGCCCTTTGTTTTGGAGGATCGTAGACGCCCTTGAAATCGTCCATCCGGCCCCCTGGGCAATTAAAGAAAGCATCGTGCTGTTGCTGTCAACTTCTATTTGATTAGCTACTGAGATTCCTGCGGTTCGCATAAAAACATCATTTAATTTGCCTCCTCCGGAAGCATGGTGATATTTGATAAAGGGCAAACCGCAGAATTGAAGGCCTTTCCAAGATTTCCAGCAATTGGAGTCTTTTAATGATTTGGGCAGTACGAGGAGACTGCCTTCCTGAAGAATCAATGTCCTATTCAAGCCGGAAAGTTCCGCTGTGGAGTCCGAGGAGATAATGATGTCAAGTTTTCCCTCAAGCAGCTCGCGGTGCAGTGAATTGGAAGTAGCTAAAATCGTAACGATTTGACGTGTTTTATCTCTGAGCCGCAGGATAAGTTTAGGCAGGAGGTCCACGCTCAAACTCTCGACACAGCCGACTCTAACGACCGGCTTCAAGTTGCTCTCTTTTCGAATCGAATCTGCTAAATCAAGAAAAGATTTCAAATGCTTTTGAAGTTCCTGATTAATAATTCTTCCTTCAGCCGTCAATGATATCGGCCGAGAACTTCGATCAAAAAGGGGACATCCCCAGCTTTTTTCCCATTCCCTCATGGATCGGGAAACTGCGCTCTGAGTGATTCTAAAAAATTTGGCCGTTTCACTGAAATTCCGTGTTTCCGATGCCTTTAAGAAAATTAAAGCCGAATGACTTAGAAACAGGTTCGAGAAGTCTTTTTTCTGTTCCATAGAGTCCTCCGCGGTAAAGGTGGGTTTATTAATTTTTTCACGGAATTACCGTCCGGATATCCAACCTGAGTTTAACGCATACTAAATATTAATTTAAGTTGGGATTGTCTCAGTCTATCCGAGTTCGGCTCAAAGATAAAAAAGATCCTTTTGGATCAATCCTTAAATTCCTGGAGAAATCTTATGATCTGGATTCAAGCCCTGATTATTCTGGCCTGTATCATGCTAGGCGCCAGAAAGAGCGGTGTGGCTATGGGTTTTGCCGGAGGTGTCGGACTATTTATTTTGGTCTTTGTCTTCGGATTAAAACCGGCTTCTCCGCCTGTCAACGTTCTGCTTATCATCATCGCAGTCTCTTCCATGGCGGCGACGCTTCAGGTCGCCGGCGGGTTGGATTTGCTCGTCCATCTTGCAGAAAAAGTTCTTCGCAGTCGCCCTGACAGAATTACATTCATGGCGCCTATCGTCACATTTTTGTTTACAGTCTTCACCGGTACGAGTTATGTGGCATTGGCCGTCTATCCCGTTATCTGCGAAGTTGCTCTGGAAGCAAAGATAAGAGTGGAAAGACCAATGTCAATCGCGCTGGTGGCAAGTCAGCATGGAATTTCCGCGAGTCCGGTTTCTGCCTCCACGGCAGCTCTGCTGGCTGTTTTAGCCGCTCACGGGGTAAGCCTCGGACAAATTATGATGGTTCTGTTCCCGGCTATTTTCCTGGGAATTATTGTCGGAGCTTTGAGTGTTTATAAAAAAGGACTCGAACTCGAAAAAGATCCTGAGTTCCTAAAGCTCGTCAAAAACGGTGATATTACCTTTGGTTCCGGGGAATCTAAAAATTACAAACCGACGAAGGAAGCCGTCCTTTCCGTAACGTTATTCGCATTAGGCGTCTTCTTCATTGTCCTTTTGGGAAGCGTCAAGGCATTGATGCCTAGTTGGAACGTCGGAGGAAAAGTCTCTTATCTGTCAATTCCCAATGCGATTGAAATCATTGCCTTTCTAACATCCTTCATCATGGTATTTACCTGCAAATTACAGCCTGGAAAAATCGCCAAGAGCAGCGTTTTCTCAGCCGGTATGACAGGCGTAATCGCAATTTTCGGTATCGCATGGATGACGGATACGTTTTTCTTAGCACACAAGGCTTTTGTTATTGATAGTCTCGGCGGAATTGTAAGAGAGTACCCAATCCTCTTTGCAGTGATGATTTTTGTGATGTCCGCTCTTCTTCTTAGTCAAGGCGCGACAACTAGATCCATCATGCCGATTGGTGTTTCCTTAGGGCTGCCGCTGGGCTCCTTGGTGGCATTTGCGCCCGCCGTAAACGGGTTGTTCTTCTTCCCGGCAACGGGCAGTGCTATTTCCGCCATCACTTTTGATAGATCCGGCACGACAAAAATCGGCCGCTATGTCTTGAACCACAGCTTCCAGTTGCCCGGTTTTGTGACATGTATCAGCTCGATCCTGTTCGGTCTTGTTATTTCCTATTTCGTGTTCTAAGGAGTTAATTCATGCGTATAGAAAAAGACGCCTTAGGCGAACTTCCTGTTCCGGAAGAAGCCTACTACGGTATTCAAACTGTCCGATGCGCTCAAAACTATGATGTGACGGATCATACTTTCAACGAACTTCCTCACGTGATTCGAGCGGTTGCTGAAGTAAAAAAAGCCGCGGCGCTTGCCAATAAAGAAATCAAGGCTCTCGAAGCTCATAAAGCCGATGCAATCGCTCAAGCCTGTGACGAGATCATCGCAGGAAAACTCTCCGATCAATTCCCCGTCAATATTTGGCGCAGCCATGGGACCGGGGTCAATATGAACGTTAACGAAGTCATCGCGAACAGAGCTAACGAAATTTTGACGGGCCGCAAAGGTTACGATGAAGTTCATCCGAATACACACGTCAATATGTGCCAGTCTTCCAATGACACCTATCCGGCCGCAGAAGCGATCGTCCTTTACCGGATGATTAAGAAGACACTGGAATCCGTTAAGTATTTCGAGGATGCGCTTAAAGAAAAGGCGATCGAATTTAAAGACCTCCCGCGTCTGGGCAGAACATGTATGCAAGATGCTGTTCCCATGACTTTCGGTCAAGTTTTTGCTGCTTGGCAGTCTCTGGTCCAAAGAAATCGTAAAAGGCTGGAGAAATTATTGCCGGAATATCAGGAAACAATCCTTGGGGCAACGGTTCTCGGCAGCGGTATGGGTGAAATGCCCGGATACAACGAAGCCGTCTACAAGCACCTCAGTGATATTGTCGGCTTTGAAATGCGTCAGGCTAAGAATATGGACGAAGTAATCGAAGATTCCGCTTTGTTTGACGGCTCCCAAAACAATGACTCATTTATTTACCTTCTTGGGGTTTTGAAATGTATCGCCAGTGCGGGAGGCAGAATTGGAAATGATTTGTACATTTTCAGCTCCGGACCGAGAACCGGAATCGGAGAGTTTATCCTTCCGTCGATCGCTCCGGGATCCTCCATCATGCCCGGAAAGATCAACCCCTACATGCCGGAAATGCTTCTGCAGATCATGCAGCAAGTCATCTCCCACGACATGATGGCCACTCTTACGGTAAATGAATCTGATTTGGACCTTTGCTCGAGTACCTGCGGTAGTTTCCTTGGCGCTATGGAATCTCTCGAATTAATTGAAAAGGGATTCAGACTGGTCGCGGATCTTTGCATCAAGGGGATCAAGGTTAACGCCGAATTAGCTAGAAAGAACGCTGAAATGAGTACCTCTCTGGCAACGATGGTTTCTGCCTTGTACGGATACCCCATCGGTACAAAAATTGCCCATAAGGCATTCAATGAAGGGAAATCCTGTAAAGAAGTCGCCCTTGAGGAGGGGCTTATTGATCCGAAGATTGCAGAAGAGTTATTTGATGTCAGAAAGCTGGCCGATAGAAAAGAAACTATCGAGATGTTCCGCAAATATTCTTCTTTAAGAAAAATTGATTAATAGGTGCAATATGAGATTAGAACATGATGGTTTGGGCCAGATGGAGCTTCCTGAGGAGGCCTATTGGGGTATTGTCTCGGAAAGGAACAGAAAAGCATTCGATGTGGGTCCTCTGACATTGGATAACTATCCTTCATATATCCGTGCAATTGCATTGTGCAAGATCGCCTGTGCTCGTGCTAATGCAGAAATCGGGGCCTTAGATCCGGAAAAAGCCAAATTTATTGAAAAAGCAGCTTGGGAGGTTGCCGAGGGAAAATTCAAAGGAAACTTTGTCGTCAACATTTACAGAGGATCCGGCACTCCTGCCAACATGATCGTCAACGAAGTTATCGCACACCGCGCTAACGAATTGATGACGGGAGATAAGGCGAAGGGAACGATCCACCCGAACACTCACGTGAACATGTGCCAGTCAACCAATGACCTTATTCCGAGCGCCAAGGAAATGGTTGTTTATGACGAAATGGGTAAAGTCATCAAAGCTTCGGAGTATTTTGCCGAAGTTTTAAGAAGCAAGGCAGACGAATTCGCAGACGTCATAAAAATGGGAAGAACCTGTTTGCAGGACGCGGTTCCGATGACGCTCGGGCAAGAGTTCGGCGCCTTTGCCCATGCCGCCGAACGATTAGTCAAACGGCTTAAAACAGAGCAAGCCAGATGGAATCAATCCTGTATCGGCGGAACCTGTGTAGGCACGGGTATGGGCTGTATGCCCGGATTCAGAGCCGTGATTGATAAACACTTATCTGAGGTTTGCGGCCGTCCGATTCATACAGAAGAGGATCTGTATGATGGAATGATGGCAACAGACGGATTGGTGATTGCACACGCACATCTGCAAGCCCTCGCAACGTTAGTTTGGAAAGTTGCGCGTGACATCAGACTGCTGGGTTCGGGCCCGAGAGCCGGGTTTGGAGAAATCAACCTTCCGGCGGTGGCACCGGGGTCTTCGATCATGCCGGGAAAGGTAAATCCCGTTATTCCCGAGATGGTCTTTTTGTCTACTGATCGTGTTTGTGCCAATCACGCAGGTCTGGTTTCAGGCGTTTTATCCGGCTGGCTTGAGCTTGGAACATCTTCCGGTATTCCGATTAAGAGCTTCATTGAAAGTGCCGATCTGATTTCAAGAACTATGCGCGTTTTCGCAGACAAATGCATAAAAGGAATAACCGCAAATCGGAAACACTGTCTGGATATGACCGAAAAGTCGACTTCGTTAGCAACAATGGTTTCGGCTCTTTTCGGTTATGAAATCGGAACTAAGATTGCGCATATCGCGATCGACGAAGGAATCACGTGCAAAGAAGCAGCTAAAAAAGCTAATGTTCTTCCGGACTCTGTCATTGAAGAACTATTCGACGTAAATAACTTGGTCGATCCTAACAAGATGGAGGCTCTATTCAAGAAGTATCAAAACTATAGGTCCGTATAAATCTTCCACCTAAGGGCAGCCGGGTCGATTAGACATGAAATTGGAGGAGTTCTTTTCAATCCGGTTGTTTCACTTTTATTTGAAATCGTTTATTTGGTTAATTTTGTAATCAGCGGGAGAATAATCCATCTGATTTCCTTCTTTCAGTTAACGATAAGAAGCTCAGCTTGACGAACTCAGGAGGATAAATAAGGGACGGTTCATTTTTTCTTGCCCTAAAAATTGCTTTTTTTCTTGCAAATTAACTTATTAATTCTTGTAAATTAATGTTTTGATTTTAAATAACTTTTACGCTCTGGATAAGTGTAAAAAGATAACAGACGTTCTCAATCTTGTCTCCATTGCAAAAAAAGATTTCTAAACCATTGGTGAGCCGGATCTCTGTGTTTACTGTCCGACCAAATGATGGCCATTTTTGGGCTGTTCAGTTTGAGATGTGGAACAAGATCAACGATCGTGAGATTCGGATATAGGGTACAGGCGGTTTTTGCGCTTTCTTCAGTACTAATCAAAATAAGATCGGATTCCGAAATAGCCTTCCAAGCCATGTCCGCACGGTCAGTTTTGAAAAACACGGACTCATTTTTGTTCCTTCCTGAAAAAATCTCATCGTCCGGCGATCGCCAATCCTGTTTGCGTCCCGAAGATAACGAAACGCGTTTGTACTGAGTCAAGTCATCAACCGTGATCTTGTCTTTATAAACCAGCGGATGATCTTTTCTAACCAATAAGCAGCGGTGTCCCGTTTTTAGGTCGGCGTAATGTGCTTGTTGCGGAAGACCGACGGCTCTCCCGATCAAAAGATCAATATCGCCGCTCATGAGTACTGAGATAGGACTTTCTCCGATGCTGACGTGTTCAACGGAACATTCAGGAGCTTCGGAAAGTATTCTCGGTAAAACATAAGCCATCATAGAAGGAGCAAAACCCGGTGAGCAGGAGAATTTAAAGTGGCGCCGGCAGTGTTTTAAATCGAAATCTCGTTCACGAATAGTCGAAGCAAGTTCCAAGAAACTCTCGAGCTTGGGTCTAAGGTTGTGAAAATAAGAGGTGGGGAGTAAAACGCCTTTAGATACAACAAACAGCGGATCGCCGAAAAAATCCCTATACCGATCGAGCAGTCGCGTCGCCGCAGAGGGAGAAAGATTAAATTTTTCTCCGCTTTTGCCGATCGCGCCGGTATCCGCAATAGTTAACAGAAAATCAATATGATCCGAATTAAAAGGGTCTTTTTTGGATGGCATCGAATTTACAAAAAACGCAATTCCAAGGTTGATTTATTTGCTATTTCTAATTGTAAACAAACTTCATAGAATCAGGAGGTGTACCGACACATCTACCAAGGAGAATATATGAAGACCTTTGCTTTAGCCCCAATAACCATCCTAGTTTCCTCTGCTTTGGCCTTGGCCTGCGGCTCGTCCTTCGCAGAAGAAGTTGCTAAAACCCAAGCCGTGAGTACTGCGTCTCCCCAAGTTCAGGAAATTTCCGGTGCTACTAAGAAGCGTGAAGCAACTTCTGGAGCATTTGTCTTAACCAAGACAGCCGAAGGCAAAAAACTTTTGGCAGATATGGCAGCTGATTTCCTTTATACCGGTCCCAGCACGTTCGACGGAAAGAAAATCGGCGGCGGCAGAAATATGTATGCAATCGCCACTTCTTACGGCAACAGACCGGAAAACATCACTGCAGAGTTGACGACAGATTACGATCCGGCTAAAGGAACTTTTGTTTTCTACGGAACAACTGCCAAAGACAGCGGCAAGATCTTGAGAGCAAGCAAGTCCGGAACAGGTGTTTCTGTTGCTTGGGTCAAGCAGCTTCGCGAAAATGAAATCAAAAATCATGGCTATAACTACTACGACAGCTATGGCGTGCAGTTTGACGGTCCGGTAGAAGTCATCACTTCTAAATCGATCAATACTGGAGATCCGAAGAAAGATGCTGAAGCTCTGAAGAAGCTTGAAGCCATTATGAGCAAGTCCTTGACGACCATCAAAGAATGGAATCTCCTTTGGCACTTCGATCCTAATCTGAATCCCCAGCAGTTGGCAAAAGCGAAAGAAAATGCGATTCGCGATTTCATGTCTTATGAAGACGTCTACGTCGTGAATCCCAAGAAGATGATCATCATCGGTTACTTCTATCGTCCTTTAATGGTCAATCCCAAAAACGCCTTTGTCTACGGCGACTATGGTATTGATTCTTCCAAACCCGGATTCAAACTTGAAGAAGCTCCCGGATATCAAAAAGCACTGAGAGATACAAACTGCGCATATACCGTGAGCAAACAAGGCCGTGCTGAATATCCGTTCTTGGATGCAAAATACCCAGCTTCTTCTCCGAACAATATTATTAATCGTTTAGTGGCCTATAAAAACGAACAGGTGTTCGGACAGTCAAAACCTGCAACTAATGCCAAACCTTTGCCTGCTGCTTTAGAAAAGATAGAGAAAATGTACAACGGCGGCGGAAAGATGCTGACCAAAGCTGAAGCAGAGAAACTTGCAAAAGAAGCAAACGGAAAACGTCAGGCAATTTATTGGGAAGATACCAGCAAAGCTGCTGATATGCCGGATCGTTACATGATCACATACACGGGTGTTGACTCCAATGGCAAGAATTACATTAGCGTTCAGCCGAACTGGAACCGCTTCTTTATGCTCCAGCCTAATAATATGTGCGGTATCGCAACACGTCACACTCTGACCTGGAACTAATCTTCAAACCCACATAGGAGACAACGAATACGTTGTCTCCTCGAACAATACGAGGACAAGTTATGAAAAAAGTTCTTGCTTTATCTGCGGCTGCTTTACTCATGACCGGGGTTTATGCAGCAGAAAGTAATGTTCAGGTCTACGGTGTGATTGATGCAGCTGTCACCGGCTATAAAGTCAAAGGGCAGGATGCAATGCTGGAATTTACATCCGGTTTTTCAATGGGAAATCGTATCGGCATTCGCGGCAGAGAAGATTTAGGTAATGGCTATTCTGTCGGATTTGATTTGGAACAGGGCTTCCTTTTGGACACAGGAGCCCAGTTCAATACTTGGAGCAAAGACGGTGTTGTACAGAATGGTGCCTTCAATCGTCAGAGCTATTTAGATGTAACGGGTCCGTTTGGCAAGATTGCTTTCGGAAGAATGGTTTCACTTAGCGGAGGTACCGGTGATTTCAATATGGCGAAGTGGAGCCCCTTTGGAATCGGTTACGGGGTAGCCTCTTTTATTGGCTATACCTTTAACCAAAGCCGCGTTAATAACGCATTGGCCTACGTTTCTCCGAGTTTTGACGGCTTTAAAGTCCAAGCCACGTACTCTAACGGTACAACAACAGATGACGAAAAATGGTCTCATAACGATCATTACTACGGAATCGGGGCGATGTATGACAAGGGATCGTTAAATGCAGAGCTTATTTTTGAAACTCTCGACAATAAGTCTTCCGAAGCGCTTAAACCGGCTTATGTGATTTCTGCCGGCGGTTCCTATAAGTTCTCGATGACCAAAGTCTTCTTCGGTTATCAATACGGAACCCAGGACAATAAACGCAAACAGCATGTGATTCTTCTCTCAAGCGCAACTCCTTTGGCTGGTGGTACGTTAAAGTTCGGAGGCAAGTTGCTTTTGGGTAAATTGGATGGAAAAGCCAAGAAGGCCGGTATGGAAGATAAATACAATTCTTGGAACATCAATGCTGCCTATGAGTATCCTCTGAGCAAGAGAACTTACGTGTACGGATTCGCCGGCTATGCTGACGGCGGAAAGTTGCTTTCCGGAACTGCTTCTTTGAAAGCAAGCGGTTTACCTTTCCGCGCCAATATGGTTAACGCATGGCAGCTTGCTGTAGGTATGAATCATAAATTCTAAATATGAACCCAAGCCGGAACACGAATCCACTTTACAGCCTATTGGTAATTTGTTCCGGCTTTTTTGCAGCAAGTATTACCGCATGTCTAAATGTTGCCAACAATGAATACTGTTTATCCCAAATTTTATTCGTTCGGTATTTTCCTCTGGCCTTAATTTCATACTCGCTCCTTAAGCATTCTCACGTTTCCATTAAGACTCCTAACGCACTTCTGACAACGATTCGCTGTTTATGCGGTATCGGTGCAGTTGTCCTGTTTATAGAAGCTGCACAAAATATTCCGGTTATCAACGCTCAGACGATGTACTACACGGCACCGCTATTTACTAGCCTCTTTTTCTGCTTGCATGCTTTCAATCAAAAGCGTTCGGTATGGTTAAAGATTCTTCCTTTAATACTTCTTGGCTTCTTCGGAGTTCTTCTTGTTAACCGTCCTTCTTTTAGCGAGGTTGGTTTGGGCTACTCTTCAGCCGCATTACTGAGCGCATTGTTCCTTTCACTTGCAAGTCTTTCTCTCAAGGGTTTAGGTAAAAGAGGGGAACCTAGTGAAAGAACAATTTTTTATTTTTCGCTGACGTGCTGTATCACTGCGGCAGTCCTTTTCCCGTTAGAAAGTAAACCCTATAAAAGTTTTCTCGATCCTATTTTTATTCTGTTGGCGCTCTTTACTGTACTTCAGCAGTTTTGTGTCACCCTAGGCTGGGGTAGAGGCTCGACGTTACTTAATTGTGTCTTTCAATTTTCCGGCGTGCCGTTTGCGGTAATGTTTGGAGTCCTGCTTTTTAATGAGCGATTGGGCTTGTCGGCAATTTTCGGAATGGCGGTACTTCTTGCCAGCGAGTTAGTAGCGGTTTTGATTATGCAGAAGAAGCCGCATTCTGTGAACGGCAAGAAATAGAAGCTAACAGGCCCGCTAATCTGACTAATAGAGAAGCGGAAAAAGACGCCCAAAAAAATGAAATTATTCTGCTTCTAATAAGTTTGATCCATCTGAGTACGGTACTTCGACAACCTGACAAAAGTCACTGCATAAATCAGGAGGGTCAAGAGTCCCTCCGATATTCCTGTAGGGACACAATTCTTAATCGAAAAACCAAATTCAGGGTGGCTGATTTTGTACAAAACAGTTTTTGTACATCTCCAGTTTCTTAATGCTCATATATCTCATTTATTTTTAGCAGTACTGGAGAGTCTTAAAGCAATCTCAGCTGAAGTTTTAACTCCTAATTTTTCAGCAATCCGGGCCTTGTGAAATTTCACTGTCCTTTCCGAACAACCGAGACGTTCAGCGATTTGTTTATAAAGTAAACCTTGTGCAAGGAGCTGAGCAACCTCTCGCTCTCTTTGCGAAAGAGAGCTCGTCGCTTCTCTTTCAGCTTCTTCCTTTTGACTTCTCAAGAAGTGGAGCAGGTCACTTTGACACGCCTGAAAAACTGCCCCCTTTAACCTCTGAGGATCAACCGGTTTCAGCATGAAGTCCTGAGCACCGCGTTTCAATGCAAGCACGGCCATATCAACATCTCCGTGTCCGGTCACAAAAATGATAGGAATCTCACGCTCGAGAATCTCTAACTTTTGCTGAAGCTGCAGACCTGAAAGTCCCGGCATCCGAACATCAAGAATCAGACAACCGATTTGAACGTTTTCAGAAGCAAGGTAATCTTCCGCACTATTAAAGATCCTGCAGTTCCAGCCGGAACAGCGAAGCATAAATTCATAGGATTTCGCGACAGTCTCATCGTCGTCCACAATTCTGACTAAAGACTTTCCCTGAACTAAGCGGAGGACGGATAGATCTATAGGCTCGGAAGAAGGATACATGCGATGACCTCTTTATTGTGCTGACGAATACTGAGCTGACCGCCCCAGCGTTCTACGACTCTTGCCGCAATTGCTAATCCTAGTCCGAGGCCGTTGACTTTAGTAGAGTTCTTCACGGCAAACAGATTATTAAAGCATTCTTCATGTTCTAAAAATCCTTCATTGGCGACAGTAACGGCGGCTTCACCGTTTTCACCGGAGATCTCTAAGGTGATAATCGGTTTCGTTTCTTGCTGCGTTATGGCTTCGGAAGCGTTATTGAGCAAGTTGAGTAAAACAATTTCAAACTGAGTGGGATCAATCCGGACATAAACCGGAGCGTTGTCCGACGCAACGAGATTAACTTCATATTTTCCGCCTAGCTCTTTATAAGTTTCGAGGATAGACGGAACCGACGAATTCAAATCAACTTCACGAACCTTCGATTCTTTTCCTTTAATCAGTCCTCGCATATGCTCAATAATCGAAGAGGCCCTGATGGATTGCTCATCAACGACCTTGAGCGCTTCCTCCAGAAGTTTCGCATCGTAATCCTGAGAATGAAGAATATCTCTGAGTCCTTCGGAGTAGTTTCTGATAACGGTGAGCGGCTGTCTGAGCTCATGCGCGATCATGCTCGAAAGCATGCCGACAAGGTTGATTTTCTCCATGTCATGTAAGTGACGATTCGCGCTGACGGCTGCTTGATGCTCCGCCATTTTTTCCTTCATCGTCTGTCTCAGACGCTCGGTTTTCCTTTCAACCTGTTGTTTCAAGATGAGGTTGTGAAGGAAAACCGCAATCATCACAACGAAAACAATGAGAATAAAGCTCCAATAATTCCGAATAAATTCTTTCCAGTCCCAGTTTCTCAGATATTCGTAATGTCCGACCTTTAAATTCTTATAGAGATTGTCCAGGTCGGCAAAGTTCCTAGGAACACTCCATTCATTGCCTTGAATGGCAGGAAGGGAAAACAAGATTTTGGTGGTTTCTTTTCTGAGTGCTTCAGAAGTGTTCTTGGTTGCGGCAAAAACCCATCCGGGGTAAAGATCGCTCGATCGAATGCAGTATTCCTTTGAACTTGTGGGCCTAGGCTCGATCACTCTGAATTCATTGCCTTTAATCTGTCCGGAAGACGAGAGTTCCTCGAGAAGGCATGTTCGTACGATCGCAGCCTCACATTTGCCGGCTTTCAGGTCCTCAAGAACTTTTGGCATGGGATAGCCGGAATAGTGAATAGAACTAAAAAATTTATCCGGATCAAAGCCTCTGCGATTGAGCTCACCTAAAGCAATGTATAAACCGCCGTAAGCATTCGGCGCGACGGCGCAGACGCTTTTTCCCTTTAAATCTCGAAGAGAAAAATTATTGCCGTTCTGCTGAGGAACAACAAAAACAGAACCTAATGCTCTGTCTGGGCGCCTAAAAAATTGATTGCTTTGAGAGGCAAGGGCAGTGGTATCGAGCTTCTGTCTGCTCGAAACATAGAATCCCGGATTGGAGATAAAGAAATCTAATTTTCCTGTAGCAATGGCTTTCTCTAACCCCGGAAGATCGTAAGTCGAAACCTCCACATTCCTCGGTTTTAATTTGTCCTTGAGAACAGAGGCTGTCTCGGCATAAAGAACGTTTTCGGCTTCATTGCCGGAAGTGTTGAGAATGCCGAGATGAATGGTCTCCGCATACAGCTGAGAAGAAAAAAGGAGCAGCGGAATGAACAAAAGCTTGATATTCATCAAATTTAGGCGCGGAGACTCCTTCCTTCAGGCAGGGGAGGAAGCGCCTCCTCCTTTCGAATTTCTTTTAAATAGGTCCGTCTCTTCTCCAGCAGACGCAGCTTTTTGTAGCTTATGCCCGCTGAAATGCGGGTGCCGTCGAGCTTTCGTACATCAAAAGACCCGGAGGATCGACGGCCGAAAATAAAGCCTTCTTCTCCCTGGCAAACAACCTTGTCAAAAAGACGGAAGCCTTTGACCTCAAAAGGCGCCTGATTGCGCTTTCGAAGCCCGTGTTTGAGGATGGAAAGCTTGTGAATCTGCCGGTTGTTCCGACGCGTCTGCTTCTGGAAGAAGAATTCGCCGAGCCTTTTGGCGCCGAGATTGCCGGCGATGCAGAAAGCATCCGCACAATGCGACTTGTCGATGCCGTTCACGATTCGTGTGTGCTTGGTTCGGTAGCCGTAGGTGTTGTGCACCTCCAGCTCAGGATGCGACGCCTTTAGGCGGTTCAGTACCTCCCAGCGCATAATTCCCATGAAGGCTTCCGCACGGAACGACTGCCCGCGCTTGGTCTTCAGCTTGATTTCTCTGCGATGAAGTGCTTTATGGCACGTCTCACAAAGCGTGAGCAGGTTGCCGGGCGAGTCTCCGCCAGTGCGTCTGCTTTCCAAGTGATGAACATTGAGCACCGGATCTTTCGATCTGCCGTGACAATGCTGACAAGCGTGCCCGTCTCTGAAAAGAACATACTCTCGAACATTCCAGAAACCAAGCTGTTCTCCCTCTTGGTACTCTTTTCCCGAAATGTCGGGATTCTTCAGCAGCTGCGTGTCGAAGGACGCCGTTTCCACGGTGATCTTCGTGACCGGCAACAGTCGAAGAATCGCTCCTATGCGCGACAAGTGCGCGTTGATTCGATTTTCAACTGATGGTGCAAGCCAGCCTTTGCGCTTGGTGCGGATGCGGTTGTCGAACCTCGGTGCGCGATAGCGCGTTTTGCGGTTACGGCGGGACTGCCGCAACGTACGACGAGCAGAGAGCAGATCAGAGACGTCCGGACGGAGTTCGACTTCTGATGCATAAAGCTCAGCCTTTTCCGTTGATGCGGACAGTCCGACATGTTTGTATCCGGCATCAACACCCAGACTCACCGGCTGTTTGGACTCGCCCGTTGCAATCGTCAGCTGTATGGTGAAAGGCGTGCGCCTTACAACAATAGCTTTCTTCTCTTTAAGCAGTAGGCGCGCTTTTGCCGGTGAACAGGGCATCAGCGGCTTTCCACGTTTGTTTAGTAGAAATACTCTCAAGTTTTCTCTCCTCGGTCTTTCGACCGGTTGTGATCCTTCGCCAATGTTGGAAGGGGTTTCAAGCCGACAGCACCGCTCTTACCTCTCAGAGCTTTTAACCAACGGCCGCAGAGCGCGGGACTAGGATCTGCATCCCGCGGTGCCTGTGCATTCCCAACCAACGTAGTCCTCAAAACGACGGACTGAGGCTAGTCAACTAGAGACTTTTTCAAGCCTCGGCCTTTAGGCCGAGGTAGTTGACAACTGCTCCTAATCGTTTTTATTTATCGTTTCATTAGCAAGTCTATTCGCTATAGAGACGATATTCGAATAGAAATTACCCGCATGCCTATCCGAGATAGCTCCGGCGAGGAGTCGCGTCCACTTCAAGTGCGAAACCGTCTCCTTCAGCGGACTCATATCCTCCGACTCTCTTAAATCTCCGTCTGCACCCCTCCGTTTTTCCAGCAGCATCCCGACGCAGTAATAGATAAAGCCGAGATGATCCTCCGGTTCATTCGAATCCGTGTTGGGTTTTAAACCGCAGGCTCTTAAGATTTTCCTTAATTCGTCTCTCGGTTCCTGCATTGCGAGACCCGTTAACCAGACACTCTCATAAAGCGAAAGACTGGAACCTCCGAGACAAAAGAGAGATCCGTAATCTCGTCCGAGGGCTTGCAAGTCGAGCTGCTCGGAAAGCGCCTCATACTCTTCTTCGGAAATCAGCCCGCACTGCCGGCAATTCTCTAGTCCTACCGTTAAGAGCTGAACATTCTCGGCACCGGGGCCGTTTAAGAAGAGCAGCCCCAGCGTTTTAAAGAAGAGCTCACAACATTGTTCGGAAGAATGATTCAATTCAACCTCGCTTTGTCTAATGCTCATAGATTAATTAGAAGAAGAGTTCACGGGATTCAAAGTAGATGTTCGGCTTCGTACGATCGACATCCTCTTGCTTAAATCCGAGAGCAGTGCGTGTTGCATTGGGATGCAGCTTCAGAATTTCTTCTACAGGGAGAAGCTCTAATGCACGTCCCGGACAAGAAGCAACGCAAGCAGGTTTGAGTCCTTTTTCTAATCGGTCATAACAAAGATCGCATTTGGTCATTGGAGGTCTAGGTCCCTCAGCCTGCAAATCCTTGTAGTACTGAGGTGCATCCCAAGGACATGCAGCTCTGCAGGCTCCGCAGCTGATGCACTTGGAAGAATCCACTCGGACTGCGCCGTATTTATCTTCCTTAGAAATGGCCTTAACTGGACAGACCGGGATACACGCCGGTTCGGAACAATGATTGCAGCCGATCGATAACGGAACAATGGCAATGTTCGGAGCTTTTGTACCGAATTCAAAAAACGTTACACGTCTCCAGTTTTCTTTCGCATCAAATCTGCGAAGAATATCTTTAGAGTGTGCGCCGTTCAGGGTATCGGGTCTGGCGCCTGCGCCCCAAGAAGCGGGTGTGTCAAAGGTTCCGGCAGTTTCTTCCGTTAATGCTCTGTTGAGATTGGCGTCGCCCCTTTTGCTCTCATTCCATTCTTTGCAGGCGATGACACAAGTTTTGCAGCCTAAGCAGCGCTTCTGATTGAAGAAAAATGCATATTGAGTCATGGTTTATTCCTTATATTTTTGTCGATGAACTTAGGCAGGTTTTTGTTTGCTGACTTCACAAAGATTTCCGCCCGCTGCAAATCCGCCTGACTTGTTCGTCTGCAGGTGAAGCACAGGATCTGCTGCTCCGATATCACGATCTGTCGTTAATGTGTTGACGGCTCCGCCGACATCCACTGCGACAATGTGTTTTTCGGGTTTTCCATCGCCGTCTAAATCAAACCATGCCTCGTATTTTTCCGTCGGACTAGGCTGGTACCATGCGCCTTCACCGATAGAAACGACACCCGGCAATTGACGCAATGTGATTTGTGCAGGAATTTTCATGCATCCTGCATCGTTGTAAACATACACTTCATCTCCGTTGGCAATACCTCGTTTTTGTGCATCTTCAGGGTTGATGAAGACACAATGCGGGAAGGCATCCATCAAAGAAGTCGTGTTGTCAAAAGAGGAGTGGCTTCTGTTGGGCATATGAGGTGTCGTGAACTGCAGACTGTAGGCAATTCCTTTTGCTCCTTTTTTACCTTCAAGCAAATCCTCTATGCCTTCAGGCGGTCTGACGTACTGAGCACGCGCTGCCTTTTGTTTTAATCGTCCTCTTTCAGCTAGGAAAGGAGAGTAGAAGTTAATCTTGCCGGTATCAGTCGGGAATTCTCCCGGTGCAAATCTTGCTGCGTCGATGACGGAAGTTTCCGGTTTAACAAAGAGCTGAACGTTGCCTTCCTTCTGCATTTCTTCAAAGGTCGGAAGTTTGAATTCAGGATTAAGTTCCTTGTATTTATCGGGAACTTTGGCGCCTGCCCACTGAATCTTCATGACATCGATGTCGGATTTACCATCGCGGCCCCAGTTAATGCCAAGGCGCTGAGCAAGCAATTCATTAATTTGCCAGTCCGTCTTGCATTCATACATTGGATCAAGAATCTGATTAACGAAATTCGTATCGGTCTTGACTCTGGAACCCGTGATGAAGCTTTCTTCAAAATGCGTGACAACCGGGAAAATAATGTCCGAGTACCTAGCCGTGGTGCTCATGAAGCGGTCATAGGTAATGACGGAAGTTAATTTATTCCAAGCTTCTAATTTTGGATTGATAGCGGCACGCTGATTGAAAACGTCACCGCTTCCGGCTCCCTTGATAAACATTTCAAGATGGAGTCTCGGATCATCGCCTAGATCGATGCCGTTCAGAAGCTTAATGTCTTCTCTTAATTGTTCCGGGGTGCGCGTGTCGCGCCCCGTCATAATGACTTGGCTCGAGACGTGAGTAGAGAACAAAAGCGGTTTGAAGGTTTTGCCGTGCGCCATGCCCGGAGCCTTGCCGAGTTTTACGGACATACCTTCATTCGGAGATAAAGAACCGATACCGCCGCCGCGAACAGTGGCATTCCCTGTCATTGCCGCTAATGCCAGCATGAGCCAGGTGTAGTACATACCGTTTCCGGTTCTTTGTGCCCCGCCGGCGGTCCAAGCAGAATAGATGCAGGCCGGTTTGGTTTTGCCGTAGGCAATCGCAAGGTTCTTAATCGTTTTAGCCGGAACGCCCGAAAGGAGCTCTGCCCATTTCAAAACGCCTTCTTCGCCGCCGTGGGCTGCATTTAATTCATCTAAATATTCAACAAAGCTTTGGCCCTGAGGAACGGTGAAGCTTTGGCCCTTCCATGGGTGACCGTCAATCGGACTCTTCGCCGGAGAGTTACTAATGAGGGAATCTCCGGGGAAGAATCCGAAGGTGTATTCCTTGATATAAGCAGGATTATGAAGATTTCGACGGTAGATCGTGTTTGCCATGGCAGCAAGGATCGCAGAATCCGTTCCCGGTCTCGGGGCAATCCAAGCCGGAACGCCCGGAATTCCGGTCGCCATCGCGCCGACTGTGCCGGTATATCTCGTATCAATAACGACAATTGGAATACCTTTCTCTCGTGCCTTTGTCATGATGAAAGGTAAATGCGGAGAAGTGGTTTGAGGATCGGCCGACCAAACAATGATCAGTTTAGAGTTCAGCATATCGATTGCCGGATGCCCTTTAACGCCTTTCCCTAAGGCGTTATAAAGACAGTCATTTTGGTTGCCGGCAGAATGGTGACCGTAAGCGGAGAGGCATGGTCCCAGCATATTTAACGGAGCACACCCATTGTTCCAAATCGGCAGGTAGCCGAGTTCTTTTTGGCGATCCTGCATTTTGCGGATTGCCTCGCAAGCTCTGTCTAATGCTTCATCCCACGAAACTCGTTTAAAACCGGCCGTGTTTCCTCTTTCAATCGTTTGGATCAGAGGATATTTAAGGCGGTCAGGAGCATATAGGCGTTTTCTTTCTGCATATCCTTTCATGCAGGCTCGACGCTGCATCTTTCCGATGGATTCATCAGATGGAAGGCAATCCTTAGAAGGAATGTCTCCCGCACTGGTTAAGGCGAGGAGCTTTCCGTCTTTGACGTGTGCTTTGAGCATGCATTGTCCGTGACAATGGATCTCATGGTACGTATTAACAACTTTGACGTCGTCTTCAAGAGCTGGAATCGTTCCGTTGATCAAAGGTGATTTTTGATTGTTAATGGCTTGAGCCCAAGTATTCAAGCTCAATGATGTTGTTGCGGCGCCCACGGCTGTCGTACTTAAGAAAGTCCGACGAGTAATCTTTTTGGCTGACATGTGCAATCCCTTGGTATTAAAGAAAAGAGGTGATACAGCCATTTTGAATTTATAGAACAGACGAGGGAACTGTCCATTGGTGCAGTTATTCAGTTTTGGAATAACGATCCTCTCCCTAATGGTCATTGTTTTTCCCTAATCATCTTTCAACGACTCATCTGAGTTCATTCGTTTAATCGTTAGCCTTGGTTTCGTAATCTATTGCGCCAGGGTTAAAACGGGTGCCTTAAAGGAGGGCTGGAGAATGCTAAAAGAAGATTCGATTGAGGAGTTGGTCGAGAAGAGTACTCGAACTTTAATCAATAAAGGAAGAATGAATTCTCAGAAACTGGCAGAAACAATTCAACGTTTCAATGAAATGGGCTCAGCCAGAAAAAACGAAGACTTGGGGAGAAATCCTAACTCCTTAAAAGCTCTAAAGTGCTATGTTTTTATGCCATTCCTTTTTGTGCAGGGGTATCAAAAAAAACAATAGGCGGTCTGAAGACCAATGGAGAGCATCAAGCTCTTGATTGGGCGTAAAGCCTCTAAAAGCCCCCTACGCAATAGGTGAGATCGCCTGTGGTTTAAAAAGAGGAGGTGGCTTACTGATTCACTGGTTTTTGACCAAGTAGTCGTGAAATATATTACGGATAACAAATAATTCGGTAATCGAACGTTATATACCTTTAATATTCTTTATCCTCTTTAGAGGCTAAAGAATGATGTGAAAGAATGAGTTAGACGAGTAATATTTTGTTAAGGATCTACTAATTAGCGAATCTTAAAGAAATCTAATATTACTAGAGACCAGCGAGTAAGCTAAACTTTGAATCCAGTTTTTAGAAAAACACTATTCAGAAAAAAATGTCCGACCTCACAAAAGCACTAAACGAAGCTCTGTCTCAATTGTCTATTCTTTTAGAAGCAGCTGATGAAACATCTAGCAACCTCTCTCCCGAAGAAAAGAATTGGCAAAATGGAACAGTTGGGGATATCAAAAAAACAAAGAGTTGGCTAGAAGAAATAGTGGTTGATAGTAAATTATTTGAGAAGAATATTTCTTTTCAAAAATTTGTAGTCGAGGTTCTAAATGATTTAGATTTGAACACTGTCCTCTACTTCTTAAATTATCCTAACGGTCGTTCTGTTTATTCTGCATGTGGAAATCGTCTCAAAGGCGTATTGCAGCTAGAAGAATCTTACAAGGTAATGAGAGACCTTGACTTCGGCGATCGTAATACAGTAGTTGTTGGAGCCAATGGATGTGGAAAAACATCGCTCGCCACTCAACTGCAACAAATTGTGCATAAAAATCTGGGAATCGTAATACCGGCCCAAAGAGTTCTTCTAATCCCCAATATTAAGAATATTCCTTCTAAGGCCAATGCGGATGCAATTTATGAAACGTTTGACAGGTCCATTCCAAATTACAAAAAAAATTTTAGTATTGATAACCCAACTCGGTATCATTCTTACGACGAAGCCATTGGTAGCGAATTTACTTTTCTCTTGACACAGCTTTTTTCTGAAAAAATAGCCAATTACTTTAAGTTGGAAGATGAATTCAACGCGAACCCGAAAGATCCAGGAAAATTTGCATCGTTTTTTAATTCAAAACACTACTGTCCAAAATAAATTTGAACGATTGACATAGCCCCAATGCAAACATGCTGGCGATCCGATAAAGTTGATTT
>PPYF01099157.1_pt1 | contig 37157 bp, 56 predicted proteins | sample 1559871 | NCBI WGS metagenome assembly PPYF01 (sample SAMN08240021, study PRJNA423297) | Human gut metagenome, whole genome shotgun sequencing project.
GGTGATGCCGTCTTCATCCCAGATGCCCATGATTACAGTTCCAAGACCAGCTTCGTGAGCGGCAAGGCAAAGTGTCTGACTTGCAACACCGACATCGAACATCTGCCAGCGGTCTTCTTTTTTGGTGCTGTAGGAACCGTCGCGTTCAAAACCGCAGCGCCCTTTTTTGAAAGTAACTGCAATAAGCATTGGTGCCTGCTTTATAATTTTTGCGTTGAAATCTGGGGTGTAATCAGTAACGATTTTATCAAGAATAGAAGAATCTTCGATTGCGATATATCGAGTGATCTGAGTGTTCTTCCAGGAAGGAGAATAAGATGCTGCACCGATCAGGGATTCTAAAGTTGCGTGATCTACAGGATCAGGCTTGAATTTGCGAATGCTTCTTCTTGTTTTGATACATTCTAAAGTATTCATGGTTTTACCTCCGTTTTCAAATCTCTCATACATCATATAATATTTAACGATGATTTTCAATGTCTTGAAAAATTTTTCGATGATTTTTTTAAATCAGGATGGGTAGATTTTATTTTTGGAATGTATTATAATTTAATAAATACGCAGATTTCCTGCATAATATACAAAAAGGAGAGAGTAAATGACATCATTGGAAGAACTTAGAACGCAGTTAAGTGATGTTGATGATCAGATTACGGATCTTTATGAAAAGCGAATGAAGATTTGTGAGGATCTCGGGACCTGTAAGATTAAAAATGGTTATAAAACATTTGACCGTCAGCGTGAAAAGAATAAAATAGCAGAAGTGATGGGAAAAGTTTCATCAGACTTTAATAAAAAAGGAATCGGAGAAGTATATGAACTGCTTCTTGCGATCAGTAGAAAATTACAGTACAAGCAGCTTGTAGAAGCAGGTGCACTTGGAAGACTTCCGTTTATCGGCATTGATTCACTGGATAAGGATACAGCAAGGGTAGTATTTCAGGGAACAGAAGGGGCTTACAGTCAGGCGGCAATGGAACATTATTTTGGAAAAGGATGTAACAGCTATCATGTACATACATTCCGGGAGGCAATGGAGGCAATTGAAGAAGGCGCGGCAGATTATGCAGTACTTCCGATTGAAAATTCAACAGCGGGAGCAGTGAATGAAATCTATGACCTTCTGGTAGAATTTGAAAATTATATTGTCGGAGAGACGATCATCCCGATCAAAAATACATTGTCAGGATTACCGGGAACAGATATATCTGAGATTGAACGTGTATATTCCAAGGCGGAAGCACTTATGCAGGCATCGCATTTTCTGGGAGAACACGGGGACTGGCAGCAGATCAGTGTAGCGAATACTGCACTTGCTGCAAAGAAGATACTTGAAGACCAGGATAAACATCAGGCGGCTGTATGCAGTGCTTATGCGGCATCCGTATACGGACTTTCTGTGCTTGCAGATAGTATCAATGATGAAAAGAATAATTCGACCAGATTCATCGTTATCACAAATCAGAAAGTATTCTTAAAAGATGCGAAGAAGATAAGCATTTGTCTGGAGCTCCCTCATGAAAGCAGTTCTCTTTATCATCTGCTTTCACATTTTGCGTATAATGATCTGAATATGACAAAAATTGAATCCCGGCCGATGGAAGGAAAAAGCTGGGAATACCGCTTCTTTATTGATTTCGAGGGAAATCTTGCGGATCCCGCGGTGAAAAATGCAATCAGGGGACTTCGTGAAGAGGGAAGAAATTTAAGAATTCTTGGAAATTACTAGGCATAGCAGGTCGGATATAAAATTGGAGGAATGACAAATGAGAACAAATGAGTTGATGTTATATAAACATATGGAGGAAGGACAGATCCTTCAGGATATGACATTCTTAATGGAGAATTATCAGAATGATTACTATAACATGGAAGATATGAAGGGACTGTTATATGATGCGGTCAACGAGATTCTGGAGATGGCTGTAAGCCACGGATTCGAGGGAGATCTCTGGCATAATTATCTGACTTACCTGATGGCAAGTCATGAGAATGCTTACAGTACCTCCTGTGAGATCGTAGGACCGGTAGACGGAAGTATCAACCAGGTTGCACTGCATGATTTTGAAATCTTCAAAGAATTATTTGATTATGACTTTGCAGATCTGGAGAATGTGATGGGTGTGGACTGTATCTCTATGTTACATGATTATGTCGGAACCAGCGGACACGGAAGTGTGTTCAATCAGAGAATCCGCGACCGTATCTGTGATCTGAGCAAAGCACTTGCAGAAACTGAGACCGCGGTAGAATTCAAGGATATCATGACACAGTTCTACAAGGAATTCGGTGTAGGAAAGCTAGGACTTCACAAAGCGTTCCGTATCGCACATACAGAAGAAGGGGCATTGATCGAGCCGATCACGAAGATCGCACACGTACATTTGGATGATCTGGTCGGATATGAGATTGCCAAGAAAAAGCTGATCGATAATACAAAAGCATTTGTAGAAGGCAAGAAAGCCAATAACTGTCTGTTATTCGGTGATGCCGGAACAGGAAAATCGTCTTCCATCAAAGCAATCCTGAATCAGTATTACGATCAGGGACTTCGTATGATCGAAGTATACAAGCACCAGTTTAAGGATCTGAATGATGTGATCGCACAGATCAAGAACCGTAATTACAAATTCATCATTTACATGGACGATCTTTCTTTTGAAGAGTTTGAGATCGAATATAAATATCTGAAGGCAGTGATCGAAGGCGGACTCGAGAAGAAGCCGGATAACGTACTAATCTATGCAACTTCGAACAGAAGACACCTGATCCGTGAGACATTCAAAGATAAAGAAGACAGAGATGAAGAACTTCATACAAATGATACTGTTCAGGAGAAGCTGTCCCTGGTGGCAAGATTCGGTGTTACGATCTACTTTGGAAAACCGGATAAGAAGCAGTTCCAGGAGATCGTACGTGAACTGGCAAAGAAGAACGGAATTGATATGCCGGATGATGAATTATTGCTGGAAGCAAACAAGTGGGAATTAAGCCACGGAGGATTATCCGGAAGAACCGCCCAGCAGTTTATCGATTACCTGGCAGGAACCAGATAAGATTTGAAAAAAGATCTTACAACCGGAAATGTGACAAAGACAATGCTGCTGTTTGCAGGTCCTATGATCTTGGGAAACCTGCTGCAGCAGTGTTATAATATTGTGGACATGCTGATTGTCGGAAGGGCGCTTGGGGCGGGGGCTCTGGCGGCAGTAGGCTCGGCATACAGTCTGATGACATTTCTGACTTCGGTGCTGATCGGAATGTGTATGGGAAGCGGATCATTATTTTCTTATTCAATCGGAAAACGGGATACGGCGCGGCTGCAATATGAAATGACGGCATCATTTTCCTTTATTGGAATCGTGACGATCGTGATGAACATTGTTGTGTTTGTGTGTATGAAACCGATCCTGAATATTCTTCAGATACCGGAGGACATTTATGGAATGATGCAGGAATATGTATGGTATATATTCTGGGGCATCTTTTTTGTTTTTCTTTATAATTACTTTTCGTTTCTGCTAAGAGCGGCGGGAGATTCGGTGGTGTCACTGGTATTCCTGGGAATTTCTTCGGGACTGAATATTGTGCTGGATCTTGCACTGGTGTATGGAATCCGTATGGGAATCAAAGGCGCGGCGATCGCGACAGTCATATCCCAGATTGCATCCGGGATTGGAATCTGTATTTATACATGGATGAAAATGCCGGAATTACGTTTTTCCCTGCGGCCGGAAAGAATAAAGGAAAGCCAAAGTGTAATGGGAGAAGTGGTGCGCTATTCGGCTGCGTCAAGTATCCAGCAGTCAGTGATGAATTTTGGAATCCTGATGATACAGGGTCTGGTCAACAGCTTTGGAACCGCAGTCATGGCGGCATTCGCAGCGGCTGTGAAGATTGATTCATTTGCTTATATGCCGGCGCAGGAATTTGCAAATGCATTTTCTATCTTCATTTCCCAGAACCGGGGAGCCGGAAAGAAAAAAAGAGTACAGAAAGGTGTCCGTAGTGCAGTAACGGTATCAGCGGCATTCTGTATCTGTGCGTCGGTGCTGATCTACTTTGGAGCCAGATATCTGATGCTGGCATTTATCGACGGCAGTGAGCATGAGATCATCCGCGTCGGGATACAGTATCTGCATATCGAAGGAGCATTTTACTGTGGAATCGGTATTCTGTTCTTGTGGTATGGGTATTACAGAGCGGTCGGAAGACCGGAGATGTCGGTGGTGCTGACGGTGATCTCGCTTGGAACGAGAGTGCTGCTTTCTTATACACTGGCACCGATAAAGTCGATTGGAGTGATTGCAATCTGGTGGTCAATTCCGATTGGATGGTTCCTGGCAGACGTGACAGGATATGTCTATTTGCAATATATGAATAAGAAGGCAAAAATGTGCAGGAATTAATCCTGCACATTTTTTATATTCGATATATCAGAATCGATGACGAGTGAATAGTTTGTATAGTAAACGACGAATCCCGGTTTTGCACCGTTTGGTTTCTTAACGTGTTTTTTCTGAATGTAGTCGATCTCTACTTTGTCAGCACCACGATTCTTAGAATAGTAAGCGGCCAGACGACCTGCTTCTTCAAAGGTACGGTCCGGAAGTTCATCCCCGCCGCTTTTGACGATAACGTGAGATCCCGGAGCACCCTTTGCATGGAACCACCAGTCATTGCCATTGGCAAAAGAAAAAGTAAGTTCTTCATTTTGCAGGTTGTTCTTTCCAACGTACATATCATAACCATCACTGGAAATGTAATGCATTGGTTTGCTGGTCAGTTTAACTTTTTTCTTTGTATGTTTTCTGCGGATATAGCCGCTCTGCATCAGTTCCTCTTTGATCTGGGCAAGATCCGCTTCGCTCAGAGCAATGTCAAGTGCGTTGCTGATAGATTCCAGATACTGGATATCATCGGCAGTTTCCTGGATCAGCTCCGTCAATGCTTCAAATGTACGCTTCTGTTTGTTGTATTTTGCAAAATAACGTTGCGCATTCTCGCCCGGAGTCTGTGTCGGATCAAGCGGGATAGTAATCTCTTCGTTGGTATAATAATTCAGGGCAGTCAGTTCTTTTGATCCCGGTTCCAGATTATAGCCGTAAGTATTGATCAGTTCTCCGTAAACTTTATATTTGTCACGCTTTTCCGTTCCCTTTAACTGCTTGGACTGAAGATCGTATTTTTTGCGGTTCCGTTCCAGTGCTGTCTGGACAACGTGCCGGAGATCTGCACTTTTCTGATGGATTCTGGTCAGTGTGTTACGTGTGGAATAATACGTATAGAGGACTTCCGAGATGGAAAAGAACTCTTTTTTTGTATATTCGTTAAAATGTGTGACCGGAAGGGCGCTGAATTCCTTTGGTGCATTTCCATTATAATAAATAGAAGGATGGAAATTTCCCTGTCTTACGTCCTCCATATAATAGGTAAACTGACGGTACAGATGTGTCAGTACATCTTCGGAAAGATCATGCGCCGTCATGGAAGAGTCCACACCTGCAAGATAACAGATCTCTTCGGCAATGACCGGGCTGATACCTGTCATGCTGGAATAGATTGCTTTGGATACCGGCATCGGTTTTGCAAGGATTGCCGAAATGAATTCTTCCTGCGTAGCCGTCATCGGATTCTTTTTCGACATCGTATCCGGAATAAAGTAATCGCGTCCCGGCAATACTTCACGTACCGAACTCATCTGTGCAGAGACGTGCTTGATACTGTCGATGATGCGTCCGTTCAGATCACAGAAAATAATGTTGCTGTGTTTTCCCATGATCTCGATGATCAGTTTTTTCCTGCACAAGTCACCCATCTCATCCAGATGCTCAATATCCAGGTGGATGATACGCTCGAGTGACGGCTGGGAGACTGCGGTGATCCGTCCGCCTCCGATATGCTTGCGCAGAAGCATGCAGAATCCAGGAGCTGTCATCGGACTTGGTTTGTTCTCGTTGGTTAAATAGATAAGTGGAAGAGAAGCACTGGCAGAGATATAGAGCCTTTTTTGTCCTTCATTTCCTTTTATTGTTAAAAGCAGTTCGTCATTTTCTGGCTGGGCGATCTTGGAGATACGTCCGCCGACCAGAGTATGTTCTAATTCCTGAACGACTGCTGCGACTGTGATTCCGTCAAAAGCCATACAAAGACCTTCCTTTCCTTACAGAATTTCATATTTGTCTAGTATAGCATAGTTGACGAACTTTGCCAAATGTCTTATAATAAATGCTGGTTTATTTTAAATAATGAATAAGAAGAGGATCATATCATGATTAAGAGTATGACAGGATTCGGACGCTGCGAAGCGGCTGATGAGGAACGTAAATTCACGGTTGAGATGAAGGGAGTGAATCATCGTTATCTGGATGCCAATATCCGTATGCCGAAGAAGCTTAATTTTTTTGAAAGTGCCATTCGAAGCCTTTTAAAGGAAAGTGTTCATCGTGGAAAGGTGGACATCTTTATTACATATGAAGACTTTTCAGAGAGTCAGGTCTCTTTAAAATACAATGAGACACTGGCAGCAGAATATCTGGAAAAGTTTAAAATGATGGAAGAAAAATTCTCACTGGAGAATGACATCCGTGTATCCACATTGTCCCGTTATCCGGAAGTCCTCACAATGGAAGAGAAGATGGATGATGAAGAAGAACTGTGGAAAGGACTTAAGAAAGCACTGGATGGTGCGATCGCACAGTTCGTACAGACTAGAACCGTAGAGGGAGAGAATCTGAAGAAGGATCTGATCGCGAAGCTGGACGGTATGCTTGAACTGGTCGGACAGATTGAAGAACGTGCACCGAAGATCATTGCGGAGTACAGAGAAAAGCTAGAAGGAAAAGTAAAAGAACTTCTGGAGGACACACAGATCGATGAGGGACGGATCGCATCAGAGATCGTGATCTTTGCGGACAAGATCTGTACCGATGAAGAAGTGGTACGTCTGAGAAGTCATGTGGAACATATGAAGGCAACCCTTCAGTCTGATGACAGTGGAATCGGACGTAAGCTTGATTTCATTGCACAGGAGATGAACCGTGAAGCGAATACGATTCTTTCGAAGGCGAATGATCTGGAGACTTCCAATATCGGAATCGAACTTAAGACAGAGATTGAGAAAGTCAGAGAGCAGATACAGAATATTGAATAAATCAGATTGTTAAGAAGATTAAAAGAGGGTATCGAAATGAGAGAAAAAGGGATTCTGATCGTTGTATCAGGTTTTTCAGGTTCCGGTAAGGGAACCATTATGAAAGAGCTGTTAAAACAGTATGATAATTATGCATTATCTATTTCCGCCACCACCAGAAATCCGCGTCCGGGAGAAGAAGACGGACGGGAATATTTCTTCAAAACTGTAGAAGATTTTGAAAAAATGATTGCGAAAGAAGAACTGATAGAGTATGCTAGGTACGTGGATAATTACTATGGAACGCCGCGTGCATATGTAGAGGAGCAGTTAGAGGCAGGAAAAGATGTGATTCTTGAGATAGAAATTCAGGGAGCGTTGAAAGTAAAAGAAAAATTCCCGGATACACTGCTTTTGTTTGTAACACCGCCGAGCGCAGAGGAACTTAAGAGCCGTCTGGTGGGCCGTGGAACAGAGACAATGGACGTGATCGAATTCCGCATGAACCGTGCGAAAGAAGAGGCACTGGAGATGGATCAATATGATTATCTGATCATAAATGATGACTTGCAGGAATGCGTAGAAGAGATGCATCAGATCATCCAGGGTGAGCACAGAAGAAGTTTCCGTAACGCTGAATTTATAGAGCATATGAAAGAAGAATTGAAAGGAGAATAAGTGTATGTTACATCCATCTTACACAGACTTAATGAAAGTAGTAAATAAAGACGTTGAAGAGGGCGAAACAAAGGTAGTTAACAGCCGTTATTCCATCGTTATGGCTACAGCAAAGAGAGCAAGAGAGATTATTGACGGATCTATGCCGCTCGTTGATGCAAAGGTTGGCGAAAAGCCGCTTTCTATTGCAATTGATGAGATGAATCAGGGAAAGATGACGATTATTGCACAGGATGAAGAGGAAGAAGAATAAAATCTGACACCTTAAGGATCCGTTGCAGACGGATTCTTTCAGACACATTGCTGACTGAGATACAAAAGGCAGATGCCGCAAGGTGTCTGCCTTTCTTGAACTGGATATAGCAAGATAGCAAAGACGTGTGTCGAATAGAATGCATACTGCAAAAATCAGAAATAAATAAAAAGGAGAACCGAATGAATATATTTTTCGTATCACTTGGCTGTGATAAGAACCTGGTAGATTCAGAGGTCATGCTTGGACTTCTGGATGCGAAAGGATACCAGATTGTTGATGATGAGACACAGGCAGATGTTATGGTGATTAATACCTGTTGTTTTATTCATGACGCAAAAGAAGAAAGTATCCAGACGATTCTGGATATGGCAAGATATAAAGAAGAAGGAAGATTAAAGGCATTGGTTGTAACCGGATGTCTGGCACAGAGATATAAACAGGAGATTATTGATGAGATCCCGGAAGTTGATGTAGTGCTTGGAACGACTTCGTATGATAAGATTGTAGAAGCAGTAGAAGAAGCACTGGAAGGTAAATCAGAAGTAGAACTTGCCGATATCGATGCGCTGCCGCTTCCGGAGACAAAGAGACTTGTGACGACCGGAGGTCACTATGCATATCTGAAGATTGCAGAAGGCTGTGACAAACACTGTACATACTGTATTATCCCGAAAGTCCGTGGAAGTTACCGTAGTGTACCGATGGAGCGTCTGATCAAAGAAGCACAGGAACTGGCTGACCAGGGCGTAAAAGAACTGATCCTGGTTGCACAGGAGACAACGGTATATGGACAGGATATTTACGGTGAAAAATCCCTGCATAAGCTTCTGAAAGAGTTATGTCAGATCAAAGGAATCCGCTGGATCCGCCTTCTGTACTGTTATCCGGAAGAGATTGATGACAATCTGATACAGGTAATGAAAGAAGAACCGAAGATCTGCCATTATCTGGATCTCCCAATCCAGCATGCAAGCGATGCGATCTTAAAGAGAATGGGAAGAAGAACTTCCAAGCAGCAGCTGATCGATACGATCACAAAACTGAGAAAAGAGATTCCGGACATCGCACTTCGTACAACGTTGATCACCGGTTTCCCAGGGGAGACACAGGAGCAGCATGAAGAAGTAATGGAATTCGTAGATGAGATGGAATTTGAAAGACTGGGCGTATTTACTTATTCGCCGGAAGAAGATACTCCGGCGGCGACCATGCCGGATCAGATCGACGAAGAAGTAAAAGAAGACCGTCAGGCAGATATTATGGAGCTGCAGCAGGAGATTGTATTCGATCAGGCAGAAGATATGATCGGAAAAGAAGTACTGGTTATGATCGAAGGAAAAGTTGCCGATGAGAATGCATATGTCGGAAGAACTTACCGCGATGCACCGAATGTAGACGGACTGATTTTTGTAAATACCGATGAAGAACTGATGACTGGTGATTTCGCAAAAGTGAAAGTTACCGGAGCAGCAGAATATGATTTGATAGGAGAGTTGATATAATGAATTTACCAAATAAGTTAACTGTTTTAAGAGTAATCATGGTTCCGTTTTTTGTATTTTTCATGCTGACAGGCGTGGGCGGAGCTGCAAACAAATGGATCGCATTGATTATTTTCTGCGTGGCAAGTCTTACAGATATGCTGGACGGAAAGATCGCCAGAGCCAGAAATCTTGTAACCAATTTCGGAAAGTTTATGGATCCGCTGGCAGATAAACTGCTTGTATGTTCGGCTATGATCTGCATGATCCCGCTTGGAAAACTGCAGGCATGGTTTGTAATCGTAATTATTGCAAGAGAATTTATCATCAGCGGATTCCGTCTGGTAGCAGCAGACAACGATATTGTGATCGCTGCAAGCTACTGGGGAAAATTCAAAACGGTATCCCAGATGTTCATGCTGATCCTTCTGATCGCAGATCTTGGCGGTGCATTTAACATGATCGCACAGGTACTGATCTGGGTATCTCTGGTACTTACAATCGTATCTTTGATCGATTATATTGCAAAGAATGTACAGGTACTGACACAGGGCGGTATGTAGGCTCAGAAGAAATTTGTAAAAAAGGCAGATAAGGATTCTTTTGAAAGAAAACAGGTCGAAAGAGATATGAGAAGGTTCTTCTTCGGGAATGGTATTTCCCAGAGAAGAACCTTTTGCAAATTGTGCCAAAAAAAGAGAAAATTCCATATAAAAATGTAGAGAAAAATCAATTGACGAATGTCGAAATATATGAGAAAATAAATACAAGTATGGATGTTAAAGAGATAACAAACCTTACGATAAGCAAACTTACATAGTTGAAAGGAGTTTTAAAATGATTTATTCACAGGAAGTAGAAATGATGTGTCCGGTAGCTCAGGGTGCAAACCACGGACCAGCTCCGATTCCGGAAGAAGCAAAATGGGTTCAGGCTAAGGAAATTAAAGATATCTCTGGTTTTACACATGGTGTAGGCTGGTGTGCTCCTCAGCAGGGTGCCTGTAAATTAACACTGAATGTTAAAGACGGTATCATCCAGGAGGCTCTCGTTGAGACTATCGGATGTTCAGGAATGACACATTCAGCAGCTATGGCTTCTGAGATTCTTCCAGGAAAAACTATTTTAGAGGCATTAAACACAGACCTTGTTTGTGACGCTATCAATACAGCAATGCGTGAGTTATTCCTGCAGATCGTATACGGAAGAACTCAGAGTGCATTCTCTGAAGACGGACTTGCTATCGGAGCCGGACTGGAAGACCTCGGAAAAGGACTTCGTTCACAGGTTGGTACAATGTACGGAACATTAGCTAAAGGTCCTCGTTACCTTGAAATGGCAGAAGGATATGTAACAGGTATCGCTCTTGATGAGAACGATGAGATCATCGGATATCAGTTCGTAAGCCTTGGAAAATTTACAGACTTCGTAAAAGCTGGAGACACTCCAAACGAAGCTTGGGAGAAAGCAAAAGGACAGTACGGACGTGTTGCAGATGCAGTTAAGATCATCGACCCACGTAAGGAGTAATCTCAATATTTTAAGGTAATTTAATCAGGAGGATAAATTAATGGCTTTATTTGAATCATATGAAAGAAGAATTGATAAAATCAATGAAGTATTGGCTGGTTATGGTATTTCTTCTATCGAAGAAGCACAGCAGATCACAAAGGATGCCGGACTTGATGTATACAATCAGATCAAAGGTATTCAGCCAATCTGTTTTGAAAATGCATGCTGGGCATACATCGTAGGTGCAGCAATCGCAATCAAAAAAGGATGTAAGACAGCAGCAGAAGCTGCAGCAGCAATCGGAGAAGGACTTCAGGCTTTCTGTATTCCTGGATCAGTTGCTGATCAGAGAAAAGTAGGTCTTGGACATGGTAACTTAGGAAAGATGCTTCTGGAAGAAGATACAGAGTGTTTCGCATTCCTGGCTGGTCATGAATCATTCGCAGCTGCTGAGGGTGCTATCGGTATCGCAGAGAAGGCTAACAAAGTTCGTAAGAAACCTCTTCGTGTTATCCTGAACGGTCTTGGAAAAGATGCTGCAAAGATCATCTCAAGAATTAACGGATTCACATATGTTCAGACAGAATATGATTACTACACAGGAGAACTGAAAGAAGTACAGAGAATCTCTTACTCTGACGGACTCCGTTCTAAAGTTAACTGCTACGGTGCTAACGACGTACGTGAAGGTGTTGCAATCATGCACAAAGAAGGCGTAGACGTATCTATCACAGGTAACTCTACAAACCCGACACGTTTCCAGCATCCAGTTGCAGGTACATATAAGAAAGAATGTATCGAGCAGGGCAAGAAGTACTTCTCAGTAGCATCAGGCGGTGGTACAGGACGTACACTTCACCCAGATAACATGGCTGCAGGTCCAGCTTCTTACGGTATGACAGATACTCTTGGACGTATGCACTCAGATGCACAGTTCGCAGGATCTTCATCAGTACCAGCTCACGTAGAAATGATGGGACTGATCGGAGCAGGAAACAACCCGATGGTTGGTATGACTGTTGCAGTTGCTGTATCCGTAGAGGAAGCAGCTCAGGCTGGTAAATTCTAAGGAATGGATTAAAATCAAGCTTTTTGAATGCATTAGAATGTGACGAAAAGTTGTAAAATTTACACTATTTGACAACTATTTGACCACTATTTGACAACGTACATTTGACAACTTTTAAAGACTATAAAAGGAGGGCTTAAGTGCTCTCCTTTTTGTATGCGTAAAATATTCTATTGCATTTTTTCTAAGTCTTTTCTCAACCATTCAACGTCACGTACGGTATAAGTAGATTCTGTAATATCTTTGATAGTATGGCCGATTAGTTCTTTTAAAGCATACTCATCAACTTCGGCTTTTTTACATCTCGTAACAAAAGTTTTTCGGGGATCGTGTGGTCGATGCTCCGGATTCAGATTTAATTCTGCAATTGCTTTGACGAATCTGTTAGAGTATTTATCGTATGACATCGTCACAAAAACAGAAGGTTTTCTGCTTTCATCGTTAAGTAAATACTCACTATCGATTGATTGCGCAAAATCATAGTTCTTTTTCACCAGGTCTCTTACCTTGGTGTGAATTGGAACAATTCTCTGTTTTCCGGCTTCTGTTTTCATTCCGGCTTGCATATACCATTCGTCAAGATTAATTTCATCCAGTCGGATAGTAGCAATTTCTTGTGGTCGCCATCCCATATAGCATTGTATCAAGATCCAGTCTGCATATTTCACTTTTCCGACGTTATCCCATAAGATTTGTAACTCATCATCCGTGAACGGTATGTGATCCTTCTTGTTAGACTCGATCTCTTTTACAACATCATCAGAAATTTCAAAGGTTCTTGCATAGTTTCTATCTACTATTTCAAATTCCAATGCATAGTCGAACATCAAGTTAAACAAAGATTTTATTCTGGATTTAGTTCCAGCTGAAGCATAGATTTTTTCTCCTTTATGCTTACCGCGGTATTCAATTCTAAATCCCTCTTCCATGCAACCTTTAAGATGCCTTGCTCTGACATCTTTAGATCTCATATCATAAATTGAAGAGCAGTAGGCCCATGCCGATGTAACGGTCCGCTGGTAGGCTTCGGAGCAGGTAGTGAAATAACTTTCAGTCCATTTGTCATACAATTCCTGCACTGTGAGGTCGTTGTCTAAATCATATGGATTACGGTTGTATTCTGCAAGGGCGTTATAAGCTTCATTGTATGTTCGAAACATAGATTTAGGTTTCAGAGCACTTAATATAGGTTTTCCTTGTTGAGTTTTTCCAACACACACTCGTACTCTAAACGGATTTCTTAAGTGTCGACCTTTAATTTCAGTAATGCTACCAAAACCGTTTGGTAAACGCATGCGTCTCGGTATATATCGTCGTTTTTGCTCCTTAGTTCCTTTTAACGGAAAACCGCAATGAGGGCAGAAGAGTGCTTTGTCGCTTACCTGAAGATCACATTCAGGGCAGTTCATTAGTGCCATTTGATATACCTCCTTAAATTTCAAAATGGATGTAATCAACAGCGGGTATTATCGCACTTTTACTTGCAGTTTAGAGTGCGAAATGGTAAAATAAGGATGCACATATAAGTTTATGTGTTACTTTGAATTTTCATTTAGAAGAAGAGGTCTTAGCATTATTACAATCATTACTCACCGCTAAGGCTTCTTTTTTTATGCGCACATTTACCAATACTTCCCTGTTGAATTTTGTAATAATATTATATAGCATATTATTGTCAGGACGTCAACTCCTGTATATTACAAAAGCGGAGGTATTATATGATCTACAAGGGCGAGCTTTATTGCCCTAACTGTCACGGTGAGTTGAGACTATATGACCATGTAATGCGAATGGTAAAGACGAAGAAAGGAATTAAAAATTACATTTACATAAGACGAATGAAGTGTCAAAACTGCGGAAAAATTCACCGTGAACTCCCGCCGCATGTACTTCCTTATATACAATATGATAAAGACATTGTCATGGGTGTTCTGAGTGGACAAATCACACCAGACGACCTCGATTACGAAGATTATCCATGTGAAATGACAATGGTTCGATGGATACTTAGAGATAGAGACCTTTAATAGCGGAGGTCTCTTCTCTTTTTATTTACGTGGTGTGCTTTATGTGATACAATTTACCTGTTACTTAAATACATATGAGGAGGGAAATTATGTTTGAGGATTTAGTATCAGATGTTGCTGATGATTTAGATTTTGATGAAAAGCCACAAATGCCACGATGGCTTAAGAAAATTTTAGCATGGGTTATAATTGTATTAATTTCACTTATCGTTGGTGGAATAGGTGGTTGGTTTTTACATGCACATTTCACTAAAGATGAGGTTACAGCATCGTACATTAGTGGAAAACTTGCAGATGCTGATGAGTTGACGACACAAACTATTACATATACTTCTGGTGTTCCAATAGAAAAGGGTAAAATTCCATTTATAACTAAAAGAGGATTTACAATGTATTACACAGCAACTCTTAGAGCTGGTGTACATTTGTCAGAGATTGATCCTAAAGTATACAATAAAAAAGTGGTAGTTACATTGCATCATTCCAAACTCTTGGGAACACCAAATATTGATGCTAATTCTATTCAGTTCAAAGACGAAACTAAAGCTTTACTCAATTGGGATAAACATGAAGATGTGAAAGATGCACTCAAGATAGCGAAAAAAGATGTGAAAGAAAACCCGGCAGTTGATTACTCACTGCTATTAAACCGAGCTGATGAACATGCTGAGGAATTGGTTCATGCATTGCTGGACGATTGTGTTGGTGAAAGAGAAGTAGATGTAAGATTTAGATAACGATATTAGTCGGTTAGGGACCTTGTTCTATATGAGCAGGGTCTTTTTGTGTTTCAAGATACTCGCGATGATTACATATGCTGTTATGAGAGAATAATAAGATGACCAAACGTATAGCTGGTACTGTCTATCTCAGACAGGTTTAGAAAAACGACGGGTCTTATTGAATATTTATGTTTGGTAAGATGTATAACGAGATGGAGTAAATTGGAGGCTGCCCGTGTTAGCAGACGATGTAAATAACATGATCTTATTATTTTATTTTCGCGATGATTACATATGCTGTTATGAGAGAAAGAAACTAGCTTAAAGTAAGAGCAATCGATTTATCGAGAGATTCCGGTTCGAATCCGGGGCTTTCTCTTTTCTTTTTTTTTTGTATTTTTAATCTAGCTTAGAATATTTTAACCTAGCTTAGATTTTATCTACATTCAGCACACGGGTTACTGGAAAAGATGATAAAAAGATACCATGCACATTTTGAGAGGAGGTGAATGTGATGAAATTGATTATATTTTTTGCTGGTATAGTTATCGGAGTGTTGGTTTCAGAAGTAATACGGCGTGTAAGAACGGGTAAGGGATACTTCAAACTTAAAAAAATACCAGACGAGGATGATATGTATACAATCAATGTACGATTGGTTCCTTACCAGAAACTTAATAAAAAGAAACACATTTTATTATCGCGAGAATAACATTTCCTGTTATGGAACTATATCAACTAATTTTTATGGAGGAAAAGAAGATGGGTAGTACAAAACAATTATTAGAAGATGAAATCCGAAGTGAGATTGAAGGGATCTCAAAAATGGAACTGGGGTCTGATAATCACAAAAAGACAACTGATAACTTGGTCAAATTACTTGACAAATACAATGACATGGACAAGTTAGATGCAGATCTTGAGAAACATGATACAGAAATAGAAATGAAAAAAGCTGAACATGAACTCAAGAAGCAGCAGCTTGAACATGAGAAAAAAGATTCATTTGTTAAGAACTGTCTGACAGGAATCAGTATTGGAAGTGGTATTATCATGACCGTATGGGGAACGTGTGTATCTATCAATTTCGAAAAAGAAGGTACATTTTCGACAATTATTGGAAGACAGTTCATCCAGAGATTACTTCCGAAGAAATAATTCGATGTAATTCAAAATGGAGGGTCTGAGTTAAAACTTGGACTCTTCTTTTTATCTCGCAATAAAAACACAGTATATTATAGAAAAGGAGTGATTTATATGGAGATTAAAAGTATCAATAAAACTGACGTAATGAGTATGCTATCAAATAACGATTTATATTTAATTAGAGTTAAGTACAAATCGTACGATGATGGTACTAAACTTAGAAATTGTTATATGAAGCATGTGAATACAATGCCGGTTAATAAAATAATTGATGCAATAAACGATACAAACGCAATTTTCGTAGAAATTGAAGAGGAGTCTTAATTGACTCTTCTTTTTATCTCGCGATTTCAACAAGTCCTTTAATGAAAGGAGTGATTTATATGAAATGGATTATAGGAGTACCTATAGCAAATCTCGGAATAGTATTATTCAGTCCAGCCGTTGAAAAAGGATATGGAGCTGACTACAATCAGTATACATTTCTTGAAAAGGTTGGATATTATTTACTAATGTTCGGGTTGGATCTTATAAACATTAAAACAAAAAGAAGACGTAGAACGAATCACGATTTTTACTAAATAAAGAGGTTGAGCTTGTGGTGAAATATACACAGGCTCTCTTCTTTTTATCCAAATAAATATTATGGAGGCACAACAGTGAGGTATTTTTATGAGAAACCTCAATATTACAAAGCAAAATATGGTACTACATATGAGTGCAATCATCCAGTGTACAATAAATGCACTTTATACAAGATTAATGATAGAGGTCTCAGTGTGATACAGCAGAGATATGATCCAACTACTAAAAGGACCTGGTGGGGAGAAATAGACACATGGCTGGTCGACGATATTTATCTGCATCCTAAATTCAAAGGGTTTTTCGAAGAGCGGGCTGACGTAATTCAAGATAACTTATACCCAACCGTTTCTATTCGACAGATTATGTGGGCTTTGAAGATGAAACCTGTTCCTCGTCAGAGATGGGAGACTTGCTTTGATCGACGAAATATCTAATTCGCGATTTCAACATGTCATATTATAGGAAAGGAGGCGAAATATATGAAGATTACTCAGTTAGACAAAAGTATTGAAACAATTAAAAGGTTGGATATTAATGAATATTATAAGGTGTATTTCTTGATTTTAAAAACTAGTAAAACAAAGAAAGGAACTGACAATTATGTATTTAATTCCAAACGATTAGATTACTTACATTTCAATGAACTTAATATCTATATGGATAATCCAAATTACATGCTTGTAAAAATTGAAGAATGAGCCAACAAGGGCTCTTCTTTTTATCCGCGATAATTACACGCTCTATTATGCAAAGAATAACAATCAAAAGGAATAAGGAGGACATAACTATGATATTATTATTGATTTTATTACTTACAGCAGGAATTTTAACGGTGATTAGTGTAGCGGTGATTAGCGTAACCGGTGCAATAGGAATCGTACTATTCGGCGATGTGCTAGTATGTATATTTGTAATATTTAAGGTTATCAAAAGATTATTTCGAAAGAAGAAATAATTTGCAGGAGATAGGGCTTTAGAAAAAACTAAGGCTCTTCTTCTTCGCGATAATTACATCTTGTATTATAGAAACATTTGGGGTGTAGAGATGGCAGTGATCTACAGAGACACAATTAAAGATGCAATAGGTGACAAACTTAAATCAAGAAAATCGGAGGAAGGAGTCCAGTAATTGGGCTCTTTCTTTTTTTTTTCCATTTTTACCCACTCACTTTGTTTTAACAAAATGTAGTTAAACGTATATCATACAGCATGAAAGGAGATAAATCAAAATGGATGTACACACATTTGGTAAAGGGTCTGTACCGGTTAGAGTCGCTGCAAAAGTATATGGAAAAGACCAATCATGGGTTAGAGCGGGTATAATAACTGGTTATCTGCAGATTGGAAAAGCTACAAGAAGAGGTAAAGTCATCACGAGAATTGAAGATATGGACAGTAGGAAGGGACGAATCAATTACTACATATCTCCATCAAAACTCTATGATGAAACCGGTTATATTTGGAAAGGAGAACGAGAATAATGGGGACTGTCATAAGACCAGAACTATCAAAGAAAAATCGAAACTGGATAGAAAAGCATCGGTATTACGAATTGAAACATTTCTGTATGCAGTATAACATATGGAAACAGACATACGTATCCCTTGGTGGATTGGCGAGCAAACCAGAGGCTACTGAGATGTTACGTAATAAATACAGTATGTCAAATCCTACTGAACGTATTGGAATAGATCGTGCTAATCTTTCAGAAAAAATGAAGATGATAGAAGATGCTGCAGAAGAGACCGATAAGGATCTCGCGAAGTATATTGTTTTGGCTGTGACTAAAGGGTTATCCTACAATACTTTACGAACTGTTTACGAAATACCTTGCTGTAAGGATGTATATTATGAGGCTTACCGGCGGTTCTTCTGGATACTCAGTAAAATACGTAACTGAAGTTCTAGTCATCAAATAAGTTACACGACATCATGCAATTTGGGTAAGCTGGGTTTCCACAGGCTTCACATCCTTCACCTGGCTTACTCAATTCTTCAAACTGTTCTGGTGTTATAAATCCGCAATCTTCAAGCAAATCTGAATATGGATTACAATTCAAATATTCGTCAACATCTGGATAATATACCCCACATGCCGGACAAGTACATGTGTCAGTTTCTTCATCTATTTCCATTATTGCCCCACAACGGCATACCGGGTTGAGATTTGAAAAAGCTTCGTAAAGTTCATCTGGAGTTTCTGCGTATTTAATACTCATATAATCATACCTCCTAAATACTGATATGATTATGGTACTACAATAAGTTCGCGATTTCAACATACCCTCTAATGAAAGGAGGAACGGTAAGATGATTTGGAAAATTATAAAAGAGTTTCTTAAGCTGTTATTAATAACATTGCTTATAGGATTCTTTGTTTGGTTTTTCCGTAGCATATACAAAACTATTCGTTACGGAATTAAGGGCTTCAGATAATGAGGCTCTTTTCTTTTCGCGAAATTTACGGGGGCTCTTATGAGAAATAAATGGTTTAATTGGCAGAACGCCAGATCTAATCTGGAAGTACGGGTTCGAGTCCCGCGCTGTTTCTTTTCTTTTTTGACCAATAGAAAGGAGGAATAATATGAAACAACACAAAATAAGTAAATCAGCCACCAGAACAATTTTAACGTGTTTAGCGACAATAGGAGTAGTAGGAACGTCAATTATGGCAGTAAAGGCTACCCCAAAAGCCCTATCGCGTATTAAGGAAGCTGAGAAAGAGAAAGGCTCTGAATTATCAAAATGGGAAGCTGTTAAAGTAACAGTACCACAATATGCCCCAGTGGTATTAACTGGAACTGCTACTGTAGTTTGTATTTGGGGAGCTAACATACTTACCAAACGACAGCAGGCTTCGTTATCCAGTGCATATGCTTTCTTAGATCAGTCTTACAAGAAGTACAGACGAAAAGTAGTAGAGTTTTACGGTGAAGAAGCCCATAATAGAATAGTTAATGCAATTGCCGTTGAAGAGAGTAAAGAGGTTTATCCGTTCACTGAATGTATGTTTTCGACTTGCAAACAGTATCTGGAAGAAGACTACAGTGAACCTATCCTGTTTTATGATGAGCAAGGTCATCGATATTTCAATGCCCCATTAGAACAGGTAATAATGGCAGAGTATTACCTCAATCGAGATTATGTTATGGGCGGGGTTGTTCTGCTTAATAACTTTTATGAATTTCTTGGATTAGAGCCAACCGAATACGGACAGATCAATGGTTGGTGTGGCGGTGATGGTTTCGCATGGATTGATTTCAATCATAAGAAAGTAACAATGGATGACGGTCTGGAATGCTATATCATTGAACCAATGTGGATGTCAGATTACGATGCAATGATTGAAGATTGGCTGTAACTGATTCGCGAAAATTACAAGCACTATTATGAGAACAAGAACAATCCTTCCGATTGCTTGTTGTTTACTTGATAAAGATTGAGTCCTTAAATGGACTCTTTCTTTTTATTTTTTTATCAGTACGCAGGTTACGATATTTAATGCTAGTTTTATATAGCAGACGTCAGAACGCGACTGAAACATGTACTCTTATGAATATATAAGAAAGGAGACAAACATATGCGTAAAATTAAAGTAAGTAAAAAGGCGGTTTTGACAGTATTGTCAGCGGCGTTTGGAATGGGAAGTTTCGTAGTAAACGTCCTGTCCAGCAAAGACGAAACGGAAGAAATTGCACAAAGAGCTGCTGAGATTTTAGAAGAAAAGCAGTCTTCAGAAGAATAATTATGAAGAGGGATTCGATTAACAGTCGAGTCTCTTTTCTTTTTATTACTACAATGAATAAAGAAGGAGAATAATTATGAAGAAACCGAATTTATCTAAACAATTCAAAATGGTTTTAAAAGCTGTAGAAAAACGGAGCCCTGAGATACTTACAGGAATTGGTGTTGCTGGAATGATTACAACTACTGTATTAGCAGTAAAATCTACACCGAAAGCATTGACTATGATTGAACATGCGGAGAAAGAAAAAGCTCGTGCATTGAATGAATCTCTTTCAGATTCAGAAATTATGGCAGCTACTCTGAAACTGACAGTTCCTGAAGTGATTAAAGTTGCATGGAAGCCTTATGTTCCGGCTATGTTACTTGGAGCAGCGTCAACAGCATGTTTAATCGGAGCGAATTCTGTTCATGCACGAAGACACGCTGCTTTATATTCGGCATACAAGTTATCAGAGACAGCTCTCACTGAATACAAAGAAAAAGTTGAGGAAGTAGTAACCGACAAAAAGGTAAAAGAGATCAAACAGAAAATTGCAGAAGACAAAACAGAGAAAGCCGTTACTGCAGAGAAGAAATCTGGATCTAAATCTACAGTTATTATGCCGGATGACGGTGACGTGTGGTTCATCGATCCTTTCTCAAACAGACCTTTCTTATCAACCACCAACAAAATAGAAGCAGCGGTCAATCGTATGAATAAAAACTTAATGGATGATATGTTCGTATCTTTAAGTGATTTTTACGATGAATTAGATAACGATCACTTAGACAGTACAATCTTAAGTGACAATATCGGATGGTGCATCGACGACGGATTAATCGAACTGGATTTCAGTGAAGCAGTAGTCAATGACGGAAAACCGTACATTATGATGGATTTCTTACGTCGCCCGACATATGGATACGATGATAAATCTAAGTGGTACGCATAATTCGCGAAAATTACAAGCACTATTATGAGAATAATTAAAAATTAATTTTCAAGGAGGAAATAAAATGGAAACAACTAATGAAGTAATGGAAAACAATGAAGTAACAGAAATGATGGTTGGGGAACCTGCGGAATCAGGTATTTCAGCACAGACAAATGAAGAAAATGAAACTTCTGGAAAGGGGATGAGATTACTCTTAGCTGGAGTTGGACTTGCGGTTGCAGGAGGCATTGCAGCAGCAAAGAAGATTAAGGATAAGAAAAATGGTAAACCTAAGAAAAAGAAGGGGCATTGGAAACTTGTTCGTGTTGAGGAACCGGATGAAACAGAATCCGATGACGATTACTTCGACACCGAATCAACAGAAGTAGTTGAGGAACCAAAAGAAAATAAGTAATTATTATCAGGGAGGAATCTGAGAGAAATCTTGGGTTCCTCTTTTTTGTTTTCAAAATAGGAAGGAGTACGAAAACAATGGCATGGAAGAAATTAATTAAGGAGGAAATTTATGGAGAGTTATAAACCTAATCATAAATACTCTTACAGCGGACCAGTATTGGAATTCGATAACTTGGTTGCAAATAATTGGAAGGGTGAAACAATGGCACCATCTAAACAGAAAGCCATGAGTAATCTTTCTTATCAGTATAAAAAACAGAATAACCGCAATCCTCGGGTAAAAGTCACATTACCTGGAGAAATCAAAATGGTTAGTTAAGGAGTGAAGAAATGGCAGAGTATAAACCAAACTCACGAAAAAGTAAAGAGGAAACAAAAGAGTTGCCTGAAAAAGTAGTCAAACCGGTTGTAAGTGGTAAGACTTCAACCAGATCGAATAATGTCAGGAAAGTTACCAATCTGTTCGTATCTGAAGATGCTTCGAATATTAAGTCATACATTCTTATGGATGTATTGGTACCGACTGTGAAAAAAGCGATTGTTGATACTGTAGAAATGATTATGTACGGTGAATCAAGAAGTAAGCGGTCGAACAAACAGTCAAATTACGTTCCGTACAGGAGTTATTCAGATGATCGTTCTAGTAGAAGCAATATATTTTCATCAAGATTTGATTATGATGATATCATTTTCTCAAGCAGAGGAGATGCTGAATACGTGCTGTCGAACATGATGAAAATCGTAAAAGAATACGGGATGGTTACAGTGGCTGATTTTTATGAATTGTCTAATGTAACGGCTCCGTATACAGCAGCAAACTACGGATGGATGGGCTTGAGGACTGCAGAGGTCAGAAGAGTCAACGGTGGGTATGTTTTAAAATTACCAACTCCGATGGCGATTGATTAAATAATGAAAAAAAAAAGGAGAATAAAAATCATGAAAAGCATGAAACTTCCAGACAATGTGTCAAGAAAATTGTACAAAATATTATTCAAAACTAAGAAACATTCACCAGAAATGTTACTTGCAGCAGGTGTAGTTGGAGTAGTCACAAGTACCGTGATGGCTTGTAAAGCTACAACTAAGATTGATTCCGTGCTGGACAAGCATAAAACAAATATTAAGAAAACAAAGGATTATGTAGCCGAATCCGGTTTCACTAATGAGTACACGGAGAAAGATTACAAAAAAGACCTTACGATTATGTACACTCAGACTGGACTTAAACTTGTTAAGTTATATGCACCAGCAGTAGTTATGGGGACAGTATCGATTACAGCTATTCTGGCAGGTCATAATGTTCTGAGAAAACGTAATGCAGCTCTTACAGCAGCATACGCAACTATTGATCATGGATTCAAAGAGTATCGAGGTCGTGTAATCGAGAGATTCGGTGAGGAGCTGGACAAAGAACTTAAGTATAATATTAAAGCCAAAGAAGTTGAAGAGATTGTTGTTGACGAGAAGACCGGGAAAGAAAAAGTTGAGAAGAAGACTGTAAATGTCGCAAATCTCGGTGAATACAGTGATTATGCCAAGTTCTTCGATGAAAGTTGCAGTGGCTGGACAAAAGATCCAGAATACAATCTTCGGTTCTTAAAAGATCAGCAGAGATATGCAAACGATTTACTGCGGAGTCATGGATGCCTGTTCCTCAACGAAGTATACGATATGCTCGGTATGCAACGAACAAGAGCAGGGGCTTGTGTAGGATGGATTTATGACGAGAAACATCCAAACGGGGACAATGAAGTGGATTTCAACATCTACAATTTATACGATGATGCAACCCGCAGATTCGTTAACGGATACGAAAAGAGCATTCTGCTTGATTTCAATGTAGATGGAGATATTTTAGATCAGATTTGAATCACTGGATTAGACAACATATATTCCGGTAATAGATATCGAGATATATTTGACTATCCTCAATAGATTCAAAATGGAAAGGAGTACATATATGACTGGTAGAGAACTGATATGTTACATACTTACCAATCATTTGGAGGACGAACCCATATGTAAAGACGGACATATTTTAGGGTTTGAAACTGCAGAAGATGCTGCAAAGCGACTTAATGTTGGTGTTGCCACTATTAAAACCTGGTACAAATTAAACTTTATTGACGGTGTGGAATTCGATGGTAAAGTTTACATTTTAAACAATGCTCAGCCGAAGAAATAGGAGGAACATAGGATGAAAACTAAAATAGGAGTTATGCTTGCTACAGTTTCAAGCATATTTTTCGTTAGTGGCATCGCTGTGTTAAGTGTGTAGAAAACTACTTAACCAAAGGGGATTTACTAATGAATAGATTGGATTCAAATTTGTCAATCTTAGATCAGAGTCTTCGTAGTAGAAAACGGAGACATCTTGTTGGAGGGGTACTGATTTCAGTATCTCTCTTCTTCGGTGGATTGGCAGTAACAGTATTAACATTACGACAAGACGTCGAGAAGGAGTACAAAAATGAAAAAAGAAAGAATATATAACTTACTTACATTGGTAATTGGAGCTGGCATCGGATCTGTAATTACATGGAAAGTAATGGAAACCAGATACAATACAATAATTGAAGAAGAGATCAGATCTGTGAAAGAGACATTTTCAAAAGAATCACAGGATACGGAAGAAGAGAAGCCGGATGATGCTACTGAGAATACAGAGGAAGAGGAACATGAAAAACTTGCTGCTGTATCAGACATTATCAATCAAAATGGTTATAATACGATGTCCGATGAAGTAAGAGAAGGAAAAAAAAAGAAAGGAAACGATGACACGGAAAGTAAAAAAGGGCCTCATGTGATTAGTCCGGAAGAATTTGGAGAACTTGATTATCCTATTATTTCGCTGGATTATTATACAGATGATGTACTGATGAACGACAGGGGTAAAATCATCACGAATGCAAAAGAATTAGTAGGTGAAGATTTCGCATCTCATTTCGGAGAGTATGAAGATGATCCTGATATTGTATATGTTCGTAATGATCTGCAGTGTATTGATTATGAGATTTGTAGGGACTACCGTGAATCGTCAGAGGTATAACAATATATGGTGACAGCAAAAGTTTCCTACTTCGAGTGGATGTATCATACAGTAACCAAAAGTCGTGGGTCTAAAATAAATTCATATCGTAAACTTTTGAAACAGCTTGACTCTATTGAGTTTACATGGCTGTTATCAGATGACGAAAACCGTGCAGCAGATGGAGAAGAAGGACTACGTTGGCGATATTTGTATGAAAATAATCTTGTGGAGCTCGATGAACCACGTGGGTCATGCAGTGTATTAGAAATGATTTTAGCACTAGCTTATAAATGTGAAGAAATCATGGATGATACATTATATGGTGACCGCACGACTCAGTGGTTTTGGAATATGATTACTAATTTAGGTCTGGGAGGCATGTATGACAGTCATTATAACAGTGTTTATGTGAAATGCGTCGTAGAGCGGTTCTTAGACCGAGACTTTGAACCAGATGGACATGGTAGCTTGTTTGTTATCAGCAACTGCAGATACGATTTACGTGACGTTGAAATCTGGACAAGTATGCTGTGGTACTTGGATAGTATCACTTAAATTACAACTTAATAATAGAAACGGAGGTAACTACATGAATGCTAGACTTCATGACAATAGCTACGAAAACGAATAAAAAGACCGAAACTACCGATGTCTATCCTAAATTTATAATGAGGAAATCAAAAGACCTTATGGTTAGAGGACGGGACTTCTATGCTATTTGGGATGATGAACAAAAAATGTGGAGTACAGATGAAGATGATGCTACCAGATTGATAGACAACGAGCTACGAAATTATGTCGAAGCCCATGAAGACAAGTTCAATGGAACTGCTATTGTTCACTATATGTGGGATGCTGATAGTGGTTCCATTGATAAGTTTCATAAATATTGCCAGAAACAGATGAGAGATTCGTATCATGAATTGGATGGAGAGCTTATATTTGCAAATACGGAAGTATCTCGTGAGAGTTACGCAAGTAAGAAGCTTCCTTATCCTTTGGTAGAGGGCAGTATTGATGCTTACGATGAACTTGTCGGTACGTTATATAGTACAGAAGAAAGACATAAATTTGAATGGGCTATAGGAGCAATCGTATCTGGCGAATCAACGAAAATACAGAAATTTTTGGTATTTTACGGTTCACAGGGTACCGGTAAATCAACGGTAATGAACATCATCCAGAAACTGTTTGAGGGGTATTACTGCTCATTTGAAGCTAAGGCTCTTGGACAGGCTAATAATGCATTTGCCTTGGAACCATTCAAAGATAATCCGCTTGTTGCCATACAGCATGATGGTGATTTGTCAAGAATTGAAGACAATACGAGACTTAATTCGTTAGTTTCTCATGAGGCAATGACTGTAAATGAGAAGTTCAAAGGGATATACGAAACCAGATTCAAATGTTTCTTATTTATGGGCACAAACAGACCTGTCAAAATCACCGATGGTAAATCTGGTTTGCTGAGACGACTGATTGACGTGACACCAAGTGGCAAGAAACTTGCTAAAAGTAAGTATATGCAGTTATATAAGCAGGTAGATTTCGAACTTGGAGCCATAGCGTATCATTGCCTGAAAGTGTATAAGGAAGACCCAGATTACTATGATGACTACATACCTAAAAATATGATGTCGGCTTCGAATGATTTTTATAACTTCGTATGTGACTCATTTAGTGTATTTCGTAAGAACGATGGTACGACACTTAATGCAGCATGGGAAATGTACAAACAATATGTTGAGGATGCGAAAGTGTACACTCAAGTATCAAAACGTATTTTTAAGGAAGAGTTGAAAAACTATTTCTGGAATTTCGAAGATCGAGTTGATAAGGAAGATGGTTCTAAATTATATAGTTATTATAGTGGGTTCCGTATTGATATTTTTGAAGAAGAGATGGGGTTTCGGTCAGAACATATTACTAAAGAACCAGAAATTAATCTTATCGTGTTCAAAGAACAAGAATCTATTTTTGATAAAGAATACTCAGATTGTGTAGCTCAGTATGCAACTACGGAAGCATCTGAAAAACCAATGCAGAAATGGGAAAACGTCACAACTAAATTATCAGATTTAGATACTTCGAAAGTTCACTATGTGCGAGTTCCGGAGAACCATATTGTAATCGACTTCGATATTAAGGACGAAAACGGAAATAAATGCTTTGAGAAAAATCTTGAGGCAGCAAGTAAATGGCCGGCTACTTATGCAGAATTGAGTAAGTCTGGAGGTGGAATCCATTTACATTATATTTATACAGGCGAAGATCCAGCTCAATTAAGTCGTATCTACGATAAAGATATTGAGGTTAAAGTCTTTACCGGAAACAGCTCACTCAGACGTCGATTAAGTAAATGTAATAATATACCAATTGCAACTATCAGTTCTGGGTTGGCTTTGAAAGGAGTAAAAAAAATGATAAATTTTGATGGCGTCAAAAATGAGAAGATGCTCAGATCAATTCTTAAGCGCCATATAAACAAAGAAATTATGGTTAATACCAAACCGAGTATCGATATGATATATAAGGTTTTGGAAGAAGCCTACGAAAGCGGGATTGGGTATGATGTCAGTGATCTCAAGAATGCCGTATATGTATTAGCAGCTAGTAGCACGAACCAGGCTGACACATGCCTCAAAATGGTAGCTAAAATGCATTTTAAAAGTGAAGAAACCAATAATGTAGTAGCAGATTCGGAACACGATGAGATGGTCTTTTATGATGTCGAAGTCTTCCCGAATCTGTTTTTAGTTTGCTATAAAATGGCTGGACTTGGTAAACCTGTGGTTAGAATGATTAATCCAACGCCAGATCAGATTGAGAGTTTGGTTCGCTTTAAATTGATAGGCTTCAACAACCGTGCGTACGACAATCATATGATTTATGCATGTATGATGGGTTATACGAATGATCAACTTTATAATTTGTCAAAACGGCTCATCAATAAAGATAAAAGTATCAGCAGAAGAGCGAAATTCAGTGAGGCATTCAACTTATCATTTACAGATATTTACGATTTTGCATCTGCTGGCAATAAGAAGAGCTTAAAGAAGCTTGAGATTGAGATGGGTAAACAGACTGAAGAATCATTGCATAAAAGAGGATATTCTGAGGAAGCCATCAAAATTATTAAAGCCGGAAATCATCATCAGGAGCTGGGATTACCATGGGATGAACCAGTTGCCCCAACGTTGTGGACGAAAGTAGCTGATTACTGTATTAATGACGTTATAGCAACTGAGGCAGTATTCCATTATCTGAAAGGTGATTGGATTGCCCGAGAGATTCTTGCGGATATTACTGGTATGAGCGTGAACGACACAACTAACAGCCTGTCACAGAGAATTATATTTGGTAATGATAGGAATCCTCAGTCAAAGTTCAATTATCGATTCTTGGGAGATCCAGTAGGCAGTGATAAGTATGAGGAATACCGTGAGAAGTTCGGTGTTGATTATAAATTCAGAGTATTCAACGAAAAAGGATTACCAGAATATCGTGATTATGTTCCGGGAGAAGTACTTCCAGACGGATGGAGTATCTTACCATTCTTCCCAGGTTATGACTTTGACCAATACAGAGCAGTCAAGTCTATGTACATGGGAGAAGAAATTGGAGAAGGTGGACGGGTATATGCTGAACCAGGAATTTACGGAAAAGTATGGGACGGTGACGTAACTGGTCAGCATCCATCAAGTATCTTGGCTGAAGTGCTGTTCGGACCGGAATATACCAAAGCATTTGCGGATATTGTATTCGGACGAGTAAGTATCAAACACCAGGCATGGAATGACATAGACGGTTTATTTGACGGAAAACTCAAACCATATATTCAGCAGGTTATTGACGGGAAACTTACATCTAAGGAATTGGCGAACGCTCTTAAAACTGTAGTAAATGCAGTGTATGGTCAGACAAAAGCTACATATCCGTGCGCATTCCGTGATGATCGAAACATTGACAATATTGTGGCTAAACGTGGAGCTCTGTTTATGACATTGCTTAAGAGTGAAGTTCAGAAAAGAGGCTTTACAGTATGTCACATTAAGACGGACTCAATCAAAATACCAGATGCCACACCAGAGATTCAGCAGTTCGTGCTAGATTTCGGTAAAGAATATGGATATTCATTTGAAACGGAAGCAGAATTTGAGAAGTATTGTCTGGTAAATAAGGCAGTTTATATTGCAAAAACTAAAGATGGTGAGTGGACAGCTACTGGAGACCAATTCGCAGTACCATATGTATTCAAGAAACTATTCAGTAAAGAAGAAATTGTATTTGAAGATCTGTGTGAAACATTCGAAGTTAAAAACGGAGCATTGTATCTCGATGTGAATGAGCAGTTGCCGGATGTGACAGAGTACGAAAAAGAGCTTAGTAAAGCTGAAGATAAATACAAGAAAGGTAAGATCTCTGACACAATGATGGAGTCCATAAGTTCAGAGCTTAATGACAAAATTGCAGCCGGACACGAATACAAGTTTGTAGGACGTGTAGGTCATTTCTGTCCAATCAAGCCTGGTAAAGGTGGCGGGGTATTATATCGAATCGACGGCGATAAACGTGCTGCAGCATCGGGAACGACTGGTTATCGTTGGCTGGAATCTGAAATGATCAAAGGCTCAAACGAAGACGTAATCGATTTATCATATTTCACAAAGTTGGTGGATGATGCTGTCGATACCATTAATAAGTATGGGGATGCTGAGTGGTTTATGTCAGATGACCCATATGTACCGGATCCTAAGAAGCAGTCGACAGAGAACTTCATGAATATTCCGATCGATGCTGATGAAGAACTGCCATTTGATTTGGAAGATAAAAAGGGAGTTGCATAATGCAAACAAAGTTATCTACACAAGATTACATGGACTTTTTACAGAGATTTATATTAGTTCATTCTTATATTTATTATGAGCTGAATAATAATGTAATCAGCGATAAGATGTACGACGAAAAATCAAAGACTTTAGTACGACTTAAGAATCAGTATCCGGAGTTATGGAAAAGTAGTATGTACTATAAACAGTTCGGAGACGATTATAACGGTGCTACTGGATTCACTCTGTTCTATGATTTAGAAAAAACCGAGCAAGATAAGATTCGTCGTATTGCTTTACTGGTTCTGTATCATGGCGGTTCGCGATAATTTCATGGACTCTTATGAAGAAAATTACTTAGGAGGTATAAAAATGAAAAATATGACGAAGGCATTTATTAGTGTTGGTGTAGGATCAGTTGGTATGCACGTATTTGCGAAGAGTATCAAAAGTCAGAATAACAAAGTTGTTTGGAACCTTTTTAAAGGATTACCAGGAATAGTGTTAATGTCTAATGGATTGATTATAGCAGGTGCGTATGCTGCGAATCCTAATTTCAGCGTAACAGATAACGTCAAGTGTATTTTACACAAAAAGTAATTTAACAGGGAGGGCTTGGGTCAGAAATGACTTAGGCTCTTTTTGTTTTATTTATATTTATCAGAAAGAAGGTGAGACATGGCATTGATTGAGAAAATTAAAAGGTGGTTTAAAGACCATATTGACTATCATATAACCGGTGAGTATTACGAAAAGGTAAGCGATGGTCATTATCAGAAGAAGTATTTGAAGAAATATTACTTCAAGAAATCAAAATAGATATAAAAGGAGAATAAAAAATGGAAGTAAGATTTACACCACGTAAACTGGAGATTAACAACGCGAGAATTATGTTCAGAAATTTTAAAGGAGAAGAAGGGCAGTACAATCGTAAGGGGGATCGTAACTTTGTACTGGTTATTGCCGGAGGTATGTTAGATGACGGACACACTGTTAGGGATGTGTCTGCCGAAGAAATGGCTGATGCACTTAGATCAGACACCAACAGTCTTGGAGTTGGATGGAACGTAAAAATTAAACCACCAAAAGAGGAAGGCGCTGAACCATTCATGTATTTACCAGTTAAGGTTAAGTTCAACGATCGTGGACCTACTGTATATTTAAGTTCTGGAAATCACACAATTCCGCTGAATGAAGATACAGTAGGTATGCTCGATGATATCGAAATTCGTAATGTTGATCTCGATATTCGTCCATATGATGATGAAATGAATGGCAGACCTTTCAGAAGTGCGTATCTGTCGTCTATTTGCGTTACACAGGAAATTGATCGTTTTGCTGCTAGACTGGCAGAAGAAGAATCACCAGAGGAATAGGATTACAGGAATGAGACGTTTCATTATATTTTTAGTAAGAAAGAAACTAGGTCTCAAAAAATATGAGGACTTCCGGTTTAGAAATCAAAAATCGGAAGCCTTCTATTTCTTTACAGACCGAGAACTAATAAAAGAAGAAAATGGTTACAGACGTCCAGCTGGGGTAAGTCTTAACTGGTTACTTAGCGATGAATGTGAAATATGTAAAATATATTGGAGGAATAAACAATGGCAAAAATAACGGGAACAGGAGCACCAACATCTAAAACACAGGCAGCAGTAGGAGATATCTACACAGATACAACAAACGGAAAGCAGTACAAATGTAAATGTGCTTACAAAAGTAACACCGAAAAAATGTATATGTCGTATTGGACACCTTTAGATATGCCAAATCAGGAACTACAGTCTGGTAATAACGAAAACAAATCTGTTAGACCACACAATCATAATAAATAAGAAAGGTGTACTTTATATGAAATCAGAAATGTTAATGGGGTTTTGCTTGGTACGCAAGTTGTGTCGCATACGGTATTGAAATAAAAGAACGACTGGGTAATACGCGATAAAAACAGTTACTTTTATGAAACATATTTAAAGATAAGAAAGGAGTACAAATTATGGAATTAAAGAACGGTAACAAAACCGTAACGATACCTGGATGGGTTGTAGCAGCCGGTATTGTAACTGTTGGAACTATTGTGGCAGATATTTGTAAAGTACGAATTGAAAATCATAAATAGTTTCAAAAGTAGAGGGTCTGAACTAAACGTTTAGGTCCTCTTCTTTTTATATTTATTGTAAGTACAAAAAGAATAAGAAAGGAGTGCAGTGTATGAGAGAACGACTTGAACGTGACCGGAATTTTGTAGTAATAGGAACTGTCGTGGAGGAGTTATGTCAACATTATGAAGTGGCTGATTCTTTAAAATCAGATATGATTGATTATGGGACTAAGCTATTATATTTGCTAGACGACGATATAGTATGTGTACGCAGTTCTTTTGAGAAATATGTGAGAAAAGATATTATCAAAAAGTTCGAACTGAAAGAAAAAGTATCTCAGAATATGACTGTAGAAGATCTGCAATACGTCTTACAGCAACTCCCGTCACATATGGAGGTAGTCATACCGGTTATTAATTTAGAAGACCCAGATCATATAACAGATTTTCGAACTGTACGAACTGCTGGTGTTTTGAGCAGTAAGTATGAACTACATCCTGTATTATGTATTAATACCTCATTTAACGGCAGTGATATTTCTGCACAGATACATAAATCAGGTACATATTGTACAAAAGTATTATTTTAAGGAGAACTGTATGGAACCAAATATGAAAAAAGAATACTCAGAACGCTTTGATACTCTTAGAAAAAACAGAGTAGAGATGAGCTTTCATAAATACGGTCCGGCGAAAACAAATTTTGGAGATAAATTAGTAGATGCTATTGGATCGCATGACTTATGTATAGAAAAATACAAAGATACCGGTAACACAGAATATTTGCTTGATGCAGCTAATTATTTGATGTTCGAATTTATGTATCCTCAGAAAGAAGGCGCCTATTTCGAGCCAACAGACTCAGACGGTTCTGCTGGTACCGTTGGTGAACCGATTGGTGAATGGGGATTGTAATTCGCGACGTGTGTTGTAACAGTAAACTTATTAAGTAAGAACAAGGAGTCTTAACTGAGAAAATCGGTTAGGGCTCTTTTATTTTTTGGAGAGGAGATAATCAGATATTGCTTAAATTAATAGAAGATATTTTATGCATCATAGTGTTGATATTAGTGCCATGTTTCTTGTGCGAGAAGTTTGGTGTATATACCAGCTGTCAGAAAATATTGAAAAGGAGATGCGATAGATGATATGCGAGTTTACACAGTTACCGAGATTGGCATGAGACACGTACAGATTATTATTTAGTATTGGATTTATTGGAGAAACAAGATATGGGAATACATTTATTATATCAACGAGAACCCAGTTTTAAGTTAACGATCGGTCAGGTCGAGGAATTGAAACAGTGTTACGGCGGAGAAACAACTATTGATCAGATGCTCGCTCATATTCAAGGCAAAAAGACACATAGATGTCCAAAATGCGATGGGACTGGATATATAGTCGAAACATATAATACTGCGGAACCATGGGAGTGCTGCGAGCAATTAAAAGAGAGAAAGGTGACTTGTGATTTATGTAACGGAGAGGGTTACACAGAGCATGAATATAAGCCTCGTATGGTACAGGACGGCTGGGAAAGGACTAGCGTATGATTAAGTTATTTAAGAGAAAACAAAAACAATCGACATTTTGCTACTGTCCGAGATGTAACAATGAACTTGTATCCAGTAACAGTTTTGTAGCTGATCGGGATGGAATCGTGGAGTATCAATGTAGTAGATGCAATGAGATAACATTCTGGGATTTTGCTCGATATCCAGTGCCATATTTGAGAACCTGCAGTGATTGTCATTATTTAATTGATGATGGTATGGGTAATCCATATTGTCCAAGGCAAATGCAGGAACACAGATGTTCACCGAGCACGCAACGACTGTTTATTGATAAAGCAGTTTATTGTGAATATTGCATGGGTGCGAGACCTCTGATAATAGGTGACACAGATGACCAAGGAATATGTATTATGTATCCAAATAAATTAAAAGCGTATGGTTATGATGTTCATGGTTTTGGATCAAATGCGTTACTTACGACTATTAAGTATTGTCCTATGTGTGGAAGACTGTTAAAGAATTGAAAGGAGTGCTATAAATGAACGATTTATTAACTGTATCTGTAGATTTCAGTGAAACTGATAAATCTGTAATGACTATATCAAGACAAACTGAGGACGGAGAAATACGTATTGTTAATGCACTTACTGGAAGTGTAGCAGAGAGTGTATACAATCAATTGATTATGAATTCCAATAAAAAAGTAGTAACTTACGGTGATATTTATAATCAGTTCTTAGACTCTACCAAAACCGATGTAACGACAGTTGAAGATTGGAGACCATGTTATCCGCCATATTATGACACACGTATAGATATGGCTATCATTGTATGGCTGAAAGATAAAAGTCAGCTTATTTATATTTATAAGAAGGAGGAAGAATAGCTTTGGTAAAAATAACAGCAGTGCTGATAGTTGTATATTTCTGGTATAAGGCTAGGGTAAAGAACCATGTAAGTTCATTAACAGGTTTTGACAAATTACGATTTTCTAAACGTGATTTTACAGCACAAGAAAAGAGAATGCTTTTAATTATGGGAACGTTTCGTATATTGATGTACCTAGCTATATCCATTACGCTTTTACATTTTGTATTTACTCATTTTTAGGAGGTAATTATTTATGACATGTGCTGAACATGCTTTAGAAAATGCTATTGAAGCAATGAAAAAAGGAAAAGAAAGAGAAGAATGGGCTAAAACCGATACGAACCTATCATCATTAACGGCAACTCCAGAGGAAATCTGGGACATGGCTGGTTATATTATACATTCTTACAGATCACATTACTATGGTGAAGATGAGTGAAGGGCAGGGTCAGAGGACAGTATTTTACGTTATTTGGCCAGTAAATACGACATTAGTAGACCGATAGAATAGGAGGAGCTATAAAGATGGGGAGTTTAGACGGTACAATAACCATAGAGCAGGAGAGACGATTATGTGTGGTTGACAACGAGATAGGATACTTTCATTGTTGGGGTCAATCTCCAGGAGTTATGGGTTCAGCAACATACGGAATCGTTGAATTTGCTGATAGAACTGAAGAAGTGTATCCAAGTAAAGTCAAATTTGTTGACGAGGAGCATAAGCCGCTGTCATACTTTAAAGAGCATCCAGAAGCAGTAAGCAACATAATAAATTCGCATAATTAACAGCTCCTATTATAGGAAAGGAGTGATATTTATGATGGATTATGAACAATTATTTGCTATGAATCTACATCAAAAAATTAGAGAGAGAGTCAAAGGAAAAGTATTTTGTGAGGTTACACAAAACAACATATTAGTAGTAGAAATCAAGAGCAGAGGCGATTGGAAATTTAGTATGGAGTTTGATAATTTTTCAGATAGATTTCTGAATGGCTTTACAACAGATTATGCGATGTGCGATGTATTGAGCAAATACAGGAAGTTTATTACAAATAGATATTTCATTAAAGAGGCTTAGAGAAATCTAGGCTTCTCTTTTTATTTTTAGTTAGGAGAAGACATGGAACCAAAAAGAGATACACGTCACAAGTTAGATTCATCCAAAGTAGCAGATAGAGGATGGGTTGGGAGTCAAATAGACTTGCGATATTTACGTTTAGATAAGAAATGCATTAATCGTATGATGCACAAACCGTATAAAAATGATTGGAATACTGCAAGCAATCAACTTGCATTTAAAGAAAGAGGTGAGTCACCTACAAATGATTAAACTGAATATAGAAGATTACTGTCAGGACTGTCCAATGTTTGAGGCAGTTACTGATAAACTGTATGCCAATTGTACAGTTCTTACTACTTATGTCACATGCAAGAACAAAGAAATATGCAATAAAATAAAAATCTATTTGGAGGAAAAGCAAGATGAAGAACGTTAGAAAAACTGTTGCAATTATATTTTGTGTCATGGTGATGACCACGGTGTCAGGTTGTGCAGCACTTGATTCAGCTATTAATGATTTTAAAGGTAATCTGGTAGGAAACGACTACACTATTACTACCTATGACAACTATGGAAATAATGTAATGACCACTACAGGCGACAAGATAAATATCACGGGTAATAAAGCACAATATACCTCATACGATGAAGACGGTGATATTGTTCGGAAATATGAGCTGTCTTCCGTTATCACAATTAATATTGACGGTAAAGAGATTCAGAATTGCGGTGACACATGCATATTTGCCCAGGGAGGTTTACATCCAGAAGCTGAATTTAGTCAGGAAGATATTTACAGTAAATCAACTGGAAAACTTTCAGATAACACATATATTTCCGGTATTGTTAATGCTTACAAAAATCAGTTTGGAAAATCGAGAATAGTTGTAATTAAATCGCAGCTTGGACAGCCTATTGTTGCTTATTCTGGAGATAAGGTATATTGGAAACTTCCGGACGACTTGCCTAAGATGACGAAGCTTATGATTGACGGAAAAGCCCTTTATATTCACCGAGCTAATTTCCAGATTATTGATAAAGATTTGCTGGATTAAAAATAGCCTGCAAATAAAAAGTCAAGGCTAAATTGAAAGAACATTGAAAATTTTATACAGGTTGAAAATTGGGTATCAAAATAAGACCACCACACCAGTGCTGGTCTGAAAATATTAGTGGATAATTAAGATTCTGGAAGAGATGCAAGATATTCTTTCACTCGACCATAGTAGATTCTTAGAAACTTGTTGGCACCCGCAGTCATATAGACATAATAGGGTTTACCTTGAGCACGTTTCTTATCCAAGAACTGATATACCGGATCATCTTGTGGCATCGTCTTGATAAGAACATCCATTACTTGAAATAGGGTCTTTCGTAGATCGGCAGAGCCACGTTTTGAGGTAGGAACACTTTTTTGTTCATAGGTTCCAGATTCATTAACACCAGGATCTACACCGGCAAATGCAGTAATAGCACCTTTGTGAGTGAAACGGGAAACATCTCCGATCTCAGCCATCAACTGAGGACCAAGTGAAGCTCCAATACCTTTCATAGCCATAACGACAGGATATTCCGGGAGTTTGGATGCAGTTTCATTCATGAGAGTGCGTAGTGACTCAACAGTTGTAGAGACACTAATAAGCTGGTCTACAGCTTGCTTGATAATAAGCTTTGTAATGGCATCCTTTGGAAGTACAGGAACAAGTTCCTTCGCTTTTCCATAGATTTCTTCAGCTTTTAACTGACTGAAGTTGTACTTCTTGCGTTTGCACCAGTTTTGATAATGGTCGATAAAGGCATTTAGGGACATTTTACGGACACAGTCCACATGCCAGTATGTAGATGCAAAATCAACCCATTTCTGGCTGCCGTCACTGCGTACAGGACTGTCAAAGTAAGTATTAACACCAGGATAGGTTTGGTCAAGGATGCTGATAAGATTATTCTTCATGGCTGTTTTATGCTTCATGTAGAAGCTAAACTGACGGTTCATGGTTTTAAGCTGATTGCGTAATTCATCCATAACACTATACTGTTTAAGATTTTGCCATTTGTCA
>PPYF01208546.1_pt1 | contig 37155 bp, 34 predicted proteins | sample 1559871 | NCBI WGS metagenome assembly PPYF01 (sample SAMN08240021, study PRJNA423297) | Human gut metagenome, whole genome shotgun sequencing project.
AGGTGGATTCGAACCACCGAAGCAATTTGCAGCAGATTTACAGTCTGTCCCCTTTGGCCACTCGGGAATCCATCCAAATGCGTCAGAAGCTTTAAGCTCTGACAAGATTGTATTATACGTTATTTTGCGGGAAAATGCAAGTATATTTTTGAAAAAATTATTTTTAAAAAATCTGGTGATTGAGTATATAGAAAAAATTCCTTCAAAATTCCCATAAATTTGAAAATCATTAGGGAGATAGGAAACAGATATGTTTTTTTATTAATGAACAGCTCTTTTGTGGGAATTATATAGAAAAGTAAGAAAGAAGAATAATTGTCAGTGGACGTAAGGCAGATGATGTGGTATTATTTGAGGCGCAGGAAGTGGCTGATGCAGATGATAAAATCTCTGTATTAGACAGAAAAAGGTATGGAACCAAGGTGAGAGGAGAAAAAACGAATGAAAACAAATAAGAAGTATGCATCTGTATTTGAACTGAACGGTGTACCTAAGTTTTCTCAGGCATTTCCCCTGGCTCTGCAGCATGTAGTGGCTATGATCGTGGGATGTGTGACGCCGGCTATCGTTATTGCCGGTATGGCAGGTCTCAATGGTGGGGATAAGGTGATTTTTGTGCAGACGGCATTGTTTATCGCTGCAATTTCTACGCTGGTGCAGTTGTTCCCTCTGGGGGGAAAGATCGGTTCCGGTCTGCCAGTGATCATGGGTGTGAGCTTTGCGTATTTGCCCAGTATGCAGGCGATTGTGGAAGGATATGATATTGCTACGATTCTGGGAGCGCAGCTGATCGGTGGTATTGTGGCAGTGTTTGTGGGAATTTTTGTAAAGAAACTGCGAGTTTTATTTCCTCCATTGATTACGGGAACAGTGGTATTTACCATCGGTCTTTCTTTGTATCCAACCGCAGTAAAATATATGGCAGGCGGCGCGTCTTCACCGGAATATGGCTCCTGGCAGAACTGGCTGGTGGGATTTATCACGCTGGCAGTGGTGATCGGACTGAATCACTTTGCAAAAGGTGTCTGGAAGCTATCTTCCATTCTGATCGGTATGATCGTGGGATATGTGATATCTGCTTTCTTTGGTATGGTGGATTTCTCTTCCGTGGGAAGCTCCGAGATGTTCCAGGTTCCCCGCCCGCTGTATTTCGGTATGAAATTCGAACCGTCTGCAATCATTACGATGGTTCTGTTATTTGTAATTAATTCTGTTCAGGCAATTGGTGATTTTTCTGCAACTTCAGGAGGCGGACTGGACAGAGAACCTACGGATAAAGAATTATCCGGCGGTATCGTGGGTTACGGTATCACTAATATTTTCGGTTCCTTCTTCGGAGGTCTGCCGACAGCTACCTTCAGCCAGAATGTGGGTATTGTGGCAACGACCAAGGTGGTAAACCGTATGGTGCTGGGACTGGCGGCGGTAATCATTCTTCTGGCAGGATTTGTCCCCAAATTTTCCGCCCTCTTGACTACGATTCCTCAGTGCGTGCTGGGTGGCGCGACGATTTCCGTATTTGCATCGATTGCCATGACGGGAATTAAACTGGTGGTACAGCAGCCGCTTACTTATCGGAATACTTCCATTGTAGGTTTATCCGTAGCGCTGGGTATGGGAATTACACAGTGTTCCGATGCGTTGGGAAGCTTTCCGGCGTGGGTGACTACCGTGTTTGGAAAATCTCCTGTCGTAGTGACAGCGATTACGGCCATCTTATTGAATCTGATCCTTCCGAAAGATAAAAATAAAAATTGACATTTTCAGAGAAATATGTTAGTTTTTATCTCAGATATTAAGTTTCGGAAGGGGTGTAGATACGCATGGACGATGGTTCCGACGGTGAGGACGCCAAAACAGCATATAGAACAGTTCCATGTAGTATTTTGAATAGGTAGAGGCATAGCCTGTGTTGAAACACACACAGGTTATGCCTTTTTGTGATTCAGAGTACTTGGAAGGTTGAAAGGAGAAGAAAGGTTTTTATGGAGCCTATTATATTGTTAGTGATTTTGATTTTTTTAAATGCAGTTTTCGCCAGTGCGGAGATTGCAGTGATTTCTATGAATGAGACGAAGCTGAGAAGTCTGGCAGAGCAGGGAGATAAGAGAGCGGGAAAGCTTTTGAATCTCACGAAGCAGCCGGCGCGCTTTCTGGCAACGATACAGGTGGCGATCACGCTGGCATCTTTGCTGCAAAGTGCGTTTGCTGCTGAGAATTTTGCGGGAAGTCTGTCTGTAGCTTTGGTAAATGCGGGAGTTCCTGTACCGGAAAATGTGTTAAAATCAGCGGCTATCGTGGTGATTACCGTGATTCTGGGATATTTTAATCTGGTGTTCGGTGAGCTGGTACCTAAACGTATCGCTATGAAGAAGGCGGATAAGCTTGCCCTTGGAATGGCAAATATGCTGTATTTTGTGTCACGGTTCTGTGCGCCGGTGGTGTGGATCCTGACAAAGTCTACAAATCTGGTACTGCGCCTGTTTCGCATTGATCCGGAGGAGGAAGAGGAAGCAGTCAGTGAAGAAGAGATTCGGATGATGCTGCTGGAGGGAAGCAAAAAGGGAACGATTCAGGAGGAAGAGACTGAATTGATTCAGAATGTGTTTGAATTTGACGATATTTCGGTGGAAGAGATCTGTACCCACAGAAGAGAAGTGGTGTATTTATCTCGGGAAGATAATCTGGATATCTGGAATGAGATCGTACAGGAAAATCGTCACACCAAATATCCGGTGTGCGGAGAAAACCGGGACGATATTGAAGGAATTTTGGACACCCGTGATTATTTCCGGGTAGCACACGGATCTTTGGAAGAGGTAATAGAAAATTGCGTGGAGCCTGCATTTTTTGTCCCTGAGAATATGAAGGCAAATGTACTGTTTCGCCAGATGAAAGAGAGAAGGGAGTACTTCGCGGTACTGATTGACGAGTATGGTGGGATGACCGGTATTATCACGCTTCATGATCTGATGGAAGCGCTGGTAGGTGATCTGGAAGAAAAAGAAGAGGCGGAAAAGCCTCAGGAAATTGAAAAAACAGGGGAAAATATCTGGAATATTCAGGGATATGCGCCTCTGGGTGAGGTGGAAGAGGAACTGGGAGTGAAATTACCCACGGAAGAATTTGATACTTTTAACGGATATGTGTGCGATGTGCTGGGACGAGTTCCTGATGCGGGAGAAACATTTTCTCTGGAGACAGAGAAAATGCGAATGGAGATCTACGGGGTGAAAAACCATATGATCGAGGGAGCAGTAGTAACGGTGAAGAAGGAACAGAAGCCGGAATCATAAGAAGTAGTGTTGGATGATAGATTCAGCAACTTGGGTGTTAAGTGGGTAGTCTAGGGTTTCGTAGGTTGTGATTGATCGGATGGAGGGGATAATTTTGTGGGAGACGTAAAGCTGTTGTTTGGAAAGATAGATTTGTTTTCCGGAGATGGAATGATACCATTTAAAATAAGAACCATTGTGCGCGCAAATCAGAGAGCCATCCGGCAGATGGGCAAGCGTCTGTCGGATTTGTGGGATCTGGAGTTCGAGATTACTTAATTTTGAAAGTATATTTTCGTAAATGATGATTACCTCCTTTGATAATGTGATTTTTTTCATATGTTGGGTGTGAAAAGGTGGAAATTTTTGAGATGGTTTTGAAAAAGGATGTGCGAAATACCTAATGGCGTTTGGTAAAGTAGGAAGTGCATGACAAGACCAGTAAAGATATGAGGATTATTTCTATTATATGAGAGTTCATGGAAAAAATTCTGGAATATAGGAAAAAAATCCGTCTATACTAAAGATATATGCTGTTTCGTGACAGCAAAATCTGGTATGGAGGGATTTTTTTATGTTGGGAATATGGATTGCTGTTTTATCGGGAGCGCTGATGAGTATTCAGGGAGTTTTTAATACGGAGGTTACGAAGCAGAGCAGTCTCTGGGTATCTACCGGGTGGGTGCAGCTGTCGGCGTTTTTTGTATGTGTGATCGCATGGCTTTTTACCGGGAGAGAGAGTATTTCAGCGCTGTGGCAGGTGGAGCACAAGTATACGCTGCTGGGCGGAGTGCTGGGCGCATTTATTACGATTACGGTGATTAAGAGTATGGGGAATCTGGGACCGGCGCAGGCAACCATGCTTATTGTGATCGCGCAGTTGGTTGTATCGTATCTGGTAGAGCTTTTCGGTATGTTCGGTGTGGACAGACAACCTTTTGAGTGGAGGAAACTTTTAGGGACCGCAGTGGCGATCGGAGGAATTATACTTTTTAAATGGGAATCGTGAAATGAGCTCTTGTAATTGCCAGGTAAATTAGGTAAAATAAAATGTGTATGCATGGAGGGAACCTTAATGACTATCATTAAGGAGGATATGCATGAAAAGAAGATTAAACAGAAAGATAATGATGTTGCTCCTGGCAGGTCTGGCAGTATTTTCAGGCTGTTCTGATTCCGTATCTGTCCTTAAGGAGGGAGAGGAAGAAGTAGCTGCAGACTCGCAGAGCCAGAAAACAGAAGTGGCGGCAGACGGCCAAAGCCAAGGGATAGAAGAATCGGCAGAACAGAGCCAAAAGACAGATGTGACAGAAGAACCGCAGAGGAAAGATGCAGAAGGAAACGAAGAGAAATTGCCGGAGAAAGAAGCAGTGAGAGAGCAGACGATTTTTGTGGACGTATGCGGCGCAGTGAATGCTCCGGGAGTTTATCAGCTTCCTGTGGGGAGCAGGATTTTTCAGGCAGTGGAGCTGGCTGGAGGCTTCCGGGAGGATGCGGCGTTAGAGCTGGTGAATCAGGCGGAAGCATTGAATGACGGTCAGCAGATCAGGATTTTTACTCAGGAGGAAGCGAGACAGCAGGCAGAAACAGGAGCAGCGCTTGATAATTCACAGATGACAAATCAGGAAACAGATATTTCTGGAGAGAATAATTCCAGCGCAGGGCTGGTAAATCTTAACAGAGCGGATAAATCTGCATTGATGACGCTTACGGGTATCGGTGAGACCAGAGCAGAGGCGATCCTTGCGTATCGGGAAACTCACGGGGGATTTTCAGCGGTAGAGGAACTCATGCAGGTGGAAGGCATAAAAGAAAAAACTTATGAAAAACTGAAAGATAAGATAACAGTAGATTGAGGAGTAAGAGAATGGCAAAAAAGGTACTGGTTGTGGATGATGAAAAATTAATCGTGAAAGGAATCCGTTTCAGTCTGGAACAGGATGGAATGGAAGTGGATTGCGCGTACGATGGGGAAGAGGCAGTGGAGTGTATTCAGAATAAAGAGTACGATATGATTCTTTTGGATCTGATGCTTCCCAAGATGAATGGTCTGGAAGTGTGCCAGCAGGTACGGGAATTTTCAGATGTACCCATTATCATGCTGACAGCCAAGGGGGAAGATATGGATAAAATCATGGGACTGGAATATGGGGCTGATGATTATATCACCAAGCCATTCAATATTCTGGAAGTAAAAGCCCGTATTAAGGCGATTATGCGGCGCACACAAAAACCGGCACAGGAGGAAAAAGCCCGTGTGGTGGAGAGTGGAGACTTAAAGCTGGACTGCGAGAGCAGGAGAGTATTTATCCATGAGAAAGAGATCAATCTCACCGCCAAAGAATTTGACGTGCTGGAGCTTCTGGTCTTTAATCCAAACAAGGTTTACAGCAGGGAGAATCTGCTGAATATTGTGTGGGGTTACGAATACCCCGGCGATGTGCGGACTGTGGACGTACATATACGGAGACTGAGAGAGAAGATAGAGACAAATCCCAGCGAACCCAAATACGTACATACAAAATGGGGCGTGGGATACTATTTTCAGGCATAGATAAAGGGAAGCTGTCATGTTAGGCATTTTGAATTGGTATAAGAATGTTTAAGTATGGCAGCTTTTTATATGATGCTTCGATATTACGAAAGATAGAGAAATATTTTTGCATAAGCCAACGCAGTTTGCGCTCACTTTGAGCCCGAGGTCTCAAAGATGTGCTCGACAAATACGTTTGTTTATGCAAAATATTTTATCTATGTCTGAATATAACAGCATCCTGCCAAGAAGATGCCAGAGCAGAGGAATGAGTATGAAGAAGAGATTTAAGTTTTTTAGAAGTCTGCGTTTCCGGATCATGGTGATTTTGGTGATTATCGGAATTGTGCCCAGTGTGGCGGTGGAGAAGGGGATTCTCAACAGTTATGAGGACCGGGCGGTATCGCTGAGAAGTTTTGGTGTGAAGAATCAATGTGATATTCTGATCAATCAGCTGATTAAAGAGCAGTATTTGCAGGATCAGAGTTCGGAGGGAATCAACAGTGAGCTTACGATGCTGTCCAATGTATACAGCGGGCGGATTCTGATCATTGACCGGGATTTTCGCGTGATTAAGGACACATATGATATTGACCGGGGACGTTATATGATTTCACCGGAGGTGGTGCACTGCTTCAGTGAGGGGAAGGAATCGAATATTTATGACAGTAAGAACCGGTATATTGAGATGACGCTTCCAATTTATGAGGATTTGGAACAGAAGAAGCAGGTGAACGGCGTTTTCCTGATCAGTATATCTACGGAGGAGATTGTAGCCAGTATAGAAATCCTGGAGCAAAAAGGGCTGCTGATTCTGGTAATTATTGGAATTTTGGTGCTGGGACTGGGATATGTGCTGGCGGGAATTCTTATGAAGCCTTTTGCCAAGGTGACGAGAGCCATCGAGGATATTACGGACGGTTTCCAGGATGAAAAGATATCGGTTCCTGATTATACGGAGACAGAGCTGATTACTGACGCCTTTAATAAGATGTTGGGACGGGTGAAATCTCTGGATAATTCCCGGCAGGAATTTGTCTCTAATGTGTCCCATGAATTGAAGACCCCTCTTACTTCCATGAAAGTACTGGCGGATTCTCTGGTGGGGCAGGAAAATGTTCCGGTGGAGTTGTATCAGGAATTTATGCAGGATATCGCAGAGGAAATTGATCGGGAGAATAAGATTATTACAGATCTTTTGACACTGGTAAAGCTGGATAAAAAAGCGGCGAATGTCAATATTGATACTGTCAATATCAATGAGCTTTTGGAGTTGATCTTGAAAAGGCTGAAACCGATTGCCGGAAAAAGAAATATTGAACTGATTTTGGAAAGTTTTCGTCCGGTAAATGCGGAGGTAGATGAAACAAAACTGACGCTGGCTTTGAGTAATTTGGTGGAAAATGCTATCAAATATAATGTAGAGGATGGATGGGTGCGGGTTTCTCTGAATGCGGATCATAAGTATTTTTATGTGACGGTGGCAGATTCAGGAAAAGGAATTCCGGAGGAGTCCCTTGACCATATTTTTGAGCGTTTTTATCGTGTGGATAAATCCCATTCTACAGAGATCGATGGTACTGGTCTGGGACTGGCGATCACCCGGAGTGCGATCATGATGCACCACGGAGCCATTCGAGTGAAAAGTACGGAGGGAGAAGGCACAACATTTTCCGTGAGAATTCCTCTTACCTATATCAGCTGAAGTGAAAAGGAAATGGGGTGAAAAATTGAAAGCAATAAGTTGGAAGCTTCTTTTCGGGGCGGCGCTGTGTTTGCTTTTAGCAGGGTGCAGTAAAGAGACGGAAGAAGAAGCGAAGTACCATTTGTATTATGTAGACTATGATAAAGAAGTGATTGATTCTCAGGATTATGAGCCATCTTCGGAAGAAATGGACTCCATGATCCAGGAAATCTATGAAAAAATCATGGATAAAGGAGAAAATGGAAGGGGGATTTTTCCTTCCGAGGTGGAAATCCAGTCGTATGAGCGGAGCGGTTATACTTTGACGCTGGATATGGGAGAAGCTTATCGAAAGATAGAGCCAGTGCATGAAATTCTCTGCCGGGCAGCGCTGGTGAAAAATTTTGTACAGATTCCGGGAGTCAGCTATGTGCAGATGAAGATCAAAGGAGAGGATCTTCTGGATTCGGAAGGAAATACTATCGGCGTTATGAGCGGGGACAGTTTCCTTGAAAATTCAGGAAAAGACATCACTGCATATCAGTATATGGAACTGGATCTGTATTTTGCAAATAAAGAGGGAAATGGGCTGGTAAAAGAGAAACGTCCTGTATATTACACCAGCAATTCTTCGATTGAAAAGGTAGTGGTGGAACAGTTGATCCGGGGACCGAAAGAAGAAGGGAATCAGGCTGTTTTGCCGCCCACCACAAAGATTATTGGCGTTTCCGTGGCGGATGGAGTTGCCTATGTTAATCTGGATCAGGCGTTTGTGACGGAGGCTTTGCCGATAGAAGAGCAGTTACCTATTTACGCTATTGTCAATTCGCTGGTATCTACTGGAAATGTGATGAAAGTGCAGATTTCCGTCAATGGAGACACGAAAGTAACCTTCCGGGAAAGCATGAAGCTGGATCAGATGTACCAGTGGAACGGAGAATTGGTGGGAAAGGAGGCAGAATGATACGACGACCTCTATGTATAGCGGCATGGCTGCTGATCGTGAGCAGTCTTGCGGCGCATTGGCTGGGAATCTCCTGGATATGGAGAAGCCCGGCCGGTCCCGAACCGGAGCAGTGGGCAATCCGAGAGGAGAGCGTCTATGGGGAGGGAACCGTATACCGACAGGAAGAAAAAATATTTTCAAATAAGACATATACCTATCTATATCTGAAACAAACAAGTCTTTTTATCGAATCCAAAAAATATCCCGTTAGAAATGTAAAATGTATCGTAGAGCAATCGGTGGAAACTCTGTATGGGAAACATGTGGAAGTTTCCGGGAAATTAGTTCTTCCCGAGACACCGGGAAATCCTGGAGAATTTGACAGGAGAAAGCATGAGAGAGCGAGAAAAATAGATTTTTATCTGAAAGAAGCCGAAATTCAGAAAATCACCGGAAAGGAAGGACGAATTGCAGCGTTCACAAGAAAACTGCGCCATTTTTCAGGAAAAATTCTGGAGAATATTTTTCCTTCTCAGGAGGCGGAAATCTTGAAAGCAATGCTACTGGGGGAGAGAAGTCAGGTGGACCAGGAGGTGAAAGAGTGGTATCAATCTGCGGGGATCAGTCATATAATTGCGATTTCCGGGCTGCACATGAGTCTTTTGGGGATAAGTATCTGGAAAATGGTAAGTTTTTGTGGAATACCTGCGGGAATTGGGGCAGCCCTGTCTGTTTTTCTTTTGACAGGCTACGGGATTCTCATAGAAAATCCCACGACGGCATTTCGCGCACTACTGATGTTTGGGATTTTTATGGGGGCAAAAATGTTGGGACGATCGTATGATCTTTTCTCAGCGCTGGCTCTGGCAGCGATTTTGATTCTTGTGGACAATCCTGATCTTTTATGGGATTGCGGATTTCAGATGTCTTTCATGGCAGTAGCCGGAATCGGGGGGTATGGCAATGGGCAGATAAAGTTACTGCGGGAAATGGGGAAAGATTTTTCAGGAAGGAGAGGGAAGCTTCTGCAAAATCTTCTCCTGGGACTTTTCTTGTGGTTTTTTACTCTGCCGGTGGTCTTATCTTCCTTTTATCAGGTATCCGTGGCAGGGATTTTATGTAATCTTCTGGTGATTCCAATGATGCCTTTCGTAGTGGCATCGGGCGGAGCAGCCATGTTTCTGGGCGGTGTACATATGGGATGGGGAAGCATTGCGGGGATTCCCGCTTATGGGATTTTAAAATTGTACGGTCTGCTGGGGCAGGCGGCAGAGAAGAGTGTCTGGGGAATCTGGACGCCAGGTCAGCCTTTGACGGAGAGGATTATCCTTTATTATCTGATATTGGGAAGTTCCTGGTTTCTTTTATCATGGATGCGGAAAAAGAAGAAAAAAATTTTGTATGCAGGGGGAATTTATGGAATAACGGCAGGAGTTTTATTATTTCTGATGGGAGGGGCGGGAAAAACGCCAACGCAAATTGCAGTTTTGGATGTGGGGCAGGGAGACGGTATCGTCGTGCAGGGAGAGGGGGAAGCGTTTTTGATAGATGGGGGGAGCAGCAGCGAAAAGAAGGTGGGCTCCTATGTATTGCTTCCCTATTTGAAACAGCAGGGAATCGGAAAACTGACGGGGATTTTCCTCACTCATACGGATGAGGATCACGTGAATGGAGCAAGAGAGGTACTGGAGGAGGCGAAAAAAGGCTGGTTTTCCGTAGGTTATCTTTTTATGCCTTACTGGATGGGAGAAAGTGAGGGAGGAAAAGAGCTAACCAAAATGGCGAAAGAGACAGGGACGGTCGTTCGTTTCCTTTGCGCGGGAGATCAGGTGCGAACGGAGAAAATGACCTTTCAGGTCCTTTTTCCGGGAAAAGAGGATTACACGGAGAATCCCAATGGAGGCTCGCTGGTGTTGTCCTGGGAGAGTGAACGGATGCGGGGGATTTTTACCGGGGATCTTCCGGCAGAGCAGGAAAAAGAGGTGATTTTGGAAGAAGGAGATTACGATTTCCTGAAAGTGGGACATCACGGTTCGAACGGTTCCTCGTCAGAAGATTTTCTTGCAAAGGTTTCTCCTCAGATTGCGCTGATTTCCTGCGGACAGAATAACCGTTATGGGCATCCGGGGAAAGAGAGCATGGCAAGAATCCGTCGGGAGGGAGCAGAGATTTTTCGGACAGACATGTTGGGAGCGGTTACAGTCAGATTTGGAAAAAACAGGAGCCTGCGGGTGGAAGGATTCCGCAGGGAGGGGATTTTGTGAAAAATCCCTTGCGGGGCGGTCGGTGGAACGGTATACTGTAAATGACCTGCCGAAAGTCGGAGGATGAAGGCAGAAAGGAGCGGTTATGAAAAGTATTCTGGAAGATATTAAAAATCAGGAGTTTAAACAGGTCTATCTTTTTTATGGAGAAGAAGGTTATCTGAAAAAGCAGTATCGTGATAAATTGGCGGGAGCTTTGAATCCAGACAAAGATACCATGAATATGTCTCATTTTGAGGGAAAAGGGCTGGATGTGAAGGAGATTATTTCTCTGGGAGAGACCATGCCGTTTTTTGCGGACAGGAGAATTATTCTTCTGGAAAATACAGGATTTTTTAAGGGACAGTGCCCGGAGCTGGCAGATTATATGAATAATCTTCCGGATTATCTGTGTATGATCTTTGTGGAAGAAGAGGTAGATAAGCGCAGCAGGATGTATAAGGCGGTGAAACAACAGGGCAGGATCGTGGAGTTTGCCATTCAGGATGAGCGGACGCTGATGCGCTGGGTACTGGGGATTTTGAAACGGGAAGGAAGACAGATTACCCAGAGAGATATGGAACTGTTTTTGTCAAAGACAGGAACGGATATGAGTAATATTGAAAAAGAGCTGGAAAAGCTTCTCTGTTATACGATGGGGCGAGAAGTGATTACCACGCAGGATATTGAAGAGGTATGTACAAATCGGATTACAAACCGGATTTTTGCCATGGTACAGGCGGTGTCGGAGCAGAATCAGAAAAAAGCGCTGGAGCTTTATTACGATCTTCTGGCACTGAAAGAACCTCCTATGCGTATTCTCTTTTTGTTGGCGAGACAGTTTAATCTTTTGCTGCAGGTGAAGGAACTGCAGAATCTGGGATTTTCCGGTAAAGAGATTGCGGCAAAAACGGGACTTCAGACTTTTGTACTGAAGCATTATACCGGATGTACGGGCAGATATTCGGCAGAAGAGCTTCGTCAGGCGGTGGAGGATTTTACCAGTGCGGAGGAAGATGTGAAGACCGGAAAGCTTCAGGATGTGCTGAGTGTAGAGCTTTTGATCGTAAAATATGCCCGGAAGAAGTGAAAATAAAGAAAACAAAAAAAGGACAATCGTTGACGGGATGATTGTCCTTTTCATTTACTTAATCAGCCGATATTAAGCAAGTGTATTAACAGCTTTGGAGATGCGGGAAACTTTTCTTGCCGCATTGTTTTTGTGATATACACCTTTGGAAGCTGCAGCGTTGATTGCAGAGATAGCTGCCGGCAGAGCTGCCTTAGCTGCTGCTGCATCATTGTTAGCAACTGCTGTATCTACTTTTTTGATTGCAGTTTTTACTGCAGAACGGATAGATTTATTTCTTTCAGCTTTTGTTCTGTTTACCAGGATTCTTTTCTTTGCAGATTTAATATTTGCCATTTTATTGACCTCCAATAATATCATACATAATTTTCATCAGGATCAGCCCAGACACGGACAGGCTAATCTACACATACGCATATAGTTTAGGACAAAGCCCACCGTTTGTCAATAGATTTTCCGGGAATATTTAAGGAAAAAGTGGAAATTCTAACATCAGCGGGAAAATTATCAGGAATGGATTTTTCCGGACAGAGAAAGGAGACTGAGTATGCTTGGGTCGTATCGGGTACGCACCGATCTTGCGGTGGAGAGTAAAGAGAAATTCGAGAAAGATCATGTGGAGATTAAGGGGGTTGCAATTCATGAAAAATATCAGGAGGAGCTTGATCTTCGCACTACCCTGGTGCGGATTGAGACAGATCACGGAGCGCGGGTGATGGAAAAGCCCAAAGGAACGTATATCACCATGGAGGCGCCCAATCTGGTAGTGCCGGATGAGGATTACCACCGGGAAATTTCCAGGGAGCTGGCTCATCATTTGAAGGAGCTGCTTCATCTGGAAAAGGAACGGTCTGTTTTGGTGGTGGGGTTGGGAAACCGGGATATCACGCCGGATGCGCTGGGACCTCGGGTGATACAGAATCTGAAAATTACCCGGCATATTGTGAAGGAATATGGCAAGGCGGGGATGGGAGAGGAGAAAGTGCATCTGGTCAGCAGTCTTGTTCCCGGAGTGATGGCGCAGACGGGGATGGAAACCATGGAGATCATCCGGGGGGTGATCGCAGAGACAAAGCCAGATGTGGTGGTCGCCATTGACGCTTTGGCTGCTCGGAGTATGAAACGACTCAACTGTACGATCCAGATTACGGATACGGGAATCAATCCCGGTTCTGGGGTGTTGAATTTTCGAACGGGGCTGAATCAGGAATCTCTGGGAATCCCGGTGATCGGTATCGGGGTACCTACAGTGGTGGATGCGGCTACCATCGTTCACGATGCGATCGCTCACCTTCTGGAAAGCCTGGAGGAGGCGGAAATGGAGGAGTTTCTGGGAGAACTGATCACACCCAGGCTGCACAGTATGTTTGTAACGCCGAAGGATGTGGATGAAACGGTGAAAATGCTCAGCTATACCATTTCTGAGGGGCTGAATATGGCGTTTGCCCGGGAATGAGGCGAGGTATATTTTCCGGGGATTTTTCATATCTTTTTTAATAGGGTTGTACCAATCCTGCAAAGGAGGGAAGGGATGACAAAATCGGAAAAGACGGTACAGATGATCCTGTGGGGAGCGGCGGTTCTTCTGGGAGGATATCTGGGAGCCAGAGGTTTTTTGAAGCTTCGGGAGAATCCCTCGGAAAAGAGCAGGGAAATTCTGAAAATGGCTTATGGGGCGGTGGAAGAGGAGTGTATCGCCTGGTATCTTCCGGGAAGTCTTTATGAGGAAGGAAAAAGTCAGACGTTTTTGGCGCGTGTGTGGGAACAGGTAGGGGAAGAATTTCCCCTGTTTACATATTTAAAGGAAAATAAAACGGTGGAACCGGTGATAGAGGACGAGAGTACTTGCCATGAAATTATTGAGGCAAATGGAAAAACGATCACAGAGCGGCTGTTGGCGGAAAATCAGGGGCAGGCGGTGCGTGAAGAAAATGAGGCGGTCAGGGCAAAGTCCAGGGAAGAAGCAGGAAAATGTGTGGCAGATGGAGCACAGCAGGGGATTACGGCAGGAGAAGGTATGGATGCTGAGGAAGAAAGCCAGCCGGAAATGCCTGCGTGGACTACGGCAGTGGAAGCGCCGTCCACGAAAGATCTGTCCATGGAACAACTCAGTGATTTTAATTATCTGCTGAATAATTTTTTTGTGGTAGATCCAAATACCACTATTGACAGCAGTCAGATGGATGCGGCTTCTTTGCTGGGGGACGATCTCACGATGAAAGGGGACAATAGCAGCCCCCAGATTCTGATTTATCATACCCATTCTCAGGAAGGCTATATTGATTCGATAGAAGGGGATGAAAATACCAGTGTGATCGGCGTGGGAAATTATCTGGAATCTATTTTGCGGGATGTGTATGGGTATCAGGTGCTCCATATTAAGGAAACCTTTGATCTGATGGGGGGAGAGTTGGATCGGAGTGAAGCGTATACGTATGCGCTTCCCGTGCTGGAACAGGTGTTGGCGGAGAATCCGTCTATCGAGGTAGTGATCGATCTGCACAGAGATGGAGTAGATGAGGATAAACATCTGGTGACGGAAATTAACGGAAAACCTACGGCGCAGGTTATGTTTTTTAATGGATTGAGCAGGACAGTAAATAATGGCAGTTTGGATTCGCTGCCGAATCCTTATATTTCTGATAATCTCGCATTTTCTTTCCAACTGTCCTATCAGGCGGCAAAATACTACCCTCATTTTACCCGGTGTATCTATCTGAAGGGCTATCGGTATAATCTCCATGTGCGTCCCAAATCCATTTTGCTGGAGGTGGGAGCCCAGACAAATACGGTGCAGGAGGCTATGAATGCCATGGAACCCTTCAGTGTTATTTTAAATAAGGTGCTAAAAGGGGAATGACAAACAGGAGAGAAACGTGCTATAATCAACCAATAAGAACACGAAGGAGGTACAAAAGTGGCAGTGATCGATCAGAGTAAGATCAGAAATTTCTGTATTATAGCGCATATTGACCATGGAAAGTCCACATTGGCGGACCGCATTATAGAAAAAACAGGATTGCTTACAGAGCGCGAGATGCAGTCGCAGGTGTTGGATAATATGGATCTGGAGCGTGAGAGGGGTATTACCATCAAAGCGCAGACAGTGCGTATCATATATAAAGCAAAAGATGGAGAGGAGTATATTTTTAACGTCATTGATACTCCGGGACATGTGGATTTTAATTATGAGGTATCCAGAAGTCTGGCTGCCTGTGACGGCGCGGTTTTAGTGGTGGACGCCGCTCAGGGAATCGAGGCGCAGACGCTGGCAAATGTATATCTGGCTCTGGATCATGATCTGGATGTGATGCCGGTGATCAATAAGATCGATCTTCCCAGCGCTGATCCGGAACGGGTCATCAATGAGATCGAAGATGTGATCGGGATCGAGGCACAGGATGCTCCTCAGATATCTGCCAAAATGGGGCTGAATATCGAAGAGGTTCTGGAGCAGATCGTGGAAAAAATCCCGGCTCCCACAGGGGATCCTTCAGCTCCGCTGGAGGCTTTGATTTTTGACTCCGTATACGATTCCTATAAAGGAGTTATCGTATTTTGCAGAATCAAAGAGGGAACGCTGAAAAAAGGGATGACGGTGCAGATGATGGCTACAGGCGCTGCAGCAGATGTGGTGGAGGTAGGTTATTTTGGAGCGGGACAGTTTATTCCCTGTGAAGAACTGAGCGCCGGATTGGTAGGTTATTTTACTGCCAGTATCAAAAATGTAAAGGATACCCGGGTGGGTGATACCGTAACAGACAAAAATCGTCCCTGCGCCCAGCCGCTGCCCGGATATAAGAAAGTAAATCCTATGGTATACTGCGGTGTATATCCGGCAGACGGAGCGAAATACGGAGATCTCAGGGATGCGCTGGAGAAGCTTCAGTTAAATGACGCGTCTCTGTTTTATGAGCCGGAGACTTCGATTGCTCTGGGATTTGGATTCCGCTGTGGATTTTTGGGGCTGCTCCATCTGGAAATCATCCAGGAACGTCTGGAGAGAGAATACAATCTGGATCTGGTAACGACGGCTCCCGGCGTTATTTACAAGGTGCATAAGACAAACGGTGAGGTGATCGATCTGACGAATCCTTCCAATCTCCCGGACCCTTCTACGATTGAGTATATGGAAGAGCCTATGGTGAAGGCAGAGATCATGGTTACCACAGAATTTATCGGTCCCATCATGGATCTGTGCCAGGAACGAAGAGGGCAGTATCAGGGAATGGAATATATGGAGACCACCCGCGCGCTGCTCACTTATCATATGCCGTTAAATGAGATCATCTATGACTTCTTTGATGCGCTGAAATCCCGTTCCAAAGGCTATGCTTCTTTTGATTACGAGATGTTAGGCTATGAGCGCAGCGACTTGGTGAAACTGGATATTCTGGTAAATAAGGAAGAAGTGGATGCCCTTTCCTTTATCGTTTTTGAGGGTTCTGCTTATGAGCGGGGAAGAAAGATGTGTGAAAAGCTGAAGGAAGAGATTCCGAGACAGCTTTTTGAGATCCCGATTCAGGCAGCAGTAGGCGGGAAGATCATTGCCCGGGAGACCGTGCGGGCGATGAGAAAAGACGTTCTGGCTAAATGCTACGGCGGCGATATTTCCCGTAAGAAGAAACTTCTGGAAAAACAGAAAGAAGGAAAGAAGAGAATGCGTCAGGTGGGAAATGTAGAGATTCCGCAGAAGGCATTTATGAGTGTATTGAAATTGGATGAAGATTAAAAAATGAGGCTGTTATTCTCAGCATATCTGAAAATGACAGTCTCATTTTTTATAATTTCCGGAGATCAAAGGTGAGAAGATGAAGAAAGAATTGGAATTGTATATACATATTCCTTTTTGTGTAAGGAAGTGTGCGTATTGTGATTTTCTGTCAGGTTCGGCAGATTATGAGGCGCAGAGATCCTATAAAGAAGCGCTGATCAGAGAGATTGAAAATGTGGAAAGTTTCGCAGATTCGGAGGTTTCCAGTATTTTTATAGGAGGCGGGACGCCGTCTGTATTTTCGGAACAGTGGATGGCAGAGGTCCTGGAAAAGGTATATACGCATTTTAACGTGAGACAGGATGCGGAAATTTCTATCGAGGCAAATCCGGGTACTGTGGATCTGGGAAAACTGGCGGTTTACCGACAGGCGGGAATTAATCGGATCAGTTTTGGGTGTCAGTCGGGAGATAACCGGGAATTGAAACTGTTGGGAAGAATCCATACCTGGGAGGAGTTTCTTGAAAGCTTTTCCATGGCGCGGGAGGCAGGATTTTCCAATATCAATGTGGATCTGATGTCCGGTCTTCCGGGACAGAGTTTAGCTTCCTGGGAAGATAGTCTGTATAAAACGGCACAGCTAAAGCCGGAACATATTTCCGCTTACAGTTTGATCATAGAAGAGGGAACCCCTTTTGCCAGTCAGAAGCTGGAACTTCCGGATGAGGAGGAAGAGCGGAACATGTATGAGCGTACCCGGGAGATTCTGGAGAACTGGGGGTACCATCAGTATGAGATCTCAAATTATGCGCGCCCAGGGCGGGAATGCCGGCATAATCTGGGGTACTGGCAGCGGAAGGAGTATCTTGGTCTGGGGCTTGGAAGCGCTTCACTGGTAGGAGAGACAAGATTTTCCAATACCCGGAATATGGAAAATTACCTGAACAACAGCGACAGTGCGGCAAAGATACGGGAAGAGCGGGAAATTCTTACAGTGCAGGAACAGATGGAGGAGTTTATGTTTCTGGGACTTCGTATGACAGAAGGAATTTCCGTGGCGAGGTTTTACGAGATGTTTGGTATACCACTGGAGCAGGTATATGGGAAAGTTCTGGAAAAATATAAGAGAATGGAACTTTTGGAAGAGATGGGAGGGTATTTGCGCCTTACCCGGAGGGGGATCAGCGTGAGCAATCCTATCCTGGCAGATTTTCTGCTGGACTGAGTCATTCCTTTAGCATAAAAGATGTCTGACGGATTGTTTCGTTATTGTTCATACTGCACTGTCCCGCGAGGGGTTTTGGCATGTATATGCCAAAACCCGAGACATACAAGCCAAAATTCCATTGCCGTAGGCAATCTGGAATGAATTTTGGCTCGTTACTGTGAACGGAGTGAACAGTAACATTGTTTCGCGCTGCGTAAAAGAATTGTGAAAACCGGGCTTGACAAGAACACATGTTTGGTATATGCTGACTATAGAAACAAAATGTGAGACAGATCGATAGCAGAGGAAATGAAGAGCAAGGAGAATGACGATGACAGGAGGCAATTCTGAAAAAAAATATATTAAGATCCGGGGAGCGAATGAAAATAATTTGAAGAATCTGAGTGTGGATATCCCCAGAGATAAGTTTGTAGTGCTTACGGGACTTTCCGGTTCGGGAAAGAGTTCTCTGGCATTTGATACGATTTATGCGGAAGGGCAGAGAAGATATATGGAAAGTCTGTCTTCCTATGCAAGACAATTTCTGGGGCAGATGGAGAAACCGGATGTGGAAAGCATTGAGGGACTCTCTCCGGCTATTTCCATAGATCAGAAGTCCACTAACAGAAATCCCAGGTCTACTGTGGGAACAGTAACGGAGATTTATGATTATTTTCGTTTGCTGTATGCCCGGATTGGGATTCCTCATTGTCCAAAGTGTGGAAAAGTTATTGCGAAGCAGACGGTAGATCAGATGGTAGATCAGATTATGGCGCTCCCGGAGCGTACCAGGATTCAGTTGCTGGCTCCGGTGGTGCGAGGAAGAAAGGGACGCCATGAAAAGGTTCTGGAACAGGCGAAAAAGAGCGGATATGTGCGTGTATCGGTGGATGGCAGTCTCTATGATCTGTCCGAGGAGATCGCTCTGGATAAGAATATTAAGCATAACATTTCTATTGTGGTAGACCGTCTGGCAGTGAAGCCGGGCATTGAGAAGAGACTGACGGATTCTATTGAGAGCGTGCTGAATCTGGCAGATGGACTTTTAGTAGTAGATACCATGGACGGGAAGTTTATGAATTTCAGTCAGAGTTTTTCCTGCCCCGACTGTGGTATCAGTGTGGATGAGATAGAACCCAGAAGTTTTTCCTTTAACAACCCTTTTGGAGCCTGCCCCCATTGTCTGGGTCTGGGATATAAGATGGAATTTGATGAAAGGCTGATGATACCGGATACCAGTCTGTCTATTAATCAGGGAGCGATTGCAGTGATGGGGTGGCAGTCCTGTACGGATAAAGGAAGTTTTACCCGGGCGATTCTGGACGCTTTGTGTCAGGAATATCATTTTGATCTGGATACGCCGTTTCAGGACTATCCCAAGGAGATTCATGATGTGCTTCTTCACGGAACAAATGGTCATTCTGTAAAGGTTTATTACAAAGGTCAGAGAGGAGAAGGCGTCTATGATGTAGCGTTTGAGGGTCTGATCAAAAATGTAGAAAGAAGATATCGGGAAACTGGTTCGGATACCATGAAACAGGAATATGAGACATTTATGCAGATCACGCCCTGTCATGTGTGTAAGGGACAGCGATTGAAACCGGAGTCTCTTGCAGTGACGGTGGGGGACAAGAATATTTATGAGATTACTTCCATGTCTATTGCCTTGCTTACAGATTTTATGAAGAATCTGGAACTGACGGAGACACAGAAATTGATCGGCAGTCAGATTTTGAAGGAGATCAGAGCCCGTGTGGGATTTTTGATGGATGTAGGGCTGGAATATCTGACGCTGTCGAGAGCTACGGCTACACTTTCCGGCGGTGAGGCGCAGAGAATCCGTCTGGCTACGCAGATTGGTTCCGGTCTGGTGGGCGTGGCATATATTCTGGATGAGCCAAGCATTGGTCTGCATCAGAGGGATAATGACAAACTTTTAAAGACGCTGTGTCATCTGAGAGATTTGGGGAATACACTGATTGTAGTGGAACACGATGAAGATACGATGCGGGAGGCAGACTGCATTGTGGATATCGGTCCCGGCGCAGGAGAACACGGTGGAGAACTGGTGGGAATTGGTACTGCGGAAGAGTTGATGCAGAATGAAAAATCCATTACCGGAGCGTATCTTAGCGGAAGGGTCAGGATTCCGGTGCCTGAGGTGAGGAAAAAACCGACAGGATGGCTCACAGTGCGGGGGGCAAAGCAGAATAATCTGAAGAATATCGACGTAAAGTTTCCTCTGGGAGTGTTTACCTGCGTGACGGGAGTTTCCGGTTCCGGAAAGAGTTCGTTGGTAAATGAGATTTTATATAAGCATCTGGCAAGGAAGCTGAACCGGGCGCGGATGATACCGGGAGAATGTCGGAAAATCGAGGGAATGGAGCAGCTGGACAAGGTGATCAATATCGACCAGTCTCCGATTGGAAGGACGCCCCGTTCTAATCCTGCCACTTATACAGGGGTATTTGATCAGATCCGGGATCTTTTTGCGGCAACAGCCGATGCGAAGGCGAGAGGATATAAGAAGGGGCGCTTCAGCTTTAATGTAAAAGGCGGAAGGTGCGAGGCGTGCAGCGGTGATGGTATTATCAAGATTGAGATGCATTTTCTGCCGGATGTGTATGTGCCCTGTGAGGTGTGTCAGGGAAAGCGTTATAATCGGGAGACACTGGAAGTCAAATATAAGGGTAAGAGCATTTATGATGTGCTGAATATGACGGTGGAGGAGGCTGTAAAGTTCTTTGAGAACGTTCCTTCTATCCGAAGAAAGATTGAAACGCTCTATGACGTGGGGCTTTCTTATATCCGTCTGGGGCAGCCGTCAACAACGCTGTCGGGAGGCGAAGCCCAGAGGGTGAAGCTGGCAACGGAACTGTCCAGAAGAAGTACGGGAAAGACGATCTACATTCTGGACGAGCCGACGACGGGACTTCATTTTGCAGATGTACACAAGCTGATTGAGATTTTGCACCGTCTGTCCGAGGGTGGAAATACAGTAGTGGTGATCGAGCATAATCTGGATGTGATCAAGACAGCAGACTATATTATCGACATCGGACCGGAGGGAGGAGACCGGGGAGGAACGGTGATCGCCAAAGGAACGCCGGAGGAAGTCGCAGCGAATCCAGACTCTTATACGGGACGATATGTCGAAAAATACCTTTAAAAAACGCTTTTCATTTTCCAGGGAATTGTTTATAATGAGAAAGAAATGGTCAGTACCTGTTCGGATTGTAAGATCGGACAGGTATTGATGTTTGAAAGGGGATAATTATGGCATCAGCAGATATCGGAATTGATTTGGGAACGTCCAGTATTCTGGTCTACACAAAGGGAAAAGGGATCGTGCTAAAGGAGCCGTCCGTGGTTGCTTATGATAAAGATGCAGATAAAGTAAAAGCCATTGGTGAAGAGGCGCGTCAGATGATCGGAAGAACACCGGGAAATATTATGGCGATCCGGCCGCTGCGTCAGGGCGTGATTTCTGATTACATGATCACAGAGAAGATGCTGAAGCATTTTATACAGAAAGCCATGGGAAGGAAAGCTTTCCGAAAACCGAGAATCAGTATTTGTGTTCCAAGCGGAGTCACAGAGGTGGAGAGAAAGGCAGTGGAAGAGGCCACTTATCAGGCGGGAGCCCGGGAAGTGCATATTATTGAAGAACCCATTGCAGCGGCGATCGGAGCAGGTATTGATATTACGAAGCCTTTCGGCAATCTGATCGTGGATATTGGAGGCGGTACTACAGATATCGCAGTGATTTCTCTGGGAGGCGTTGTGGTATCTGCTTCTATCAAGGTGGCAGGGAATGATTTTGACGAGGCAATCATCCGCCATGTGCGCAAGGCGCATAATCTGTTTATCGGAGAGCAGACAGCCGAAGCGGTAAAAATCAAGATAGGAACTGCCTGCAAACGGCCGCAGATCGAGACGATGGAGGTCAAGGGAAGAAATGTGATCACGGGACTTCCCAAGACGGTAACGCTTACTTCAGAGGAAGTGCGGGAGGCTTTGCAGGAGTCTACAACAAAGATTGTGGAAGCGGTGCATGGAGTACTGGAGAAGACACCGCCGGAGCTTGCGGCAGATATTGTGGAGCGGGGAATCGTACTTACCGGAGGCGGAGCGCTTTTGGAAGGTTTGGAGGAGAGTCTCACAGAACATACCGGAATTAACACGATGACGGCGGAGAATCCTGCCTGTGCAGTGGCAGAGGGAACTGGTATGTATGTAGAAATGATGGCAAAGTTAGGAAAATAGGAACGATATGCAGGATACGATCGAAGGATATGTAGAACATATTATATTTCGAAATGAGGATAATGGCTACACAGTGCTGAATCTGATGTCAGAGGGTTCGGAAGTTACCTGTGTAGGTATTTTTGAATACGTAAGCGAGGGAGAACTTCTGGAACTGCATGGCACGTATGTGGAACATGCCACCTATGGACAGCAACTTAAGGTGGATTCCTATGAGACCAAGATACCGGAAGATACTATTGCTATGGAAAGATATCTGGGCTCCGGTGCCATTAAAGGCATTGGAGCCGCTTTGGCTGCAAGAATTGTCAGGAGATTCGGAGAGGATACCATGCGGATTCTGGACGAAGAACCGGAGCGTCTTGCAGAGGTGAAAGGGATCAGTGAGGCAAAAGCCAGAGAGATCGCACAGCAGGTAGCAGAGAAGTCGGAGATGCGAAGCGCTATGATGTTTCTTCAGCAGTATGGGATTTCTGTGGCGCTGGGCGTGAAGATTTACGGAAAATACGGTTCCCGGGTTTACAGTGTACTGCGGGAAAATCCTTATCGCCTGGCAGAAGATATTCAGGGGATCGGTTTTCGCATTGCCGATGAGATCGCTGGCAGGATCGGCATTCATACGGATTCTGATTACCGTATTAAGAGCGGACTTTTCTATGTACTTTCCCTGGCAGCAGGAGAAGGGCATGTGTATCTCCCCGAGGAGGTGCTTCTTTCCAGAGCTTCTGAAATTTTGGGCGTAGAGGCGTCGTTTATGGAAAAGCATGTGATGGATCTTGCCATGGACCGGAAGGTCGTGATCAAAGAAGAGATTTCGGGGGAAGAAAGGCGCAGGATCGTCTATGCCAGCCAATATTATTATCTGGAATTGGATACAGCACGCAGACTGACAGAATTGAATATTGAAAATGACGAAGACGAGTACAAGATTCGGAAACGTCTGGAATTTATTGAGAAAAAAAATGGACTGGAGCTGGAGACGGAGCAGAGAAACGCAGTGGTAGAGGCAGTGAGAAACGGCGTTCTGGTGATCACCGGAGGTCCCGGTACGGGAAAGACTACCACGATCAATGCCCTGATCCAGTACTTTGAGCTGGAAGGGATGGATATTTATTTGGCGGCGCCCACAGGGAGGGCAGCGAAAAGGATGACGGAGACTACCGGTTATGAGGCTTCTACGATCCATCGCCTTTTAGAGCTGACCGGTATGATGGAGGAATCGTCGGCTGCCGCGCATTTTGAACGAAATGAGGAAAATCCGCTGGAGGCGGATGTGATCATTATTGACGAGATGTCCATGGTGGATATTTCCCTTATGCATGCGCTTCTTACGGCGGTTCAGGTGGGAACCCGTCTGATTTTGGTGGGAGACGTGAATCAGCTTCCCAGCGTAGGGCCCGGTAGGGTGTTGAAAGACATTATAGATTCTCAATGTTTCTGCGTGGTAAAACTGAATAAGATCTTTCGGCAGGCAACGGAGAGTGATATTGTAGTGAATGCTCATAAGATCAATGCGGGAGAGGAAATCAGTATCAATAATAACAGCAAGGACTTTTTCTTTCTGAAACGATATGATGCGGATGTGATCGTGGCGTCCATCGTCTATCTGGTTCAGAAAAAACTGCCGCCCTATGTGGAGGCAAAACCGTTGGATATTCAGGTACTTACGCCTATGCGGAAAGGATTGCTGGGAGTAGAGCGGCTGAATGAGGTGCTGCAGAAGTATCTGAATCCGGCAGACAAAAAGAAAAGAGAAAAAGAGCATGGCGGAGGTCTTTTCCGGGAGGGAGATAAAGTCATGCAGATCAAGAATAATTATCAGTTGGAATGGGAAATCCGCGGAAAATATAACATACCGGTGGAAAAAGGCGTGGGAGTGTTTAACGGGGATATGGGAATCGTCCATGAGATCAATACGTATGCGGAAACAATGACGGTAGTTTTTGAAGAATGTCGTTATGTAGAATATACGTTTAAACAGTTGGAAGAACTGGAATTGGCTTATGCCGTTACAATTCATAAGTCTCAAGGAAGCGAATATCCGGCGGTTATCCTTCCGCTTTTGGGCGGACCAAAGATGCTTATGAGCAGAAATTTGTTGTACACGGCGGTAACCAGAGCAAAGCGGTGCGTTACGGTGGTAGGAAGTGAAGTGACGTTTCAGGCAATGATACATAATAAACAGGAAAAAAGCCGGTATACCAGTCTGGATCAGAGGATTCAGGAATTGGCCCAGCAGTGAGATGGAAAGGAGCGGGCGGATGCAGGGAATAACAGAATATCTTTTGGATTGGATATATCCCAGAAGATGCGCATTTTGTGATGGGATTCTTTTGAGAAAAGAAATATATCTTTGCAGTAAGTGTAAGAAGAAGATGCCCGTTCCTGTCCGGGAGCCACGGTGTAAGAAATGTGGAAAGCCCATAGAGAGGGAAGAGAGGGAGTATTGTCACGACTGTACTGCTCATCCTCAGAATTATGACAGCGGATGCGGTTTGTTTTTGTACCAGGGAGTTTTAAAAGATGCTCTGATGGGGCTTAAGTTTCATGAGCGGAAAGAATACGGGGAATTTCTGGGAAAACTTATGTGTTGGTATGGGAAAGAATTTATTCTCCGGGTGCAGCCGGAGGTGATCGTTCCCGTTCCCATTCACAAAAAGAAACGGCAGATCAGAGGATATAATCAGGCAGAATTGCTGGCAGATAAAATCAGCAGCGGGTTTTCTATACCCCTTCGGACCGATCTGGTGCTGCGCAAAAAATTCACAAAAGCACAGAAAGAATTAAACAGACAGGACAGACGCAGGAATCTGGAACAGGCATTCTATGTGAATAGTCAGGCAGGAACGTATGAAAAGGTATTGCTGGTGGATGACATTTATACTACTGGAAGTACTGTCAATGCCATAGCCGGAAAGTTGAAACAGCAGGGGGTGAAAGAAGTATATTTTCTGACGCTCTGTATTGGAAATGGTATGTGATCCACTGCCAAAAATCTCTTTCAATAGTAAAAAAGATATGATACAATAAATACAGACGCTTTCCGGGGAAAGGAAGCGCCGGGTACCTACAGGTGAGTATAGAGAAGTAAAGCAGGTGATAAAATGTTAGATGAAAAGAAAATCCGTCTGATGACTGATCTTGCGCGGTATGAAAATCAGCATGGAAAAGAAGAGCTGAAGATTTCCCGATATTATCGGAGCGATTATCTGGGGCTGGCTCTTTTCAGGAATTTTTTTCTCGCCAGTATTGCTTATGTGGTGATTCTGGGGCTGATCGGCTCCTATTTTCTGGATTACTTTCTGGATAATATTCATCGAATGAATATCTTATTGGTGGGAGTGGCGGTGATCGGTGGATATATTATTACCCTTACTGTCTATTCCGTAGTGACATATGCGATATATTCTCTCCGATATTCTAGAGCTCAGAGATCTGTGCAGGGATATGAGCAGAGATTGGAGGAACTGGAAGAATATTATAAAGAAGAGGAAAAAGCAAAAAATAGAAAACAGGAAAGCAGGAGGAGTAGTTTATGACCTTGCTCTTGGAATTGAGAGAAAAATTGAAACAGATTTATGCCAGATACAGTACCTTTCTCTTGCCGGTTTTTAAGTTTATTCTGGCATTTGCCATATTGAAAGGGATTAACAGCAGTATGGGACAGATGGAGGCGCTGGATAATATTTTTCTGCTCCTGATACTTTCCCTGATCTGTTCGATACTTCCGTTGAATTTGACAGTATTCTTCGGAATTGTTTTTGTGATCGTGCAGTGTTATGGCGTAGGGATTGAGGTGGCAGGTTTTGCAGCAGCTCTGATGCTGATCTTGTTTATCTTGTATTTAAGATTTACTCCGGGAGATGCTTTGATTCTGCTTCTTACTCCTATGGCCTTTCAGTTGGGAATCCCCTGTGCGGTTCCTATTGGTTATGGGTTGGCGAAGGGACCGGCATCAGCCGTTTCCGCTGGATGTGGTGTGATCGTTTATTATTTTATCGATATGGTAGATAAGAATGCATCTATGTTTCGGGGCGCCGATCCAAAGGAAATGGCGCAGAATCTGAAGATCCTTCTGGATGGGATTTTGAAAAATCAGGAGATGCTGCTTCAGGTGATCGCTTTTGTGGCAGTGCTTTTGATTGTAAATGTAATTCGCAAACGTTCCGTGGATTACGCGTGGCAGATTGCTATTTTTGCAGGGGGAATTTCCTATATTGTGATTATTGCAGCCGGTGGACTGATGCTGGATGTGAAAAATCCAATTGTTCCTCTGCTCGCAGGAGCTGTTGGAGCAGTAGTGGTTGCGGAGGTTCTGGAATTCTTTCTGTTCCATGTGGACTATAGCAGGACAGAGCATCTGCAGTTTGAAGATGATGAGTATTACTATTATGTAAAAGCGGTTCCTAAGATGAGTATTGCCGGGAAAAATGTTACGGTGAAAACCATTGGAGAAGCAGAGATACAGCCCGGTCCTGTTCCGCAGGAAACGATTGCGTTTACAGGACTTCAGAAACAGTTGAACAGGGAGGAGACAATTTCCAATCCGGTGGAGGAGTCGGGAGAGGAAGTTTCGCAGACGAATGTGGATTATGAGTCTCGATTAGAGGAATCCCTGAAAGATCTTTAGAGGAAAAGAAAAGTTACGGGGAAGGGAGTGAGAGCGTGGATAAGATCAATATCATCGATTATTTGAGAGTAAAATTACAGATTTCCCAGATGTCATTGCCGGTAACTTTTGGCATCATTGATATTGTGCAGATTTTATTGATCGCTGTATTTGTATATTATCTCATGGTCTGGGTTAAGAATACCAGAGCGTATATGCTGCTGAAGGGAGTTTTGCTGGTTGTTATTTTTCTGATATTGGCGGCAATCTTCCACATGGATACGATTCTGTGGATCTGTAAGCAGCTGAGTGTTGTGGCAATTACCGGTGTGATCGTCATTTTTCAGCCGGAGCTTCGCAGGGTTTTGGAGCAGTTGGGTGAGAAGAAAATGCTTGCTACACTGATTCCCTTTGAGACAGGTAAAACAGTGGAGGAAAGGATCAGCGACAGAACGATCAGCGAACTGATCCATGCTGTTTACGCTATGGGAGAGGTAAAAACGGGGGCGCTGATCGTGGTGGAACAGAATATTATCCTGAAAGAATATGAGAAAACCGGAATTGCCATAGATTCGGCTATCAGCAGCCAGCTGCTGATCAATATTTTTGAACATAATACGCCTCTGCATGATGGAGCGGTTATTGTGCGAAATGACAGAATCGTGGCAGCTACCTGTTATCTCCCCCTGTCAGATAATCTGGCTCTGAATAAGAGTCTGGGAACGAGACACAGGGCTGGTGTGGGGATCAGTGAAGTCAGCGATGCCCTTACGATCATCGTTTCCGAGGAAACAGGAAAAGTTTCTTATACTATGGGAGGAAAGATTTATACAGGGGTAACTCCGGGTACTCTCAGAGAAGAATTGAATAAGTTAAAGGCAAAACCGGGATCAAAAGAAGACAGCGGGAAATTTAAGATATGGAAAGGACGGGGGAGACATGAAGAAAAGACTGACTCGTAATCTGTCCCTGAAAATCGTTTCTGTTCTGGCAGCGATACTGATCTGGCTGTTTGCTTCCAGCGCCAGTGATCCGGTGATCCGGGCAGAATATGATGTGAAAGTAGAAGTTGCCAATGATGATTATATTACGGATTCGGGTAAGACGTATCAGATTGAGGATGCGGACCGGGAAGTGAAAGTCTACGTGAATGGAAAGACTTCTGTGGTGAGCAATCGGGAGAGCGATATTGTGGCAGTTGCCGATATGCATCAGATTGTGGAAATGGACGAGGATGCAGATGTGGTGTATGTTCCCGTGGAGGTAAAAGAAACCCGTGGAATCAGCATGAAAAATGTGGATATTTATCCCAAGACGATTCCTGTATCGATTGAAGAAGTGGAGACAAAAGAATTTGTGGTGACGGTAAATACTACTGGTACTCCGGCGGCAGGTTATGTGATTGGAGAATGTGAACCGGCAATGGAAAAAATCAGTATTCGAGGACCGGAAAGCACCGTGAATAAAATCAAGAGTGTGGTGGCTACTATTAATGTATCGGGAATGGATACAGATTCTGAACGCTCTGCTAAGATTACGCTTATGGATCAGAATGGAGAAGCAACTGTGACAGAGGATGCAAAAGAATATCTGAATCTGATTGGTTTGAAAGAAGACGGAACCATGGACGTAAATGTAGATCTGTGGAGAGTGGTAGATAATATTAAAGTTAGCGCCAGCTACAGTGGAACTCCGGCGCCGGGATATGAAGTGGAAAAGATTACTACCACACCGGAGACAATTTCTGTTGCGGGAAGCGAAGAAGCTTTGGTGAAGCTGGCAGAAAATGGAAATACGGTAGAGATTCCAGCCAGTCTGATCAATGTGGAGGGAAGCAATCAGGATCTGGAGGCAAATATCAAGCTGAATTCTCTGTTGAAAGAGGAAGACGGTTTTAAAATTCCGGAAAATATGACACAGTCTCTGCTGGTAAGAGTGAGTATTCTTCCTTATGGAAGTAAAGAATTTGAAGTAGATACCAGCGATATCATTATCAGTGGATTGGGAGAGAATCTGAAAGTTATGTTCACACAGGGAAGTGTGATTGTGCGGGTAAAAGGTACGGAAGCGGATCTGGAACAGTTAAAAGCGAAGGATATCAAGGCTTCCGTGGATTTGACAGATAAAGTGGCAGGGGAGTACTCCGTACCGGTGACTGTGAAACTTCCAGAAGGGTATGAACAGGTGGAAAATACCCTCGCTACCATTCAACTGGCAAAGACGGAAAATACAAAGGAGTAAAGGGGTATTCTATGGTAAAGCAAAAAGTAAGAATTAAAAATCCTACAGGACTTCATCTGAGACCGGCAGGAATTTTATGTAAAGAGGCTATGTTATTTCAGTCACACATCACCTTTGAATTTCAGGGTGGGGTATCAAATGCCAAAAGTGTACTGAGTATTTTGGGGGCTTGTGTAAAATTTAATGATGAGATTGTTCTGATCAGTGAAGGAGCTGATGAAGAGGAGGCTCTGAAACACCTGGTAGAGTTGGTAGAAGACGGATTGGGAGAATAGATGAGGGACAAAAATGAGGCTGGAAACAGCCTCATTTTTGTATGAAAAGATACTCAGGAAGAAAAATGAACAAAAAGCGGATCGGTCGTCTGTATCGTCTGATAGGTAGAAGGATCCTGAAAGTCCAGAGAAACTTCCAAATCCGTGATATTCTGAATCTGGTATTTATCCAGATCATTTTGGAAAAGAGTCATAGATCCGACGGCGGATTTTCCAGCAGGAACTTTCACAGAAAAAATCACATCCAGAGTACTGTCATTAACGATGGCGCTGGACGCAGCCACAACAAGATCTTTTTGACTGTTATTGGTGACAGAAACTTTCCAGGATTTTCCCCAGGTGGGGTCTTCTTCCAGTCCAAGAGAGAGGATTTTTAGTCCATCCTGCTCATAGATGGTTTCCCCATCCTGAGGGGCAGTCTTGGAGGGGGCAGAGCCGTTCAATGTGATAGTAAGCAAATTGGAGGTGTACAGCGTTTCAAAAGTAACTGCGTCCAGAAGAAGAATGCGAGTCTGGATCTGGGAAACGCTCTGGATTCCATTTTCACTGAGAAGCTGGCTGGAAAATTCAATCTGGGCATTCGTCTGAGAATGGGCATCCAGATTCTGGCTGAAAGAAGATTCAATCATACTTCCGTTTACAGAGGTATCTGTAAGCTGTAAGATATAATTTTGCTCAGAGGTATTTTCCAACTGAACAGGAAGCGCAGAGAGCTCAGAATCCCATGGAGAAGCCAGAATGGTTACGCCTTTTTCATGAAACAGAAGAGAATTTTCAGTATTCACAGAGAATGAGTCTGTTTCAGAGAGAGCTTCTGACTCATCCGGTGAGGAAGACGGATCGGAAGAGGCTTCCTCAGTGGATGCCGGAGTGGGTGTCTCTTCTGCTGTAGGGGCTGGTTCGGAAGGCTCTGGAGAAACCGGGGCGCTTTCTGAAGACTGAGGCGCAGAGGTCATGGCATCTGTGGGCTGGCAGGCAGAGAAAGCGCCTGTAAACAGAGAGGTAAGTAAAATAAAAACAATCGATTTTTTCATAGTAAACTCCTTTAGATAGCTGAACAAGTTACATTTTCTGACTTCATTATAAGGGGAGCGGGGGGGAAAGTAAAATGGATTTGAGAAAATTGTCGAGTTTTGGGGAAAAGCATGGTATACTCTTGAATATGATGTTGTGCTCAAAAGATGCCTGACGAATTGTTTCGTGCTTCGCACTTCCACAATTCTGCCCCAAATTCGAATATCGTGGGGCATGCGCCCCACTTTTATTCTCATATTGGGGCGGGGCATAAAGGCATAAAACCACTTATGTGTAAGCACAGTGTGGTTTATGACCTTTTGACCCTGGCATCTTAAATATCAAAGATAAAGGATGGATAAAGCTATGTTAGAAAAATGTCCCTATGCGAAAAAGTGTGGAGGGTGTAAATATCAGGGAACTCCCTATGAAACGCAGTTAAAGGAAAAAGAGCGGAGAGTTCGGAAACTGTTAAAACAATACGGTACGGTGCATGAAATTAAAGGGATGGATGAACCTTATTATTATCGGAATAAGGTTCATGCCGTATTCAAGCATAGGAGGAATGGTGATGTGATTTCTGGTATTTATGAGGAGGGAACGCACAGAGTTGTCCCGGTGGATTCCTGCCAGATTGAAAATCAGGAAGCAGACAGGGTGATCCTCACGATAAGAAAACTGGCAAAGTCTTTTAAAATCAAGATTTATAATGAGGACAGCGGTTATGGGCTTCTGCGCCATGTACTGATCCGTACAGGAAGAAAAACAGGTGAAATGTTAGTGGCGCTGGTGGTTTCTTCACCGGTATTTCCTTCCAAGAATAATTTTGTGAAGGCGCTCAGGAAAGAGCATCCTGAGATTACGACCGTGGTTTTAAATGTCAATGACAAGAATACCAATATGGTTTTGGGAGAGCGGAATATCGTTCTGTACGGAAAAGGGTATATTGAAGATGAATTATGCGGCTGCCGTTTTCGAATCTCACCAAATTCTTTTTATCAGGTAAATCCCCAGCAGACGGAGTATCTGTATGGGAAGGCAATCGAACTGGCAGGTCTTACGGGGAAAGAGCGGGTGATCGACGCATACTGCGGCATTGGTACGATTGGTCTTATCGCGGCATCCAAAGCAGGCGAGGTGATTGGCGTGGAACTGAATCGGGATGCGGTGCGGGATGCAGTGGGAAACAGTAAAAGAAATGGAATAAAAAATGTGCAGTTTTATCAGGGAGACGCCGGAGAATTTATGGTGAATATGGCTGCTCAGGGAGAACGGGCAGATGTGGTATTTATGGACCCGCCCCGGGCGGGAAGCGATGAAAAGTTTATGGATTCCGTGGTGAAAATGTCACCCAAAAAGGTGGTGTACATTTCCTGTAATCCGGAGACCTTGGCGCGGGATTTGGAGTATTTTCAGAAGAACGGTTATCGTTCCGCAGGAATATGGCCTGTGGATTTGTTTCCGTTTACGAATCACACAGAAATAGTCTGCCTTTTATCGAGAAAAGCCCAATAAATCAAAGGATTTTGTGATTTTAGAAGAACGGTATTATTTCCCAGTATGAATATGATGAGAGTCGGGAAGCTGAACTGAAAATGCTAAAATTCGATTCTTATTCCGAAGAATGGCTGGATTTTATTTTGAACTGCCGCAGCGGGAAAGATTTGACCGATTACGACCTGGTTGTGGGCGGTGTTGCCAATGATAAGGTGTTCAATACGGTAGAGCTGTTCTTTGATGGACTGATTGATCAAGTGGAAGCAATCAATCGTTTGCGTTATGAAAAGCCCAACCTGCAAATATGTTTCCGTACAGAGAACGTATTGTCTCTGTTGCATTTTGAAGGGAGTGAAACACTATGACAGCGAATCCGATTTTGCTTCAGAAAAAATATAGCCGTGTTATTGAATGCTTTGCAGGGCAGCAGGGACTTTCGCTGGATGCGGCATTGGATTTCTTTTATCATTCCCAGGTTTATCAGGTGATCCGTGACGGTGTTTCTGATATGCACTGCATGAGCGATGCGTATTTGGCAGAGGAACTGGAACAGGAATATGCCGAGAAAGCGCCTGTAAATGTGGTGGTAAAGGAGAGAATAAAGTGAGACATAATATTTTTGATTCAATGCCATCCAATATAGTTTCCGGTAAAGATAATGTATTTGCCAATTTTTTGCAAACGGCTGGACTTTATGAGTTCATGAAAATAGATGAAGATAATATTGGTTTCTGGGTGGAAATACAGAATTCGATGGATTTGCATCGAGAGAAAGTATTCGTATCAAAATGAATGGCGGCGGGAGCCATTCCAGATTGACATCGCCTTTGCGGTGAACGGTTAAGCATCTGTCAAAAACACCACCAAAGAAAAAGGGAGAACCGAAATGGAAAATGAAGTAAAAAATGTAGGGAAGAAAACGATTATCTACGGAATTATAGGAATTCTGTTATGTGTAATCGTAATTTTGGGTATTCTGGTATTTGTAGCAATGGGGCGGAGCACCCAGTTATCAAAGAAGAATAAAGAATACGTCAGTCAAATGAAAGAAATGGAAAAAGAAGCGGCAAAAAAGGAGCAGGAGATCGGAGAACACCAGTCGGCGGCGGATGAACTGAAAAAGAAGAACGAAGAATTGAGTGAGACGATTGCCGGGTATGAAACCCAGCTTGCTTCGGTGGAAGAACTGAATGCGAAAATCAATGAGCTGATGACCAGCTATAATGAGCTGCTTACAGAACACGAGAAAGCCAAGGGAGAGGTGGAGTCGTTGAAGCAGCAGGTAGCGGCAGTTACGGCAGAGAAAGAAGAACTTTCTAAAAAACTCAAAGATATGGAAGCAGATATTGCAGAGGGAATTGTTTACTGGGTGGATGATGGAAATGCTTATCACACATCGCCCAAGTGCCCGATGATCAGCGGAACAGAAAATATCAGAAGCGGAAGCATTGCTGACAGCGGAAAAAATGCAGCGTGCATTTTCTGCGGCTAGAGAGAATCGGTGAAAACTGGGAGATAAAACGGCAGGGAACGAGGAGGTATGAGATGAAGCAGCAAACGTCATTTCTTTTCCAAAAGCAGAGAATGGCAGAAGCATTTAAAACCGTAAGCAGAGAGAAAAATTTCAGTGAAATTACAATTTCAGAGCTGCTGGAGGTCAGTGGGCTGGAAAGAGAAATTTTTGAACAGTATTTTGATGATCTTCACGATCTTTTGCGGTGGATTCTGGAACAGGAATCTGTCGCAGTGATCCGGCAGTATCAGCTCCTTTCCAGACTGGAAGATATTATTTACTATACCATAGATTATGTGGAAAAAAATCCCCATATCACCTGTTGTATTCAGGATCCATGGGGAAGAGAAGCGCTTAAAGAATTTTTCACGACCAATCTTTACCGGGCGGTGGAAGACGCCGTATATTCCGGCGATGAGAAGGGAGAGATTTCTCAGGAGTACAAAAAGTTTCTTGCTGATTTCTACACGGAAGCACTGGCAGGTTCTCTGGTAACATTTCTTGCCCGGTCGGGAGAGCACCGATTTTGTCCTCTGGAAAAATACACCCATTATTTGGCGGTAACCTTACAGGAAACCATTGCCGGAGCGCTGCAGCCAAAATAGGCGGCGGTGTCTGAAAATTACGATTTTTTCTTATCGAGATTTTCACGAACCAGTTTTGCCACGGTTCCCGACAACAGGAATAGCGCAATCAAGTTAGGGATTGCCATTAAGCCGTTGAAAGTGTCGGCGATGCTCCACAAAAGCCCCAGATCCATGGTGGCTCCCAGTATAGATACCAGAGCGTAAACGACCATGAAGGGACGGTTTACCTTGGAACCGAAGAGAAATTCGATACAGCGGGTGCCGTATAGTCCCCATCCGAGGGTTGTGGAAAAGGCAAAGCAGCAGAGGGCAATCGCAGTGAAAATGGATACCCAGTTTCCGTAGGTTGCCGTAAATCCCTGAATGGTTAATTCTGCTCCGGCGTCCACGCCAAAATGGATGGGAACACCGCTGCAGAGAATGACCAAAGCAGTGGTGGTACAGATTACGATAGTGTCGGCAAATACCTCAAAGATACCGAAGAAGCCCTGTTTGATAGGATCTTTGGTATCGGCGGCTGCGTGAGCGATAGAAGCGGTACCAAGACCGGCTTCGTTGGAGAAAATTCCCCGGGAGACGCCTTTTTTCATGCTGAGAAAGAGACTTCCCACCACACCACCGGTGACAGCGGAAGGAGAAAATGCTCCTTCAAAGATGGACTGAAAAACTGCCGGAACACGGTCAAGATTCAGAAGAATCACGCCCAGAGCCAATACGAGATACAAAAGAGCCATAAAGGGAACTAAGGTTTCTGTTACCCGGCCGATTCGTTTGATGCCCCCGAGAAGTACCAGTCCCACCAGAAAAGCGATCAGGATTCCCAAAATCAGATTCACGGTGGACAGCTGATCCTGAGATACAAGATGAAAATTCAAAAGGGCAGAATCAATCGCAGTGGTGATCGTATTTACCTGTGTGGCATTTCCAGTGCCGAAGACGGTAAAGATACCGAGAACGGAAAAGATAACGGCAAGCCAGCGCCATTTAGGTCCCAGCCCGTTTTTGATATAATACATCGGTCCGCCCACCCAGTCTCCGTCTTTGTTTTTTTCACGGAAATGAACGGCGAGGGTAACTTCGGAGAATTTGGTACACATTCCTAAAAGAGAGGATACCCACATCCAGAAAACTGCTCCGGGACCGCCGATGGCGATGGCGCCTGCAACACCGGCGATATTTCCGGTACCTACCGTTGCCGCCAGAGCGGTACAGACAGCTTGAAATGGGGTGATGGCGCCGTCGGAGGCCTCTTTTTTATGAAACATCCTTCCGATGGTGACTTTAAAGGTGTAGCCGAATTTTCTGAATTGCAGAAAACGTGTGCGGAACGTGAGAAGTAGTCCCACACCGATGATGCAGATCATGGCGGGAATCCCCCATACAAAATTATTGACTGCATCGTTCATAGATTTGATGGTTTCCAACATAATATTTCATCCTTTTTCTGTTTTATAAGGTGAGGGTGAACCCCACATCATTGCAACATCATATCATGAACAGAGAAAAAAGTATAGATAGAATGAAAATGACAGACAGATATAAGGAGAGGAAGGGATGCCGTATGAAATTTACTTTCAAAGAAGATGGAAAAAGAATCGTTTTGGTGAGTTTGGGAGCCGTGTTGTATGCATTTAATCTGAAGAGCTTTGTGCAGGCGGGAAACATGCTTCCAGGAGGTCTTTCCGGTATTACGGTTTTGATCCAGCAGATCAGCGTGGCATTTTTTGATGTGATCCTGCCGTATTCTGTGGTAAACCTCCTTCTGAATCTGATTCCTGTTTTGATAGGCATCAAGTTCATCGGGAAAAAATTTACGTTGTATAGTTGCTATATGATTTTTCTGTCCAGTATTCTCACCGATGTGATACCGGTAACGCCGATCACTTATGATTGGCCGTTGATAGCCGTATTTGGCGGTCTGTTGAATGGTTTTGCCATCAGTCTCAGTCTTATGGCGAAAGCGAGCAGCGGCGGTTTGGATTTTATTACGATTTATCTGGCAAATAAAAAGAACATTGATACTTGGAATTATGTATTGATTTTAAATGGGCTTATTATTTCCATTGCAGGTTTTCTGTTTGGATGGGACAGAGCGCTGTATTCTATTATCTATCAGTTTGCCTCCACCCAGATCGTGCATATGATGTACAGAAAACATAGACAGCATACCCTGCTGATCATTACCAATCATCCCCGGGAAGTTTACGAGACCATTGACGCCTGCACCCATCATGGAGCCACCGTATTTAAGGGAACGGGAAGCTATGAAAATGAAGAGCGGGATATGGTATATTCCGTGGTGTCCAGCGATGAAGTGAAAATGGTTCTGAAAAATGTACGGGAAGCGGATCCTACCGCTTTTATCAACACGATCCAAACGGATGTGGTGGAGGGAAGATTTCGGATCCGGAAGGAAGATTAAGGTGACAAACTTGTTTTTTTTCGATATAATGAATTTATGCGCTGTCAGCGTAAATATGACAACTTAAAGGTGGTTTACAACATATGAAAAATGAATTATTTTCGATAGGCCCTTTCACCGTATACGGTTATGGTCTGATGATCGCGCTGGGGGTGATCGCAGCTTATCTGGTGGGGGAGTATCGGGCAAAAAGATATCGTCTGGATCCGGACCGTATTCTGACGATTGTGATCTGGGCTCTGCTGGGAGGGTTTCTGGGTTCCAAGCTGTTGTATATCCTGACCCAGTTGGATGAGATTATGAAGAATCCTGGTTTGCTGATGGATCTTTCTGATGGCTTTGTAGTGTATGGAGGTATTATCGGAGGAATTTTGGCGGCAATGGTTTACTGTCGGGTGAAAAAATTGCCGTTTTTCCAGTATTTTGACCTTTTGATTCCTTCGGTAGCTCTTGCGCAGGGCTTTGGGCGGATCGGCTGCTTTCTGGCAGGCTGCTGTTATGGAAGAGAAACCAGCTGCCCCATCGGCATCGTATTTCACGATTCCGCTTATGCGCCCAACGGTGTGAGTCTGATTCCCACACAGTTAATCTCCAGTGGACTGGATTTTCTTCATTTTCTGGTTCTGATCTGGTTTGCAAAACGCAAAAAAGGAGACGGACAGGTGGCAGGATTGTATCTGATCTGCTATAGTGTAGGAAGATTTATTTTAGAATTTTTCCGTGGAGACCTGATCCGTGGAAGCGTGGGAACACTTTCCACTTCTCAGTTTATTTCTATCTTTGCCTGTATCGCCGGTGTGATTCTGGTGATCGCAAGAAATGGAAAGTTCCAGGCAGAAAAGGCAGAAGAAAAGCAGGAAGAAGCATAAAAGTTGTAACAATTCAGCCTGCGCCATTCGTAAAACCGCACTGCGTGCTTATCGTGGCTAACGCCACTGTTTTACTCATTGACAGGCGCTTAGCTCATACAGATGTCCGCTTGCAAAAACATGCAAGCATGTTTTGTGCCTCACGTACACTGTATGGTTGAACTGTTACT
>PPYF01458224.1_pt1 | contig 37153 bp, 30 predicted proteins | sample 1559871 | NCBI WGS metagenome assembly PPYF01 (sample SAMN08240021, study PRJNA423297) | Human gut metagenome, whole genome shotgun sequencing project.
CTACGCCTGCGTTTTTATACCAGCACACTCGAATCCGCATCCTACGCGATTGGTATAGTTATTTACGAAACGCTGTACTGGAGTGTGTCTGAAAACAGGAATAAAGAGCTGTAAAATAATTTTAAATTTGTAATATCAGATAACTTATAAAGAAATATTTAATGCTGTCCACAGCAGAAAAAGGCTGTGGACAGTGTTGCATATCAGGCTGAATCGCGGCCGCATGTTACTTTTGTAATAAATTCATGCGGTATCACAGGCAGATAAAAAACAGAAAGAGGTAAACTCTGGCTGACTGCCCTAATTGGCAGACGTGCGAAAAAGAAAGGAGAGTCCGATATGGCAGTATTTACAGTCAATGGACAAAAAGTCGAACCGACCGGAAATCAGAAACTACTGCGCTTTTTGAGGGATGAACTTCATCTGACTTCAGTGAAGGACGGCTGCAGTGAAGGAGCCTGCGGAGCCTGTACAGTTATAATTGACGGAAAAACATGCAAGGCATGTGTGCCGGACACAGATTTACTGGATGGCAGGACAGTGATCACAGTAGAAGGACTGACTGAATGGGAGAGGGAAGTCTATACCTACGCTTATGGAAAAGCAGGTGCTGTTCAGTGTGGATTCTGTATTCCGGGTATGGTAATGTGTACAAAGGCTCTTCTGGACGTGAACAAAGAGCCCACAGATGATGAGATTAAATATGCACTGCGCAATAACTATTGCCGCTGCACGGGCTATGTAAAAATTATGGATGCAGTAAGGCTGGCTGCGAAAGTTTTAAAGACGGGTGTGATCCCGGATGATCTGGATCCGGACTGGAATATAGGACACAGAGTATCCAGAGTGGATGTGGAGGAGAAAGTACTGGGAACCGGTAAATATCCGGATGATTTTTACTTTGACGGAATGCTGTATGGGGTGGCACTCAGAAGTAAATATCCACGTGCACGTGTACTTGAGATCGATACAGCAGCAGCAAAGGCACTTTCCGGGGTAGAAGCGGTATTAACAGCAGAGGACATTCCGGGAGAGAATAAGATCGGACATCTGAAACATGATCAGTATGCACTGATACCTGTAGGGGGTCTGACACATTATCTTGGAGATGCCATTGCCGTTATTGCTGCAAAAGACAGAGAAACAGCTGAGAAAGCTAAGAAACTGATCAAAGTAAAATATGAAGTGCTGCCTCATATTCGTACAATTGAGGAAGCAGCGGCAGAGGATGCACCGAAGGTATTTGATGAAGAAGAAAATAATATCTGTGCACATAAACATATCAGCAGAGGAAATGCAGATGAAGCAATCCGTAATTCCAAATATGTGATCAGTCATCATTTTGAAACCCCATGGACAGAACATGCATTTCTTGAGCCTGAGTGCGCAGTGGCTTTGTATGATGAGGACGGAGATATTTTCGTATATTCCACAGATCAGTCTGCACACCAGACATTACATGAGTGTTCCCTGTTACTTGGAACGGACAGAGTAAAGGTACAGAATGCACTTGTAGGCGGCGGATTCGGCGGAAAGGAAGATATGACAGTACAGCATCTGGCTGCGCTGCTCACTTATGCTACTAAGAAACCGGTGAAGATGAAACTGACCAGAGCAGAATCCCTGCTGGTTCATCCGAAGCGTCATCCGTTTTATATGGATATGACCATGGGCTGCGATGAGAACGGCAATATCATGGGGGTAAAAGCGAAAGTAGCATCAGATACAGGTGCATTTGCCTCACTTGGCGGTCCTGTGCTGGAACGTGCATGTACTCATGCGGCAGGTCCCTATCATTATGAGAATTTCGAGATTGAAGGAACTGCTTATTATACCAACAATCCGCCTGCCGGAGCGTTTCGCGGGTTTGGTGTAACCCAGACCTGTTTTGCAACAGAAACCCTGCTGAATATGATGGCAGACAAAGTAGGTATCACTCCATGGGAAATCCGTTACCGCAATGCGATCCGTCCCGGTGAGACGCTTCCGAATGGTCAGATCGTAGATAATTCCACAGGTCTTGTGGAGACACTGGAAGCTGTAAAGAAGAAGTATGATACTGCTCTGGAAGAAGGAAAACCGGTGGGAATCGGCTGCGCCATGAAGAATGCCGGTGTCGGTGTCGGTATCCCGGATACAGGTCGCGTGAAACTTGTATTTGAGGAAGATAAAAAACTGCACATCTATTCCGGTGCTTCCTGCATCGGCCAGGGACTTGGTACAGTCCTGACACAGATGGTAGTCACCAATACAGATCTGAAGCATGAAGATATTGTATATGAGAGAAGTAATACCTGGTTCGCACCGGATTCAGGTACAACTTCCGGTTCCAGACAGACTCTGGTAACAGGAGAAGCCTGCCGCAGAGCCTGTGATAAGGTTATGGAGGACCGCAATGCAGGTAAGACTATTGATGACGTGATCGGCAAAATTTATTATGGGGAATATCTTGCAAAGACAGATCCTCTTGGCGCAAATGTGCCGAATCCTGTTTCACATGTAGCTTACGGCTATGCGACGCAGGTATGTATCCTGGATAAGAAAACAGGTAAGATTGAGGAAATGGTTGCTGCACATGATGTGGGCAAAGCAGTCAATCCACTGTCCTGTGAAGGCCAGATCGAGGGCGGCGTAGTGATGTCCATAGGATTTGCACTGAGAGAGCATTATCCGATCGATGAGAACTGTAAACCAATTGACAAGTATGGATCGCTTGGTCTGTTCCGCTCTCATGAGATTCCGAAAATCGATGCCATCGTTGTTGACAAACCGGGACTGAATGTCGCCTGTGGTGCCATTGGAATCGGTGAGATCACCTCTATCCCAACTGCACCTGCAATTGCAGATGCATATTTCAGATGGAATGGTGAAAGACAGTATAGTCTTCCTCTGACCGGAACACCATATGAAAGGAAGTGCTGAATATGGCAGTAAAGAAGAAATTTCCATATCGCGCGGCTGTAGTTGCATGTAATGGGGGGTGCAGATCAGCCGAAGGTGAGGCCGGCTGTGCAGATGGATGTATCGGATGTAAAGCCTGTATAGATAAATGTAAATTCGGAGCCATTTCCATCAATGAGTATGGTGTGGCGGAAGTGGATGAGGAGAAATGCATTGGCTGTGGTGCCTGCGCGAAAGTCTGCCCGCAGAAAGTGATCCATGTCCATGAGTGTGCAAACTACATTGTGGTAAAATGTTCCAATAAGAAAAAAGGTGCAGAAGCAAAGAAGCAATGTAACGTCAGCTGTATCGGCTGTGGAATCTGCGAGAAGACCTGCACAGCCGGTGCGATAAAAGTAAAAGACAACTGTGCAGTGATCGAGGAATCCATATGTCTGAGCTGTGGTATGTGCGCAGTGAAATGCCCAAGACACGTTATCCATGACCTGCATGGAATATTGACAGAAATACGTTAAGTAAATCAGGTTACTGTTCACTTTGTTCTTAGTAATACATTACAAAGGATATTCTCAGTGAACAGTAACCCAATCAAACAACTTCGTTAATAGGAAAATAATACGTAAAAATTGAATAAAAGATTGCAATTTCATATCCAAATATGCTATACTTAAATCAGAAAACAGATAACAATTATGCAAATAAAAAGTAAATTCGCCTGATGTCAGAAAAAAGGTGAAGGAAAGTAGCATGGTTCGGAGCCGGACATAAGTCCTGAGGGGAACAGACAGATACCTTGGGGTGTGTCCGGCTCCTTCTATATAATAACCAAAAATAAATACAGAGAAGGTGAAAACATGATTGGAAAGAGTGTTCCAAGAGTAGATGCCTATGACAAAGTTACAGGACGTGCAAAATTTACTGATGACCTGGTTCCTGCCAACTGTCTGGTGGCAAAAATCTATCACGCAAAGATCGGAAACGGTATCGTAAAATCAATCGATACCAGTAAAGCAGAGGCTCTGGACGGCGTAGTAAAAGTGGTTACTTTTAAAGACGTACCGAATCATTGTTATCCTACGCCGGGACATCCCTGGTCTGTGGAGCTGGCACATCAGGATGTTGCAGACCGCAATATCCTTACCGGAAGAGTCCGTTATTACGGAGATGATATTGCTGCTGTAGTGGCAGAAGATGAAATCACAGCCCAGAGGGCATTGCGCCTGATCGAAGTTGAATATGAAGAATATCCGGTAGAAATCCATCCGCGTAAATCCATGTATGGAAGCAAACCGCCAATCCATCTCGATAAAAAGGACAATGTACTTGTCCGTTCCAATTACTTTATCGGAAATGTGGAAGAAGGGCTGAAGGAATCCGAAACAGTTATAAAACGCAGTTATAAAACCCCGATCGTGCAGCACTGCCACATTGAGAATCCTATTTCCTGTGCATACATGGAAAATGGCAGGATCATAGTTGTGACTTCCACTCAGATTCCGCATATTGTCCGGCGTGTGATCGGGCAGGCTCTTGGAATCCCATGGGGAAAGATCAGAGTCATTAAGCCATACATAGGTGGAGGATTCGGAAATAAGCAGGATGTGCTGTATGAACCGTTAAATGCGTTTCTTACCACGCAGGTTGGCGGCAGACCGGTCAAACTCGATATAACCAGAGAGGAAACTTTCTGCAACACCAGAACCCGTCATTCTATTGAGTATGATCTGACGGCAGGTGTTGACAGTGAGGGGTATCTTCTGGCAAAGGATATGCTGGCTATTTCCAATCAGGGAGCATATGCCTCCCATGGACATGCCATAGCAGCCAATGGCCTGACTGCCTGGAGGCTACAGTATGCATGTCCGAATATCAAAGGAGAGGCATATACTGTCTATACGAATACACCGGTAGGCGGAGCGATGCGTGGATACGGGATCCCGCAGGTATGTTTTGCAATTGAGTGCTTTATGGATGATATTGCAAAAGAGATCGGGATGGATCCTCTGGAGTTCAGAAAGAAAAATCTTATCAAAGGATATTATGAGGATGCTTACCTGAAGCCGATCGCAGCAAACACCAACGGGATTTTTGAATGTCTGGAAAAAGGTGCAGATTATATCCACTGGGAAGAAAAACGAAAAGAATATACAAACCAGACAGGTAATATCCGCAGAGGCGTCGGAATGTCACTTTTCTCCTATAAGACAGGTGTATGGCCGATTTCACTGGAAATTGCAGGTGCAAGAATGACTCTGAATCAGGATGGAAGTGTTGGCCTGATGCTGGGAGCTACTGAAATCGGTCAGGGTGCTGATACGGTATTTTCCCAGATGGCGGCTGAGGTTTTAAATATGGATATCAGTGATATTCATATCCAGACAGTCCAGGATACTGATGTAACGCCATTTGATACCGGTGCCTATGCATCCAGACAGTCGTTTGTAACAGGAACAGTTGTTAAAGACTGCGCAAATCTTCTGAAGAAAAAGATTCTGGATTATGCAAAAGAGCTGTTGCCTGAAGAGACAAGGAAACTGAGGCTTGATCATGGGTGGATCATGGCAGGAAAAGATCCTGCAATATCTCTTGGAAATCTTGCATTGGAAAGTTATTACAGTCTTGGCAATTCTTCTGTTATTACAGCAGAGGTTTCCGAGCAGGTAAAGAAAAATACGATTGCCACAGGATGCTGCTTTGCTGAAGTGGAAGTTGATATAAAGCTTGGCAAGATCAAAATCCTTCATATCATTAATGTGCATGACAGCGGTAAGCTTATTAATCCGAAACTGGCTGAAATGCAGGTACAGGGCGGTATGTCTATGGGAATGGGATACGGTCTGTCGGAGCAGCTCATTCTGGATGAGAAAACAGGAAGACCACTGAACGGAACCCTGCTGGACTATAAACTGATGACAATGATGGATACTCCTGATATCAAGGCGGATTTTGTGGAACTTGATGATCCGATTGGACCTTTCGGAAACAAAGCACTGGGTGAACCGCCGGCAATTCCGGGTGCACCGGCAATCCGTAATGCAGTACTTCATGCAACAGGTGTAGCCTTTAATGAAAATCCTCTGACACCACAGAGACTGATCGATGGCTTTATAAGGGCCGGACTTATTTAGAGGGGAGGGGATTTTATGTACGATATTGAGAACTATTATCAGGCTGAAAGTGTAAAAGATGCTGTGAGATTACTGAATGAACATCCGGATGCCAGGATCATTTCCGGAGGAAGTGATGTGCTGATCAAAATCCGGGAGGGAAAATTTGCCGGAACTTCTCTGGTGAGTATCCATGGGATCAAGGAAATCCAGGGTGTAAAAATGGCGGATAACGGAGATATTTATATTGGTGCCGGAACTGTCTTCTCACATATAACAAATGATGCAATTATCAGGAAATATATTCCGGTTCTTGGCGAGGCTGTAGATCAGGTAGGAGGACCACAGGTACGAAATATTGGTACTATCGGTGGAAACATCTGCAACGGAGCAGTCAGTGCGGACAGTGCACCGACCGTATTTTCCCTGAACGCACTGCTGAGGCTGGAAGATGGAAAGGAAGGCCGTCTTGTACCTGTAAAAGATTTCTATCTTGGACCCGGCAGGGTGGATCTGCGGCAGGGAGAGATCCTGGCCTATGTGATCATTCCTGCAAAAGAATATGAAGGGTATCATGGTCATTATATTAAGTATTCCATGCGAAATGCCATGGATATCGCAACGATCAGCTGTAGTGTGGTGAGCAAGGTAGATCAACAGGCAGGAGTGATAGAAGATGTGCGCATTACCTTTGGAGTTGCAGCTCCGGTTCCGTACCGCTGCACAAAGGCAGAAGATGCTTTGAAGGGCATGAAGATAGAAGAAAGCCTTTATGAAAAGACAGCACAGCTGATCCGGGAGGAAATCAATCCGAGAGATTCCTGGAGAGCATCCAGGGCATTTCGTCTTCAGATCGGCGGAGAAATTGCGGCACGGGCATTGAGACGTACCGTAGAACTTGCAGGAGGTGACCGCATATGAAAAAGCAGATGCAGCTTGTACGATGTACAGTAAACGGAAGAGAAGTTGAAGAATATGTAGATGTAAGGGAGTCACTGCTTGATATGCTTCGCAACCGGCTTGGACTGACTTCTGTAAAAAAGGGCTGTGAAGTAGGAGAATGTGGTGCCTGTACAGTAATCATAGACGGAGAGACTATTGACTCCTGTATTTATCTGGCAGTCTGGGCGGAGGGTAAAAATATCCGTACACTGGAAGGTCTGGAGAAAAACGGAGAACTTACCAGGATTCAGGAGGCATTTATCGAAGAAGGTGCCATACAGTGCGGTTTCTGCACTCCCGGATTTATCATGTCTGCCACTGTTTTACTGGAACATGGAGAGAAATTATCAAGAGATGCGATTCGGAAACATATGGCAGGAAATCTCTGCCGCTGCACAGGTTATGAGAACATTGTAAATGCGGTGGAAAAAGTAATGGATGAAAATGAGACAAGAAGAGGAAAGACAGTAAGATGACAAACAGATACACAAATGTCCCAAAATCTGACAATAAACCGGAAAATGTTGTAATAATAAGAGGTGGCGGTGATCTGGCCAGCGGTACGATCTACAGATTATACCGTTGCGGCTACCGTCTTCTGGTACTGGAATGTGAGAAGCCCACTGCGATCAGGCGAATGGTTTCTTTTTGCGAGGCTGTTTACGACGGGCAGTCTTCTGTGGAAGGAGTTCTCTGCAGAAAAGTTGACAGTGTAGAGGAATGTGAGGCAGTCTGGAAAGCAGGAGAGATTCCTCTTATGGTAGACACAGAAGGAACTGTCCTTAAGAAATACAGACCTGCAGCACTGATAGATGCAATTCTTGCAAAAAAGAATCTTGGAACCACCAGAGAGATGGCAGATCTAACCGTTGGTCTTGGACCGGGATTTGTGGCAGGTGAGGATGTGGATTATGTAGTGGAGACTATGAGAGGCCACAATCTTGCCAGGATCATCACAAAAGGCGCTGCTATGCCAAACACAGGAGTTCCGGGTATCATTGGAGGATTTGGAAAAGAGCGCGTGCTCCATGCTCCTGCGGCAGGGGAAATCCATTGTATCTCAAAGATTGCAGATATCGTGGAGAAGGATCAGGTCCTTGCCTGGATCGGAGATACACCTGTCAGGGCTTCTCTTACAGGAGTTTTGCGTGGCATGATCAGAGATGGATTTACAGTGCCGAAGGGGATGAAAATTGCAGATATTGATCCGCGCAAAGAACAAAAGAAAAACTGTTTCACGATTTCCGACAAAGCCCGCTGTATTGCCGGCAGTGTATTGGAAATCCTGCTTTCAGAAGGAGTGATGCCATATGAAGCACCAGGTCGATTTTCTGGAACTGCTGCAGATTGATTATGAAAAATACCCTGTGATCGCTGTAGTTGGCGGCGGCGGCAAAACCAGCCTGATCTACCGTCTTACAGATGAACTGATCGATAAGGGAAAGAGAGTGATCATTACCACGACCACCCATATGGCAGGAGAATCTGAACTTCCGTTTGCCAGGGGCGGAGATGCAGTCAGGGTAAAAGAACTTCTGGACAAAGAAAGATATGTGATTGCTGCGGAATATGAGGAGGACACCGGTAAATATGCGTCTCTGACAGATGAAAAACTGGAAGAACTGAGAGAATTGTGCGATGTAATGCTTGTGGAAGCGGACGGAGCAAAGCATCATCCGGTAAAGGTTCCGGAGAAATGGGAGCCTGTAATCCCCAGATGTGCGGACATTGTGATCAGTGTGATCGGGCTGGACTGTCTGGGACAGCCGATCAGTCAGAGTGCTTACCGTATGGAACGTACCTCGGAATTTCTCAGGAAAAGTCTGGAAGCTCCGATCACTGAAGAAGATATTGTAAAGATTGCGACTTCTATCTGCGGACTTTTTAAGGATGTGGAAGAAAGAGTATACAGAGTGTATCTGAACAAGTCAGATATACTCAGAGAGAAAGAACCTGCAGAGCACATTGTTGAGGAACTGGAAAGGAAGAATACAGTAGCGGCTTACGGAAGCCTTTTGGAGGAATAAATTGTTTTGAAAATTGCAATGATCATGCTGGCGGCTGGAAACAGCCGCCGTTTTGGGGCAAATAAACTGTTATATGAAATAGACGGAATACCTATGTATCGACATGTGCTGGAACAACTGGATGATACAAAGAAGAAAATAGAAAATATCTATTCGGAATATTCAGATATTACAGAGGATAATAATAATGATAATAATTCAGATATTGTTCAGTTAAATAACCTGTACAGAAATAATATTACAGCAAAAATAATCTGTAATATTATTGTTATTACTCAATATGATGCCATTGCAGAAGCAGTGAAAACAAAGGAAATACAGGTTTTGTATAATCCCCATCCGGAAGATGGAATTTCTTCCTCTGTAAAAATCGGTCTGAATGCCAGCCTGGATGCAGATGCAGTGCTTTTTACTGTGTCTGATCAGCCCTGGCTTACCAGTGAGACAATCTGTGAACTGATCCATGTGTTTTTAAACACTTCCAAAGGAATCGCCTGTGTTTCCTGTCAGGGGAAAATGGGAAATCCATGTATTTTTGACAGGAAATATTACAATGAGCTGCTTTCTCTGGAAGGGGATAAAGGCGGTAAAAAAGTAATCATGAAACATCTGGATGATACGCAGATTTATGAGATAGAAGCAGGCAGGGAACTGGAAGATATTGATTATTATGAATCTATAGCAGTCCGCTAGTACATCGTTTCGTAAATAACTATACCAATCGCGTAGGATGCGGATTCGAGTGTGCTGGTATAAAAACGCAGGCGAAAATATACCGAAAAGTGGGGCGTGCAGATTGCAGGAATGATTTTCCAGACACTCTGGTCCACTCATCACAAAAAAAGTTCCGGGCGAGGTCACCGGAACTTTTTTTTGCGCAATTATTTCGCTATATGGCAGATATCCTGAATATGTGGCAGTTATATATATCAGTATTAAACAGCTGATATATAATAAGATATCTGCTGAACAGATTAAAGATGGATTTTGGTTCCGGTTTTTCCCTGGATACCGTCTTTGGCTTTCTGAAGTAAAGTGATCATGGCAGTTCTTCCTTCTTTGGAGCTTGCAAAATCAACGGCAGCCTGAACTTTCGGGAGCATGGAACCTGGGGCAAACTGTCCCTCATTAATATATTTCTTAGCGTCATCTACAGTGATGTCATCCAGCCATTCTTCGTTTTCCTTGCCGAAGTTTACAGCAACCTTCTCCACCGCTGTAAGAATGATAAGCATATCTGCATCCAGCTCTTTGGCCAGGAGACAGCTTGCATAATCCTTATCAATAACTGCTGATGCACCTTTGAGATGATGTCCGTTAAGAACAACGGGAATTCCGCCGCCACCGCAGCAGATAACGATTTTATTTGCATCCACAAGACTGTTGATCGCATCCTGTTCAACGATTTCAACAGGCTTTGGAGATGCAACTACACGACGATAACCACGCCCTGCGTCTTCTTTCATGATATGTCCATATGCCTTGGCCTGATGGTCTGCTTCCTCTTTTGTCAGGAATTTGCCGATCGGCTTGGATGGATTTTCAAAAGCAGGATCATTGGGATCTACACGAACCTGAGTGACAACAGTGACGACAGGTGTGCGGACAAATCCTCTGATTCGAAGTTCCTCTCTCAAAGCATTCTGCAGATCATATCCGATGTAAGCCTGACTCATGGCAACACAGACAGAGAGAGGAGTGTTTGGCTGATTCTCATCTTCTCTGGAGAGAGCAGACATGGCATTGTTGATCATGCCAACCTGTGGCCCGTTTCCATGTACAACAACAACCTGATGACCTTCTTCGATCAGATCGCATAATGCTTTTGCAGTAGTTTTTACAGCTACCATCTGTTCCGGGAGAGTATTTCCCAGAGCGTTCCCACCGAGCGCAATAACGATTCTTTTTCTTGTAAACATTTGTAAAAACCTCCTGATTTTAAAGGCAAAGAGGGCCGCCGCAATAAAGATTGTGTGCTTTCTGCGACAGCCCCGCCTGCTATACAATATGATGAGTACTATTTTTCAATATATTTAAATTCTGAAACTGCTTTCAAAATTAAATATCTGTTTGAAAGCAGCTGGAATATTACTGCAATCCAACTGTTAATCTGCGCCTGATTATTTCAGGATTCTTGGAGCTGCTTTGACTTCAAGTTTCTTCAGGATATCCTGTGGATTTTCAAATTTGGAAAGCATGATCATAGCAGCGATGATGTATGGTTTGAAGCTTGCTTCTTTGTATAACGGGATTCTGTAACGATCGAATACAGAAGCGTCAACCTCACCTGTTTCGCAGCTTACACCTGTAATATCAGCCGGCAGGCAGTGCAGGTAAAGAGCTTTTCCGTCTTTTGTTGTTTTCATAAGTTCTTCTGTGCAGGCCCAGTCTTTGTGCTGTGCATTCTGTGCAAGAAGTTCTTTCTCTAATTTATCGATTCCGTCGAAGTCGCCTTCTGCATAAAGGTCTGTACGTTTTTCCATAGCTGCAAATGGAGCCCAGCTCTTTGGATATACGATATCAGCATCTTTGAAAGCTTCAGCCATATCGTTTGTCTTTGTGAAGGATCCGCCGTTTTTCTCAGCATTCTTTTTGGCGATCTCTTCAACTTCCGGCATTACATCATATCCTTCCGGATGAGCAAGAACAACGTCCATGCCGAAACGTGTCATCAGACCGATAACGCCCTGCGGAACGGAGAGTGGTTTACCATAGGATGGAGAGTAAGCCCATGTCATAGCGATCTTTTTGCCTTTCAGATTCTCAACACCGCCGAATTCATGGATGATGTGCAGCATATCTGCCATACACTGTGTCGGATGGTCAACGTCGCACTGAAGGTTTACAAGAGTAGGTCTCTGCTCAAGGATACCGTCTTTGTTTCCTTCTGTAACAGCTTCCATGAATTCTTTCTGGTAAGCATGTCCTTTTCCGATGTACATATCATCACGGATACCGATCACATCAGCCATGAAAGATACCATGTTTGCTGTTTCGCGAACAGTTTCACCATGAGCAATCTGAGATTTCTTTTCATCAAGATCCTGTACTTCCAGACCAAGAAGGTTACATGCGGAAGCAAAAGAGAAACGTGTACGTGTGGAGTTATCGCGAAAGATAGAGATTCCAAGACCACTCTCGAATACTTTTGTGGAGATATTGTTCTCTCTCATGAAACGGAGAGCATCAGCAACTGTGAAAACAGCTTCCAGTTCATCATCTGTTTTATCCCATGTCCAGAAGAAATCGTTGTTGTACATTTCTTTGAAGTTTAAGCTGTTTAATTTATCAATGTAATCCTGTAATGTTTTCATAAAATCAATACCTGCTATGCTTTGATAGCTTATCCTTTCCTGATATGAAATAATTGAATTTCTGCGTTTGGCAGAACACCGGTTATCCGGCTGTATCTGTTTATCTTGTGTCCCTGCCTGTTACAGCAGGGATTCTGTCCGGACACATATTAAGCCTTTAGGATGATAGGAAATCCGTCGCCTAAAAAAATTTGAAAATTTATTTATTATTTGCAGTATGCAGTTGGAAGAGCAGCGTATACAGCAGCGCATCTTACAAGGTCGATCTTCCATGTTTTTTCGTTCGGAGCATGAGCCTGTGCTTCTGCACCAGGTCCGAATCCGATACAAGGAATGCTGTTACGTCCCATGATTGTTACACCGTTAGTAGAGAATGTCCATTTGTCTGTAAGCGGACGAGCTTTTCTCATGCCTTCTGTCTCAGCATTTCCGAGACGCTCTTCGCCGTACAGTCCTTTATATGCTTCTTCCAGAGCCTGTGTTACTTTATGATCTTTCGGGATTACCCATGTCGGGAAGTAGCACTCGATCGGATATACAAGGTCTGTATAGGACGGACGGTTGTATTCATACATGGATACTGTTACGTCGTCGCCATATTTCTGTACAGCCGGAAGAGCACGGATTTCATCCAGGCAGCTTTCCCATGTTTCGCCTGCTGTCATACGACGGTCAAGAGATACAGAGCAGGAGTCAGCTACTGCACAGCGGCTTGGGGATGTGAAGAAGATTTCGGAAGTAGTAACAGTGCCACGTCCAAGGAAACGTGCTTCTTCCCATTCAGGGTTGTATTTCTCATCAAGCATTTTTACAAGACCTTTGATCTCTGTGGTATCAGCAGCATCGTTTTCGTTTAATGCGCGGATATCCTGGAGAATATCAGCCATTTTGTAGATTGCATTGTCACCACGTTCCGGAGCGGAACCATGGCAGGAAACACCCTTTACATCTACGCGGATTTCCATACGTCCACGCTGTCCTCTGTAGATACCGCCGTCTGTTGGTTCTGTGGAAACAACGAATTCAGGACGAACACCATCTTCATGGATGATGTACTGCCAGCAGAGACCGTCACAGTCTTCTTCCTGTACAGTACCTGTCACAAGTACCTGATATTTATCGTTTAAAAGACCAAGGTCTTTCATGATCTTAGCACCGTATACTGCAGAAACAATACCGCCCATCTGGTCAGATGTTCCACGTCCGCCGATTTCTTCATCAGATTCGAAACCTTCGTATGGATCAAATTCCCAGTTCTTGATATTACCGATACCGACTGTATCAATATGAGCGTCAAAACCAATGAGAGTTTTACCTGTTCCCATGTAGCCGAGGATATTGCCCATCGGATCGATCTTAACTTTGTCGAATCCGACTTTTTCCATTTCCTCTTTGATTCTCATGATATGTCCTTTTTCTCCGCAGCTTTCGCCAGGAATGCGAACCAGATCGCGAAGGAACTTAGTCATATCATCCTTATAACCCATTGCAGCTTCGTTAATTTTTGCGTAATCCATTTTTTTACCCTCCCAATATGTATAAAATATTATGATGTTAGGGTCAAAAGGTATTTTGCCCCTAATCTGATATCATATTATTAGTTACTGGTATATCATTTTCGAGATAACCATACCACTTACCTGTCTGTGTTCACCAAAAACATCATTTGCTTAAAGATTCGTTTGTTCCGTATAATCCGTCCCATACGATCTCGCGGTAGCGAACAGGGTCAGTGTCACCTTCTGTGGAAATAACAAGTACTACGGAATTCTCATCCAGTTTCAGCGCTTCTTTTAAGTCTTTTGCATCTTCATCGTGAAGAGCAGTGAAGCAGAAACCAAGCGGAACGGAACCGGATTCACCGGAGACAACGTGTGGATCATCTCCCAGTGGATTAGCGTAGATACGTGTTGCCTTTGCGCTCATCCAGTCAGGACAGGATGCAAATACATCTACGTGATTTTTCAGGATATCCCATCCGATCGTATTTCCCTCACCGCATGCAAGACCGGCCATAATTGTCTGAAGATCACCTGTAACATTTACCAGATTTCCTGTCTTTGCAACAGCGGAGCGGTACAGGCAGTCAGCAGCACTTGCTTCACAGACAGCCATAACCGGCGGGTTATCTTTATATTTATGAGCGAAATAACCGACTACGGCACCTGCTAAAGAACCAACACCGGCCTGAACAAATACATGTGTCGGACGTTCAACACCCATTTCTTTTAACTGCTGGTCAGCCTCAAGAACCAGTGTTCCGTATCCCTGCATGATCCAGGATGGAATTTCTTCATATCCGTCCCATGCGGTATCCTGAACGATGATACCATGTTCTGTTTTGGCAGCTTCTGCTGCAGCCATTCTTACGCAGTCATCATAGTTTACTTCTTCGATCGTAACAGTAGCACCTTCTTTGACAATGTTATCGAAACGAGTCTTTGTTGTTCCCTTAGGCATTCTTACAACTGCTTTCTGTCCAAGGCGGTTAGCTGCCCATGCAACTCCACGTCCATGATTACCGTCTGTTGCAGTAAAGAATGTAGCCTGTCCGAATTCTTCTCTTAATTTATCAGAAGAGAGAACATTGTATGGCAGCTCGCTGATATCACGTCCAAGTTCTTTTGCGATATAGCGGCCCATTGCATAAGAACCTCCAAGTACTTTGAAAGCATTTAAGCCAAAGCGATAGGATTCATCCTTACAGAAAATATTTTTTACTCCTAAATATTTCGCAAGGGATGAAAGGTTCTGAAGAGGCGTCACACTGTACTGTGGGAAACTTCTGTGGAACTCATTTGCTTTCTTTACATTTTCTTCGGACATCAGTTCCAGGTGTTTATCATCTGATTTCGGAACCTCGTTTACAGTCCATTTTAATCCTTCTGTCATAAAATGACCTCCCTTAAAAATTATCATTTGGTTTCCTTAACTTGTGATTCTATCATACCATATATTTTAAAAATTGCAATAGAAAAATACAAAAATTTTTAGGTTTTTCAAAAAAAAATTAGGTTTCATAATTTGTACATTGATATAAGGATTTGGATATGATAAAATAATGAGTAATGTTCGTTTTATTTTTACAGGATAGACAGTAAAGTGGGTATAAAAGAGCAATACAAAAGATACAGAAGAGGAGAAAATATTATGGCAGTATTTCATGCATTCCGGGCACTTCGACCTACACCGGAAAAGGCTGCTGATGTGGCAGCACTTCCATATGATGTGGTAAACCGGGAAGAAGCAAAATCAATCGGAGATGAGAATCCCCTGTCCTTTCTTCATATTGACAGACCGGAAATGGATCTGGAACCTGAGACGGATCTGTATGATGATCGGGTTTATGAAAAAGCAAAAGAAAATCTTGACAATATGGAAGAAAAGGGAATTCTTGTTCAGGATCAGAAGGCCTGTTACTATATATATGAACTTGTAAGAAAAGGAAAGACACAGACCGGTATCGTAGGATGCAGTTCCATTGATGATTATATGAATGGTGTAGTGAAGAAACATGAGCTTACCAGAGAAGATAAGGAACAGGACAGGATCCACCATGTAGATTCCTGTAATGCAAATACCGGTCCTATTTTTCTGGCATGCAGATATCCGGATTCTCTGCTTACACTGATGAATAACTGGAAAGATCATCATGAAGCAGCATATGATTTTACAGAAGAGGATCAGATCACACACAGAGTATGGGTGATTGATGAAGATGAGGTCATTTCTGAAATAAATAAGGAATTTGCAGGGATTGATTCTCTGTACATCGCAGATGGACATCACCGCGCAGCTTCCGCTGTAAAAGTAGGTTTAAAGAGAAGAGAACAGAATCCGGGATATACAGGGGAGGAAGAGTTTAATTATTTCCTGTCTGTTGTATTTCCCTATGACCAGCTCTGCATTCTTCCTTATAACAGGATTGTAAAAGATTTGAACGGCCTGACTGTAAAGGCATTTCTGGGCGCCCTGAAGTTCAACTTTGAACTGATGCTGATGCCGGGATTTCCATGCAAGCCTGTAGAGAAGCATTGTATGGGAATGTATGTGGACGGACAGTGGTATCACCTGAAAGCATGGCCGGATATCTATGAAAAGAAGGACGTGGTCGGACAGCTGGATGTATCCATTCTTCAGGAAAAAGTCCTCAGACCAGTCCTTGGAATCGAAGATCCGCGCACAGACCAGAGAATCTCCTTTGTGGGCGGAAGCCATAAGGCAGCAGAGCTGGCAGAGATTGCGGACAGAACCGGCGGTGTAGCCTTTGTCATGTACCCGACATCTATGGAAGACCTGATGAAGATTGCAGACGAGAACAAATTAATGCCTCCAAAATCCACCTGGTTTGAGCCAAAACTTCGGAGTGGGCTGTTTATACATAAGTTATAATTTGCCGAAGATGTCTTATAAAAATATTATAATAATTTCGCTGTAGACTTTTTCTTCCTTCAATGGTACAATTGGTTCTATACAAAAGAGAACGAAACGTACTATAACGAAAGGAGGGAAGAATGTGGAAGATGCGGAATTGAGAAATATCCTTTTTTCTATACAGGGAAGCATTGCCGGTTTTCAAAATGATATGTCCGATGTAAAGAACGATATCGCAGATATGAGGACAGATATTGCAAACATGAAGACAGATATCACGAACATGAAGGCAGATATTACAAACATGAAGACGGATATCACGAACATGAAATCAGATATTGTGCAACTCAAGGGAAGCGTAAAAACTATAGAACTTAAACTGGAAAATGAAATTGACAGAAAAATATCTGCCCTATTTGATTCACGTATGGATGAGCTTCGCTATAGAAAGGAGAATAAGGAAACTCGAGAGAAAGTTTTTGAACTGGATATGCGTGTAGACAATTTGGAAAAAGCCATCATGCCAGCGTAACTGTAACAGATGATTGTAAGGCTTGTACATAGGATAAACAGGAAGAAATTTTATAACATAAAAAAGTACATGAAATTTCTTCCTGCTAAATTTGTATAATTTTTGTAAATTTTTCAAAAAACAGTTGAAATCACAGAAATAATTTGTTATACTAACTTGCGTTACGGGGTATGGCGTAGCTTGGTAGCGCGCACGGCTGGGGGCCGTGAGGTCGCAGGTTCAAATCCTGTTGCCCCGACTGACATATGGTTAAATCGTTTGTAGTATATTTTTACAATGAATGATTCAGACGTATGTTCATTTCATTTCAAAAAAGCCAAATAAAGTTATAAGTAAAATGCAATGATAGGGAATAGTACACTCGGACCGGAGCACAGAGAACTGCTGGTTGCTGAGAAGCAGTGGAAGGAAATTGTGGAACTCGCCTTTGAGCAGCTGCCTGAAATTATACAAGAGTAGGTGCAGACGGTTTCCACCGTTATATGGAGAGGATATAAGAATACCGGATATCCGGAGATTCCGTATCCCATGAGTGTATGACATTGTTCATAAATAAGAGTGGTACCGCGTAAGATGATAATATCTTTCGTCTCTTGCAGATAAGTCTGTGGAGATGGAAGATTTTTTTATGTCTTTTTACAGTCAATCCCCACAGTCCAAACATAATATTTACATAACGGAGGAAGAAAAAATGATGAATCCAAGCAAATATCAGAGACAGTATTTTATGCCGCCTGTTAAATGCATGAAATGGGCAGAAAAAGAATATGTGGACAAAGCACCTGTCTGGTGTTCTGTAGACCTTCGTGACGGTAATCAGGCACTGGTGATTCCGATGAGTCTGGAACAGAAAATTGAATTCTTTAAACTTCTTGTAAAAATCGGTTTCAAAGAAATTGAAGTAGGTTTCCCGGCTGCTTCTGAAACAGAATATGAATTTCTGCGTACCCTGATCGAGCAGAATCTGATCCCACAGGATGTAACTATTCAGGTTCTGACTCAGGCCAGAGAGCATATCATCCGCAAAACTTTTGAAGCTGTCAAAGGCGCACCGAAGGCAATTGTACATGTGTACAATTCCACCTCTGTAGCTCAGAGAGAACAGGTATTTAAGAAATCCAAAGAAGAAATCTTAAAGATTGCAGTGGATGGTGCCGCATTATTAAAGAAACTGGCTGATGAAACAGAAGGAAATTTCCAGTTTGAGTACAGCCCTGAAAGCTTTACAGGCACAGAACCGGAATACGCTCTGGAAGTATGCAATGCAGTTCTTGATGTATGGCAGCCTACAGCAGATAACAAATGCATCATCAATCTGCCTGTAACTGTACAGCATTCCATGCCGCATGTATATGCAAGCCAGGTAGAATATATGTGTGAAAATCTGAAATACCGCGAGAATGTAATCGTATCTCTCCATCCGCACAATGACAGAGGATGCGGTGTTGCAGATTCTGAAATGGGATTACTTGCAGGTGCAGACAGAATCGAGGGTACTCTGTTCGGAAACGGTGAGCGTACCGGAAATGTAGATATTGTTACACTTGGTATGAATATGTATTCTCAGGGTGTAGATCCAAAACTTGACTTCTCTGATATGCCGCATATCTGTGAAATATATGAAGAATGTACCGGAATGAAAGTAGGCGAAAGAAGTCCGTACAGTGGTGCACTTGTATTTGCCGCATTTTCCGGCTCTCATCAGGATGCAATTGCCAAGGGTATGCACTGGAGAGATGACAAGGATCCGGATCACTGGAATGTTCCGTATCTTCCGATCGACCCGACAGATGTGGGAAGAAATTATGACGCAGATGTTATCCGCATCAACAGCCAGTCCGGCAAAGGCGGCGTAGGATATATTCTTGAGACCAAATTCGGGCTTAATCTTCCTCCGAAAATGCGTGAAGCAATGGGATATGCCACAAAAGCTGTTTCAGACCACAAACATAAAGAGCTTCATCCTGACGAAATTTTCAATCTGTTTAAACAGACCTTTGAGAATATCACAGAACCGTACAGCATCAATGAAGTACATTTCCAGCAGAAAGATGGTGGTATTATAACAAAAGTTACCTCTACTTTCCGCGGAAAGACAATCACTACAGAGGCATCCGGTAACGGACGTCTTGATGCAGTCAGCAATGCACTGAAGAAGGCATATGAGCTGAAATATTCCCTGGAAACATATCAGGAACATGCGCTGGAGCGCAGTTCAAGTTCCAAAGCTATTGCTTATGTCGGTATCAAAAAGCCGGATGGAACCCTTGCCTGGGGTGCAGGCGTAGACGCGGATATCATTCGCGCATCTATTGATGCACTTGTAACAGCGATCAATAACCGTTAGATTGTTCCGACACGCCCGATTTTTTCCTGCTGTTTTTTGACTTCTGCAGGTCAGGCTAATATCCGCTTGGCAGGGAATAATATAGTTTACATAAAATATCAAAAATCAGATACCGGTCAGATTGTCCAGAGGACTTCCTGACCGGTATTTTTTTTGTATTTATAAAAATACAAGAAAGTCTTAATGTACGCGATAAAGTACAATAAAGAAGCAAACTCCGATGAAAAGCTATCAGAATTGTATTTAATTAAAATCATAAGGGAAATTAATTGACATAACACTCATGTTTACGTATACTGACAGCGTGGACAGAAAAGTGTCCTAAATAAGTACAATTTACATTTTATTATCTCACTCCAGGCCAGTGAGAAATGCGCGGAAATATTTTAGAGAAAGAGGTAAAAGAATGAAAAATTTCGAACAGTGGAATGGCTTTAAGGGCAACCGTTGGAAAGAAAAAATCGATGTACGTAACTTTATTGGAATGAACTATACACCATATGACGGTGATGCTTCTTTCCTGGAAGGACCTACAGAAGCTACAAACAAACTGTGGGGCAAGCTCCAGGCACTTCAGAAAGAAGAACGTGCTAAAGGCGGAGTTCTTGATATGGAGACAGAGGTAGTTACATCTCTGACAGCATATGGTCCCGGATATATTGATGAAGAAACAAAAGACCTTGAAAAAGTTGTTGGTCTTCAGACAGATAAACCTCTGAAACGTGCTTTCATGCCATACGGCGGTATCAAAATGGCAGAGCAGGCTTGTGAAACTTACGGATATAAAGTAAGTGACAAGATTAAAGATGTTTTCCACAACTATGAATTTAAAACTCACAACCAGGGTGTATTTGATATCTACACACCTGAGATGAAAGTAGCACGTCACAACAAGATCCTTACAGGTCTTCCGGATACTTACGGACGTGGACGTATCGTTGGCGACTACAGACGTGTGGCTCTGTACGGAATCGACGCTCTGATCGAAGGAAAACAGAAAGACTTCGCAGCATGCGACCGTCAGGGTATGAGACGTTATGACTTCCAGCTTCGTGAAGAGATCGCTGATCAGATCCGTGCTCTGAAAGGCATGAAAGTTATGGCTGAATCTTATGGATATGATATCTCCAAACCGGCCAAAGATGCAAGAGAAGCTTTCCAGTGGCTGTACTTCGGATATCTTGCAGCCATCAAAACTCAGAACGGTGCTGCAATGAGTGTCGGACGTATTTCCACATTCCTTGATATTTATATTGAAAGAGATCTTCAGAACGGAACTCTTACAGAGAAAGAAGCTCAGGAGCTTGTTGACCACATGGTAATGAAATTCCGTATGGTTAAATTTGCACGTATCCCTTCTTACAACCAGTTATTCTCCGGTGACCCGGTATGGGCAACTCTGGAAGTAGCAGGTATGGGACAGGACGGACGTTCCATGGTAACAAAGAACGATGAGAATGATGATGTTATGCGTCCGGTATGGGGCGATGACTACAGCATCTGCTGCTGTGTATCTGCTACAGAGACAGGTAAAGAGATGCAGTTCTTCGGCGCTCGTGCAAACCTTGCAAAATGCCTTCTTTATGCGATCAACGGCGGTGTTGATGAGAAGACAAAACAGCAGGTAGGACCAAACTATCAGCCGATCACTTCTGAATATCTTGACTATGATGAAGTAATTGCAAAATATGATAAAATGATGGACTGGCTGGCTCATCTGTATGTCGGAACACTGAACATGATCCACTACATGCATGACAAATACTACTACGAAGCAGCAGAGATGGCTCTGATCGATACAAAGGTTGAGCGTTCTTTCGCAACAGGTATCGCAGGATTCTCTCATGTAGTAGACTCCCTGTCCGCTATCAAATATGCAAAAGTTAAAGCTATCCGCGATGAAGACGGTATTACAACAGATTTCCAGGTTGAGGGTGACTTCCCACGTTATGGTAATGATGATGACAGAGCAGACGAGATTGCAACAACTCTTCTGTCTACATTCCTTGAGAAACTGAAACACATCCATACTTACCGTGATTCCAAGCCAACCACATCTATCCTTACTATTACTTCCAACGTTGTTTATGGTAAGGCTACTGGATCTCTTCCGGATGGAAGAAAAGCAGGGGAACCTCTTGCACCTGGCGCAAACCCATCTTACGGTGCAGAGCAGAACGGTCTTCTTGCTTCCCTGAACTCTGTTGCCAAGCTTGACTATGAAGATGCTCTTGACGGTATCTCCAATACTCAGACAATCAATCCTGATGCTCTGGGACACAGTGATGACGAGCGTTCAGAGAATCTGGTACATGTACTTGACGGATACTTTGATCAGGGTGCTCATCACCTCAATGTAAACGTATTTGGTAAAGAGAAACTGATCGACGCTATGGAACATCCGGAAAAAGAAGAGTATGCAAACTTCACAATCCGTGTATCCGGATATGCTGTTAAGTTCATCGACCTTACAAGAGAGCAGCAGTTAGACGTTATTGCCAGAACCTGCCACGACAGAATGTAATTAATGGATGATGATATAATGGATAATAAACAGATAAAAGGCTATGTTCATTCTTTAGAAAGCTTCGGGTCCGTTGACGGACCCGGAGTAAGATATGTGATTTTTTTAAGCGGCTGTGCTATGAGATGTCAGTTCTGTCATAATCCGGATACCTGGAAGATGAAGCAGGGAGAGCTTTATACGGCAGATGAGCTTCTTAAGAAAGCTTTACGTTATAAGGGCTACTGGGGCAGCAAAGGCGGTATCACTGTAAGCGGTGGTGAGCCATTGCTTCAGATGGATTTTCTTACAGAATTTTTTAAGAAGGCAAAGGCAGAGGGTGTGCATACGAATCTTGATACCAGTGGAAATCCCTTCACTGATCAGGAACCATGGCATTCCGGATGGCTGGAGCTTATGAAGTATACAGATCTTGTAATGCTTGATATCAAGCAGATTGACGAGCAGGAGCATATTAAGCTTACCGGTCATTCCAATAAGAATATTCTTGCGATGGCGCGGGAACTTTCTGATATGAAAAAACCTGTATGGATCCGTCATGTGCTTGTGCCGGACGGAAGTGATAAGGATGAATATCTGCACCGGTTAGCTGATTTTATCCATACTCTTTCCAATGTGGAGAGAGTGGAGGTGCTCCCTTATCATACGCTTGGTAAGTTTAAATGGGAGAATCTGGGGCTTTCTTATCCACTGGAGGGGGTTAATCCTCCGACGCAGGAAAGGATTGATAATGCCCGGAAGATTCTTGGAGCTATCTGAGTAAAAATATATAGCTGTCATATCCTCTTTTTGGGGTATGGCAGCTTTATTTGTTTAAAAAAGGGACGCGAAGCAGGCGTATAGTTGTACCGGATACGGTTTCGGCATCTAAGAGATTCTAAGCCCTCGAAAATCCGCTAAAAGCATGAGACGAAAAGTCCGGAATTACTCGCTGTCGCTCAGACAAGGGACTTTTCGTCTCATAACGCAGATTTCCGAGGACTAAGAATCTCTAAGATGCCTGCAAATGCATCCGGTACAACTATACGCCTGCTTCGCTGGTTTTGGTTAATATATAAATACAAGGCGAAGTGTGAAAAAGTTTTAAGAAGGACTTTGTTTATGCAAAAATGAATTGAGATGTGAAATATATCCCCCGGGAGGGCTTGTTGGAAAGGGGAGGGATTTGATATAATTTTGGCTATATATGATTATAAATTGCGTGCATGGAGGTTGGCATAAGGTGAAGGATTTATTATCGGAGATTGAGAGTTACTGGACTACCCGGGCTGAGGGGTATTCTGAAGTTAATCATAAGGAATTGAATGGGATGCAGAAGGGGGCATGGCTTGAGGTGTTGAAAGGGCAGTTCCCGGAGAAAGCGAAGGATGAGATTAAGATTTTGGATATCGGAACAGGACCTGGATTTTTTCCTGTTATTCTGGCTGAGGCGGGATATAAGGTGACTGCTGTTGATTATACGCAGGAGATGTTGGATACCGCGAAGAGGAATGCCGGTAATCTTTGTGAGCGGATTTCTTTTTATAAGATGGATGCTCAGAATCTGGAATTTGAGGATGATGTGTTTGATGTTGTGATCAGCAGGAATCTGACATGGAATCTGAAGGATCCTAAGAGAGCTTATGAAGAGTGGTGTCGTGTACTGAAACCGGGCGGAAAGCTTCTTAATTTCGATGCAAACTGGTACGGTTATCTTTATGATGAGGAGAAACGCCTGTCTTATGAGGAAGACCGAAAGAGTGTGGAGAGTGAGCATCTGGATGATCATTACCTCTGTACGGATATTGACAGAATGGAGAAGATTGCACTGCAGATGCCTCTTTCTTCTATTAACAGACCGTCCTGGGACAGGAAGTTTCTGAAGGAGAACGGGTTTGAATCTGTGGCAGTGGATACCGGAATCTGGCAGCGGGTGTGGAGTCAGGAAGAGAAGCTGAATTATCATTCTACGCCGATGTTTATGATCAGCGCTGTGAAGGAAGAGAAAAACGTCTGGTCCGAGAATGATGGAATGGGTGATTCTGATAGCGGATATGACAGGAAAAGAGATTTGGAGGATGCCATGCTGTGTGCTGCTCCGGGTATGAAAAAGAATGGATTTCTGAGACTGGGCGGAGGTGAGTTTTCGCTTCCTTATACAGTAATCTGCGGTTCTCATCCCGGAAAGACAGTTCTAATCACCGCTGCGGTCCATGGAGGAGAATATGTGGGAATCCAGGCTGCTGTTGAGCTTGCAGATAAACTGAAGCCTGAGAAGATCCATGGAAGAGTAATCTTGGTTAAGACTGTGTGCAGGAAGGAATTTGAGGAGAGGAGCGGCAGTGTCTGCCCGGAGGATGAGAAGAATCTGAATCGTGTATTTCCGGGGAATCCGCAGGGAACCAGGATGGACCGTCTGGCGTATGAGGTGGTTCAGAAGCTTCACAGTGCAGCAGATTATTATATTGATCTTCACAGCGGGGATGATTATGAGCAGCTTACGCCTTATATTTACTATGCCGGATGTGCAGATGAAGATGTGGTTCAGATGTCAAGGAAGATGGCAGAGCAGGCAGATGTTCCCTATATGGTAAAGTCTAATGTGGCATCCGGTGGTTCTTACAATTATGCTGCCGCATGTGGCATTCCCAGTGTTCTGATCGAACGTGGCCAGATGGGAGGCTGGAGTCCGGAGGAGGTTCATTCTACAAGAAAAGATGTGCGTAATATTCTGTGTGCGCTGGGTGTTTACGATGGCATGAGAAGTTACAGTAATTATTATCCCATGGAAATTGAAGATGTGCGTTATCAGTCTGCCAGTGTATCCGGGCTGTGGTATCCTGCCAAAAAACCGGGAGATATCATTAAGGTTGGAGAGTATCTTGGCTGTGTTAAGGATTATGAGAGAAATATTCTGGAGACAAGTTTATCCGATTTAAATGGAGTGGTTCTATATCAGACGGGAAGTCTTCAGGTTATTAAGGATGGTCCGATGATCGCATATGGCAGTTTCAGCAGAAGAAAGGATGAACGCAAGAAAAAGATCACAAATTACTGGGCGAAAAGAAGCGACAGTTTTATGGAACAGAGAAGAGCTGAGCTTCACAGTGATATGGCTGATAAATGGCTGAAAGAGATCGGGACTTTTCTTCCTGATGGAAAATTAAGGATTCTGGATGTGGGATGCGGTGCAGGCTTCTTTTCCATTCTTTTAGCAAAACTGGGACATGAAGTTACAGGAATCGATCTGACACCGGATATGATCATTCATTCCAGGGAACTGGCAAAAGAAGAGAACGCCTCCTGTACGTTTGAAGTAATGGATGCGGAAAATCCGGATTTTCCTGATGGTACCTTTGATGTGATCGTGTCCAGAAATCTTACCTGGACACTTCCGGATGCAGCAAGAGCATATAAAGAATGGATTCGTGTGCTGAAAACGGGAGGAATCCTGATCAACGCAGATGCCAATTATGGTGCAGATGATTTCTCAGATACTGCTGATTTGCCTGCCAATCATGCTCATTTTACAGTAGGCGATGCCATGATGCAGGAATGCGAGGAAATTAAACGTCAGCTTCCTATCAGTTCCTATGTACGCCCTGCCTGGGATCTGGAGACACTGGGAAAACTGGGTATCAACAGATTCTCCATTGATCTGGGTATCAGCAGCAGAATTTATACAAAGAAAGATGAGTTTTATAATCCAACCCCTATGTTCCTGATCTGCGGCGAAAAAAATAAATGTAATAATTGAGAAAAATGAAGCATATATTAAAGGGAGATTTCATTGATGGAGCCTTCCTTTTTTTCTTTTTTGCAAGCTAAAATGTTACAAAAATATGAAAAAAGCTTGACAAAATCAATTATATTAAATATAATTTTCTTATAAGTTACAGAAATGTTACAACCATAAAAACCTGTAATTAAAAAAACTCAAGGAATGATAAGTATGAAAGTTCAGAAAAAAGAGTCAAAACAGTCCGGCAATCCGGCGCGGAGTCTGATACTGGTTACAGTGTGTACCTGTACGGCGATTGCGTTTGCAGCAGGCGGCAGAATAGCAGATTTTAATGGAAAAAACAAAGTATATGCAGCTTCTGAAAATAGGGAGAAAACTTTTTCCTCTGATGCTGACGAAACAGATGTACTGCCAACAGGAATTGCAGGAGTAGTATCTGGAATGAATGATACAGCTTCTCCCAAAAAATCAGTCACACGTATCGGAACTTCCTGTGAACAGGTAATGGTCGGTCAGAGAATCAAAGTTATTGAAGATAATATGGCAGAATTCGATGTCAGCTCTTCTATGGAGAGCAGCATCAATGAGTTAGATGCAAGGACAGCGGCTCTTGCAGAGAGTGCCCGGATGATGTCGGATGAGGACTATGATACATTGCTTCATATTGTAGAAGCTGAAGCAGGTACTGAGGATGTCAAGGGACGCATTCTGGTTGCCAATGTGATCATGAACCGTATAAAGAATAAGGAATTTCCCGATACAGTCACAGAAGTGGTATGGCAGAATACCAATGGTGTTCCGCAGTTTTCGCCGACTTATGACGGACGTATCAATGAAGTAACTGTTACAGATGAGACAAGAGAAGCCGTCAGACAGGCTCTTGAAGGTGTGGATTATTCAGAAGGAGCACTGTTTTTTATCCAGAAGTCTGAAGCTGAAAGCCAGAATGTCTCCTGGTTTGAGAAAGATCTGAAAAGGCTGTTTAAATACGGCGTACATGAATTTTATACCTATCCGGATTCAGCAGAAAGTTCCACAGGATCGTAATAAACGATACTCTTCATATAACTCATTTAACAGGATTGCGGTAATACTGCTCAAAATATGGACATATTCTTCGGGAACAAAAGAATATGTCCATATTTTTGATTTATAGTAATCAATCATAAAAAGACAGAAAAAAGAGAAATAATTTAGGATAGTATTTTGCTAAAGTATATGCTATAATGTGCTCAATTGGCGAAATGAATAACTGTAACTGTTCAGCGGTTTATTATTACTGCCAATATACTGAACAGTTACGAATAACTTTGGAAAGGCAGGAAATATCATGCAGGTATTATACAAAAGCACAAGAGGAAAAGAAGAAACCGTAACAGCTTCTATGGCTATTTTAAAGGGGCTTTCTGAGGATGGCGGCTTATTTGTGCCGACAGAGATTCCGAAGCTGGATGTCCCAATGGATGAGCTGGCAAAGATGAGCTATCAGGAGACAGCATATGAAGTAATGAAATGTTTCCTTACTGATTTTACAGAAGAAGAATTAAAGAACTGCATCAACAATGCCTATGATGAAAAATTTGATACAAAAGAGATTGCACCGCTTCATGAAGCAGACGGAGCTTATTTCCTTGAGCTGTATCATGGTGCGACCATTGCGTTTAAGGATATGGCATTATCAATTCTTCCACATCTTATGACTACAGCTGCTAAGAAGAATCAGGTAAAAAATGAGATTGTTATTCTTACCGCTACTTCCGGAGATACAGGTAAAGCGGCAATGGCCGGATTTGCAGATGTTCCGGGAACCAAGATCATCGTTTTCTATCCGAAACATGGTGTAAGTCCTATCCAGGAGAAACAGATGGTAACTCAGAAAGGCAACAATACATATGTTGTGGGAATTACCGGAAACTTTGACGATGCACAGACTGCCGTAAAGAAAATGTTCAATGATAAGGAACTGGAAGCAGAACTTGATGCTGCAGGATATCAGTTCTCATCTGCGAACTCTATCAACATCGGACGTCTGGTACCGCAGATCGTTTATTATGTATATGCATATGCATCACTTGTACGTCAGGGCAAGATCAAAGACGGTCAGGAGATCAATGTGGTAGTACCTACCGGAAACTTTGGAAATATCCTGGCTGCTTATTATGCAAAACAGATGGGACTTCCGGTTCACAAACTTATCTGTGCCTCCAATGATAACAAGGTTCTGTATGATTTCTTCCGTACAGGAACTTATGACAGAAAGCGTGACTTTATCCTTACAACCTCACCGTCCATGGATATTCTGATCTCCAGCAATCTGGAACGTCTGATCTACCGTATCGCAGGCGGTGATGCAAAAAAATGTGCAGAGCTGATGCAGTCTCTTACTGCAGGCGGCGAGTATACCATCACAGAAGACATGAAGGCACAGCTTGCAGACTTCTATGGCAATTACTGTACAGAAGACGAAACAGCAAAAACAATCGCAGAAATCTTCAAAGACAGTCATTATGTGATAGATACCCATACTGCAGTTGCAGCAGGTGTTTATGACAAATATGTAAAAGATACCAATGATACCACACCAACTGTCATTGCATCCACAGCAAGCCCATATAAATTTACAAGAAGTGTAATGGAAGCACTTGGAGCAGATACAGACGGTAAGGATGATTTTGCACTGGCTGATGAACTGAGTGCGCTTTCCGGAGTGAAACTTCCACAGGCAGTTGAGACGATCCGCACAGCATCGGTGCTTCATAACCGGGTGGTAGATGCGCCGGATATGCCAAAGGCAGTAAAAGATATCCTTGGAATCCGATAATCTCCATATTATAAAAAAATATAATTAATTCTACATTTTATGTTGAAAAAGAACATATACTGGAGTATAATAAAAATCAGTTAAAAACAGTGAATATCCTGAAATGTACGAGGCCCCTTCTTTTTTTGAACCTACATCGACTTTAACGGGAACCCAACATCGCAGGCCGGATGTCAGGCCGTCATTATGCAGCGGAAGACAGAAGGTCTGTTGAGGATACCCACCTAGCTATGGCTAGGCGTCAATGGGAAGGGAACGGCATTTCGGGAACTGTAAAAATGAGCCGTAGAGAGGCTCTTTTTTATTATCTTTTGGATTTAATATTATTTTATGATACGGGAGGTTGGAAACAATGGGTGTTTCTGAAAGAAAGTTCGGTGTATTACAGACTGGGGAAACAGTAAAAATTTTTCATCTGGAAAACAAATCCGGGGCATATGCGGAAGTGACAGATTTTGGAGCAATCCTGGTTAAGGTCTGCGTACCTGATAAAGATGGTACTTTAACAGACGTAGTACTTGGATATGATGATCTGGCATCTTATGAAGTAAATGGATGCTTTTTCGGTTCAACCATCGGCAGAAACGGAAACCGCATCGGCGGTGCGAAATTCTCTGTCAATGGCAAAGAAGTAGTTCTTGCTCAGAATGAGAATGACAATAATCTTCACAGCGGTCCTGACGGATTTGAAAAAAAGCTCTGGAAAGTGGCTGAGATTTCCGATGATAAAAACAGTGTTATATTTAACCGTATAAGTCCGGATGGCGAGAATGGTTTCCCGGGAGAATTTGATGTGTCTGTAAAATATGAGTTTACGGAAGACAACGAACTGAGGATCCATTATCAGGGAATCTGCGATGAGCCGACAGTTGCCAATATGACAAATCATTCTTATTTCAATCTGAATGGTGAGGGAAGCGGAACCGCCATGGATCAGTATCTTACAATCCATGCAAAATATTATACACCTGTAGCCGACAGTCATTCCATTCCTACAGGAGTGTATGAGGAAGTTGCAGGGACTCCCATGGATTTCAGAACTGCCAAACAGATTGGGCAGGATATTGAAGCAGAATTTGAGCAGCTGAAATTCACAGGCGGATATGACCACAATTATGTGACAGACAATTATGCAAAAGGAAACAGAAGACTGATCGCAACCGCATACAGTGATAAAACCGGAATTGCCATGGATGTCACTTCCGACTGTCCATGTGTACAGTTTTACGCAGCAAATTTTGTCGAAAATGAACATGGTAAAAATGGTCATACTTACAATAAGCGGGATGCTTTCTGTCTGGAAACGCAGGTTGAACCGAATGCGGTCAATGTTGAAGATTTCCACTCCCCGATTCTTAATGCAGGTGAACAGTATGATTCTGTGACTGCTTATCATTTCTACATCAGAAAGTAAAAATCTGACCATAAAACTAATTACATATTGATCCGGTTTTTTTCATATCTACAGCGTTCCAGCATGAAAAGAACCGGATTTTATTATCCATAATTCATGTTTGTCATAACGGCAGTTTCATGGTATGATAGTAAACAGAGATATTCGAAACAGTTATCTTTATAATTACAGCAATCACCATAAATGCATTATCTAAAATGACTGCTGTAAAATAACAGAATGGAGACATATATGAAAAAGAAAAATAAAACCCGGTCTGTTACAGGGCTTTTATTCGGGTTTATGGAACGTGTATCCGGAGATCACGTAGGAGCTTATGCGACACAGGCAGCGTATTTTCTGATCATGTCTTTTATTCCCTGTATTCTGTTTCTGACTACACTGGTACGGTATACACCTCTGACCTATAATGTAGTCAGGGATGCGATCGTTGCTTTTATTCCGGAGAATCTGCAGAGTTTTGTTCTGGGGATCGTGGTAGATGTATACAAAAGAAGTACTGCAATTGTCCCTTTGTCAGCAATTGTGGCACTGTGGTCTGCCGGAAAAGGAATGCAGTCTATCATCAATGGATTAAATACCATTTATCACGTAAAAGAAACCCGTAACTGGCTGTTAACCAGAATTTATGCAGTATTCTATACTTTATCACTGGTGATTGCGGTAATCGTGTCTCTGCTTATGCTTGTACTCGGAAACGAAATACAGAAAGTTGTATCAAAATATATTCCTTTTCTTGGAAAAGTTCTGGGAAAAATACTGGGGGCAAGAGCACTGTTGGTATTTGGTGTGTTGTTTCTGGTTTTTCTTATGTTGTATAAGGTTCTTCCGAACAGAAAAGCCACATTCAAAAGCCAGATTCCCGGAGCCTTGATCATAGCAGTTGCATGGTCGATATTTTCATACGGATTCTCTTTTTATTTTGAGATTTTTCCGGGGTTCAGTAATATGTACGGAAACCTTGCGACGATCATCATGGTCATGGTATGGTTGTATATCTGTATGAATCTTCTGTTATACGGTGCAGAGATCAATGCTTATTTTGAAAAAGAATTCCGGATTGCACATAAATCGGTACTGGAACTGCTGGCACATGAAAAAGAAAAAAAGCAGCAGGAAAATGAATGAATTCTGGCTGTTACTGTTCACTGGTAATATCCCGCGAGGTGTTTTTTGTGAGCGAAGGTCACAGAAAACCCGAGACATACTGCGCGATTTATTGTAAAGCCTTTCTGAGTGTGTTATAATAAACCATAATTTTGGAGAAACAAAAAGGAATCAGTTCTATGATCGTTGTATATTTGATATTTTTGGCTGTCATTCAGGCTGTGACGGAATTTCTTCCTGTCAGCAGCCTGGGACATTTATGCATATTGGAACAATATATGGGAATCGGCCACGAAACCGGATTGCTGTCAGAAACGATGCTCCATCTTGGAAGTGCGGCAGCAATTATATTTTTGTTCCGCAAAGATTTAAAAAAAATCGGACTGGGACTTCTGGGGATGTTTATGGATATGATCGGTAATCTGAATCTATATATCCATAACAAGAAGACAGGGGAAAGTTTAGGCTATGCCAGAATAGTTACCGGAACATATCGGAAAACAGGTGCACTTCTTGTGATTTCCATGATTCCAACAGCACTTCTGGGACTTACAGGAAAACGGCTGGCTCTTCTGGCCGCAGACTCTCAGATTGTTCCGGGAATCGGATTTTTACTTACAGGCGTATTTCTTCTGGTAACAGATCTGAATAAATCCGGTGGAAAAAAGGGACCGAGAGAGGCTTCTTATGACAGCGCCATGTGGATTGGAATTTGTCAGGGGATTGCTGTCTTTCCGGGGATTTCCAGAATGGGATTTACGTTATGTGCTGCACTGTTATGCGGATATAACCGCAAATTTGCGGTTCGTTTTTCTGTTTTTATGAGTCTGCCTGCTATCATAGGTGCTTTTTTTACGGAAATCGGAAATTTTGGTGCTTCTGAAATGACGGCAGGACTTGGGTTTACCTATGTATTTGCAATGATCATCGCCGGTTTTGCGGGATGTCTTGTTGTCCGAAATACAATAGCCATGACTCAGAATATAAAATTACGCTATTTTGCATATTATTCATTTATAGTCGGTATTATTACACTGGCATTAAATTTTGCCCTGTAAAGGGAAGATATTTACGAGAAGATCAAGGAGGGGAGCCTTAGAATGGCAGCATCAAAGAGTAAGAATACCGGGCATTCGGGAAGAAATACAAAAAAGAAGACAGCAATGGAACAGGAAGTCGGCAGATTTCAGACAGAAATCATATTATTTGTGATTTTGGCCGCATGTGTGATCCTGATGGCAAGCAATTTTGGAGCAGGTGGTTTTGTGGGAGATGCGATCAGTAATTTCTGTTTCGGACTGATGGGACTGATGGCATATCTGTTTCCAATCGTATTTTTCCTTGAATCAGCATTTATTCTGATCAATAAAACAAACCGGCTGGCATATAAGAAACTTGCAGCGGCGTTTGTGATGTTTCTGTTTCTGTGTGGGGCAGCGCAGCTTCTCACAGACGGATATATGCAGAGTACAACTTTGCTGGATTATTATGCTTTAAGCGCAGATTATAAAACAGGCGGTGGTCTGATCGGAGGAGCGATCTGTATTTCTGTCACATCTGCTTTTGGAACTATCGGCGGATATGTGATCATTATACTGGCATTTGTTGTATGTATGATCATTATCACACAGCGCTCTCTGCTCGATTTTGTAACGCGGCTGGTTATAAAGGTGTGTGATTTTGTAAAAGACAGACATATGCGCTATATGCAGGGGCAGCCTGAACGTGAGCGATATAGAGAAGAACGTGCCAGAGAACGTCAGCTTATAAGAGAACAGCGGCGTGAAGAAAGAGTCCGCAGACTGGAGGAAGAAATTGGCGATGATGAATTTTCAGATGATGACTTTCTCATGGATCCTTCGGAAGCAAAAAAAATGAAAAAAGGCGGCTTTCTGGAAGGAACCAAGCTGACAGGCTATTCTGAACAGAAGCCAAAGAAAAAGGGGAAACTTCTGAAAAAAGCAGCAGATACAGATAAAGCAGCAGCAGATACAGCCGAAGCTGCGGAGGATACCGAGAACACAGGGATTAAATCCTCTGATGATGCGGATAATAAACCATACATCGATGCTCCGATGAATTTTGAGATTCACAGAGCGGATACATCCCCGGATACATACGAGGCAGATAATGAATCACAACAGCAGGAAGACCTTCCATTTGAAGATGCTGTCACTGACCGGAAGAAATCTGTGGTTTCAGAACCGGAGGAAGATCTGCCCCCTTTTCAGGATGAGAAGGCAGTGCGGCCGCCTTCGAAAAACCCCAAATCTTCTGAAAAAGAGATACAGAGCGGAATTGTAAACATTCAGCATGAGATCACCCGACAGGAAGCAGCCGTAAAAAAAGAATATAAATTTCCAGCCTTAAATCTGCTGAAGAAAGGAAGCAGCAAAGCTCAGGGGGATTCTGATGCCTATCTGCGTAAGACTGCAAAAAAACTCCAGGAAGTACTTCACAATTTCGGCGTGAACGTGACTGTCACTAATGTGAGCTGCGGACCAACAGTTACCCGTTATGAACTTCAGCCCGAGATGGGAGTGAAGGTCAGCAAAATTGTAGGTCTTGCAGATGACATCAAACTGAATCTTGCCACTCCTGATATCCGTATTGAAGCACCGATCCCCGGCAAAGCAGCAGTGGGCATTGAGGTTCCCAATAAAGAGAACAGTACGGTTATGCTCAGAGATCTGCTCCAGTCAGAAGAATTTCAGAAGGCAAAATCCAAACTTTCTTTTGCAGTAGGAAAGGATATTGCAGGTAAGACTGTAGTTGCGGATATTGCCAAAATGCCACATCTTCTCATCGCAGGTGCAACCGGTTCAGGTAAATCAGTATGTATCAATACACTTATCATCAGTATCCTGTACAAGGCAAATCCGGATGAAGTAAAGCTTATCATGATCGATCCTAAAGTAGTAGAGCTCAGTGTGTATAATGGAATTCCACATTTGTTTATTCCGGTTGTGACAGATCCGAAGAAAGCAGCAGGCGCATTAAACTGGGCAGTACAGGAGATGACAAACCGTTACAATACATTTGCGGAGTACGGTGTCCGTAATCTGGATGAATATAATAAAAAAGCAGAGCAGATCAAGGCGGCAGGAGCTGAAGAAGAACCTGTGAAAATGCCGCAGATCGTGATTATCGTGGATGAGCTTGCAGACCTTATGATGGTTGCGCCCGGAGAGGTGGAGGATGCTATCTGTCGCCTGGCCCAGCTTGCACGTGCGGCAGGTATCCATCTGATCATTGCCACACAGAGACCGTCTGTAAATGTTATCACCGGTCGTGCATTTGTATCTGATGATGAGGTAAGTGCTGTGGTTGAATTTCTTGCAGATAAAAATCCGGGTGTCCAGTATAACCAACAGATCGAGCAGCAGGTAAATTCTCCTGTAACAACAGGTATGTCCGGAGATGAAAGGGACATCCATTTTGAAGAAGCAGGTAAGTTTATCATAGAGAAAGAGAAAGCTTCTATTGGTATGCTGCAGAGAATGTTTAAGATTGGTTTCAACAGAGCGGCAAGAATCATGGATCAGCTCTGCGACGCAGGTGTAGTGGGACCGGAAGAGGGAACAAAACCGAGAAAAGTTCTTATGTCTATGGAGGAGTTTCAGAATTATCTGGAAAATCAGTAAGTGAGGACTGTCTATGAAATGTCCTAAATGTCATAAAGAGGTGGAAAAAGGCTCTCTGTACTGCCCCTACTGCCTTGCGGAGATACCCTGGGTAAGAGAATTCAGCACAGTGGAAACTCTGATGAAAAAGGAGCAGCAGAACCGCCCATCCGAAAAAAAACAGAAAACAAAAATTATAAAATATTTCAAGCATCCAAAAAGAAGAAAGCTGAAATTCAGCAGAAAACAGCTTCTATGTCTGCTTCTGTGTGCGGCGACACTACTGGGGTTCTTTTGTTATCGCAGGAATATATAAAGAGTATGTGAAGCTTCTTACACAGGAGGGAAAGACCAACGAAGTCAGACTGATCCTGAAATCTGCTGACAGAGAGGTGCAGAATGCCTGCGCAGAATATATCTGCGAAACACCTGTATCAAATCCTGCACCCGGAACCTATACTACAACGCAGACTCTGAAACTGGAAGGTAACTGCCAAAAGATTTATTACACATTAGATGGAAGCACACCTACCAGAAAGAGTAAAGTATATACAGAACCTATTATTCTGAGGGAAGGCACAACTGAATTAAAAGCCTTTGGTGTAAATGATAAAAACATCGAAAGTGATGTGATCAGCAGAAAGTATGTGATTGTTTTAAATGCACCGAAAGCCCCTAAGGTAACACCTAAATCAGGGGATTACAATAAAAAAACAGAGATTAAGATCACTGTTCCGGATGGATGTAAGGCATATTATGCATTTGATTCTGAACCGGATCTTAACAGTACTGTTTATGAACAGCCAATCTCCATGCCTGTGGGTTACCATAGGCTGAATGTTATTCTTGTTGCAGCAAATGGCAAGACCAGTAAAATGACTGCTATGGAATATTATCTGCAGTACTAAAAATACTGTGATTTTATCGCTGATTTTATTAAAATAGAAGGAAGAAGATCATGGAAATCCGTATTGTTACAGTTGGAAAGATCAAAGAAAAATATCTGTGTGACGGAATCGCAGAATATGCCAAACGGCTGAGCAGATACTGCAGGCTGACTTTCTGTCAGGTAGCAGATGAAAAAACACCGGATAAAGCGTCAGAAGCACTGAACACACAGATTAAAAATACAGAAGGCGAACGTCTGATGAAACATATACGCGAACAGGATTATGTTATCGCACTGGCAATTGACGGAAAAACGCCGGATTCTGTAGAACTCTCTCAAAAAATTGAGAAACTGGGAGTTTCCGGTATCAGTTCCATTGCATTTGTGATCGGAGGTTCCTTAGGACTGAGTGAGAGTGTTCTGAAACGTGCAGATTATAAGCTCAGCTTTTCCAGAATGACTTTTCCGCATCAGCTGATGCAGATGATCCTTTTGGAACAGATATACAGAAGCTACCGCATTATGAATCACGAACCCTATCATAAATGAACGAATGTACCAACAAGTCCAAAAGAAAGAAGAAAACTATGAACATAGAAAAATTTGAAGAATTTATTTCACAGTACCCGATTTTTGAATACCGCATACTGGACACAAAAGATATTACAATTCAGGAACGCGTGCGCACGATCTGCCAAGAAGAATGCGAACGTTATGATTCTACCTGGGCCTGTCCCCCCGCAGTAGGAACCCTGCAGGAATGTGAAAAAAAAATAAAAAGTTATCCTCAGGCTGTTTTCTTTTCCAGTGTAGCGGAAGTTTCGGATATCATGAACATGGAAGAAATGCTTTCTACAAGACGGGCACACGAGGACCTGACTACAGAGGTGGGAAAATATCTGAATAAAGAAGGGTATGAAACTTACATCCTGTCTACAGAATCCTGTGATATCTGTGAAAAATGTGCCTATAAAGAGGGAAAGCCATGCAGATATCCTGATCGGATGCATCCATGTCTGGAAAGTCATGGTGTAGTAGTAAATGAGATTGTAGAGCGTGAATCTATGGAATATAATCTGGGTGGAAATACAATTCTGTGGTTTTCTATGGTTTTGTTTCGATGATTGCTGCTGAAACGTGTTTTAAAGAAAGTTCTTCCGGCATAGACTGATAGTAAAAGCCGGGGGAGCTTTTTTTATGAAAAAAGCAGGACAATGGAAAAACCGGATGGTGCTGGCATTAGAACTTCCGCCTGATCTGGCATATAATGAAACGATCGTCACACTGACCGGTCAGACGGAAGCTGTTATCGAAAATTATAAATCTGTTTTTAAATATACACCTTCTGAAATTGTGATACAGTCTTTTTGCGGAAAAGTGACCATATCCGGGAAAAATCTTGAAATCCGCTGGTACAATTCCAGTGCAATGAAAGTGACGGGAAGTATTTATGATATAAAAGCGGGTGACAGCGAATGTTGAAATTTTTGAAATTAATATATGGTTATGT
>PPYF01171812.1_pt1 | contig 37152 bp, 30 predicted proteins | sample 1559871 | NCBI WGS metagenome assembly PPYF01 (sample SAMN08240021, study PRJNA423297) | Human gut metagenome, whole genome shotgun sequencing project.
CTGGAGGAACAGCCGGGAAAAATCCAGATCATTGTTACGTTCCTGGCAATTCTGGAATTGATGAAGACGGGAAAGATCCGCATTGCCCAGGAGGAGGCGTTCGGGGAGATCCTGATCGAATCCCTGGAGGCAGAGGGGACGGTTGTGGTTCCCTATACGGAAAACGAAGACGGTGAGGATGAGATAGAATAATGGAAGAAAACAGGAATCAGAAAACGGACAGTTACGGAGAAGTTCACCGCCCGGACACCGTGGAGCACACGAAGGCGGCGATCGAAGCGGTGCTGTTTGCCATGGGAGATTCCCTGGAATTGTCCAAGATTGCAAAGGCGATTGGCCACGATACGGAGACGACCCGGAAAGTCCTTCAGAATATGATGGATGATTATCAGAAGGAGGACAGGGGAATCCGGATCATCGAGCTGGAAAACGCTTATCAGTTGTGTACAAAACAGGAATACTATGAATATCTGGTCAACATCGCGCTGCAGCCGAAAAAGGCAGTGCTCAGTGATGTGATGATGGAGACGCTTTCGATCATCGCCTACAAGCAGCCGGTGACCAAGATTGAGATTGAGAAGATCCGCGGGGTCAAAAGTGACCACGCGGTCAACAAACTGATTGAATATAATCTGGTGCAGGAAGTAGGGCGCCTGGACGCACCCGGACGGCCGATCCTGCTGGGAACAACGGAAGAGTTTCTGAGGAATTTCGGCGTGGATTCCACGGACAACCTTCCGACGATCAACCCGGTCAAACTGGAGGATTTCAAGGCGGAAGCAGAGGAAGAGATCCAGATACGGCTGGATATCTAAAAAAGACAAAGGAGGCGGTACGTATGCCCACAACTTATGCACATGACCGGTTCGGCAGGGAGGTCTGGAAAAAGCTGCCGAAAGATCTGAAAAATACGATCCGAGAGCATAAAAAACTGTATTTGATCGGACTGCACGGTCCGGATATCTTTTTTTATTACCATCCATTGACCAGAAACCCGATTTCCCAGTATGGGTCGCAGCTACATGAGAGGACGGCTGCCGAATTCTTCCAGGAACGGATTGCCATGTTTCAGGAGAATCCGGATGACGCGCTGCGGGTTTATCTGCTGGGATTTGCCTGCCATTTTCTGCTGGATTCCACCTGTCATCCGTATATCAATGCCTTTGAGGATCAGACAGGAATCTCCCATGCGGAGATCGAAACCCATCTGGACAGAGAGCTGATGGAGAGGGACGGCAAAGATCCGTTCCGCTATGAGCCTGCGGCGTCGATCTGTCCGAATACTGAGGGAAACAAGGTGATCCAGAGATGTTTTCCGCGGCTCTCCCAGGCTGAAATCCTTGAATGCCTGAAGGGAATGAAATTTTACACCCATCTGCCCATCTGCCGGAACGGCATCAAGCGGACAGTCCTCCTGAGCGCGCTGAAACTGAGCGGACATTATGATTCGATGGAAGGACAGATTATGAGGAAGAAACCAAATCCGAAATGCGAGGCGTCCACAAGGAATCTCCTGAATCTGTACCGGAAAGCGCTGGACGAGGCTCCGGGAGAGCTGGAAGGCCTCAACGAAGCGATCCTGAACGGAGCACCGTTATCCGGGCGTTTCAACCGGAATTTTGAATAAGAGAAAAAGGAGAAATTACCTATGGCTGGAAAAATGACGCGCCTGGAGAAACAGTGGATCCTGTATGATGTGGGCAATTCCGCGTTCACAATGCTCTGTACCACGATCATTCCTATTTACTTTAAAAACATTGCGACCGCAGACAATCTTTCCAACAGCGATTCCACCGCGTTTCTGAGCTTTACCCTGTCCTTATCCACGATCCTGGTGGCAATCCTGGGACCGATCCTCGGAACGATGGCGGACACAAAAAATTATAAGAAGCCGCTGTTTGTCAGCACTTTCCTGGTGGGAGTGATCGGCTGTATGGCGATGGCGTTTGCCAGCAAATGGCTGGCGTTTCTGGCAGTATTCTGTATTGCCAAGACCGGTTATCAGCTGAGCCTGATCTTTTATGATTCTATGCTGACGGATGTCACGACGGAGGACCGGATGGATGAAATTTCCTCGCAGGGGTATGCCTGGGGGTATATCGGAAGCTGTGTTCCGTTTATCGCTTCTCTGGTGCTGATCCTCGGCTCTGATGTCATTGGCATCAGCGGCGGGATGGCGATGACCCTGGCGCTGTTCCTCAATGCAGTCTGGTGGGCAGGTGTGACGATCCCTCTGATCCGCAATTACCGCCAGATCCATTATGTGGAAAAGGTAAACCATCCGGTGAAGGAGAGTTTCCGCAGGATCGTCGATGTGGTGAAAGGATTGAAACATCAGCGGAAGATCCTGTTTTTCCTTCTTGGATTTTTCTTCTACATTGACGGCGTGTATACGATCATCGATATGGCGACCACCTACGGAAAGGATGTGGGAATTTCGGATACGGATCTGGTGCTGGCGCTGCTGATGACACAGGTGGTAGCGTTCCCTTGCTCTATCGCTTTTGGAAAGATTTCCAAGCGGTTCAAAAACGGCAGCCTGATCCAGGTGAGCATTCTCGCATATTTCCTGATCGCGGTCTTCGCGCTGCAGCTGGACAAGGCGTGGGAGTTCTGGTTCCTGGCAGTCTGCGTCGCAGTCTTTCAGGGAGCGATTCAGGCGCTGTCACGTTCTTACTTTGCGAAGATTATCCCGAAAGAGAAGTCCAGCGAGTATTTTGGATTTTATGATATATTCGGAAAAGGCGCAGCTTTTATCGGAACGACGGTGATGGGAATCTCCACGATGGTCAGCGGAAGTTCCAGATATGGAGTGGCGATTCTGTCGTTGATGTTTCTGGTGGGATTCTTCTTTTTCCGGAAGGCGGAGAAAGAAGAATAAGATTGGAAGAAGCCGTTCGGATGGGGAAGTTAAGGAAAAGCTATCATTTCTGATCAAAGTTACAGGAAAGGATGTGTTCGCATGGCACTGGCAAAAGATCGGTTGTATACTACAGAAGATATCTATGCGCTTCCTGATGGTCAAAGGGCGGAATTGATTGATGGCAGTATGTATCTGATGGCTCATCCAAAAAGAATCCATCAGAAGTTCGTTCGTTTTCTGGATGTAACCATCGGTAATTATATTCGGGAAAAAGGCGGTGACTGCGAGGTCTATCCGGCTCCGTTTGCGGTGTTCCTCAGCAAAGATGACTGAAATTATGTCGAACCTGACATCAGCGTAGTCTGCGATAGGGAGAAATTGACCGAGGACGGCTGCAGCGGAGCGCCGGATTGGATTATTGAAGTGGTATCGTCCGGCAGCCGCAGGATTGATTACTATATGAAGCTGTTTAAGTATCGTACAGCAGGAGTGAGAGAGTACTGGATTGTGGATCCGGATAAGGAGCGAGTTACGGTATATAATTTTGACGAAGAAACGGTGATGGAGCAGACGCTGTCTGAGTGTGTGAAATCGGGAATTTATGATGATCTGGAGATTGATTTCGGCAGTATGCAGCTGTGAGAATTAGCCTCTATACTAGAAAATTGGTTCGATACCAATTTGAAGTATAGGGGCTATTTTGAATATATAAGAGCAAAGACAAGGGGCTGTCGGGAAATAGATAGTCCAAATCAGGGGATTATCGGGAAAAAGGTCGTGCGGGAAGAACTGCGGATCATCCCTGCAAAAGTGGAACGGATCCAGTATGTCCAGGAAGTGCTTGGCTGTCCGGAATGTAAGAAAGACGGCGCTTCCGTTATCGTTGGGGCCGAAACACCAAGCCCGCTGCTGAAACACAGCCTTGCATCTCCGTCCACGGTTGCTTACGTGATGTATCAGAAATATGTGAACAGCATCCCTCTTTACCGCCAGGAGGCGGATTGGAAACAGCTGGGAGTAAAGCTCCCCAGAGCGACACTGGCGAACTGGGTCATCAAATGCGGCCTAGATTATATGGAGCCGGTGTATGAACAGCTTCACCAGCATCTGCTGGAGAGGGACATCATCCATGCAGATGAAACACCCTGCCAGGTACTGAAGGAAGAAGGGAAAACGGCACAGTCCAAGTCCTATATGTGGCTGTATGGCTCTGGAAATGACGGGCTGCCGCCGATCCGCCTGTATGATTACCAGCCCAGCCGGGGCGGATATCATGCGGAAGAATTCCTGAAAGGATTTTCAGGATACCTTACCTGTGATGGTTTTGGCGGTTATAATAAGCTGAAGGATGTCATCCGCTGCGGCTGCCTTGCCCATATGAGACGGTACTGGCATGATGCACTTCCCGGGAAATCGAAGAAATCCCCGGATAAGACTCCGGCAGAGATCGGTTTCGATTACTGCAGCCAGTTATTCGAACTGGAAAAGGAGTATGCGGATTTGGATGCCGATACACGGAAAGCCAAGCGTCTTGAGACGGAGCCTGCCATATGGGAGGCTTACTGGTCATGGCTTGAAACAGTGAACCCAGCTGGCGGAAGCCGTCTGGTCAAAGCGGTGACCTATGCGGTAGGGCGGAAAAACTTCCTGTTCCATGATACTGTAAAAGGCGCCCGGGCCAGTTCCATCATTTACAGTTTAGTAGAAACTGCAAAACTCAACAATCTGAACATCTACGCATATCTGCAGACTGTACTGCTCTATATGCCGGACTACAAAAATGAGCCCGAAGGTATAGAAGAGCTGATGCCATGGTCTGACATGATACAGCAGGGATGCCGGATCAAATCGAAAAGTTGAAGTTGGAGTATTTTACTTCAACTATAGCGGAATATTTTGTGAAAAGATAGCCATTATTTTATTGAGCGCTTACGTATTTACGCTTCAAAGCGTATGGATACATTATAAAGAAAATCGGTATCCTTTGACCGGAATCACGGTATTCACTGCCCAGAATTGCGGTATCCATCAAAGCGGAATCACGGTACTGTGTTTCCGGAATGACGGTTCAGAATCGTCCGGAATACTCAGTCATATCGTTCAAAGTTTGTGGGATGAGTGTTCAAGGGCAACACGACTCTGATGGCAGTGGTGTTCCTGGAGACCATCGAAACCATTGGCAACAGAGTGTTTAACGACTGCGCTTTTTTTACTGATGAATGTATTATTAATTTGAATGGTGAGATAAGGCATGATATACTTAAACAATAAGGATAAATCAGTTTTGCAGGATAATCATGCGGTATGATTATCAGAAAACAGATGAGGGAGGAAAATGCTTTGTGTGAAAGCACGGGGTATGCGAAATGAGAAAATTATTGAGAAGAGTATTGGGATTATTATAAAAATAAGAGTGGACTGGGCAGTTACCATTATCATTGCGGCGGTAACCCGCCACATTTGCATGAGAATGGCGTATGTCCGTATGGAGGCGGAGGCACGCCGCAGCAGTCGACTTACACGCCGCCGTCGCCGAAGGTGAATCTGGAAACTTATCCGACACAGATGAATGTGGGTGATTCTTCCGGCCTGAAATATTCCATTGAGAATGCTACAGATTCCCGTTCAACAGTCAGTTCCAGCAACGAGGCGGTTCTCCGGGTAAATGAAGACGGGACGCTGAGTGCTGTTGCAGCGGGTACGGCAACGATTACAGTTTCCGGTTCCGGTGTGGAACAGTCTTTTGAGGTGACGGTTCAGACGGTTTCGGTCAGTTCTGTTTCTGTTTTGAATCTTCCGGAGGAACTGCAGCTGGGGCTGACCTCGCAGGCCACAGCGGAAGTTTTGCCGGAGAATGCGACGGACCGGACAGTGGAATGGAAATCCAGTGATCCGACGATTGCGGAAATCAATTCGGACGGAACGGTAACGGCGGTCAGTCCCGGTACGATGACAATCATCTGCAGGGCTTCCAACGGGGTTGAGGCGCAGGTGTCTTTGAAGGTTTACGAAGTATTTCCGGATGAGATAAAGACGGACACCGAACGAATTCGGCTGAATGTTGGAGAAACACAGACTGTGAATATAGAAATCCTTCCGGAACATGCAAACAATAAAAAATATACGGTAAAAATCGAGGACGAATCAGTCGCCGTGCTCAAGGAGGGAAATACTATAGAAGCCCGGAAAGACGGAACTACGGACTTGGTGATTGAGACGGAAAATCAACTTACAAAAAGGATTCCTGTTTCGGTTTATCATATCCCGGTTCGGACAGTAACCATTGACGACAGCAGTCTGGAATATGTTTACACTGCGTTTATGAAACATGCGGTGGATCTGAATACTTCTATCACGCTTGGAATGAACCTGTCTCCTGAAAATGCAACGTATACGGATATCGTGTGGGAGAGTAGTGATCCGGAAGTGATTTCTGCTTCTGAAGGAAAACTGGAAATCCGTCGATGAAATGACAGAAACAGATTCCAGGGAAAATTGGGAGGAAAATTGAAACATATGAAGAGACGAAGAATTTTTGTCACAGGCGACACGCATGTCCGGCATGATATTCAGAAATTGGAAAAAGAAAATTTTGCCGCAGGAGAAACGTTGTGCAAGGATGACATTCTGATCATCTGCGGCGACGCGGGAATTGTCTGGCTCGATGAGGAGAAGGACCGGGAACTGATCGCCTGGTATGACAGCCGGCCATGGACGACAGTCTACTGTGACGGAAATCATGAAGGCTTTGCCCGGCTGCAGGAGTACCCGGTCACTGACTTTCACGGGGCGAGAGCACATAAGCTTGGAATGTCCGTCTACCATATCCTCCGCGGAGAGATTATGGAATTGGAGACTGGGAGTACATTTCTTTTTTTCGGCGGGGCATTCAGCCAGGATATTGATTTTCGTACAAGGAATTACGACTGGTTTGAGGCGGAGCTGCCTGTGCAGAGGGAGGTTGACAACTGCATGAATAATCTGAAGCGTTACGGATTTTCAGTGGATTATTGTATTACCCATGATGTTCCGACACGCTTCAACCTGCAGATGGGGTATCGCGGGGCGACGCCTTATATGCTGTCGGATTACGGTCCGGAGTACATCAACATACATGCGGTTCTCGATAACATTTATGAGATGACAGCGTTCCGGAAATGGTTTGCCGGTCACTATCATATCAACAGGCTTATGTATGGAAAAGCGCCGCTGCATGTTCTCTATGACGAGATTATTGAATTGACAGAGAATGAAGGTCAGTAATACAAGAATGTCCGCTTGGTTCGTTGCCTGCGGGAATAAAATAACAGAAAACATAAAGATTTCGGCGGGAATATTATCTTTTCGATTAAGGAGGCAGTGGTTACAATGATCGACAACAGTAAAATTATCGCGGATACAGGCGCGCTGGAACAGTTGACAGAGGAGGAACGCCGGATGTTGAAAAGCCGAGGAAACAGGCTTGGCGGCAGAATCTGTAAAATTCTTCGCCACAGTCCGGAGATGATTCAGATTCCCATGGACCGGCAGGGATGGGTCAGTGTGTCGGAATTTATAGAAAAATTCAACGATAAATTTCGTCGGCCGATGTTTTATCTGACACTTCCTGTATTGATGGAAATTGTCCGGACGGACGGAAAACAGAGATATGGACTGAGGCGGGAGGGAGACAAACTGATGATCCGCTGCAATCAGGGACATTCGATTCCCTGGCTGGAAATGGACTACAAAGTGGGAACACCGCCGGAGGTTTTATATCATGGAACGGGTTTCTGTGCGCTGGATTCTATTCTGAAAGAAGGACTCAAACCAATGACACGTCAGAAGGTTCACCTGTCCTGGGATACCGCAACGGCAAGACAGGTTGCCGGCCGATGGAAAAATCAGGGTGCACCGGTCATTTTGAAAATTGACGCGGCGGGGATGACGCGTGACGGCTATGTGTTTTACCTTTCAGAAAATGAAATTTGGCTGACGGACAGTGTACCTCCGGAGTATCTGAGTGTACTTTGCGTGGAAGGATGAAAGGGGAGTTGAAATGGAACGTTTTATTTTCACAAAAGAAAACCTGCACCTGATGAGATACCGCTGGCAGTGGCGTAAGGGAGCCACAGGAATTTACGGTCTTTATGGACCGCCGGCAAGCGGGAAGGCTACCTTTTTGTCAAATTGTTTTGAAGACAGGAAAATATACCGCGCATCGGCCGGGGAATTATACCAGAAGTTTTTTGAGGATGGCGGTACGGATTCTCCGGATTTGTTATCCGCTTTGCAGCAGTTTGTTCCTGAGGAGATGATTATTTTAATCGATTATCTGAATGAGCTTCGGGAAAAGGATAAAGTATTAACAACATTTTATCAGATGGCCAGAGGATGGGCGGACAATGGAAAATTGGTGATTTTTACGTCAGATAGCTGTGAAGATTTCCAACAGACGGAAAATTGGCTGACCTTGATCGAGATCACTCCGGCGCCGGTGAATGAATTTACAGTGAACTGTATCTGCCATGAAAATGATTTCTGGCCGGACGACGAGGACTACCGCGCACTGCTGAAAAAAGATTCCTTAATCGAAGCGGAGGTATCTATGGAGATGGTAAAGCTGTTCAGTGAGCCGCAGACGGAACCCAGACAGCAGTTTTCCATTTATACCCCCACGGAAGCAGATCAAAACATGTATTTTCTGTTTTCTCCTCATCTCGATTATGAGCTGGCGCGGAGAAAGCCGAAGGATGAAGATACGGATGAACTGATCTATCTGAGAAGTTCAGCGATTCCACAAGGAATCTGTGAGGAGTATCACAGGTTTTTCTCTGGAAATTCTTTTATTATAGCGAAGATGTTCTGGGAAAAACAGATGATGCTGAGTTTGTGTCAACCGGAAAGATACCGGGACATGTTGGCGCAGCTGCAGGCGGTTCCGAAAGAATTTCAGAACAGGGCATACCGGATTTTTTACCGGTACGTTGTCACAAGCGCTGTCGAAGTGGAAGGGAAGGGGGAAGAAATTCCAGCGGTCGAGACGTTGTTTTGGACGGTTTCTTCCGATGAAAAGGAAGGAATTCCCAAAAAAATTCGATGTTACTTTATTGAGAATGGGGAGCGGGCGGTTCTGATTCCTGAAAATGAATTTCAGAAGCCGGAACAGAAATTCTGGAGATTCTGAGAAAATTGCAATATAGAATGGTTTGGGTGAAATGTAAAATTCCTGGAGCAGCTATGCCAGCAGCAAGCAAACTGCTCCAGTATTTTGTGTATAAAAGAAAAAGCAAAAGATACAGTCCTCGGTATGAGGATTTTTATGAGTGAGTTCTCAGCATCTTCTCTAAATCGTCAACGTTCTGAAGACAAATGGTGATCTGCAGCTTGCTGTCCTCACGGAACGCCTTTGTACAGCAGTTCGGCTGGCTGAACTGCTACGGCAGGTGTGAAAGAACAGAAAAATCAGATGTCAACCGACAGAAGATATGATATACTTATAAGATAAATTGAAATAAAATGAGACATGCGACAAGAGGTCATGAATTTCATGCTTGCATGAAATTTATGACCCTGCGGAGCAATCCGTGTCTCATGCCCATTTTTCGGGCGAATCATAAAATGATGCCAGGGTCAAAATACATTTTGATCCCAGCATTATAAACGAACGGTAAAGAGAAAAGTGATAAGATACGAGGAGGAGAAGGTATGTCAAAACGTGAGCTTGTTCATCTGCTTCGGGAACAGACGGAGACACTGAGGGGGCAGTTTTCGGAAATTTGTTCAGCACTCTCAGAACTGACACAGTGCGTCAGCGCGGAAGAATTCTTTCCGGAATGTCTTGCAGAAACGGTGCTGGAAAAGCTTCCTGAAGCAGTTGCGCTGCAGGCGGAAGTGAAGAAACAGTTTTCTGCACTCGGGGCAGGCGATGTTCCATTGAAACTGGAGGAGACCGCTGCGTTGCTGGAGGAGTATGAAAGCCGACTCCTGGAGTCCGAAAAATATATTGTCGCGGTTCGTTTCTTTCTGTCGCTGCGGTCTGAAGATCGGGAGATTCAGAATTTGCTGGAGCAGCGGCAAGAAGTCCTGAGAGCGTATGATTTTGAAAAAATGGACGGAGACTCCGTTAAAGAGACAGCGGAGTGTTATCTTCGGCTGTCAGATGCATTTCATGAAGAAGATCCGGTCAGAAAATTTTCGCTGGTATACAGACTTGCAGGCTGTTTTGAGGAGCCGATCGCCCGTGGAATTCAGTTTGGAATAATAACGGTTGAGGTAGAAACTTCGGAAGAACAGCAGGAGATTTCTGTGCCTGTCGAGGAGGAAGATGTCTGGAAATCGATCGGGATCAGCGATCCGACGGAGATGATCAGCGAGGAAGAGCCAGGGATGCTGGACATAGAAGTGTCTCAAAAAGCGACGGGGAAATTTGGAGTCAAAGAGTTCAAAAGAGATCTCGCTAAACAGGTTCCGATAGATAAGATGACCTGCCTTTTTCATGCATATGCAGGATACGGATTTTCCATGGAATCTATTTCGTTGAGGAACGGATCCGGGCAGTCTTATGAATTGGCCGCGGAAAAGCTGATGCAGCAGGGATACCTGAAAAAATATGTCGTCAAAGGTTTCGGAGAATTTTTTACATTGTCTCGGAAAGGTCTGAAGGCTTTTGAGACGAAAGAATCGGCTGCGTTTCTTGCCCGAATGTTTGGTGAGAAGCGGATTGACCTTGTCAAAGCGGATCCGATCGAGGACCGGGCAGATTCTGCAGCTGCAAGATTTCTGTGCTGTACCAGCTACAAACAGACGATGAAAATAAATCCGGACTATGTGTTTTATACATGCTCCTGTTATGTGGATTCGGATTTCTTTTTCTACTCTTTTCCGGACGTGCTGGATGGGAAATCTGTGGTATACCTGGGGATTGTGTCGGAAAATTCAGAGCAGTTCCGGCTGTTTTATGAACGTTTACTGGAGGAGAAGAGCGAAGAGAAACAGTATGTGGTGCTTGCACTCACTCATGAGAAGGCAGAAAAGCTTGCCGGTTGGATAAGAGGCATTCTTGGGCAGCAGATTTCTGTCTGGTACTGCGGCTGTACAGATGACGAATTTTATGATTCGGAAGATCAGGCGGTAGTGAATCTTGAAGATTACCGGCAGGAGGACGGGAAACAAGAAGAGAAGGAGAAACAGCAGGAGGAAAAGAAAGAACAGAAGGACGAGAGACAGCAGGAGGAAGAGAAAGAGCAGAAGGACGAGGAACAGCAGGAGGACGAAAATCATCAGGAAGGAGAGAAAGAGCAGAAGGAAGAGAAAGAACAGGAGGACGAGAAACAGCACAAAGACGGGAAACAGCAAGAAAATGGAAATCAGACAGAGACATCAGAACTTTCGGATGAATCATCGGACGGAGATTTTGCGGATGTAATGGATACGGAACTGTTGGAAAATGCAGCAAAGATCGATGACACAGAAGGTGAGCCGGATTATGAAAATGCGGAAGAAAAAATTTGCCCTGAAGAGCCGGGAGCGGAAGAGAATCCGGAAAATTATGAGGAAGAGTATCAGCGCATGCTGACGGCCGGAAAGCTGTATGCGGCCGCTGCCTATGTCAGGGTTTTGGCGGATCGTCTGCCTTCTTATGAATCCGTCTATCATCAACTGGCGTATGCCGTCAACGATCCAATGGATAACTGCAGCTATAATTCAGATACGATATTCCGTGTGTTTTACTATGAAGAAACTCCGGTTTCCGATTATTTTGTTGTTTCCGCGGCGATTCGGAATTATTTTTACGATCAGTTCAGTTATGATTATTCGCTGAAACAACTTCAGGATCTGGTATCGGGAAACCGTGTGCTGCGTGAAATCCCTGCTGTGGACGGGATCGTTTATACGCTGCAGCAGTTCAAGACGGAACACCATAGAGGGATGGATCGGTATGCCGATTACCGGGAAAAAGCGCGTGCCTCCTGGGAAAAACGTCTGGAAGAGATCCGGCGGGAAGCAAAAGGATACTATGAGAATTACAGTATAGCGAATATCAAAGAGAACGCGTCACACAAAAGATTTATTGAGACGGGAAAGCTTTTGCTTGGACCGCACAGTGAACTCAGTGAATATCTGCTGGTTGTCATAAATGATGACCGGGAGATGCTGGAACTTCTGGAGGAATTTCTGGCGCAGAATTATGTAAAAGATCAGGCGGCGATCTGTGAAGAGAACATCGAGCCGTCCAAGATCGATCATGTACTGGATACTTACTGGGATTTGGCAGCAAAAAATATCAGGCTGGTGAAGAAAACTTCAGATCTGATGAGCAGTCTTCGGATGAATCTTTTCAAGCGTGTCCGGAAGGTCGTCGCGGTCCTGTGTAACTATGTCTTTCTGCTGAAATCGGCTGTTCCCAGTGACGATGATCCTGCCTTAAACGATTATCGGAAGATCCGGAGGGGTCTGCTCGGTGAGATTGAAACTGCGCTCTGCTCTCTGGCACAGATGTCCGGCGCAGAATGTTCCGAGTGTGCGGGACAGGTTGTGCTGCAGGTGACTCTCGAGGAACTGAAAAAGCGTCTCGAAGGAAGTTATCAGGAGAACAGCAACCGATATTTTTATATTGATTTTCTGAGAAACAACCATGTGCTCCTGGATGAAAGATTTTTTCCGATCCTGGATGAGATTCCGGAATTGCCGGAGCTCTCTGTGCGCCGCCGTATCCTGCGTCACTGCCAGGAACCGGAAAAAGAATGGAAAGACAGACTGAAAGAGATTTTCAGCGGAGAAGACGACTATGGTTCGGCGGAGCTGATTCTTGAGTATCTGAATGCGAAAAAAATTACGATGGAGAGTGAGGAGGAGCAGTTGTTTTCTGTTGACAAAGCGATCGTTTTTTCGCGGAATGACATGGAAAACAAACGACAGGAATTTATTGAGGACCTGGAACTTGCTCAGAGTTATGGACAGATCGACAATACGGTTGAGAATGTCAAGGAAATGATGATCCAGGTGATGGAAAACTGGTATGCATGGGCTGCAGAGACGAAAAATTATGGCTTCTTTACAAGGATCCTGGGAGCGTTTCGTGAAAAAATCCACAGAGATGCGGAGGCCAGAGCAGCTGAATTAAATCGTAGCCTGTCGATTTATGTGAAAGGAAATCCTCAGTGGAAGAAGGAAGAACAGGTTGCCACCGCAGTGGAGCAGATCCGGAAACGGATTGAAGAGCAGAATTATGCGGCAGCCGAAGACCTGCTGAATCGTCTCCTGACGAATGACCTTGTTTTTGACTGGGACCCGTACCAGACGGATTATCTTCAGCAATTTCTGGATGAGTACGACATCAACTACCGGAGAACGGCTAATTCCGGCACAACGTTGAAGGCGCTCGTCTATACGTCCAAGATTAATAAGGATACGAAAGGTGCAGATAAGCTGCTGGATAGCTGGCTCCGCGGAGCCAGAGTCGGGGAAGCGAAACTGCGGGCGCTGCTCGAAGCGCTTGGATTCGTACCGGATACCATTCGTACGGAAGCTCCTCTGCAGGGAAAGATCGAGAGTTATCTGATCACACTCAGACGCCCTCAAAATGGCAGGAAAAGTAATTACAAGCATCCGATCGCGGCGTTTGGTTCAGAGGCAGAAGAAAAAGGTTTTCGTGTGGTATGTCTGTTTGGCAAAACAGATGCATCCCGCCTGATTGATACATTTAAGGAAATCGGAAATGCAAAGAATACGATCGTTCTTCTGGATTATGCTCTTACGCTGGCGGATCGGCGGACGCTTGCCAGAAAGACTAAGACGGATCTGACCGGTAAAATTTTCGCGGTGATCGATCGTGTCGTTTTGATCTACCTCGCAAAGCATTATACGGAAACCGCGGTAAACCGGATGTTGATGGCTGTCGTCATGCCGTTTGCCTCCTGTCAGCCGTATATCGAGAAATCTGCCGACGTCATGCCGCCGGAAATGTTTATCGGAAGAAAAAATGAACTGGAGAAGATCGAGTCTGCTACGGGCGTCAATATCGTATACGGCGGTCGCCAGTTGGGAAAGACGGCGCTGCTGCGTATGGCGAAAAAGGACATCGACATGGATGAGAATGGTGACCGTGCAGTGATCGTCAATGCCTGGAGAAAAGATTACCGCGATACCGCAAGAGCAATTTCCGCAGCGTTGTATGATGAGGGAATCCTGAAGACGGAAAATATTACGGAGGACTGGGATGAGCTGGCGAGAGATATTAAAAACAGGCTCAGAGATCAGGAGGATCCGATCCCGTATCTGCTGCTGATGATCGACGAGGCGGATGTATTTATCGAAAGCTGCGAGCCGATCGGTTATCAGCCGTTTGACGCGCTGAAGGATATCCAGAGTGTTGGAAGCGGAAGGTTCAAGTTTGTTGTTGCCGGCCTGCGCAATATCGTAAGATTCAAGCGCACGGTGGCTTTGGGAAATAATAGTGTCCTGACGCACCTAGATGCTCTTACGGTGAAGCCGTTTCGATCCATGGAGGCGAGGGAACTGTTGGAAGAACCGCTGTATTATCTGGGATTCCGTTTCCCGAAAGATAATGAGACGGAGGTTCTGATCTCAACGATTTTCGGGACTACGAACTATTTCCCGGGTCTGATCCAGCTTTACTGCGCGAAGCTGATCGAGGCAATGAAACGTGACTATGCGGGATATTTTGAGAGTGAGACTCCGCCATATTATGTGCGTAAGGAGCATATCAAGAAGATTCTTGCCGAACAGTCTCTGCAGCAGGATATCAGGGAAAAATTCTTTGTTACTCTGAAAGTCGGTGACGATGACTATTACTATATCATCGCACTGCTGGTCGCCTATTATTATCATGAAAACAAATCCCAGAGCGGCTGCAATGCAGAGGAGCTTTCTGCCCTTGCGGGCACCTATTCGATCAGGAAGCTGACGTCTCTTGACACAGAGAAGATTACGGCTCTCATGGAAGAAATGCAGGAGTTGGGAGTGCTTCAGCATACGGGTAACGGAAGGTATCGGTTTACCCGTCACAGTTTCTGCCAGATGATGGGAACGGTGCAGCAGATCGAGGATGAACTCCTGGTTTATATGGAGGATTGAGATGGACAGACTTTGGTGGAATCATATTACAAAGGCACATAAATTTCTGGAGGATATCATTTCGTCTGCGCTGGACGGGAAAAGTATGATTTTATGTCTTCCGGAAAATGTTCCCTGGAGAGATACACTTCTGGAACTGGTGGAAGACCGTCTGAAACTGGAAAATCCGAAAAACGCACTGGACAGAATGCAATGTCCGGAAGAGGAGGTCGGACTGTTTCTTTTGAACAGATACTGTAAAGCAGAACGGCGCGCCACTTACAGATTTGGAATGACTTATGCGGAGTTTCTTGGAAAGTGCGAGGACACGGTGCTGAATGACAGATATCTGTGGGTGTCCGGGATCCCAAAGAACAGATATGACGAGTGGATCAGCTTTATTGTGGAATACAGGAAAAACGTCAGAAACAAAACTCCCGGGGTTTTTATTCTGGAAACGCAGGACGACGGTTTTGCCAACAGAGCCGGAAAGGGAATGAAAAAGCTGATCTTTGATCATCAGATAGGCGCTTATGATAAATTTGCGTTCTGTGCGCTCGCCGCTTCAGACCGTCACTGCAGGGAGTATCTGCGGCCGTATCTTGCGGATCTGGTCTCTACGGTATGCAATCGGGATATTGAATTGTGTGCAGAATGTGTGTCACTGGGAAATGCTTTTTTGGAAAATTCGATTCAGGTTATCCGGGATATTGTCCGGGAGAAATGCCGAAGCAATGGGAAGAATTATTGTTTTCCGGGAACGGAGGAAGAGATTAGAACAAAGATCTGGGAAACACAGCTGAAAAACATTTTTCCGGTGATCGAAAAATACCGGAGTTCTTTCATCAGAAAGTACCGGAAATATATCGACAGCGCTCTCCCCATTACCACATCCTATGGGGAACAGGTCGTGAATCCGGAAGATGTGGAGATCGGAGCGCTGGTGTATATGGTCGGAAATGGAAAAATTCCGCTGGAGAGCCGGGAATATGAAACTCTTGTCGTTTTCCGGGAGGCGAGGAACCGCCTGGCGCATTTAAATATGCTGGAACCGGATGCGGTCGATCTGATCTTACGGAAGGGAAATTTACTGTAGACTCTACAGTCAGTAAGAAATGCCGGTAGATCAAGGTGATTTGCATGATCAATGACTCGCAGGGATCAAACTTGGGTTCTTCCGCAAGTTCGGGTATTCTTTTTGAGGATCAAAAGAAACTTTTTTGCTTTCTTTTGATCCTTTTTTCTCTCTGAGTGTATCAGAAAGGGGAAAGAAGATGTTCTTTATGAAATATTTCCCTATCCATTTCGATGAAGTGTAACCGTTCAGCAAGCTGAACGGTTACAAAGAAGTTTTTGTTTTGTATCTGCTGTCAGTTCGACTTCACTTCCCGCCAAAGCTGGTTATAGACTTCATCCGCGTCCTCGCCAAGATAAGTAAAGGTTTCACAGCGGCTGAGAATGGAATCCCCCGGAAACGCGATTTCGCTGTTGCGGATTGCCGGGTCTTCGATCAGCTCGCGGGCCTTTTCATTTGGCGTTGAATAAGTAATATACTCAAAGTTCATCAGCGCAATTTCCGGACGGCACAGGAAATCGAGGAATTTCTCCGCGTTCTCCTTGTTCGGCGCGTTCTTTGGCATCACCCAGGAATCGATCCACATGTTGGAGCCTTCCTTGGGAACCACGTAGGCGAGATCCGGGTTTTCCGTCTGTGTATAGATGGCCTCCCCGGAGTAGATCACGCCGATGGCAGCCTCGTTGCCGATCATCTTGTCGCGCACCTGGTCGATGACGTAAGCCTGTACCAGCGGCTTCTGCTGTACCAGAAGATCCTTTGCCTGTGTCAGCTCATGGATGCTGGTGGAATTCAGAGAATAGCCGAGGGTCTTCAATGCTACCGCAAATGCGTCGCGGACGCTGTCCTGCATCAGGATGTTGTCTTTGTACTGGGTATCCCACAGCACGGTCCAGGAATCGATGGGCTCCTCCACCATCTTTGTGTTGTAAAGGATTCCGACAGTTCCCCAGCAGTAGGGGATGGAGTACTGATTGTCCGGATCGAACTGGCGTGATTTTTCATAATAGACCTGTCCGATGTTCTTTGCGTTTGGAATGTTGTCAAAATTCAGCGGCTGGAGCAGGTCGTTCTGGATCATTTTCTGGATCATGTAATCGGAAGGGCATACCAGATCGTAGGCGATGGCGCCGGACTGGATTTTCGGATACATGATCTCATTGGTTTCAAATTCTTCATAGATGACCTGAATACCGGTCTCTTCCTCAAACATATCGAGGACTTCCGGGTCGATATATTCACCCCAGTTGTAGATGATCACCTGTTCTGTGCCGGAAGTCAGATTCGCTCTGCCGTAATAAATGCCGCCGCCGGCGATGACAACGACCATCAGCACAGGCAGCACGCGGCCCACAATGATCTGCGGGATACGGCCGAAAGAGCGTTTCTTTTTTGAGAGACGATGTGCTTTCTGCGCTTCCTGTCCGGCGTTTCTGTCGGAAGGGCTGAAGTTTACCAGCAGAAGCAGGATCAGCACGGTAGCGAACAAAATGGTGGACAGGGAATACATCTCCGGTTTGATTCCCTTGCGCACTTCGGAATAAATCTTCGTGGACAGGGTATCGATTCCGGGTCCTTTGGTAAAGTATGTGATGACGAAATCATCCAGGGACATGGTAAAGGCAAGGAGAAAGCCGGAAATCACACCGGGCATGATATCCGGAAAAGTGATTTTCCAGAAGGCATACATCGGTGAAGCGCCCAGATCCAGGGCGGCCTCATAGGTGGCGCGGCTGGTCTGCTCCATCTTTGGCATGACGCTCAGGATGACGTACGGCAGGTTAAAGGTAATATGCGCCAGCAGGATGGTTCCGAATCCCAGCTCGATACGGCCGATGATAAACAGCAGCATCAGGGAAATTCCCATGACGATCTCGCCGTTGAGCATGGGAATGTTGGTGACACCCATAAAGACCGTCTTGGCGCGCGGTTTCATGCTGGTGATGCCGACGGAGGCCGCTGTTCCCAGCACGGTCGCGATGATTGCGGACAGAAGAGCAATCACCAGAGTGTTATAGAGGGCGTTCATGATATCTTCATTGGCAAACAGCGCCTGGTACCACTGCAGAGTGAAACCTCCCCATTTCGCCCTTGTTCTGGAAGAGTTGAAGGAGAGGACGATCAGGGTAAAGATCGGCGCATACAGAAGAAAGATGATGAATGCCATATAAAGTTTTTCAAGTTTCCGTTTCAAAATACGCTTCCCTCCCCTTCTTTGTCATATTTGTTCATAAGGAACATGGAGAAGACGATAAAGATCATCAGGATCATCGACAATGCGCTGCCGGCGTTCCAGTTGTTGGTCTGTTTGAATTCCTGTTCGATGACGTTGCCGATCAGCAGGATCTTGCTTCCTCCCAGCAGGTCGGAGATCACAAAGGTGGTCAGCGCCGGGATAAAGACCATGGTAACCCCGCTGACAATGCCGGGCATACTCAGCGGCAGAAGGATCTGGAAGAAGGTCTGTACGCTGTTGGCGCCCAGATCCCGTGCGGCGTTGATGACATCCTTGTCAATCTTCAGCAGGATGTTGTAAAGAGGCAGCACCATGAACGGCAGGAAGTTGTATACCATGCCAAGGACAATGGCCGCCGGTGTGTTGATGATATTCAGCGCCGGCAGATGCAGGAAAGAAAGGATGCTGTTGATCACACCGTTTTTTTCCAATAGTGTCTGCCACGCAAGGGTGCGCAGCAGGGAGTTCATCCACATGGGCAGAATAAAGAGCAGCACAATAAAACTGGTCTGGCTGACGTTCCGGCTTGTGAGGATCATCGCAAGAGGGTAAGCCAGCACCAGACAGATCACGGTACTTAAAAAGGAGAGCCACAGGGAAAGTCCCAGCGCCTTGAGATTTTCTTTCGTCAGTACGTAGGAGAAATTCGCAAGGGTCAGCGCTCCTTCCTCGGAAGTGAACGCATAATAAAGGATCACAAACAGAGGAATGATGATAAAACCGACAGCCCAGACCGAATAGGGCGCTGCCAGCCATTTTCTTGTGTTATTCTTCAAGGGACGGCGCCTCCTCATCTTCGGATTCCGGTTTGTTCATGATCTGGATATCGAATGGATTCACCCAGAGTCCCACTTCCTCGCCTACCGGCACCATATCTGTGGAATGTACCAGCCAGGTATAGCCGTTGGCGACGACTTCCATCTCATAATGGACGCCTTTGAAGATCAGGTGGGTCACCCGTCCGGTAATGATGCCGTCCTCCGGTTTTACCAGATCAATGTCCTCCGGGCGGATAACAACATCCACCGGTTTGCGCACGCCGAAGCCTTCGTCTACGCAGGGAAACTTGGCGCCAAGGATCTCCACCAGGCGATCCTGGAGCATCAGGCCGTCGACAATGTTGCTGTCTCCGATAAAGTCGGCGACGAAAGCGTTCTGTGGTTCGTTGTAAATATCTTCCGGAGTTCCGATCTGCTGGATATATCCCTGATTCATCACGACGATGGTGTCGGACATGGTCAGCGCCTCTTCCTGGTCGTGGGTGACGTAGACGAAGGTGATGCCAAGCTCATTTTTCAGACGGATCAGCTCATACTGCATGTCCTGGCGCAGCTTCAGATCCAGAGCGCCCAGGGGCTCGTCCAGAAGAAGGACCTTCGGTTCATTGACGATGGCTCTCGCGATGGCGATCCGCTGCTGCTGTCCGCCGGACAGGAGCGCAGGGGAGCGGTTTTCGTAGCCTTCCAGGTTGACCAGTTTCAGCGCGTATTTGATCTTGTCGTCAATATAAGCTTTGGACTTTCCCTTGATCTTCAGGCCGAAAGCAATGTTTTCAGCGATGGTCATATGGGTGAAAAGTGCGTATTTCTGAAAAACAGTGTTCAGCTGCCGCTTGTTCGGCGGAAGTTTGGTGATGTCTTTGCCGTCAAAGAGTACGCGTCCCTCGTCAGGATTTTCGAATCCGCCCAGGATCCGGAGGGTCGTGGTCTTGCCGCAGCCGCTGGGACCCAGCAGAGTCAGAAATTCATTTTCCCGGATATAGAGGTTCAGGTTGTCCAGAATGGTGACTCCATCGTAGATTTTGGTGATATCCACCAGATTGATCAGTTTGTTGCTCATGGCGGAACTCCTTTCAACGTTTTCTAGGGTAATTCTTTTCTATTTTAAAAGCTTGGAGGGGAACTGACCCAGAGTACAACGGCTCTGGTTTTTCCCGGATTTTCCAGATAATGGACCGCGGACGGGGTAAAATAAAAGCTTCCGCCTTTTTTGATCCGGCAGGATTTTCCACCCAGATGCAGCAGGATCTGGCCGGACAGGACATAGCCGAATTCCTCTCCTTCGTGGGGGGAATCCGGAGCGGTGCTTCCGCCGGGTTCCAGCAGGAGCCGGATCGGTTCCATGGAGTTTTTCTGCGCGCTGGGGATGATCCAGGCAATCTCGTTGTTTCGCTGGGTATCCTGTTTGACCGAGTAATCTTCCGGGCCGAAGGCGATCTTCTGCTCCCTGTCATCGTCGAAAAAGGTTTTCAGATCCGTTCCCAGACAGGTGAGGATATCCACCAGTGTGGCGATCGAAGGGGAGGTGATGTCATTTTCCAGCTGAGAGATGAAGCCCTTGGAAAGTTCGCACCGGTCGGCGAGTTCTTCCTGTGTAAGACCGTACTGCATGCGCAGCCGTCTGATTTTTTCTCCTATCTTCATCGATTTATTTTTTTGCCTTTCAATTAAACTCAAAGTTTAGTCTTACTATACCGCAGACCGAAATGAATTATACAGGATGCTGTCGTTTCCTGTCAATAGAAATTGTATCGGTTATGAAATGAATTTGCCGGGCATATTTATAGAAAAGGCCGGAGCTGTCCGTGCCGGCGGAAAGACCGTTGTCCGGACGGCGGCAGGAGTATCACGGGGGTGTGAAATGGAAAAGAAAAAGATGAGAAAACGGCTGCTGACATGGCTGCTGGCTGCTGTGGTGGCGATTCAGGGAGTGTTTCTGTGGAACGGACAGGCAGTTTCGGCGGAAGAGCCGGCGCCGGAGGATCTGTATGCCAAATCCGCCTGCCTTCTGGACGGGGATTCGGGAAGAGTCCTGTATGGAAAGGACGAGGCAGTACCTCTGCCGATGGCGAGCACTACAAAGATCATGACCTGTATTCTCGCACTGGAACAGGGGGATATGCAGCAGGTGGTGACGGCGTCGGCGCGGGCGGCGGGGCAGCCAAAGGTACATCTGGGAATCCAGGAGGGGCAGCAATTTATTATGGAAGATCTTCTGTATGCGCTGATGCTGGAATCGTTCAACGACGCGGCGGTGATGATCGCGGAGGGCGTTGCCGGGTCGGTGGAGGCATTTGCAGGACAGATGAACCAGAAGGCAGAAGAGATTGGCTGCAGGGATACGCATTTTGTCACGCCCAACGGACTGGATGCGTCGGACGATCAGGGGGAACATCACACAACGGCGGCGGATCTTGCGCTCATCATGCGGTACTGTATCCGCCAGTCGCCGAAGGCGCAGGAATTTCTGGCGGTGACACAGACGGATCTGTATACCTTCTGGGATGTGGAGCATACGCAGGTTTATACCTGCAGCAATCATAACAGCTTTCTTCAGATGATGGACGGCGCCCTGTCAGGGAAAACAGGTTTTACCTCCAAAGCGGGCTTCTGTTATGTGGGAGCTCTGGAGCGGGACGGGAAATGCCTGATCGTCGCGCTGCTTGCCTGCGGCTGGCCCAACAACAGATCCTATAAATGGACGGACACCCGGCTGTTGATGGAATATGGGCTGGAAAACTATCAGTACCGGGACGTTTTTCTTCATGACTGGACGCCCGGGGAGGTGGAAGTGTCTCAGGGACAGTATGAAGGGACTCTTGGGGAGACGGCTGCCAGTGTGCCGCTGAAGCTTTCCGTGGACCCGGCGGAGGAAACACTGGAACTGCTGCTAAAGGAAGAGGAAAAGGTGAAGGTGACGGCGCGGCTTCCCAAAGTCCTGGAAGCTCCGGTGGCGGAAGGGGAACAGGTCGGGGAGGTGGTCTATACGCTGGAAGGAGAGGAGATTGCGTCCTATCCGGTGTATACGGGAGAACGTGTGGAAAAGATCGATTTTTCCTGGTGCCTGGAGCAGGTGGCGGACAGATATGAACTGACGCAGGAATAATTTTTCAAACACGCTATGGGATACGCTGGAATTCAGAAAAGGAAAACCGGAAAAGCAGACGGATGCGGCAAAGGAGACAATGCCGCATCCGTTTGCTTTTCCGGTTCTGTGTTTGGCATCTTTCAGAAAGTTGGCGCGGCTCTTTGTGAAAGAAACAAAAAAATTCTAAAATAACTATAAAATATGCACAAATTCAGTTGCGTTTTTTTGTGAAAGAGAGTAGACTGAGTTAGTCGACTAAATAAGAATGAGGTGATGAAAATGGCTCGGACGGAAGGAAAGTACCGGAACTCTATCAATATGCTCCTGGGCGGAATCGCACATATGAGTTATTCCATTATGTTCCAGGAAGCGAAGAATCTTGGAATCCATCCCGGACAGATTCCAATCTGCGGGTATCTGTATCAGCACGACGGCTGCCGGCAGAAAGAGATTGGAGAGGCGCTCCGGATCAAACCTTCCACAGTATCTGTTTCCATTGAACGGATGGAGAAAAACGGCCTGATCGTGAGAAAAAGGGATGCGATGCATCCGCGGATCGTGAAAGTATATGTGACAGAAAAACTGAGAGGCTGTTACCGGACGTTTGGAGAGATTCTGGAAAAAAATGAGAAAACGATCATGAAAGGTTTTACAGAAGAAGAAAAAGAACAGCTGCAGGGCTACCTGAACCGGATCTTCAGCAATCTGGAGCAGGGATCGAAGAAGAGCGGCGGATGCTGCGGACAGGAGGAAGTATGATATGTTAAAAATGCTGAAGTATATGAAAAAGAGCATTGGCTGGATCGTGCTGATCGTTGTGCTTTTGTTTGTTCAGGCATACAGTGATCTGGCATTGCCGGAGTACACTTCACAGATCGTGGATACTGGTATCCAGCAGAAAGGAATTCCGGATGCGGTTCCCGAGAAAATCCGGGAGACCACATTAAATGGACTGACCATGCTGATGGAGCCTGACGACGCCGAACAGGTGACGGAGGCGTACACAGAGGCAGAAGACGGGATCTGTGAACGGAAGGATATCAGTGACGAAGAACGGGAAGAGCTGAATGATTCCCTGGGACTGGCGATGATGGTTTCCATGACCCTGTCCTCGGAGGGCATCGACATCAGCCAGGTTCCCCAGGAACAGATCCAGATGATGCTGGAGCAGGCAGAGGAGCAGAAAGAGCAGATCTCCGACAGCATTGTCACACAGATGGCGGTTACGTTTGTACAGCAGGAATATGAGGCTATGGGCGAAGACCTGGATCAGATCCAGATGAATTATGTGGTTCGCTCCGGCCTGCAGATGCTTGGCCTCGCACTGATCTCCATGATCGCGGCAGTGCTGGTGACTTTCCTCGCCAGCCGTGTGGCGGCGCTGCTTGGTCATGATCTCCGAAATATGGTTTACCGGAAAGTAATTTCTTTTTCCAGTGCGGAGATGAATCATTTTTCCACGGCATCGCTGATCACGCGTTCCACCAATGATATCCAGCAGGTGCAGATGTTGATGACGATGGTATTCCGCATCGTCCTGTATGCCCCGATCATCGGAATCGGAGGTATCACCAAAGTGCTGGAGACGGAGTCTGGAATGACCTGGATCCTCGCCGTTGCCGTTGCGGCTCTTGGAATCCTGATCGTAACCCTTCTGGTGGTGGCGATGCCGCGGTTCCGGAAACTGCAGACACTGATCGACCGGCTGAACCTGATCACCCGTGAGATCCTGACGGGACTTCCTGTCATCCGTGCATTCTCCACCGAGAAGCATGAGGAGGAGCGTTTCGAGGAAGCCAATCACCGTCTGATGAAGACGAACCTTTTCGTCAACCGTTGCATGACTTTCATGATGCCGCTGATGATGCTGATCATGAACGGAGTTTCCGTACTGATCGTTTATGTGGGCGCGCATCATATTGATGAAGGCGCGCTGCAGGTCGGAGACATGATGGCGTTTATTCAGTATACCATGCAGATCATTATGGCATTCCTGATGATTTCCATGCTGTCCGTGATGCTGCCGAGAGCCAGCGTATCGGCAAAACGTATCACGGAAATCCTGGAAACGGAAGTATCGATCCGGGAACCGGAACAGCCGAAAAAGCCTTCCGGGGACCGAAAGGGCGAGGTGGAGTTTTCCCATGTTTCCTTCCGTTATCCGGGAGCTGAGGAGGAAGTGCTCCATGATATCACATTTACTGCGAAGAAGGGTGAGACGGTGGCGTTTATCGGAAGTACCGGAAGCGGCAAGAGTACTCTGGTCAACCTGATCCCGCGTTTCTTTGACGTCAGCGAAGGATCAATCTGCATCGACGGTGTGGATATCTGTGAGATGGATATCAAGGATCTGCGCAGCCGTCTTGGATATGTACCTCAGAAAGGTGTCCTGTTTTCCGGAACCATTGAATCCAACCTTCGTTTCGGCGCCCGGGAGGCTTCTATGGAAGAGTTGAACAAGGCGGCGGATATCGCCCAGGCAAGCGAGTTTATCGCGGCAAAGGACGACGGTATGCAGTCTCCGATCGCCCAGGGCGGAACCAACGTGTCCGGCGGACAGAAACAGCGTCTTTCCATTGCAAGAGCGGTTGCGAAACGGCCGGAGATCTATATTTTCGACGACAGTTTTTCCGCGCTGGATTATAAGACAGACGCAGCGCTGCGTCAGGCGCTGAAGAAAGAAACGTCCGAGGCCACGACCCTGATCGTTGCCCAGCGTATCAGCACCATTCTGCATGCGGATAAGATCATGGTACTGGACAACGGAAACGTTGTGGGAAGCGGCACGCATAAAGAACTGCTGGAAAGCTGTGAAGTTTATCAGCAGATCGCAAAAAGCCAGTTGTCAAAGGAGGAATTGGAAGCATGAGCAGAGCAGGAGGATTCCATGGCCCCAATCGCGGGGGAGCCGGAGAAAAGGCAAAAGATTTTAAAGGATCGATCAAAAATCTGATCGTCTATATGAGCAGATATAAAGTGCGTCTGTGTCTGGTGCTTCTGTGCGCGATCGCCGGAACGACCTTCAGTATTGTCGGCCCGAAGATTCTCGGAAAAGCCACCACGGAGCTGTTCAACGGTCTGGTGGCAAAGGTCCAGGGAACCGGAGGCATCGATTTTGAAAAGATCGGACAGATCCTTCTCAGTGTTATGGCACTGTATCTTGTCAGCGCTGCGTTCTCGCTGATCCAGGGATTTGTGATGACCGGAATTTCCAACGATGTCAGTTACAGCCTGAGAAAAGAAATTTCACAGAAGATCAACCGGATGCCGATGAAATATTTTGAGAGCAGAACCTACGGTGAGGTACTGTCCCGCGTGACCAACGATGTGGATATGCTGCAGCAGGGTATCAGCCAGAGCATCACACAGCTGATCACATCTGTGACGACGCTGATCGGTGTTCTTATCATGATGATTTCCATCAACGGATGGATGACCCTGGCGGCCTTTCTGATCCTGCCGGTTTCCATGCTGATCATCACAACAGTGATGAAGCACTCTCAGAAGTTCTTCCGTGACCAGCAGAGTTATCTCGGAAACGTCAACGGGCAGGTGGAAGAGATCTACTCCGGACAGAACGTGGTAAAGGCATTTAATAAAGAAGAAGATGTGGTCAGCGAATTTGAAAAAGCCAACAAGAAGCTGTATGAATCCGGGTGGAAGGCACAGTTCTTTTCCGGTATGATGATGCCGATCATGTCCTTTATCGGAAACCTGGGATATGTGCTGGTGGCAATCCTCGGAGGCTTTATGGCAATCCGCGGAGCGATCGAGGTCGGAGATATCCAGTCCTTCTTCCAGTACATCCGTAACTTTACCCAGCCGGTACAGCAGATCGCACAGGTGAGCAACATGCTCCAGCTGTCTGCGGCATCCTCGGAGCGCGTCTTTGAATTCCTCGCAGAGGAAGAGGAAGACCAGACCGTGGAACATCCGGTGGATATCACCAATCTGGAAGGAAACGTTACCTTTGATCATGTTGGATTCGGATACAATCCGGAGCAGACGATCATCAAAGACTTTTCCGCAGACGTGAAGTTTGGCGAGAAAATCGCCATCGTCGGGCCTACCGGCGCCGGAAAGACAACGATGGTCAAACTGCTGATGCGGTTCTATGATGTGAATCAGGGAGCCATCTGCATTGACGGCCACAATGTAAAAGATTTCAACCGCAGCGAACTCCGTGAAATGTTCGGAATGGTGCTGCAGGACACCTGGCTGTTCAACGGCACGATTATGGAAAATATCCGTTACGGCCGTCTGGATGCCACCGATGAGGAAGTCATCGAAGCGGCAAAAGCGGCACATGCCCATAAATTTATCATGCAGCAGCCGGATGGTTATCAGACGGTGCTGAATGAGGAGACCAGCAACATTTCCCAGGGTCAGAAGCAGCTGCTGACCATCGCCCGCGCGATCCTGGCGGACAATAAGATCCTGATCCTGGATGAAGCAACGTCCTCGGTAGATACGAGAACGGAAATCCTGATCCAGAAGGCGATGGATAACCTGATGAAGGGACGTACCAGCTTTATTATCGCGCATCGTCTGTCGACGATCCGCGACGCGGATCTGATCCTTGTTATGAAGGATGGAGATATCATTGAGCAGGGAAATCACGAAGAATTGTTAGCGAAGGGTGGATTCTATTCACAGCTTTACAATTCTCAGTTCGAAAAAGTAACTGCTTAAATTAATTAAATATAGAAACCGGACGAACCCAGGAAACGCCGGAGGCGGGTCTGTGCCCGCTCCCGGGGACTCTCCGGACTGGGCGAAAAAAGTCAGCTTCCGGAAGGAACTGGAACGGGTACCGGGACAATTCAGCGGGAAAGCTTTATGCTTTCCCACTTCAGTGTCCCTCAGGCTCCGGACTTGTAGTCCTGCGCCTGCCCCGTTCCAGTCCCTTCCGGAAGCTGCTTTTTTCTGCCCGTCCTCCGAATGTCCCCGGGAGCGGGCACAGACCCGCCTCCGGCGTTTCCTGGGTTCTGGTGTTCTATATCTGGGGGATGAGTGTTGGCTTTTTTTCGTAAAAGTCTGATAAAAAGAAAGTTGATGAGGTGGATGGACAGATGTGTGGTATGGAGGATATTTGTGGTGCCGGTATGATTGTTTGGTTGAAAGAATTTCCTTGTCAAAAGATTGACAGAAAGTGAAAATCATCCTATGATAGAGATAGGTTTTTTGCTTTTTTTGGAAGACTTCCAGAGTGTCTTTTAAACGTTCAAGAAGGAATGTTCCGGTGTATTTTTGTGAAATGGAAAGGCGAAAAACGGAGAGTCCATAAATAAAGGAGGATGTTCAGAGATGAAAATTGCTGTTACTTATGAAAATGGACAGGTGTTTCAGCATTTTGGACACACAGAACAGTTTAAGGTATATGAAGTGGGGGATAAGAAGATTGTCGGCTCCAAGGTGGTCGATACCAATGGAACCGGTCATGGTGCGCTGGCTGGTTTTCTGCAGGAGGAGGGTGTCTCTGTCCTGATCTGCGGAGGAATCGGCGGAGGCGCGAGAAATGCGCTGGCGCAGGCTGGAATTGAACTGTATCCGGGTGTCAGCGGAGACGCGGACGCACAGGTACAGGCTTTGTTGGAGGGTTCTCTTGCTTTTGATCCGGATACTACCTGTGATCATCACGGAGAGGGTCATGAGTGCCAGGGACATCATGAGGAACACACCTGTGGTTCCCATGGATGCCATTGAAGGAAAGGAGAAGTGAGAATGAGAAATCTTTTGGTTGCACAGTCCGGCGGTCCTACGGCTGCCATCAACGCGACACTGGCGGGTGTTTTTCAGGGTGCGATCGGTTCGGACAAGGTGGATCATATTTATGGAGCGGTCAACGGAATCCAGGGTGTTCTGGAGGAACATTTTGTGGATCTGAGAGAACTGCTCTCCAATACCCAGGATCAGGAGCTGCTGAGCCAGACTCCGGCGGCAGCGCTTGGTTCCTGCCGTGTGAAGCTGAAGGATCCGGCAAAGGACCCTTCCGATTATGAGAAGATCATTTCCGTTTTCCGGAAACATGAGATTCATTATTTCATTTATATCGGTGGAAATGACTCCATGGATACTGTGGATAAGCTCTCCGCTTACGTTCGGGCTCATGGAATCGAAGATATCCAGGTCGTCGGCGCGCCGAAGACCATTGACAATGATCTGATGGGAACGGATCACTGCCCGGGATTTGGCTCCGCGGCGAAATATATTGCGACAACTTTTTCCGAACTGGAGAGAGACTGCCATGTCTATAATGTCAAGGCGGTTACGATCGTGGAGGTCATGGGAAGAAACGCCGGATGGCTGACCGCGGCGTCTGCGCTTTCCAGATTGAACGGAGGAGAAGGACCGGCGCTGATCTATCTTTGTGAGACGGCGTTTGATACAGAACAGTTCCTGAAAGATGTACAGGAACAGCTGAAAGTCCGTGACAGTGTACTGGTAGCAGTCAGCGAGGGAGTGAAAGACGCTCAGGGACGTTACCTTTCGGAGCAGACACAGAGCGGAGCGGTGGACAATTTCGGTCACAGCTACATTGCCGGCGCGGCAGGAATCCTGGAGCAGCTGATACGTGACCGGATCGGCTGCAAGGTGCGCTCCATTGAGCTGAATCTGATGCAGAGAAGTGCGGCGCATATTGCCAGCGCCACCGATATCCGCGAATCTCAGATGCTGGGACGGAAAGCCTGCCAGTGTGCGCTGGATGGAAAAAGCGGACGGATGGCGTCGATCCGCCGGATCAGTGACGAGCCGTACCGGATCGAACTGACCGATGTGCCAGTCAGCGATTCCGCCAACGCGGAGAAAACCGTTCCGACGGAATGGATCAATCCGAAAGGCAACGACGTGATGCCGGAGCTGATCGCGTATCTGAAACCTCTGATCCAGGGCGAATCCCAGGTGATTTATCAGAACGGCATTCCGTGCCATATCAGGCTTTACTGATTTTAAAAACTGTGACAAAATTCTGACAAAAACACGCAAAAACTATTGAAAAAATCGGTGAAAACAGCTATGATATTACCATGTATAAAATTTTGTTAAAGATTTTATAATGAATTATATAAGATGGAGGTTTAAAGAATGAGTAACACAGCACAAAGTTTAGCGGGCACAAGAATTGCCTCTTTGCTGGACGACAACAGCTTTGTTGAAATCGGCGGCCAGATTACGGCCAGAAGCACAGATTTCAACATGGCGGCGATGGAGACGCCATCTGACGGTGTTATCACAGGCTATGGTGTTATCGATGGAAACCTGGTATATGTATACAGCCAGGATGCATCCGTTATGAACGGCACTGTAGGCGAAATGCACGCGAAAAAAATCGCAAAGCTGTACGAGTTTGCCCAGAAGACTGGCGCACCGGTGATCGGTCTTGTAGACTGCGCAGGTATGCGTCTGCAGGAGGCAACCGATGCCCTGAATGGTTTCGGACAGGTTTACATGGCTCAGGCGATGGCATCCGGCGTGATTCCGCAGATTACCGCGATTTTCGGAACCTGCGGCGGCGGTATGGCGCTGATCCCGGCTCTGACAGACTTTACATTCATGGAGGAGAAAAAAGGCAGACTGTTTGTAAATTCTCCAAATGCGCTGGATGGAAACATCGCTTCAAAATGCGATACCGCAGCGGCAAAATTCCAGAGTGAAGAGACAGGCCTTGTGGATGGTGTCGGCACTGAGGCAGACATTCTTGCACAGATCCGCGCGCTGGTTGGAATGCTTCCGGCCAACAATGAGGATGAGGCATACACCGAGTGCACCGATAACCTGAACCGTGTGTGCCCGGACCTTGCCAACTGTGCAGGGGATACCGGTATCCTGCTGTCTCAGATCAGCGACAATGGTGTTGTATTTGAAACCAAAAAGAATTATGCAAAAGATATGGTGACAGCCTTCATCCGCCTGAATGGTGCGACCGTCGGCGCTGTTGCGAACCGCAGTGAGATCTACGGTACAGACGGAACACTTGAGGAGACCTTCGACGGCACCTTAAGCGCAAAAGGCGCGAAGAAAGCAGCAGCTTTCGTAAAATTCTGTGACGCATTCGGAATTCCGGTGCTCACGATCACCAATGTAAAAGGCTTTAAGGCAACCAAGTGCTCGGAGAAATTCATGGCACAGAACGTGGCGGAGCTGACCTATGCGTTCGCTGACGCGACCGTTCCGAAAGTAAACGTAGTTGTCGGACAGGCATACGGAAGCGCATACCTGGCAATGAACAGCAAATCCATCGGCGCGGATATGGTATTCGCATGGCCGAACGCTGAGATCGGCATGATGGATGCAAAGGCTGCCGCAAAGATCATGTATGCGGATGAAGACCTGGCAACGATCAATGAGAAAGCAGCGGAGTATGCGACCCTGCAGAACAATGTGACCTCCGCAGCGAGAAGAGGATATGTGGACACGATCATTGAGCCGGAAGACACACGTAAGTATGTGATCGGCGCATTTGAAATGCTTTACAGCAAGAGAGAAGACAGACCGGACAGAAAACATGGTACGGTATAAGGAAGGTGGGGCAGATGAATAAGAATTGGAAGAAACTTGTAAGCCTTCTCCTGAGTCTGGCCTGCGTTCTGGCGATGTCCGCAGTTTCCGTTTTTGCGGAATCCAATTCCACACCCGCTTACCTGCCGGTGGAGGAATCCACCCTGGAAAACATGCTCACCACCAGTGAGGCACTGATCGATGAGCTCTGCGCTTATGGAGACGAGGAACTGGAAGCTTTAAAAGCTTCGGAATACCAGTTCACGTCCCGCGCCGTAGAGGCATGGCAGTCCACAAAGGATGAGCTGGGCGCTCTGGTAAGTTATGATACAGAAGATGCTTCCTACGAAGTGGAAGGCGAATTCGTAACCTGCACGATTCCGGCGGAATTTGAGAAAAACCCTGCGACGATCCGGGTGTTCTGGAATATGGCCAGTCAGCAGGCAACGGATATGACTTTTACCGTTGAAAGCTCCAAAAGTGAATTGATGGGTGAGGCAGGAATGAATACAGTTGTGGGACTGGTTACCGTATTTGCGGTTCTTATTTTCCTCATTCTGGTGATCATGGCGTTCGGCAAGATGGGTGGAAATAAAAATCAGGAACCGGCGAAAGAGAAGAAAGCGGCTCCGGCGCCAGCTCCGGCGGCCCCGGCAGCAGCACCGGTTGTTGCGGCGCAGCCGCAGGATGATATTGAGCTGCAGATCGTGCTTGGGATGGCGATTGCCATGTATGAGCAGGAAACAGGAGCAGCAGGCGGAGATGGTTATGTGGTACGGTCAATCCGCAAAAACAGAAAAAATAATTGGAAAAGAGCTTAGGAGGATAAGAATATGAAAAATTATACCATCACAGTGAATGGAAATGTGTACAATGTAACCGTTGAAGAGGGAATCACCACCGGCGCACCGGTGGTAGCAGCAGCGCCTGCTCCGGCTCCGGCACCAGCACCTGCAGCAGCACCTGCTCCGGCAGCGGCTCCGGCACCTGCAGCAGCACCTGCTCCGAAGGCAGCTCCGGCCGGCGCAGCGGGAAGCATCGAAGTAACTGCATCTGTTCCTGGAAAGATCTGCAAGGTAGAGGCATCTGTAGGAGCGGCAGTAAAAGCCGGCGATACCATCGTTGTTCTGGAAGCCATGAAAATGGAGATTCCGGTTGTTGCTCCATCTGACGGAACGGTTGCAAGCATCAACGTATCCACAGGCGATGCTGTAGAATCCGGTGACGTTCTTGCAACAATGGACTGATTTTAAAGCAGACGTTGTAAGATAGACCGGAGGTGGAACAATGATTTTAGATACTTTAAACAATCTCCTGAACCAGACAGCTTTTCTGAATCTGGAATGGGGAAACTATGTGATGATCCTGGTGGCATGCTTTTTCCTGTACCTGGCGATCCGGCACGGGTTTGAGCCTCTGCTGCTGGTTCCGATCGCATTTGGTATGCTGCTTGTAAACATTTACCCGGATATCATGGCAGAGCCTTATACGGATGTTCAGGGCCTGGAACATGCGGGCGGATTGTTCTATTACTTCTTCCAGCTGGATGAGTGGAGCATTCTTCCGTCGCTGATTTTCCTTGGCGTAGGAGCGATGACGGATTTCGGTCCGTTGATCGCAAACCCGATCAGCTTTATTATGGGTGCGGCTGCGCAGCTTGGTATCTACGTTGCTTATTTCATCGCGATTGGCATGGGATTCAACGGAAGAGAAGCGGCAGCGATCTCCATCATCGGCGGCGCTGACGGCCCGACTTCCATTTTCCTGCTGAACAAACTGGGACAGCAGCACCTGATGGGACCGATCGCTGTGGCGGCATATTCCTATATGTCCCTGGTTCCGATCATCCAGCCTCCGATTATGAAACTATTGACGACTGAGAAAGAACGTAAGATCAAGATGGAGCAGCTTCGTCCGGTTTCCAAACTGGAGAAGATCCTGTTCCCGGTCGTGATCACCATCGTTGTCTGCCTGCTTCTTCCGTCCACAGCTCCTCTGGTAGGTATGCTGATGCTCGGAAACCTGTTCCGTGAGAGCGGCGTGGTACATCAGCTGGCAGATACCGCTTCCAACGCTCTGATGTACATCGTAGTTATCTTGCTGGGCACATCGGTAGGCGCTTCCACAAGCGCAGAGGCGTTCATCAACATGGACACGCTGAAAATTGTTGCCCTTGGGCTGATCGCATTTGCATTTGGTACAGCCGGCGGCGTCCTTCTTGGCAAGGTGCTGTGCATAGTGACCCATGGCAAGATCAACCCGCTGATCGGTTCGGCCGGAGTTTCCGCTGTTCCTATGGCGGCCCGCGTTTCCCAGAAGGTTGGTTCTGAGGCGGATCCGACGAATTTCCTGCTGATGCATGCAATGGGACCGAACGTTGCCGGCGTGATCGGCACTGCGGTGGCGGCTGGTACGTTCATGGCAATTTTTGGAGTATGATAAAATGGCTGTGATCCGGTATGGCTGCTGCAGCCGTCGGATCACAGTATCAAGAATGAGAACTGTTTTAGGAGGATAGAAATGGCAGAAGTAGTAAAGAAACCTGTCAAAATTATGGAGACTGTGCTTCGTGATGCACATCAGTCCCTGATCGCGACGAGAATGACAACCGAGCAGATGCTTCCGATCATTGATAAAATGGATAAAGTCGGATACCATGCGGTAGAGTGCTGGGGAGGAGCTACTTTCGATGCTTCCCTTCGTTTCCTGCACGAAGATCCATGGGAGAGACTTCGCAAGCTCCGCGACGGATTTAAGAACACAAAACTTCAGATGCTGTTCCGCGGACAGAATATCCTTGGATATCGTCCGTACGCAGACGATGTGGTAGAGTATTTCGTACAGAAATCTGCTGCAAACGGAATTGACATCATTCGTATTTTTGACTGTATGAACGACCTGAGAAACCTGCAGACAGCGGTTCATGCCGCAAACAAGGAAAAAGCCCATGCGCAGGTGGCTCTGTCCTACACAACAGGAGATGCCTATACTCTGGAATACTGGGTAGACATGGCAAAGAAAATTGAGGAAATGGGTGCAGATTCCATCTGTATCAAAGATATGGCTGGTCTGCTGGTTCCGTATAAGGCAACAGAACTGGTAACTGCGCTGAAAGAGGTTACCAATCTGCCGATCCAGCTGCATACACACTACACTTCCGGTGTTGCTGCCATGACCTACATGAAAGCGGTAGAGGCAGGCGTGGATATCATCGATACTGCAATGTCTCCGTTCGCTATGGGTACCTCCCAGCCTGCAACCGAAGTTATGGTGGAAACCTTCAAGGGAACTCCGTACGATACCGGCCTGGATCAGGGTCTGCTTTCTGAGATCGCGGATTATTTCCGTCCGATGAGAGACGAAGCTCTGGAGACTGGTCTGATGAACCCGAAGAACATGGGTGTAAACATCAAGACTCTGCTGTATCAGGTACCGGGCGGTATGCTTTCCAACCTGACTTCTCAGCTGAAAGAACAGCATGCAGAAGACAAGTTCTACGAGGTACTGGAAGAGGTTCCGCGTGTAAGAAAAGACCTGGGCGAGTGCCCGCTGGTTACTCCGTCTTCTCAGATCGTCGGAACACAGGCGGTATTCAATGTTATCATGGGCGAGCGCTACAAGATGGTAACGAAGGAGACCAAAGACGTACTCAGCGGAAAGTACGGTGCGACGGTAAAACCTTTCAATCCGGAAGTACAGAAGAAGTGCATCGGAGATACAGAACCGATCACCTGCCGTTACGCAGATCTGCTTGAGCCGGAACTTCCGAAACTGGAAGCAGAGATGGCGAAATGGAAAGAACAGGATGAGGACGTTCTGACCTATGCCCTGTTCCCGCAGGTAGCGGTTGAGTTTTTCAAATACCGTGAAGCGCAGAAGACAAAAGTAGATCCGGCTGCAGCCGACAATGAAAACGGCGCATACCCGGTTTGATAAATTGAATAAAGTCCAAGCGTAAAGAATCCGCCTGGCAGCCCGGACAGTGAAGTCCGGGAAGCCGGGCGGTATTTTTGTTTTGCATTTGCGTATGGGAAAAAACCATGCTATAATCGAAACCGGAACGCGTCAATGACCGGGCGAAATGCAGCGTTCGCTTCGGTAAAACAATCTATGCAGGGGGAAGGGGAGTTTGTCTGGAGTGCCGGAGATTCTTCCGATACTGCAGGAAAAGAAGAAAAAAATGACAGAAAAAAATAATACAGAAAATCGAGAGGAAAAAGACAGGGACAGCCGAAAGACAGAGCCGCAGGAGAACCTCCTGACCCGTCTCAATCAGCAGTATTCTTCCATGAGCAAGGGACAGAAGCGTCTGGCGGATTATATTTCAGAACATTATGACCAGGCAGTTTTCATGACAGCGGCGAAGCTGGGGGCACAGGTGAATGTGAGCGAATCCACGACCGTGCGGTTTGCGATGCAGCTTGGCTATGCCGGATTTCCGGAATTTCACCGGGCGCTGGAGGAGTTGGTCATGACGAGACTCAACTCGATCCAGCGGATGCAGATGACTTACGGAAGAGTTCCGCAGGGGGAGATCCTCAATACTGTGCTCCAGTCTGATATTGATAAGATCAAAATGACCATGGAGGAAGTCAGCAGCGCTTCCTTTGAGCAGTCCGTGGAAATGCTGTTGAATGCCCGGACGATTTATATCGTGGGAATCCGCAGCTGTGCTCCGCTGGCAAGTTTTCTCGCGTTTTATCTTCATATGATTTTTGACGATGTGCGTCTGATACAGACCAGCAGCGCCAGTGAGATTTTTGAGCAGATGATACGGATCGGTGAGGAAGATGTCATGATCGGGATCAGCTTTCCGCGCTATTCCCTGCGCACCCAGAAAGCGCTGGAATTTGCCAGCAAACGGCATGCGAAGGTCATTACGATCACGGACAGTGTCCATTCACCGATCAATGCATGGTCTTCCTGCAGTCTGATCGCAAAAAGTGATATGGCATCCATCGTGGATTCCCTGGTCGCTCCGCTGAGCCTGATCAATGCGCTGGTGGTGGCGCTTTGCATGAAACGCCAGGAGGACGTGGTCGATACACTGGAGACCATGGAAGAAATCTGGGATGAGTACCAGGTATACAGCAGTGATGAAATCACCGCGGTCAAAGACAAAGGAGACATAAAATTATCATAACCGGGAGAAAATTATGGCTAAGGTAGGAATTATCGGCGGCGGCGCGGCGGGAATGTTCGCCGCTGTGCAGGCGGCGGGATACGGGCACGAAGTGCATCTGTATGAACAGAATGAGAAGCTTGGGAAAAAGTTGTTTATCACCGGAAAGGGACGGTGCAATTTCACCAATGCCTGCCCGGCGGAAGAATTTTTCCAGAATATTGTGAGCAACGCAAAATTTATGTACAGCTCCGGTTACGGATACACCAGCCAGGACATTATGGCTTTTTTTGAACAGCATCGTGTACCTGTGAAGGTCGAGCGGGGGAACAGGGCGTTTCCGGCATCGGATCATTCTTCGGATATCATTCGGGGACTGGAGCGGGCGCTGAAGGAAGCCGGCGTCAAGATCCATCTTGGGATCAAAGTACGTCATCTCCAGTGTGCAGAAGGCGCTGTCAGGGGAATTGTGCTGGAAAACGGAACACACCTGGCGATGGATGCGGTAATGGTCGCTACCGGCGGTTTGTCTTATCCGACCACCGGCTCTACCGGGGACGGCTACCGGCTTGCAAAGGAATGCGGCCACACGGTCACGGAACTGAAACCGGCGCTTGTGCCGCTGGAAACCGGGGAGACTTATATTCCGAAACTGCAGGGACTTTCACTCAGAAATGTTGCCCTTCGTGTGAAAGGAAAGAAAAAGCCGGTGTATGAAGGCTTTGGGGAAATGATGTTTACTCATTTCGGAATCACGGGACCGCTGGTGCTGAGCGCCAGTTCCTATATCGGAAAATCCGGGCTTCCCTGGCCGATGGAGGCGGAGATCGATCTGAAGCCGGCGCTGACGGAGACACAGCTGGATGAACGTCTGCTCCGGGAGTTTCAGGCGGCACAGAACAAACAGTTCAAGAATGTGGTGCCGGAACTGTTTCCGTCCAGGCTGGTGCCTGTGATGATCGAACTGTCCGGGATCGCGCCGGACCGCCCGGTCAACGGAATATCCCGTGAAGAACGCCGGGTGCTGGTGGAGAAGACGAAGCATTTTCCGCTGACGATCGTCGGAACCCGCCCGTACCGTGAAGCAATCATTACCCAGGGCGGCGTTTCCGTAAAAGAAGTGAATCCGGGAACGATGGAGTCCAAAAAGGTGAAAAACCTGTATTTCATCGGTGAAGTGCTGGATGTGGACGCGCTGACGGGAGGATTCAATCTGCAGGTGGCATGGTCAACGGCATATGCGGCGGCATGTGCACTGCAGTTTTGAACTACGGCGTGGAGAGGCCGGAAAACAAGTGTCCGGTCGGACGGAAATTGGAAAGAGACATCCGGCAAAAAAGATGGGAGAACGGTAACAGTTCAGCCTAGGTCTGCGCACATGCTGCGCAGACCGTAAGAACGTGATTCAGGCGTGCAAAATCCCATCGCCAAAG
>PPYF01411382.1_pt1 | contig 37150 bp, 50 predicted proteins | sample 1559871 | NCBI WGS metagenome assembly PPYF01 (sample SAMN08240021, study PRJNA423297) | Human gut metagenome, whole genome shotgun sequencing project.
AAATTAAATGTACGCGCTTATATACTTGTCATATAAACGCTTTGATATCAACGTTTATAGCATGTTAACTTTTTCAATCCCACGTTTTTCCCATTTTAATATTAAAAAATCACTCAATCTATTAAAAAGGTTGGGTGATTTTGTAAGCTGTAATTCTTTGGAGAAAGTATCAGCTCACTCTATAGAGTATAGTACCCCAATTGCATTAAAAAGTACTCTTACTAAAAAACAGAAGTTATGAACTGCCTTTAAAAAAAGATCAGCAGAAGTCACCCAATTGTTTTTATTGGTAATGCTTTTGATTTTGTTCTACAATAGTTCCCGTATCTTTATTTATATTTTGAAAAACTTCCGTTTCAATCATAAAAACGTGTGTTTTCAAGCGTCAAAATAAAGTTACAAACAAAAAATCACGCAACCTATTTATTGGCTGGTGATTCTCTGGCAAGCTTAATATTCTTTGGAGGAACTTAGCTTACAACCTTATTATAGTCCTTTGATTACATTAAAGAAAGCCCCCTAGCGTTCACTAGGAGGCTTTCGCTGTATTCAGCTACAGTATTCAAATCGAGGAATGTATTCAATTTAACATAATTAACTAAATTCGTCTATTTTTATTGTACACACGTTACATAAAATACTGATATAGCGTAAATATAAATTACTTACAGTACATTTTATAATCTTATTCGCCATAGCAAAAAAGCCTGCTCAGCATTTAAACTGAACAGGCTTTTTAACAGGGTTTCAATATAACGTTCAAAATCCTGGGGGTAAAGTAACTCTAACATTTTAAATTTAAATATTCAAATAAAACACACTCTATATTAATACTTACTATTGTCGTTAATATGAATCTGCAACCTATCCAAAGGTTCACCTAATATTCCAGCAAAGCTATCGTACCCAGCAACTGAACCATTATCAGCACATGTTCCGAGGTAGTTAGCACGTTGCGTAGTTTGTGAACGGTAGTAAGCTTGCTGGTAAGTCTCACCATGAGGCGTTGTGTAGTACATTTGAACGCCGTCGATTGTGTGACCTTTAATACCAGCTACGCCGTTAACAGTATCATTCTTGTTAGCTTTGTGTACCCATGGTAACCAGCCATCTTCTTTCGTGTGAACACGGTATTTGATTGAACCACGATTTACTTTGATGTAAAGCATGTCGTGTTTACTATCAGGAACACCAGCAAAGCCATTTGACCCAGAGCTAAAATCTTTAACTGGACTTAACCATTGTTTGCCTTTTTGATGCAAGGCATAGGTTACGTGAACGGCTTTCTTATTTGCTGGTTCGCTTGGCTTAGGAGTTGGCGTAGGCGTTGGATTTACGTTGTTGCCCGATGAACTAAAGCCATATTTAACATCGTGTGCAAATTGGGCCTTAGTAATACCATGAGTTGCTAGATAGCCGTAAGGATCAGTGTGGTTACCCCAAACGTTATTAGTAACCCAGAGATGTGACTTAACACCACGCCATGCGCTACTATCTACCGTGGTTGGAATGCCATATTTAACAGCACTGGAATGTAGTAAGTTAACATACGTCACGTAATCCTTACGAAACTCTTCTTGATCATAAGTTTGTGCAAGTTCAATCTGAACTGGTGCGTTTGCATTAGCCCATGAACCAGCCCCCCACGCTTGATACCCCTCGGCACCAACTCGGTAAATCTTGCCACCATCACCAACGATGTACTGAACGTAAGCACCGTTACTATACCACGTCCGTTTTTCATAAGTAGCTACATTTTTAGCAGGAGCATATACTGCTGTAGCATGTGCAATGATTACGTTGTTGCTTGTTCGCAACGATGACCCTTGGTTTGAACTCAAAGCATAATCGTTGTTAATAGTTGCTGCACTTACTTTAGAAGTAAATGTTGTTCCAACAAAAAAGGCTGCTGCGATTGCAACAACCCATTTTAATTTATTTAATTTTGTCATCTGGTTCTCCTTTTTGGTTACTAACAGTAGTTACATCGCTAACCACTCCCAGCATTCCTAGGATTGTTAATACTGTGTTAATGATTCCTACAATATTTTGCCAGTTGACTGGATAAGTGAATCCAAACATCACCATTATCTGCTGTACTAACACAATACCTAAACTAATCAATCCTGTCCACAGCTTCCCATCACGCCAATTGATATTCTTTACTTTTTCCATTAATAATTTCCTCCCCGTATTTTGTCATGTAAATCCTTAATTCGTTCGTGGTGGCGATCTAATCTCCGATCATGCTCGTCTACTCGCTTATCTAACTCCTCGATGCTAACCCTTATTTCTCTCAGATTATCATTAAGTGCTTTAAAGTTCTTGTTTAAATCTTTTATGTCGTCCTGAAAAGGACCAAAAACGACATATTTAAAAAGTAGGCTAACCATGCCTGCCATAAAAATAATAACAGTTGTAACCGAAGCCCATTCCCCCCAAGACAGCCCTAACAGCGTATGCAATTGATTACCTTCTTTCCCCTTAATTTTTCCAAAATAAAAACGCCTATAATCTAGGCGTCTATAATTGTTTCCCATAGTTTTTAGTCCAATTTAATTTGCCATCTGCCGAAATTGAAGCTTGCCAAACGCTACCATCAGGTGACTTTAGTTTTAGATTTTTGAAAGAACCTTTCAGTTTCTTAGCCTGTACTTTTAACCCTGATTCATCAGCTTTTCGGTAAATGATGTCGCCCTCTAACGTCAGCTTACCAGTGCCATCTAAGGTAGCATTAACCTCGTTATGCTGATATCCCTTAACATAAGGCAATTGTAGCGGTACTGATTGGTTAATTGGCAGGTGCTTGACGTCAATTGTGCTAAGCCCCACTGGCGTCTGCACTACTACTGTGTTCACTGATGCTTCTAGATTAGCAATCGTGAATTGTGGTGCGCTCGTGGCATGGAGTGTGTTAGTGCCGACCATAATATCAGCACTTGCTCCATCGGCATTCCAATAGGCGTACTTTGCTGTACTATCCTTAACGTATTTAGCAATATAACTATGATGCTCACCAACGTTCGCCCAGATCCAAGAATCGAAATAGTAACCCTTTAATTCTTTAAGCACATTCTTAACCGCTGTCCCGGTTGGCGTGATGTTCTTGTTTAAATCAAAGAACTGGTATTGTCTAAACACATAAAGGTAGCCCAAGATAAAGTTATAAATCATCGGTGCTCCGAGAGCGTCATGGATAATCATCTGGCGAACCGTTAAGGCAGCGGCTTCATCTTCAGAAACAAGGCCTTGCCAATTATTTTCTTGGTCGTTTTCAGCGTGCTCGACTGCAAAGCCAAATTCAGTCATGGCGAACTTATCACCATCGTAGCTGCAGGTTTCCAATGGATTTAACAATTGATTCTCCGGGACATTATTTCCTTTCGTGCCAATATTTTTTGTGTAGGAATGGCACGCATACGCACTACTATCAATTAAGCCTCCCTTGATTAATGGAACACCATAGACCGGATTTAACACGGCTTCAACAAACGTTGCTGTTGGGTCGTACTGCTTGATTATCGCCTTAAGTTTGTTATCCCACTCTATAGCTTTCCGGTAGCCGTCCATGTTGTTCTGTCCGTACCAGTCACTACTATCAGGCTCGTTAATGCCCTCGTAGATAATCCCCTTGCCAGCGTTACGGATAACGAATTCAGTCATGATTCTCAAATAGCGTTCCGAATCAACCTTAATCTCTGCTTCAGTTAAAGCATTATTCTGTGAACCTTGAGCAATTACCATCACGCTTATTCCGCGTTTTAATGCTTTATCGACGAGGTACTGGACAACCGTAACAAATTCAGAATTATAATCGTCAACGTGAGTTAACGGTGTTTCAATGTGTTGATAACCCATCTCCTCTACTAAATCCAACTCATTATCAATGTAGTTCTGGTAATTATCTAATGTTACCGTTCGTTGTACCGCTGAACCATGGTGATGGGCGAAGATACCGACCTTCTCATCGAAAGGTTTGTGTGGATTAAAGAAGTAATCCTGTGACATTTGCATCTAATCACCCCCCTATTGCTTATTAAACGTTACATTGCCATTGTTATCGATGATTTCGCGCCAGACTGTGCCATCTGCGGATTGAATCAACAAATAATCGAATGCTCCAATAACGTTGTTAGATAACACGGTTGGTTCAGCGTTAAGTGTCCAATTGTAAGCATGTGGATCAGACGGCGGCGTGTTATCGGTTGAGTAGGTAATTCCAACATAGGTTAGGTTGTAATTTGTAGTGCTGAAATTGGTTGAGCCGTCCATGCTATCAGCCCAAGCTAAAAATGGAGTTAAACCGTTAGTACCGTCTTTCCCATTTTTACCATCTACACCGTTTGTCCCATTTTTACCATCTTTGCCATCTAAACCGTCACGTCCATCACGTCCATCTTTACCGGGATCTCCTTTATCACCTTTCAATCCATTAGCTTGGATTTTTGCCACCTTATCATTAACCGCTTGTAGGATTGAATTTAACGTTACTTGTGGTACCAGTGAATCAATGGTTTTGACCAAATCAGGTGAGACATCAAGAGTAATGTAACCGGCAGTTGGATACTTAGCTACATTCCCATTTCCATCTTTTACATTAATTTCTAAAAAGTAAGAGCCAGCCGGGAGTCCATTTAGAACCGTGTTTCCAAGGTCAATAATTATGTTCGGATTATCAATTTTTGGTACTATCAAACCTATAAACCCTTCAGCATTCGCAACAGAAATGTCAACTGTTTTGCCTGATAAATCAGTAACATCTAGGTCATCGTAGAGGTTGACCCGATAGGTTGCCGCCGTGTCGTTTTCTTTAGTTAATGTTCGATTTAAAACTTTCGCAAATCTCATTATTTACCTCCTTAATCGTTTGCAATATATGTCAGCGTCGTATATAAATGGATACCTTTATCTGTAGACGGATTAGTCACCCAGTGAACCACCAAAATATCATCTAGAATCGAAAGAGCCGCTGGTTCGCTATTATAAATAAAGGAGTATTCGCCAGGATAATTAGGCCCAGCGGACCCTTTCCACGGCAATTTTAATAACTGATTACCATTTTTAAGTTTGTTACCTTCGTAATACCCAGTGACAGCTTGCATAATTAATTGAACCACGCCATTGCGTTTGCGAATTTTAGCGGTGCCGGCTGCACCGGTTAGGAAATTATTTGAAATGTCCATCCAACCAGTATCATCATCTGTTTTATGGGCAATTTTTGCCGTATCGGCTTCGCTGGCGCTCTCGGCATTAATTGCGTCAGTAATCGTACCACTGACTGTTTTTTCAAACTTATTGTTGCCAGTAAACACGTTGTCACTACCCAATGTAGCTACCGCATTTTTATTAATTAAATCCGTGTAAACACCTAGTGCATCTCGCAGACTAATGTAAGCACGATTCTGTGAGTCGATAGAGCTACTAAGACTGTCAATCTTATCACGCATTTCATCGATAAATTTATCAATTTGATCGATGTAATCCTTGCTACCATTTGACGTGATAATCATGTTATTTTCTAGCACTCTGAACGACAAGGGTACTGAACTTACAACATTACCATCACTGTCCGTGATTGCTAGATATGCTTCCTCAATCTCGCCAGATGCTTGGTAGAACTCAGCTGGTAAATACATGCTGAATAGTCCTGCACTAGGTTTAATCCGTTCCTTAATACCGGTCACCTGTTTAATTTTACCTGCCGTGTCCTTAGCCCGAATAAAAGCGTCCTGACCCGTCAAATCGTGGGCTTGCATGCCGTCTTTAGCGGCAAAATAAACAAGCCGACCACTATCGCCAATCCGGCCATTCATCTGATCCACTATTGTAGTGTCTGTCGTGTTAAGTAATGTGTTAACTACTACATAACGACCATTTTGTTCTGCCTTAATTGCCATCGTTTTCCTCCTCGTCAATCAATCCTTGTTCAACTAGTATCTGTTTAGCCAATGTTAGTGTTTGATTGATTTCCTTTTCTTGTTTTGTAATATAATTTTGAACATTACTGAATGTCAGGCCATCCATTTCTAGTAGTGCTGGGCGATTTAATAATGTTCCATCAATGGTTCTGTTAAATTTCAGTTTTTCTAAAACCTGAATGAATCTGCTAACATCTTTTGTAACGCTATAATACCGAGCAAGGAGTTGATTTCTATAATTACTGTTAAATGTTGTTGATGTAATATTCGTTTTGATAATATGTTCTAACTCAGTATCAAAATATCTATTAATAACATCGCTCAAATAATTAAAAGCATGAATCAGCATATCCAATTCGCTATCCATTTTTTTCCTCCTTTGTAAATACTGGTTTACCCTCGTTATCAACTGATAAAACAAAAACAGAACCATCTGGGGACTTGAATTTAAGTCCCTCTAAAGGCTCTGTTTTAATTTTATTAAGTTTCTTTTTATCAGCGGCAGTCATTAATCCATCAACCGTTTCAGTAACTGGCTGATAGGTAACAACCTGTTTAGCAATGAATTTATCTAATCCAACGACTGCATCTGCTGAAGTAACCACATAAAACGGTTCGCCTTTTGCTAATCCTATATCGGGATCATCAGCACGAGCCTCTAACTGAACTATCTTAATACTCACTTTCTCCAACCACCTTTCCAAACAAACGTGAATCATATGCAGAATTTGCCATAGATTCTACAGCTGTTAAATCTTGTTTGAATTTATTTGAAAACTTGGAATTATCCTTATTCGCTTTCGTAATAGCCTTAGACCAGGTAGTTAAATTAAACAACTTATTGCCAAACGTTATTTGTGGCGTAACTGTACTTGATTGAGGGTTATAAACTAACTCGGTAATCCTAACCGAAACATCAACCCCATAACGGTCTCTAAGATAGCCACTATTGCCGACTTTTATATCATTCAAATCATGATATTTTGCATTCTTACTAAAGTCTGCCCATTCAATCGTATACTGTACCTCTGGATAATCTTTAATTTGTGTTTTTAAATAATCTTGCAAACTTGCTGATGTTGTAAAACGTTCATCAGATACTGGATCAGCATCAATTATTCCAAACTTATCAGCTAAAGGGCTGGTATACTCAGCTGTCACTGTTGTAGACTTTTTATCGTCATCTGCAGTTTTTCCAGTTCCTTTAATATGAGTCGAGAAATTAGAATAATCTTCTGTATCTGTAATTTTAGATACGTTAGCTCCATCAACAAATAGAAAGGAATTATCTTTACCAATGGTTTTGTAAACATGGATTTCAAAATTATCAAAGTAATATTCAAAGCCAAAATCACTAGCCAAGGTGGTTAGTAAATCATCACCACGTGCATTGCCAAATTCTTCAGAGAACGCATAGTTGCTAAATTTGTCATGAATTACGTAAGTAAACTTAGTTCCTTGCGTAATAAATTTCATACAATTATCTAACGACTGAGTTTTCGTTAGTGTTTTGTCGATGTATCGATCGTGTAGTGTTTGACCAACATGTAATGCTGTAACAGCATATTGGCGATACCGTCCTAGCGGTGTAATCGTCGGTGTAGTAATCATATATTGTTGATTGTTTTCAGGGACAGTAACAATGCTTCGTGGCATGACTAGTTCCGAAGCAACTTTATTGTCGGAATTATCGATAAAATTAAAAGTCAGTTGATCAATAGATCCTAATGTTTGCGTAAGGGTCAAATCATCAATCGTTTTTAATGCGTTCTCCGTTCCTTGAACATTTTTTATAATTAACATATTTCCCCCTAATAATAGAACCTAGTTTCAAAAGAAATCGTAAAATCACTAGCACCAGTTACCTTAATTTGATTAAATTGTGTAGCAAAATCCAAATAGGCGTGGTTGCTATCAGCATAACGATTTTTATTGTCAACTGTTGGCATCAATCCATCTAAAATTAGTGTTTCTGATTTGCTAAGTGGCTTTTTAAATTCAAAAGTTTGACCGGTTGTCTGATTTTCGATTTTTAAATCACTATTGACTGTTCCGTTAAACTTAATCTTTACCGGCTTATCATCAGCCAATAGGGGGATGATTGATGCGTTAAATACTTCAAATTCATTTTCATTTGTGAACTTGTATTTAACGGCTTTATCTTTAGGGAAGCCAATTCCAAGCCCCCATTTGTTACCATCGTTCTCAATATCATCAAGCGTTGTTGCGATAGTTTGAGCATATCCATCAATGCAATTAAGACTAACGGAAATACTGGACGCCTTATAATAATTATCCAATCGCTGAACAGAAAATGCGTCAGCAACTACTCTCCACCTCAAGAATGGAATTCGTAAATTAATAATATAAAATGGTTCACTACTCTCAAATACTTTTGAAACTTGTATCCTTTGCAATTCGTAATCATAATTATCGTTAGCGTACATATCAAAGACAAACGGAATTACTAGTTGAGCAACTTTAGTATCGGTTAAAACTGCGTTATATTTACCAACTTGCTGGAATGTATGTTGGTAAGCAGGGCTGGGAGGATCGAATGAACGAACTCGAATTCCCATCTTACCTAAATCGTACGTTGTGCCGTCCATTCTTTGAATTATAAATGTACTTTTAAATTTTGACCTGATATTAACCACCTCACTATCTATTATTTGAAATAACGATATCTTTACCAAGTAATAATTTGGTAGTTGGATATGTTGTTTTAGCAACGGTCTTCGAATCGATTTCCATATAAATATTTACATTCCCAGCTACGCTGGTACTTGGGTTCTGTGTATATTGCATTGACTGAACTTGACGTTTAGCTTTCGTAACAACATCCAAAGCCTTGGCAGCAAATCCATTTGGATTGTTTTTAGCTCTGGCAATCATTGCCTCAGCAATATGTTGTTCAGAAGATGGCCGTTGTGGGTTGATTGCTATTTCCGGTTCTCCAGGAACTTCATTAAAGAAACTTATTTCTCCAGGTCTCCCCCATCCGCCGTTCGCATATCCATGGCCATTTCCTAGGAAACTTAATCCACTGCCATAACGGTGTTTTGCATAGCTTAAACCAGCTAGCATATTGTCAAAACCGTTCCAGATATTGTTATGCCCAGGTAAATGATAAGCTCTAAATGTTCCAGGCTTAACTTGCATTAGTCCTTCTGCATGTCCGTCAGCTAAACCGTCAGTACCACCCACCGCTTTAGGGTTACCACTAGATTCAGTATTTATTTGACGTAACACTCGACTAACCATGCTTGCACTGGTTGAAAGTCCAAGCTTACCCAATGCACTTTCAACGTCAGATTTCCAACGCTGTACACCGGCTCCGCCTGGATCACCAGTTCCACTTCCGCCAGCATCTTCAATAAATGGTGCAAACATTTTCGCAATTCCACTAAAAAAGCTTTTGCCAAATTGCCTTTCGATAAAACCACTTAATCCAGTATCTTTAGACTTCTCTTGTTGCTTCTCATCAGATTTAGAAGCCTTCATATCACGAATATCATACCAGCCCTTAGTAGTTGCTCCAGAATGACTGAATGGGTTCCCTTTAGAAACACCAACGTGAACATGAGTTCCGCTTGGACCAAGTTTAGCAATCGCTTGACCAGTTGAAACTTTATCCCCTTTTTTGACTAAGATGTCTGCACCAGAACCGTATTTACCATTTAATTCTTGATAAATAACACTGGCGTCATCGGCTTTGATTACTAAATTTTGTCCAATCCCATTTGCGCCACCCCAACCAGATGGTGGGCCACCGACATACGATACGGTACCACCATGCATTGCGTGAACAGTTTTTGCGCCAGAATAATCAACACCATCATGTGCGGAATAACCACCAGATACTGCTCCACGATTACCAAATCCAGAAGTTACTTCCCAGCCATGTCCTGGGCTCTTAGCCCAGACACCGCCAATTCCGCCTTCATCATCCATTGCACCGCTGATTTTATCCCATAGTGTTGACCACCAATCGCTGGCTTGCTTCTTAACAGGCTTGAATACATCGCCACTTACCCTATCAAAAAATGAGTTCTTTTGTTTTTTAGGGTTGCCTATCAATTTATCCAGTGCTTTGCCAGGATTACTAATAATATTTTTAGCTAGTTCAAACTTCTTCTTTATCGATTTATAGACATTTTCAGCACCCTTAACTACACCGCCAACAAAACTTCCAATGCCTGACAACCAACCAGTACCACTTGCAAAATGTTTTAATCCTCCACCAAAAAGCATCTTACTTTCGGTAGCGTTTAAAATTTCAGTTCCAGCTGGAACAATACCTGTCCAGTTACGCTCTTGCGGACTAAATAATTCACCATTAGGTAAAATACCGACTTCTCGGTTACCAGTCTCTGGAGAATCAAAACCATCATTCAGCATAACTGGAGTTGCCTTAGTAATTGGTTGTCTAGATCCAGAAAAGAATCCAGTACCAGTAGCGTATTGTACCGGCATTACAGGTGCTTTAAACTTGCTATCACCAAATACTTTTAACAGACTATTAATTCCACTTGTGAATGTATTCCACCATTTGCCAACTGTATGAAAGAAACCACTATTATCATCTTTCTTCTTTTTATTAGACTTTTTTTGAGCTTCATATTCATTATCAGCAGATGTAGATACGTTTTTATAACGATCATCTGCATGTTTTGAAACTCGGTCTTTTTCAGCTTTTGCATGCTTGATCGCTTCGTCCTTTTGCTTTTCAGCTCGATCAACTACACGATCATGTTGTTTATTAGCGGCATCAATAACTTCTTTGCGTTTATCTTTTGCCCATTGTGAGTTGCCAGAATATTCACGTTTTGCTGCCTTGATAGTTTCGTCACGCTGTTTGTCAGCTTTGCTAACTACGCTTTTATATTTTTTATTGGCTGCACTCTTGACTGAATCGTATTCTTTATCAGCATTTTTTACGATTTCTTTAACCTGACTGCGACTTAATTTTTTCTTCTTGTCAGTTAGTTTTTTGTCATTTTTAACATTTTTGCATTGGCTCGTTTGATTTTACCAGCCAAAGTAGTGTGTAACCTTGCTTCGTCGCCAGTTACTTTAGTAGCAAATTTAAGGCGTTGCTTATCAAGGGCTTTTTTCTTATTATTGATGTCCTTCTGAACTTGAGTTGAATGCTTACCGTAAAGCTTCTCATCTCGTTCGATTTTACTATTCCATTTTTTGGTTAATTTCTGCTTTTCTTGAGCATAATACTTAGCAATAGCTTTTTGATCTTTTCTATTCTTCTTGTCGTAAGAATTAGCCTTTTCGCCAGATGATTTAATAGCTTTTGCTTCTTTTTGATACTCTTTCTCAGAAATAGCGCCATTCTTTTTTAGAGTTTTCAAGTCATCTAAAGCTTGTTTTTGTTTTTTAGAATAATAGGATTTGGATTTTTTTAATAATTGATCATGAGCCTTTTTCATACTAATTTTAGGCGCTTTTAATTTAGTTCCAAACAATCCTTTTTGAATCTACTTACCCAGAGTTCTACCAAGTTTTTCGCCACCTAATGCACCAACTCCAGCGCCGATGACAGTACCAATACCTGGGAGAATGGCAGTTCCTGCGGCCGCTCCTGCAGCTGCACCACCTAAGTTACCAGCAAAAGCACCAATATGAGAACCAGCTGTTTTTTTAGTCATACCTAGTAAATCAGTACCAGCCATTAATACGTCTCCAACGCCTAATGCTCCGCCGGCTAACTTACCAAATTTACTCATACCTTTTAATTTTGACAAAAAGCCAAGCTTTGAACCATTCTTAGCCATTCGGCTCATTTCGCCAGCTTCTTCAGCTACTTTTGTTCCGCCTTTTCCTCGATTAAAAATGTTACCAAGGAAACCACCTCCGCCACCACTCATGGTGGAAGCAAGTTCCTCAGCTTCACTAGCTTCAGTTGCGGCAATTTTTACACCAAAGAATGCTGTTTTCAATTTACCTAATTGACCGATTACTCCTACTATACCTGTAGCAAATGCGGTTAGTTTGCGAGCAACAAAGATTGCAGCAATTACCTTGCCGAGTTCTTCCAGTCCCTTTTTGTGCTTAGAGAGTTCTTCCAGCGCTCCAGAAAGGGTTTTGACTTTTTTGTTGTGACCAACTAAATTAGCTAGTGGTTTAAGAATTGCACCGATACCGCCAATTAATCCTTTAAAGAAACCAATTCCAATAGTTCCGATGATCTTAATTGAACTCCATAAACCTTTGAAAAACCCAACAATTTGTTTAGAATGCTTAGCAATTACATCAGAAACAGATTCAATACTTTTTGCCAATCCATTCATAAAATTGTCCATAGACTTCGGTGCATCTTTAATATTGAGGGCTTTAGCTAGAGCTTCTGTAATGGTTTTGAATCCCTTAGAGGCAGATTCCCCGACCTTTGAAAATTCTTTTTCAGTTCTTTTATCAGATACCCATTTAGAAACTGCTTCAAAAATAGGACTTTGCATTTTAGTAAATGGTTCGGCTAGTTTACCAGCTAACACATTAAAACGTCCTTTAATTGCACGTTCAGCACCTGCAGCAGTTTTCATCATGTTTTCGCTGGCATTCTTGTACTTTTGACCTAGTCCGTTCATCACGGCTTCGGCATCTTGAGCACTAATTTTACCAGCTGACATCTGATTACGTAGTTCGGACATATTTAGTGCATTATTATGTTGCATCTTACGCTCATAATCCAACAAACGTTCTCCAAACATCGGCAATTGATCAGAAATCATATTGAAATCGCCTAGTTGCATCTTTGAAGAACTCATCATGTGAGTAAAGTTAAGACCTAAACGTTTTGTATCATCTGCACTCATACCTAATGTGTCGGCCATGGTTAAAACTGATTTAGTTAACTCTTCCGTAGGTCCTTTTTTATTTAATACATGATAGAATTGTTGATCTAATTCGTTGACTAAGTCACTTGATTGCCCGAACGCATTTGACATGTCATTGATAGACTTAACAAATCCTTTGCCCTTTGAAGCACTGTCGGTTAATGTAGTCCACGTTGCAAGCATTACTTGTTGCTCTTTGTTGAACTCATTACCTTTGGCAATCAATCCGCCAAATCCAGTTGCAATACCATGAATAGCCGTACTTGCTGCACCTTGAGCAATTCCGCCCCAGAATACTCCAGAAAAAACTTTTTTAAATACTGATTCAGATTTATTAGCTTGCTTATCCAATCCTAATAATCCTTTAGTCATCTTCGTAAATGGATTGCGATTAAATGAACTTTGCGTTTTGCTTAGCTCTTTCATCTTATTAGTGTTTCTAGCAAGTGATGCAGCTAAATCGTTCACTTTGGCGGTTTGTTTAGCAATTTTTGAAGCATCCTCATTCCGATCACTGCGAAGATTAGTTAGTAATCGATGCTCTTTTTGATAAAGTTCTGATTCATTATTTATGGAAGAACGCAATTTTTGGTATTCTGCCTTATTGGCTTCAACGCTGCGTCCTTCAGCCTTTAATCTGTTTATATAAGAATCTTGAACGTGGCTAGTGCTTTTATAGGCGGACTTAAGTTTCCCGATATCGTTACGTAATTCTTTATTAATATTATTGAGTTTTTTGCTGAAATCAATTGCACCTTTATCTTTCATCTCGGCAAAAAGTTCAATTTTTTGTTGCTTTGGCAACTTCTTCAATACATTTTGAAAGTCTTTAATTCCGGCTTTTTCAGCTTCTGCGACAATCTTAACCTTAGTATCTTTATCAAAGAGGGCTTTAATCTCTTTTTTTGTTAGCTTAGCCTTGTTAATTACTTTATCGGTATTATCTTTAAACGCCTTGTCTAACTTTTCTCCAGCATTCTTACCAAACTCACTTACTAATTTATCCGATTCCTTAATTTCACGGTTAAATTTATCAGACTTTAGTTTCAGGTCGATATTTATTGCTCCATCCGCCATATTTTAACCTCCTTTCGCTTGATTTTTGAGCATGTCGAACATACTGCTCATTTGCATATCTAGCGCTTGAACGTTTTGTTCATCTTCTAAACGATAAAACTCTTGTGCTTCAATGATTTTTTGCATAGCTTTAGGGTCATCTTTATATTCGTTAGGGTCGGTTTGGCGAATATTAACGATCCTTTGAAAGGGTGACTTTTCACTCAAGTTATTAAAAAGCGCCTTGAATTTATCCCAGTGCATCACTCCTTGTGCATTAACTAAATCAATGTTGTAATCAAACAAAAAAGATGCATAAATTGCTTCGGCATCTTTTGTATATGAATAGTATTTAGTCGGTAGTTCAGGTTCTACTTCAAATTCTGGCTCTATCTCTTCATCATTAAAGTTTCCGTAAGCTGATTGTGATAGATAAGCACTAATAGATTGCATTGCTTCAACTATTTGTTGTTCATCATATTCACTGGTTTCGCCAATAAACATCTTAAATCCTATCAATGTTTTTTCTATATCATTGATAGAATCGTCTTCTAAAAGCTCATACCATTTAAGAACCACATCAAATGTAAAATCGACCTCAACTATTTGGCTACAAATTACAATGCTATGTTCAAGTTCATTAGTTAGGCTGATCATAGTTGACTACTTCTTGTGATTCTTTTTTTCGTAATAACTTTTAACCTTGCTTTTACCAGACTTTTGTTCTTGCTTAACAACATCAGAATATTCGTTCAACGCTTCAACGATTGCATAAAGTGAATTTGTTGAGTGATGAAAATATTCATACAGTTCTTTTCCAGTACCTTGACCAAAAGCAACGTCTAAGGTTTTGATTAAATCTGTAGATACTTTTTCAAAAACTCCACTTAACAAATCGATTTGTTCTGATGCTTTTAAAGCATCTAATTTTTTAGCTTCATCTTCAGTTAAATTAGTAACTTTGTTTAAGTCTTTACCAATTCTGATATCAGCTTCAGCGATGGCTAGCATAAATTTGTCATCATAAACTACTTTGCGTGTTTTTCCACCAACAACAAATTCCTTTACTGTTTGTAATTTATTATCAAGATTAATTGCCATTTTCATTACCTCGTTTGTTTTTTATTTTTGAAACAATGGCTGTAACGCCTTTGACAACGCTACAGTCTATGGTCTACTGACCAGATTGAGTGCTTGCTGAAGAAGCAACCCCAGTAGATTGAGTGCTTGCTGATGAAGCAGTTCCAGCAGGTTGCGAGGCTGCTGATGAAGTAGCTCCAGTAGATTGAGCGCTTGCTGGAGTGTATACAGGCTTGCCATCTAATGCAAGTGTGAAACTAAATGTTTGCTTAACATCGGCTGCACCACCAAATGGCACAATAGATGTCATAGTTGCAACTGATTCAACAATATTACCAGCTGGATCAGTCCAACGAGCTAGTGTACGCAACTTGTCTCCAATATCTAAGAAGTGGCTTGCCACGTAATCTTGAGCTGGGTCACCGATAACTCGATTCCCAGACAATGCAAATGTGATGTTCTTACCAGTTACTTCAGTATCAGAAAATCCTTCTCCATCCCAATAAGGTGTAGCATCAGTTTTATCAGCCGCAGATGGTGTGATTGTACTAATACCACGTGACAATTTAGCCCAGCTAGCATTTGCTTTGTCACTATCTAAATCTGTTCCGCCGTTGATATCAATTTCCAGCGTATTTTTAAAGTTTAATTCAAAATGTGTTTTTCCCATTTTTTATTCCTCCGTTTGTTGATCAATGTTTACTTTGAAATCCAATGAATAGATAGAAAATCCTTCCGTGTCTTGTTCAGATATAAAAGGCAATCCAGTCATTTCTATTGAGTTAAATTCAAAGCTTCCATCTTTACTAATTAATGTTTGTAATCCATCGATAGCATTTGAAATATTCCACAAGCATTTATTGCCTAACTCGGAATCGTTCGTTCTAATTGCAATCTCGAAGTTAAGTTCACGCTCTTGCATACCAGACCAATCTCGTGAAATTGTTCGACTACCTGGGGCTGGATACAGCTGTAATGAACTATCAGCAGTCAAATATCCTATATGAATACTTGTGGGCAAATTTTCCAATAGATTAATTTTTTCAGCTAATCGTTCAGCTAAGTCCATCAAATCCACCTGCCTTAACGATTATTTTTTCCCATGAATCAATATGATTAGCCTTAGCTCTTAAATCCCACCGTCTGCTTGTTCCAGGAGTGTGATAATTATGAACCCGATGGCCATTAACAAATCCATAATATTGAGCTTTAGCATATGGTTCTCGGTAGTTTGCCTGATTATAGTTGCTGTTAAGGCTTGAATTATCTCTTAAATGTCCCGATCGCTTTGGCACGTAAATATTCATATCAGCATAGGCTTGATTACCATAGGCATGTTGTGCCTTGGCAATTCTCAATGGCATATCTTTCAATCCATTATCGTTTATGTTAACTTCAATCGACATTACAGCACCTCCAGTTCGTATGAATAAACTTCGTTGCTATATGGATCTAAATTCGTAACGATATTGGTAATTGTTAGTTCATCACCATCAAAAACCACTTTAGAACCTATATGTGCACTTTTTAATTTAGGAACGTTCGTGCTAATACCTGGATATAGAAAGGCGATTGCGTTAGCCGTTATTTTTCGACTATTGTTGTCGCCAGAATAGATGATTTGTGGTTGATAAATCATATTATCAATTTGGTAATCATCAAAATCTGGTTTGTTGTACAAATCAGTCTTACCGTTTTTTAGTTTTAAAATGATGGACTGGTTACACAATCTGCGTGGCACTCTTGGCATCATCGGTAATCAACCCCTTTGTACAAAAGTCCCCAGTGAAACAATAAAGCCATAGCTTCGTTAGGTACAGCCGAGTTACCGTAAGTAACAGAATCAGTCCCCGAAGTATCTAAATGCGTTCGCCCGATTGATAAACTTTTAATGTTGCCAGAAATAGCATCATTAGAGTTCGATACACCAGTTTCAATCGCATAACAGATAATCATACCCAAAGCTTTTTTGAATGCCTTAGCTCGCATATTTAATAGCTTTTTAGGACTAATTAAATCATTTTGTAAGTCATGCAATCCGTCTGCGTAAAAGTAATTGGTTACCATATCAATTTGGATTTCAGCTTTAGCAATGGCTTCGTTGAAATTATCCTCAGAAATATCAGAAATACCCAAGGCTTTAAATTCATCATAAGTTAGATACAAGGAATCGCCCCCTAATCAGTGGCACTAGCTTTTGCTTCACTCGATGCATTGGCGCCACCTTTTTTACTTTTAGTTGTTAAGATCTTTGGTGGCGTTACTATTTTGACGATGTAGATGCTGTTGTTGCTACTGCTTTATAAGATACGTAAATGCCATCTTTCTTTTGATCACGAACAAAAATGTCATGGTACAAACGGTTTTGGTAAAGGTAACCGTCGCCTTCTGTGTGTTGTCCAGGAGCGAACATGTAAATCGCATTCTCTTTAACTACTGGAATAACAGATGGCTTAGCAACAAACTCAAAGTTGATTGCTTTTGCATCTGCAGCAGGTTTATATCCATCTGAAAAATCGTAATCACTGTAGAAACGGCTTTCGTCCCATACTTCAATTAGTTGAACGCCATCAATCGAAGTTACACGTGATTCTAATGCTGTAATTCCAACATTTTGATTAGTAATAGAACGTGAAAATTCCTTTGAGCGTTCGAGTAAGTCCATGGTTTCACTAGATACAAAACCAACAATATTTTGTGGGCCATACTTACGCAAAGGCAAGATGGCTGCTTTTAATCGGCTATAAACATTGTCTACGGTTAAAGTCTCGTCTGCTGTTTGACTAGCTTCAACAGCCTTTTTACCTAAAGTAGAGAAACGGTAAGCATCTAATTCCGGTTGAACATGGTCTTCAATGAATTCTTTTGAAATATTGGCAACTGCTAAGTCTTGGTTAGTTTCATCAACATCTTGTGAATCAACAAAGAATTCAATATCACGGTCTTGTCCCATGGTGTAAACTTTTTTATCATTTCCAACTGTCCCAGAATTAAATCCTTTACCACGTGTGTGGTTTTGTAGTCCTGATGTAGAAATAGTAGTTAACGTGAAAGACTTACCTCCATTAACTAAATCAACTTCAGGCACTCCTAATACTGTAGTTAATAATCCTTGGTTAATCTTTTGATCATAGATACCTTGATCTTTTGTAACATAATTAATTGCTTGTGGCATTATATATTCCTCCTATTGTTTTGTTTTAATACCAAGTGCTTCAGCTAACTTATTATCGTTAGCTGGTGTTCCGCCGCTAGGATTACCACCGGCAAACGGATTAGGCTTATCCGGCTCTTTTCCTTCAAACAAATATCCATCTGATTCTTTCAAGCTGTCGAGCTGATCGTTCAATCCATGCATACCTTCGTCATCAAGTTTGATTGCATCATTATCTAATAATGCTTTCACTGCCTTAGGATTGCGTGCACCCGATTTAACTAATGCTAAATCAATTGCACTTTCCTTTCTCACTTGAGCTAGTTCATTAGCCGAACTCTCACTTACTTTATCAAACTTGCCTTGCAATTCTTTTAATTGGTCTTGCAATGCTTCGTTATCTTTCTGTGAATCTTTGAACTTAGCTAATTCACTTTGGTTGCTATCTAGTTGCCCCTTAAATGAATCACGTTCTTGTTCTGCTGAAGTCAGCTTAGTACGCATATCATTTAGTTCAGCTGAATGCTTAGCCATGACACTGTTAACTTGTTCGTCAGATAATCCTAGTTCTTGTAAATCTTCTCGTTTCATACTTGTAATTCCTTTCGTGTTTTTATCCGGAGTAACGGCTCCGAGTGAATTTTTGGTATAAAAAATAAGCCTTTTAACGCCATGCTCAGGGCGCAATATTTACTTGTATATCTTTTCTCTTGAATAATCATGATATAAAAAGTCGTTGTCTTTTACTAAATCACGTAATCGCTTCTGATTACCAGCTACTAATCCTTTGTAATGCTGGATTCCGTCAGAATCTTTTAACTTTTCAGCAGCCACTAATAATTCTTTGTATTTTCTAACATTACGTTCGTACCCACGTTGTTTTTGCTGAATTTCACCATTTTCTATAGCTTTCTCTGGATCATATTGAGGCTGATTGTTAGTATTCCAGCCTTTATGATACGGGAACAGTATATGACTGCAGTTGATGCCTTGAGTTCCCCCAGGCTTTCCATAATCATGGTTGTAGATACTATCATATTCACTATCATAATTAGGATCGCTTTCAGGTACTAGGTTAACCACTTTGCCTTGAATTGGTGCGCAAGCTGGGCGTGATGAAGCATGACTACTCATCAAAGCCAGCTTCGTTCCGTAGTCTCCCATACGCTTTAGACGCAAATCATTAAAAACTTGATGTGCGGACGTATTAACAACCGTCCGAGCGTATGAATCGATTGGAATGTTATTGCCAGCTCGGTTAGTTAAGGTACTAGGTAATCCAGCGTCAATCCATTTATAAATAGCACCATTAACTGCTTGTTCATGAGTTTTAAGCCCCGTAGTCGTTTGTGCTGTAGCTTGATTGATAATATCACGGTAAACTTTACCTGTAGCATTATCGCTTACGTTACGACTTAGCAGTGTTGAATTGATATGTTTGTTAAACGAAGTAAATGCCGATTCTAAATATGAACCAATCATATCAGTTACATCTTCCGACACTGGTACTGTTTTATGAGTTTGTTTTTGCAACGTACTATCTACATCGCTAACAATTTGTTGACCGTTTTCTTTAATTAAATGTTTAAGTTCTGCTTCAATATGCGGGTTCTTACCTGACACTATTTTAATAGCTTCATTAACCACATAATTAAGTTGATTCAACTGCTGTTGCTGCCATTGCAATACATTGGATGAATCAATTTCACCTAAGTTGTTGTCTTTCAACATATTGATGATTAAATTGAATATTTGACGCTCTAATCGTTCATATAAATCAGTTACTCGTTTGGCATCTTTACTCATAGAATTGGGTGTTATCATTCGTCATCATCGCCCTTACCAAAACCAGCGTTCTGTTCATAGTCACCCGTGATAGGTGGTTCAGGTTGTTCGTTATTAATTTGGTCAATCTCTTTTTGTGCATCGGCAGTAGACATACCATAATTCCGCTCTAAGAACGTTTGCTTGGATAATACACCCGCTGATAATGCTTTGAGGTCTTCTTCCATTTGCTTGTCTTTATCAACGAAGACACCATCGTCAAAATGTACTTCAACATCTGGTAGTGTTGTTAAATCATAGGGATATAGAACCTTTTTACCGTTTAAGTCTCGGCTACTTGCTAGTTCTAAGATAGAGATAACTAACTCATTAATCGCCTTTTCCACCATTGTTAGATAACTAGAACGGGTTTGATAGGTCATAGAATTGTTGGATACTACTTCAGTGGCTGTCTTCAAGCCATCCGATCCATAGCTGAACGTACCAGTAGATAATCCAATCTGTGTTTCAAATTCCTTAATAAAATGGTCCAGTGCATCTTTATATTGCACACTCCGAATTGGAGACGTCATGTCTTTCACACCGATGCTATCGTTACCGTCGGAATAAAATCCTTGATAGACATTCTGATCAGAATCAAATAGTGGTGGATGAACTTCATCGTCCTCATCAATATTTGCTCCTAGCATGCTAGCATCTACAGCAATCCGACGCTGCCCTAATACAATTTCCCAATAGAACTGGTCATGAACTTTGTTAATCGTATCAATAATAGTTTTTGAGTTGTCTACAATACCAGTGCCTAGAGGGCTTTCAATTGAAATATTATTAGCTCCTGGCGTTTTAAAGTAAACAAACAATGGGCGAACTAATCCACGTAAGATAACTTCGTCATCTAAATTCTTATAAGCATCCAGTGTGCTAAGTGATACCTGTTTTCCAACCTCTTTTTCAGTATCTGAACGATACAATTCATTAGTAATACGATAATCGCCTGTATGACTATCCCACTCGTGGAATTCTAACAAGGTATAGTAAATTGTTGTGTCTTGTTCAATTTGTTGTGTTCGGCTAGTAATAACCGCATCACTAATATTATTCGTATTCGAATGTAACGGTATAAATTGATCAGCTCGAATCCAAGCAATCTTAATCTTGTTACCATCTAAATACGGACGCATAGCAAAACCACCTAAGGCAGCGCCTTTTTCTAGTGCTTCTTCAAACAGATTAAAGAAGTTATTATCTTCTAATACCAGATTAATCCAATCATCAGTTGATTGATCGTTATTAATAGCAATATCACATTTACTATTGAATACAATTGACGCAATCCGCCTTGATGCTAGCTTAACCACATTTAGATACTCAAACTTACGTTTCCGATGTTTACCACGACTATTCAGATACTCAACGTCCGGAAAATCGCCTGTAAAGTATTGAATATCTTTTTGAATCCGTTCGACTTCAGTAATCGGTAGTTCAATCCGTGGATCATCAGTTAAATTTACCAACGAGTTCCCCATTCCCATATCTAAGCCCCTCCTTTTAAAGAATTGTTTTATCTTTCGAAATAACTTCATATTTACCACCTCAAACCAAAGTCACGTTCATTGTCTAAACAAACATATTGGAAATTATCACAAGTATGGTCATCTTCTTTAACAACTTTAGGGTCGTCATTTTCTAACGTATCACCGTCCCATTGATACTTTTGATGTTCTGAGATAAAATACTTTAAATTATTTTCTGTGGGTAAATAAAAGAACCTACCTTGGGCGAGTAAGTTCTGAACACGGTCAATCATATCGACCTTTTTTAATTTATTGACTGGATGCCAAGCAGTACCATAATCAGCATAGTATTGGTTACGCAAAGCACCCTCGGCTGAATCCATGGTCATTTTAACAATCTTGTTACCATATCTATCACGCATTCGTTGAATAAAATGATGTAGGTTGTCCGATAATTCCTTAGGTGATTTCTTGTTCACTTTACCTGCTGGAGAATAGTAATAGGTATCTAACAATACTATCCGCTTCTTACGGGTTAATGCATAACATGAACAAGCCGTTGCCGATATTTCGTGTCCTGTATCAGCTGAAATATACATACCCAGAATATAATCATCATCCGGGATATCTTCAATCTGATTAAAAAGGTTCATGTTATAGATGTTGGTACCTAATCCAACCACTTCACCCAGGTATAACCAACGGTAATAGTCATAATCATTTTGTTTAAATCGTTCAATATCAGCTAGCGTTTGTTCACTATTGATGCCCAAGGTGTCATCTAAGTAGGTGGAACTATCAATCAAATAACGAGGCTCTTGCCCATTTTCAACACGTTTATTGTTGTCCCCTTCGATTTCATCTATCCACTCGTTAATCCAATCATACGGGTTCTTAGGCGGGTTATATGAATAGAAGATTTTAACGTCTTTAGCTAACGGGTGTTTTTGTCGAACAAACGTTGGATTAGTTTGGTCAAAATCCTCAGCTGATTTGAAGTTTGCTGCTTCTTCATACCACATAGCAATTACGTTACCAACAATATTAGACTTAAGCTTTAATGGATCATCAACACCATAAAAATAAAACGTTGAACCAGTTCTTTTATGTGTTATTCGTAAGGGACTGGAGTAAAACTTAAACTCGTTATATACATCTAACATATTAAGGGCCCACGATATTTGTTGATATACAGAGTCACGAAGATAGTTAGCAGCATTTCGTAAACAGATAACGTTAGCCGTTTGGTCATGCATGATATATTTCTTCATCATCGTTACTAATTTAAGACTGATTGTTGATGACTTGAACGATCCACGACCACCACGAGCAATCACATATGGGCAATCCGTATTCCACAATTTTTTAAAGTGTGGATTAACCAATTCAGATGTTCTAATAACCTTGCCTTTATTCTTAAGGTCATCAATTACGATTGAATTCAATTGCTATCCCCCATATCATCTAAAATAATAGTTCTATCTTCATCATTGAACGAAGTATCAACCGATTTAGCACGTGCTTCAGCAATATCAGCTTCTGCCGTAATCTTCCTAATCTGTTGTTCCAATAACTTGTCGTTGTCTGGATAACGTTTAAGCAACTCTTTAGTAGCATTTATACGTGTTTTTAAATCTGCTTCTTTAGTGGTTGATGCTAAACCGTCAGCAGTTCCAACAACGACAGTTTCTCTCTCTTCACCACGAGCTATCCTAGTAAGCAATTCCATAGCTTCTTTAGCATCCATAATCTTATGAGACTCAATCTCTTTCATCTTTTTTTCAATATAAGTTTTGATGGCAGGTTTTAGCAGGTTCTCTTGCCCAATTACCCGTGCCGTTTTCTTACTATAATTCGCTTTAATAGCGGACTGAGTGGCATTTCCAGACTCGATGTAATTATCAGCAAATTTCTTTTGTTTAGGTGTTAATTCATTACTCATTACATATCACCACGCCTCCAATCAATCTTGATAGTTTCTCTTTCTTTTTTAGGCACAATAAAAGGACGATCCTGTTTAGAATCGTCCTTCTTTTTCTGTTTAATTTCTCGGTCTAGTTCACCAAATATTTTTATCTCTGTTTGACTACACCAGCCTTACTTAGTCATCTTCATTACTTTTAATTTTTCCTTTATGATGGTCAAAATAATCAACAACCCACGGCTGCAATGTATATGGAAACGGTGGATTATTTATTTCACCCATATTATATGCATCTAAAATAGCAAATTTTGCCGTTTTTAAAATTATTCCGCTTTGTTCAAGTACTAAAACATCTGAATCTCCTTGTTTTAAATATCCACTATGCTCATTATTTAAATACATGTTTGAAACAATTTCTAGTTTTCTACCACTTAATTTTGATAGAAATTTATGTCTTATTCTTATCTCGCGTTTTGAATCAAACTTAGACTTAAAAAATAAGAAAGCATCTGAAATTAATATAAACCACATCACCAATGCAATAATTAATACAAACATTTCAAAATGACTATAAAAATATTGAGCATTAAAGTGTTTCTCAATGATCCCTTTAAAAACCAAAAGTGCTGAGCAAACCATTGCAACCACAAATGTAGATTTTCTATCCAATTTTAGAATCTCCAATATTGACTTAATCCATTCCATTTAACCATCTCCATATTTTTATTCGCATTATTAATTAAACACTAAAAAAGATAGAGCTTCCACCCTATCCTGCGAATAAAAATATTAGAGATATACCACTACAAGTGGTAATAAGACAGCAAGGGATCGAACCTTGCACGCTTCCACACGTGGACCACCTATCTTACATGCTGGCTCTCAACTCAGTACCGCGGTTTTTTTAACCGCTATGTGAACAACAGGAGTCGAACCTGTACTTGCCGTTTTCCGCCGGTTGCTCTTCCATTGAGCTATGTTCACTCGAAAGTTAAACTTGTACAAAAAATCAAGGAGTTTATTAATGGTTAAATGAATATCGTTCGTTTAATTTATTCAACTTTCGATAATACTAATTTACCACCCTTTTTATTCAAAAATTTCCGTACTTTTTCCGCTGTTTTTCCGTTTTTTATTTTTCACCAACATAACTGTGCAAATCGCTTTCTCCTGCTGTTCTGTATTCATATGCATCTGCAAATGCATTAAGCGCATAGCGTTTATAGTCATTGTATCTAGTGTGCATCATATGTAGTCGTTGATAGCACCAGATTGCTCTACGATTTTCAATTACGTCAAAAATAATGATACTTTGAGATGTAATGTCCAATGACTTAATTGCATTAATAACTTGCTCATATTCTACTTGTCGATCTATATATGCAGTAATGGTATCTTCGGCATTATTTGAATAAGAGGATTGTTTAGGCATTCCATCCATAATAACGGCTTTTAATCCCGTTGGACTTTGACCTACTTCTCCGACAGATGCCAGGAAAATCATTATTAAAGAAACTTTTCACCCTATTTGCTGTCCGTTTTGTATCAATTTCTGGTATTGCCATAACGTCCATAACCTCCACCCACCTGTGTGATATAATTAGTTGTCGGTTAATTACGTCATAGCGGAAGCTGTGGCTTTTTTTATTACAAAAATAGAAGTTGGATAATAAAAACTAAACCTTTAACAGCTAATAAGAACATCATCAAAATAAGAATATATGCGATCATTTCGCCGAGCTTTTCGAAAAAATTTTCCATCAAAATAACCTCTCTTGTACTTTTTTATCTTCTAACTTGATGTCTTCCCATTCTCCGTTGATTTGGTGCTGTAGTATGTGGCTAACTTTAAACCAGCGGTAAAGTGGGAAGGCGTCCCCCGTCCTAATTGTGATGTTCTCTTTACTCTCGTCCAAAATGCTTAACACTTTTATTTGATGATTAAACATGTAATTTTCGATAAGCACTGGCAAGTCCATACCTGGCCACCTCCTCTGTGATGATTTCGAATTTCTTCGTTGAACGGTCAATCGTTCCAAGTGAAGCCTTGTAAGCTTGTTTTCGGCTAACAGCATGTACTTGCCTCTCGTAAGCTGCTGCTTCACTTAGATCACTCGTAACCTCGTATGGATTGTCCCTTCTCATGAACTGGTTCTTTGTTCCTTTAACGCGTAAATAAAACACGTTTATCCCTCCATTTTTAACCCCCCTTGAAATCGACGGGTTTAGAATTTTTTCTGCTGGCTTTCTGCAGGTTTTTCTACAGATGCCTTTACGATTGTTGATATACCAACGATTTATCTACACATTTTTCTGCTGATTCTCTGCACACTTTTCTGCACATTTACTTTTGATTTACTTTTGAAAACAGCAACAAATGCTGTTATATCAACGTTTTTTTATTTGATTTGTTTACGATTTCCCATCCATACTTCCAGATTGCTTTTGCTGATTTTTTTTAATCTAGTCATCTTCTACTTCCATAAACTTAGTCACTCGACGCTCTCCCTCAACACTTCTCCAATTTCTAAGCTTGTTTAAGCGGCTCATGGATCTTTTAGCAGCTGTTACATTGTCGAACGCTCTAATACTAGGCTTGGTAGAAGAGCCTCCTCCAATAGCGGGCAACCACTCACCATCAATAAATTCCATTACTACATATAAAGGCTTACTCATCTTCTACCTCCCTGAACCGTTTCAAAACTGGGCGAAACTTAGCTTCTAAGCGTTCCAACTCATCAAGATACTGCGTTAATTCCATCACATCGTATTTATCTTCCAGCATCAAATGAATACAAGCCGTCAAAGCTCGCCTCATGTTGGAATAGTAGCCGATTGTCTTTTGTTCTATTGATTTATCCTTGCCTACTTTAAACGCTCCAGATTCGTCTCTGACAGCCTTGAGTAAGGTGTAGTTAGCATAGTTGTCTACTTTGACTTGATAATCCTCGTTGATTAACTAATCTCCTGTTTATCTTTGATGGTTCCAATTTCTTTCAAAATCCGAATATCTTTTCTAATGGTGGTATCTGTCGCTCCACATCTTTCAATAATTTCTTTTTTGTCCCATCCAGCTTCTACTAGTTCTTTAACCATCTTCCTACGCTTAACCACTTTAACGTTGTTGCTTCCCCAGACTTTTTCAAGAGGCGTTTTATAATTGGGGTTCGCTTTACGGGCTTTACGCATTAGTTTTTCATATTCACCAATGTTTCCTAAATTCAACTCAATAGTTGCTTGCTTCCTTAATGCTTGTCTTTCTTTAAATGTCATTTTTAGCCCCCCTAAAACGGTAAATCATCGTCATTAATATCAATTCCTTGGCCGCCATTAGTGAATGGGTCATTAGGATTGCTGTAATTTCCATATTGACCATTTGAGCTGTTATTTTGTGGTTGTAAATTGTCATTTTGGCTGTTTTGTTGATTTGGAATACTATTCTGTGGTTGATAATTTGAATGTTCGCCATCTTTTTGAATTTGATTACTGTTTTTGGACTCAAGTAGCGAGAAGTTCTCAGCTACAACTTCAGTAACGTAAATTCGTGTTCCTTGTTGATTTTCGTATGATCGAGTTTGAATTCGTCCATCAATTCCAACCAGTGACCCTTTGCGAGTGAAGTTACAGAAGTTTTCCGCCGTTTTATTCCAAATAACGCAGTTAATAAAGTCCGCTTCGCGCTCGCCCTGTGAATTTGTAAATTGACGGTTAACGGCTATGTTAAAGCTAGCTACCGCCCTTCCACTGTTGGTGTATTTCAATTCTGGATCACGCGTCAACCGGCCAACTAAAACAGTTCGATTAATCATTTAGCTACCCCCTATTTTTAAAGTGTTACTTCTTGAAAATCCGTAAATGTAGCATACTTTTTGCCGGTGTCTTCAATGTCCTCCCGGTAAACTTTTCTAACCATAACTAGTTGTGGTAAATATTTTTTTTGACCGATAATGGCATACTGTGCATTCAACGGTAACCATTCTCTAAAATCCTTACGAATATGGAACGTGTAAACATTGCGATGTGGTTTAAGTTTTCCATTAACAAATTTCATAAAACTAACGTCTATCGTGTTCGGTGTTTTTTTCATCAGTGTAATTTCCCCTAATTCCTAATTTATTTAAATCTTCAAGTTTTAATTTGATTCCCTCAACTGGAACATGGTATTTTCTTGAGAACTGAACGGGTCCGATGTGTTCAATCTCTTCGTGATGTTTTCGACACAATGCCATTACGTGGCGTTTAGTGTGGTCTACCTTGTTTCTGTTAGTACGTCCAACTACATCGATATGATGAATATCGGCACGTTCATAACAAATCGTGCAAATTCTGTGACGACAGCATTCATACAAGAAATATCGTTGGTCTCTAGGCAGTAGTTCATAGCCTTTTTTAAACGGCACACGCCATTCGAACATAAAATCTATAACTAGGTCTAGCAACGTGTTAGCATCGCTCACGGACGATTTAGTATCGTCTGACAAGCTAATCTCTTTACCAGCTGTGTAGATTTCGTATTGCGTGTAGAAAATCTCCTTGAGATAATCCCTCGGCGTAAACGACCAGACCTCAATATCATGCAATAAAGCAAAGAACAAGCGTCGTTGCTGGGCACGAGCTTTACGATTGTCGGCCACTTCGAAATCAATATAGAACTGGTCTGTTGAACCTGCGACGGTTTCTAGGTGATCTTGATTAAGCGGCTCGTCCAAGTGGATAACTAGGTTGCTACCACGCATCACGGCTCTCGCTCTTTGCATTGCTCATCCCTCTTTTCTTGCTTTAAGCTTTGCTAACTGCCGTTGAATTTCTTCTGGACTAACAGCAGGTTTAGACGTTTTAGCAGGTTGTTTTGTGCTGTTGTCCTGGGCCCATTCTGGCAATGTTTCCCGCTGTACAGTCTTTTGTCCGCCCGTAGGAACTTCTGGAGTAGTATCATACTCATCCTGCCACCCCTTTTGTTTAAACCACGTTTGGCCGTGCTTGATATAGCGCTTAGGTGTCTGCTTTGCTTTGATTTCAGCTAGATAGTTATTAATACCTTGCTTAATTTCATCGTCTGTAGCACCGGCTTTAATCGATTGTTTGTAGGAATTCCATGCTGATTCTTTGCCCTTCTTGTTGGGATACAGCTTCCACAATGATTCGAAATGGTCACGGTCAGCCACCGGCTTAGGTGGTTTTGACGGTTTATTATTATTTGTAGTAGTAAATGTAATAGTAGATGTAATACTATCTCTTAAATTATTTTGTGTAGGGTTCTTAATATTTTTTGGGTAGGTACCCAAATTATTTTGTGTAGGGTCATTAATATTTTTTACATAGGTACCCAAATTATTTTGCGTAGGGGTATCAAACAATCTAATGTAACGATTTTTGATTTGTTTTGTTCCCTCTTTGTAGATTCGTTTACGTGAGATATATCCTTTACGTTCAAGAGCTCTCAACCAATTTTGAATAGTTGTATTAGTTACTTCGTATAATTCAGCGAAGTAAGAATCTCCCGCCCAACAATAACCATCCTTCTTCGTAAGAGCTGTAATCTCGCCATACATGAATCTAGCACCCATTGGTAATGATTTATCGTAGCGAACATTAGCAGGCGTTATTGAGTAATAATTCGGCTTATCTTCCAACACAATCACCTACATTCCCTTAGCAAAATCATCAAATTCATTAGACCCGCTATTTTGATTGTTAGATGATTTTGCTTGCTTCAAGTCATCTTTAACTAGCTTGATTAATGAACTTGCAAATTCAGCAGGTAAGTCTTCCAAACGCTTTAAATTAGCCCGTACTAAGTATTTCTTAGCTTCAACTTCGGATGATGTTCCTTTAGCAAGTCCCAGTTCAATCAACTTAGTTTTTAGTGTTCCTAATTGCTTTTGATCTATTAAGCGTTGAGCTGGCTTTGGATTATTTTTTTGCTTATGCGGATTATTTGTTGAAGTGTTGCTTTCCTGTGCTTGTTGACCATCGTCATCAGTTTCACTATTTATTCCGAACGACGTACCTAGTGAATAACGTTTTGCATATGTCAAAGCACTTCCGATGTCTTGTGCTTTTCCGGATGATTTTATTAGAATCCAGGGACTAATGTATTCATAACCATTGCTAGATAGAATTCTTGTTCTAACCCTTGCTGACCCGTCATTAACTTCTGAATCTTGACTCCAGGTCATACCACTACCGTTTAATGCTGTATCAATCGCTTTTATCAAGTCTTCTAATTGAACGTAATCATACTTAGTGCGTCCTTTCCCAGTTGAAAAGTCCACATGACCATTCTTCGAAGGTGGCTTTACTTTGTCATGGAACTTAGCAAGTTCTTTATTGAAACCAGCTTTTAGTTCAACTAAAAATTTAGCGTTTTCTAAATTAGTTAAGTCGATTTTCTCAAGTAAATCGTTCATTAGACTCCCTCCACTTCATACTCAATCTCATGTTCATCGAGAAATAGTTTCAATGATTTAGCTTGCTTAACAGACAACTTAGCTTTGAATCTAAACGTCTTAAATTCTTCAATCACTTCACCGGTCTCGTTATCAATACGTTTGTCGCCAACCGTAGTAGTCTTTGCTTCACGTTGAGCTCTTTCTTGTGCTTCACGAGCAATTTTTAAGCGTTCATCACGATCCTTACGAGCTTTAGCTTTCTTATCAGCTTCATCGATGTTTTCCATAACACTTGCTAGTGAGATATTGTTATACAGCTGTTGAATAAACGGTTCTGGGTCAAGGTTTCGGCCCAGAGCAAGCTTCTCAACCGCAGCTGCATTAGTCGCTAATTCGTCTTGCTTAGCTCTCAATGCCATAGCTTGCTCAATGATCTCTTGCTCACGTTTAGACTTCTGATAAGTCTTATTGAGCCATTTTTCATTGAACTCAAGTTCATCAATACTAACGTCATACTGTTCAAAAATCTCTGTAGCAACCACTAAGATTGCTTGATGTCGTTCTTCTTTCTGGCGCGCTTCTTCACCTTTAACTGCCTTATCAATTGGAAGAACTGCTTCATCAATAATTCCTAAAGCTTCTTTGATGTCAGCTTCAAATGCATTCAGTGGCTTCTTGTATTCCCGTTGAACTTCCAGTCGAGCGTTATCAAGCTCTTTGCGCTTGCCTTTCAAGTCCTTTAGAACTTCTTTATCTCCAGCGAGTGTTTCAGGTGTTGAAATCAAGTTATCCTTTTTGAACTTGTCTCTTATTGCAACGGCCTTCGCAATTATTTCATCCTTGTTTGTTAGGCTTAATTCAGCTGGTTTAAAATTAACTTGTGTTTCCATCTGTACTAATTCGTTACTCATCTATCTCATCCTCCGTATCATTCTCAAGTGGTGGTTCAAGGTAATCTGTTTCGCAAAGTAAAAATGTTGAATAGTCCTTATCACTAGGCATGTACATCACCTGCTTTCGGTGGTAAAATAGAGGTATCAAATTGAAACAAATGTTTTGGATCTCGCATGGCTGTGCGAGATTTTTTTGTGCAATCAATTAACATAGTGATTACCTTTCCTTTCCAATCTTGCAATACGCTTAGTATCATCTTTCGGATCGCTTAACAGACTAACTATCTGTGATGACGCTAAAGCAATCACGATTAGTTTCAAAATAAATATCATCTTCATATCCTCCTTAAATTAAAGTTTCTTGGTTCTCTTCAATCCACTTATCAACGGCCTTTTCTGAATATCGAATCCCCCTACCATGTCCAATGTGCGGAATTGTAGGATAATAATCTCTTTTAAAAAGCTCATAACCGACATGTAATTTTTCCATCACTTCGTCTTGCGTCATTAATTTATCGGACTTAAGCGTTTGATTTATCCGCTCTTCTATCTTTGGAATGATTAATTCAACCACTCTGTCGGCTACCTTTTGATCAATTCCATCTAAACTAATTGCTGCCATCTAAACCACCTCCAGTGCCAAATCTAATGCAATCGCAAAATCATTCTCAGCTTGTCGTTCTTCTGATAGTTCTTTCCTGAACTTAATCAAAAAGTCATGTTCGTCTTGACTCCATCCAGTTTTAGCAAGTATTTCCGTTACCTGTTCGTTAAGTATTCTTCGTTCGCTTTCTTCTTTGTTAACTCTCACAAATTGAGATAACGGATCTTTACCATAGCTATTCTCAGTAAGTAGCCTTGTATCTAATATGTAGTCCGCAACGACAAACCTAAATCGTTCATCGTCTAGGACGCCAACTATATACAAGAGCTTGTCTACAGGTATTTTGTGTTCATCACTTGAAAACCAATTAGAAACTGCTTGTTTAGAAATGTGAATTAATTCAGCAAATCTTGTTCGACTTAATTCCTTTCTTTTTAAACACTTGTCTAATTCAGCCGTAACATCTTCTATTACCAATGTTTACACCTTCTTTTTGTGTACCACGTGGGATTTTTGTTCACGTGGGATTTTCTTATAATTAAGTCATAAGCTAGTTACCGTAAGCAAAATTGCTCATCTTTTCTAACTCATCTTCTAATAACGAATCCAGTTGTTCGTCAGTCTTTTGTGATAAGAAAAGTTTGAAAAGTAATAAATTATTTCCTTGGTAACCTTTAATCAGAGAAGTTATCTTTTCTTCTCTGGTATATGAACTGAACATTGTTCCACCTCCAATTTGTTAAAATCACAAATATTAATCGAAAAATTTTTTAATATCAACACTTAAAATATCTGATAGCATTGGCAATTCATCCGCTTGAAAGTTATATTCTCCGTTTTCCCTACGTGAATATTTTTCAGTAGTTTTAAAGCCCATTAATCTGGCCATTTCAGATTTAGTTAATTTATTTTTTTCTCTTAATTCTTTTATATATTCAAGATTTATTTTTTTGGGCTTTATAGTTTGCACCAATTGAATCACCACCTTTTTGTTAAAATCACAATTACCATACACATAATATAACTTGTGATTTTCACAATGTCAATACTTTTTTTGCTTTATTCACAAAAAATATTATATTTAATCACAAATTTGTTATTATTAGTTGTGGAAAACGCAAAATAATAAAGGAGGGTATGCTCGTGAATTCAGATGAAAATGTGCGTAATAAAGTTATGAGTTTAATAGAAGAAAATGAGCTTAGTAAAACTTACGTAGCCAAAAAATTGGGTATTGATAATAGTGCACTAAGTCGTATATTAAAAGGTGAAAGAAAAGTTACTATTGAAGAATTAAATACCTTAGCAGAAATGTTCGATGTCACTAGTGATTATCTATTAGGCAAAAATAATACCCCAAAATGGGCTAATAAAAAAGATACCTATGATCTAGAAAAATTTCTTGAAGAGAATGATGGAACATTCACGTATGGTGGAGACGATTTAACCGAGGATGAGAAACAAAAACTAAAAATTGCGATGACTCAAATTTTTTGGGATCGTCACAAACATGATTAGGTGGTTGCTTTATGTCTATAGTTAAGGATTTTATCAATACTGTTCCTGAACGTTATGGAACAGCTAACCCATTTAGGCTAGCAGAGTTGTTAAATATTGAGGTTCGTTATTGTTACCTGGGACGTATGCCACTAGGGAAAACTAACTACGATGACAAAGGCACCATTATCATTCTTAATGACTCACTTCGTTATTCAAATGAACGTTATTTCACGTTGGCTCATGAACTGGGACATTTTTTTATGCACGAAGGTTTAGCTGGTTATTATACAGGAATTCGATTTGGATATGATCAGTTTGAAAACCAAGCAAATGAATTTGCTACAGGACTTCTCACCCACTACTTTGTAGAAGAAAATGACCGCGTTCCTGAAACAATAAGAGAGCTGGAACTAACATATGGATTACCAATAAATTAATTCCTTAGTCCAAAACCTGAAGACCTTAAAAGCTGAAATACATATTGGAAGAGGGATTGTTGTGTTTTATATGCTTGCAACATTATTTTTTGTAGGATGCTTATTACTAATTGCGGGAATTATCACTTTAATTGTTGCTCTTATAACAAAAAAGAAGAAAAAAACTGGTTTATATCTTATTTTAGCTGGAGCTATCGGATTTTTCGTTGCACCCGCAATAGAAGGCTCTATGCAAAACAATCGATCGGCTAGGCAAAAAACTCATGAGAGTTCGAAAAAATTTTATAAGGTGAATATTGATAAAGTTAAAGTAGATGATACTGATTGGGATGTAACAGGAACTACTAACGCCCCTGATGGAGCTAAAGTTATCTGTATAAGTGATGATGAATCTGGTCAAATCATTACAAAAAACGATATATCTGATGCATCACCAGTTGTAAAGGATGGAAAATTCAAAGGAACGATTTCAGGAATATTTGCTACCGATGATAAGGCTAAGGCTGGCGAAAAAGTAAAATTATTTGTGGTCGCAACTAAACAAAAAGTATGGGATGACGATGATTTTATCAAATCAGAAGCTGCAGATAAAATATTAAATCCTGACTTCAAAATAAAACTTACATTTACAAAAAGCCAAAAAGATAGTATAGATGACGTTGATAGCGACGATGATAATGAATCTGACGATAGTTCTGATTCAGTTTCTAGCTCATCTGAAAGCTCATCCAGCGAGAATGAAGAATTAATAAGCGCTTATAAAAAATCTATGAATAAATATATTGATAACAAGAGCTGGTCAAGTAAATTAAGTTTCTCTTACGATCACTATGGAAACCAAGCTAAATTTGAAATTTCTAATGATGCTATGTCTTTGTCCAAAGAAGAAAAGAGAACAATCTACCAAGACTTAAAAAAACATTCTGACGCACTTGCAGATATGTGTGACTTAAAAGAACATCCAAAATTACAAATTATAACAACAGATGGACAAGTAGTCGCCGAAACTAAAGTACTTAGTGATGGGGTTACTATCCATTAGTTCCACTCTCCCACTCTGGTAACTTGCAACGGTTCGATTCCGTTGGTGGGAATGAATTTCAAAGTCCAAAACCTGAAGACTTAAAAAGCTGTACATATTTTAGGAGGAGTTACATTGGGTTGGAGATATAGAAAAAGTTTAAATTTGGGCAAGTATTTCAGAATGAATTTTAGTAAATCGGGGGTTGGTTGGAGTACTGGTTTTAAAGGATTTAGATATACAAAAAAAGCTAATGGTGGTACACGTACTACTAATACAATTTCTGGAACAGGTATTTCATATGTCAAGGATTACCCTGATAAAACTAAAAGTAAAAATAGCATTAAACCAGATATTAATAATATGTCGCCGAATAAAAAGAAACCTTATAAAAATTGGTTAATTGTATTCGCTATTATTTTAGCAATTATTTTAATCTTTAAACTTAACTTATTTAAATTGTTGGGCTCTATCGGTTTAATCTACGTTCTATATATTGCAAGTTATAAATATATTTTAAAAAGAAAACCTCCCTATGCACTACCCGCAAATAAAACCAAATTTTTGCGTACACGTTGGATTGCTATATTAACACTTATTTTATTTTTCTTTGGTGCTGCAGTAAATTCACCTAGTCCAGCTTCTGGTCAAGACACACAGCAAAATGGTGCAACGCTTACAGATAATAATAAGCATTCTAATTCAGCGAAAAGTATTGCTAAATCAGAATCTATTGCATCTTCAAAATCAGAAAGTGAAAGTATTGCTAGATCAGAATCTATTGCATCTTCAAAATCAGAAAGTGAAAGTACTGCTAGAACAGAATCTATTGCAACTTCAAAATCAGAAAGCGAAAGTATTAAGAAAGCTGAAGAAGCAAAAAAAGCATCAGAATCTGTAGCCAAAAAAGCTAGTTCAGAATCGGCACAACGTGTTGCTGAATCAAATTCAATTGCAGAAAGTAAAGCAGTAGCCGCCAAGGCAGCTTCAGAAAGTGCTCGACGAGCAAGCGAATCGGCTGCACAAGCTGTATCTACGCAAAAAAGCACTGCTACCAACAATGCCGCTGCATCTACCAATAATACTACTGGTATCCGCTGGGCTGTTGAAGATGGCTATACTTGGGCAACACGAAAAGGACATTCTCGTAGATTAAGCCCAGGCGAACCTCTTCCGTCTGGCTATCATTATCAAACAGGTAATTAAATATTTTCTTTCTTCCCCCACTCCGGTGACTTGATACAGTTCAACTCTGTATGTGGGAATTAACTAAATAATATTGGAGGTACCAGTTATGGATAAAGAAGAATTACTAGAATATCTCGAGACAAACTCAGGTGTTAAAGATAAATTTATGGAAAAAGCTCTAGATTACCAGAATGAAAAAAATCAGAAGCGCCCTTTTGCTAAGCGCTGGAACGAAACTAAAGTTGAACGAGCTGCTGATAAAATGTTTAGTACCGTCTTAGATAACATATTCGATAAACTTAAATCAGCAATCAAAAGTTCTGATGATAAAAAGTGGAACATGTTTATTGAAGAAAACAATGTTTTAGAAGACCTAGAAGATTCAATGAGTGAAATTACGTTTGAATAATTTTAAATCTGCCAAATGGCTTATTTTTTTGAACTCAAAAAGAACATATGTTTGTATTTTTGAATTAAATATACACAAAGAAAGGAATTTTTAGATATGCCAAAATGGGAGCCCCTTAAAAATAAACCAAATATTTACCGGTATAAAAACAACGGTGACAAAAAATATAAATATGGCGTCCGTCGTACTTACCAACTCGTTGGACAAAAACGTAAAGAGTTCACGAAAAGTGGTTTAAAGTCCGCTTCTGACGCTAAGGTAGTATTAGATAAATTCAATGCTGATTTGTATGCCGATAAAATCAAGCCTAAAAATCAAGCTAATATGACCATTGGACAATGTTACGAAGAAATGAAAGAGCTTAAGTTTAAATCTGGGAAATGGCGAAAAACAACAGTTCACGTTTCTAACCTTTATTTTAAAAAATATATTAAAAATGTTTTTTCTGACACCAAGATATCAAAAATGAATCGGGCTGACTATCAAGCGTTCATTAACTCACTTGCAGACCGTGGGCTTTCAAAAGCTTATATTGAAGATATTAACGGATTGTATCAATCTATCATGAATTATGCAGAATATAATGATTACATCGTTAAAAACAAGATTCAGCACATTGATTTGCCAGATGGGAAAGCCCCAAAAAGTATGACTCTTGAAAAAGAAGATTATGAAAAGTGGTTCAGGACGGCAAAAAAAATATTGAATCCTTATTACTATTCAGTTGTTCGCTTGCTGGCCCTTGGAGAACGCCGTGGTGAGTTGTTAGGATTACGTTATGAATCTTTTGAAAAGCTATCTAATGAGGATACGGTTCGCTATAAAATACTGTTTGACCGTGCTCGTAACCCTATCGCTAAAAATGGATCAGATTTAAAAACAACATCTTCTTATCGCTATATCATTGCTAACCAAGATATGAACGAAGATATTGAAAATGTATTGTTTCTTTCTAAGAAAATACGTCTGAGTCAAAAGCAAACAATAAAACCAGATGACTATGTGGTTGTTTCAATAGGTACTGGTTTACCAATGGCACCTGTTTACATTAATAAGTTATTTTCCAAAGTATCTGAAGAATGCAATATTAGAATTCATCCTCACATGCTCCGTCATTATTTCGCCACGGTTGCTTTGCAAAACAACATCAACAACATTTCGGTAATGAAATGGCTTGGTCATGCTAAACCGGAAATGACTGATAAATATTTCAGGTCAAACGAAAGCTCCATATTAGCGGTTTCTGATGAGATTCACGGTAAATTTTAATAATCCCACAAATCCCACGCAAAATCCCACACAAATACGTGAGATTACGAGACGATACCATGACTACATCAAACAAAAAAACGAGGCAAGCCCTATTTTAATAAGGTATTGTCTCGTTTTATTTTGTATGATTATAAATCAAATTAAATGTACGC